>ERZ773077.2685-NODE-2685-length-11310-cov-5.544203_pt1 | contig 11310 bp, 7 predicted proteins | sample MGYA00580612_ERZ773077 | MGnify/ENA primary metagenome ERZ773077 (study PRJEB29015, sample SAMEA2737971) | human oral metagenome | biome: human oral; feature: human-associated habitat; material: dental | place: China | collected 2021 ...
CTTTGTTTCTTAAGTCCGCAGAGTATGCCATGGTTAGACCTTCAAAGTTGAGTATTGTACTATTTTGTTTTTAATTGACTATAGAACCGCTTTCGACGTGGTCGTAATGAATCCTCCATTTGGAGCGCCCACCGAATCAACGTACTCAATTATTCGAGACTGCTATCGCGGCTCGCATAACGATATATACGCGTCGTTTGTGGCACGAGCGACGGAACTTGCCCCAAGGGGCTATGTCGGATGCATTTCTTCGCGGTCTTTCTTGCTTTCCCCTCGGCTCGAACACTATCGGGTGAACATTGTCTTGTCGCGCCTGAATGTCTTGGCTGATCTCGGCTGGGGTGTCATGGATGACGCGCTTGTTGAGGCGGCTGCATATGTTCTGCATGGGAACGGTAGCGACTCATTCAAAGCACTTGACTTGAGAAAACAGCCGGGCGCAAGGGATGCGTTACTTGTTGCTTCGAAAGCCAACGAGCAAGCAATTGTGTGCATGAAGAGTTGGTTCACAGCCCTTCCCCAAGGGAAGCTTTTATATTCAGCAACATCAGAAGTTCGTGAACTCCTATCCGATCCCGTACGTTTTGAGCCGACTGGCGGAACTGCACGCGAAGGGATGAAATCCTTTGACAACTTCCGATTTATCAGACTGTCATGGGAAATTCCTGCGGGCTCAATCGGCGTCGGAAACAAATGGACCCCTTTCAACAAGGGCGGCGAATTCTCGTTCTTCTATTCTGACTTTCATTTATTGCTGAACTGGAGCAAGGATGGCGCGGAGCTTCGCCAAATTAACCTTGCAATGAACGGATCTACTGCGCAAGTGCGTCAAGCGTCTGACTACTGGTACCGTGCCGGGGCAACATATTCGAAGCGTAGTTCACGCGGTTTCAGTGCAAGAGCATTGCCTGCGGGAATGATATTTACAAGCAACGGACCCGCCATTCTGCCGGAACACGATATCACTCCCGAATATTTATTAGGCTGGGTTAACAGCAAGCCAATTCGAGCCATTATCCATTTACAGTCAAATGCAAGCGACTACTCTACGGGGGCACTGAAGAGACTACCCTGGCGAACTCCATCGCTACGTGCCCAAGAGACGGTCAAAAACTGTGTGAGCGCGGCAATGCGATCAATAATTGAGTACAAGGCAAGGGTAAATGAGACATCACCCTGGTTTATTGCGCCCACATTGGCGGGGGACATTCCTAACTCTCTGACCGAGATCCAACGTCTTCAGTTGTTGGCAAAAAGTTCGACCACTCGTGCACTCGATGAGACCAGCAGGGAAATCAGTGCAGTCTATGGAGTGAGTGACATCACATGGGCAGATGAAATTCTGGAGAAAGGCTCCGACACCGAGGATGAAGAGGCTGTAGAAGACGACAGTGATGATGACGTTGAGGAATCGATTTCGGCTGAATTCGTCAGGAGCTCGATACTTTCCTACACGGTCGGGGTCGCATTTGGTCGCTTTGATGTGCGACGAGCCGCCGCTGAATCTCAGACGCTCTCTGCACCAATTCCGTTTGATCCACTTCCCAAGCAAGCACCTGGGATGCTTTCAGCCGATGCAGAACCTTTCCATGTGCACGCCGGCATGTTGGTAGACGACCAGGGCAACATGCATGACCTCGCGCGCCTAGTTGAGGAAGTGCTGGAGCGCGTCGACATGACCATTCCAGATGACATGCGCCGCTGGCTGCAGCGAGACTTCTTCGCCTTTCATCTGCAGTGCTACTCCAAGAGCCGCCGCAAAGCGCCTATCTACTGGCCGCTGAGCACGACGTCCGGCAGTTACACGCTGTGGGTCTATTACCCTAGTCTCACCAGTCAGACGCTGTACACCGCCATCAACGACTTCGTTGAACCCAAGCTCAAACAAGTCGGCGCTGACGTGACGGCGCTGCGCAACAAGGGATCGGCTCGCACTCGCGACGACGAAAAGCAGTTCGAGGCGTTGCAAGCCTTTGAGCTGGAGCTGATCGAGCTGCGCGACACCTTGCTCAAGCTCGCGCCCACCTACAAACCCAACCACGACGATGGCGTGCAGATCAGCGCTGCGCCGCTGTGGCCGTTATTCCGCCACAAGCCCTGGCAGAAGGTGCTCAAGGACACCTGGACCAAGCTGGAAAGAGGTGACTACGACTGGGCACATCTGGCGATGAACTATTGGCCGGAGCGCGTGCGCGAGAAGTGCAAATCGGACAAGTCGCTCGCTATCGCGCATGGCCTGGAGGATTTGTACGTCGAACCCGAGGCTGCGCCGAAAAAAACGCGCGGCAGAAAGAAGGCCGGAGGCGATGAATGATTCAGGATGTCAAAGCGCTGCCGGTCAGCTTCTACTTCAGCCCCGATGGGGCAACGTCGTTCTTCATTCCCAAGTACCAGCGCGAGTACGTGTGGGGCGGCAAGAACTGGGACGCGCTGTTCAATGACCTGGAGGAGTCGCCCAGTGGGCACTTTCTGGGCTCCATCATCTGCGTGAACACCCAGCAAGACGGCATGGCCGGTGGCCGACTGGAGCTGATCGACGGCCAACAGCGGTTCACCACCATCAGCCTGTTGTTCTGTGCGTTCTACGACAAGCTAAATGCCATTCCGAATCCGGATCGCCGTCTGCTGGTGGAGCTGGACAACCTGGAGAGCCGCATTTTCGTCCGCGCCTCTGGCCAGTGGCGCCTGGAACCCAGCGAGCAGGCGCAGAACAAGACCGATTTCCAAAAGGTGCTGAGCGATCTGTTTCCCAAACAGGTAAAGGCGCCGAAGGGCTTGAGCAATTTTGGCAACCGCCGCATTGCGCGCGCCTACCGCTACTTCTGCGAGCGACTGGAAGGGCTGAGCCAGGACAGCGCACTGGCCCTGCTGGAAAAGCTCAAGGCGGCCATGCTGGTCAAGATCGAGGTGCGCAGCCATTCCGATGCCTTCATGTTGTTTGAGTCAATCAACAACCGTGGCATTCCGCTCTCGGCCATCGACATCATCAAGAACAACCTGCTGGCGGAACTGGACAAGCGCCCGGACTATGGCATCGACCGGGCATTTGACGAGTGGAAAGACCTGATAGACCTGTTGCCCGACCCGGCGGTGCAGGAGCGCTTCCTGCGCCAGCTCTACAACATGTTCAAGTACCTCAAGCGGGTCGAGGTCAAAGGCTGCACCCGCGCCACGCGCTCGAACCTGATCACCATCTATGACACCCTGCTGCGCAAACGCCCGGTCTGGCTGTTCGGCGCGTTGCAGGCCAAGGGTAAAACCTACTCGGCCTTGCTCAACCCTGGCGTGGCTCGCGGCGAATGGGGAGACGCCGCCGCATCTGCCTTGCAAGACCTGCAGCGCCTGGGGGCCGCGCCGGCTTACGCATTCTTGCTGTGGGCCAGCCAGGTCGCGCAGAGCCAGAAGTGGAATGAGGGCGACGCATTGAGCCGCTTGGCCGCTTTGCTCACCAAGTGGTTCTTCTGGCGCAACCTCACCGATATGCCGCCCACCCGTGAACTCGACCCGATGTTCATGGAGTTGGTCGGCCACTTGCTGACGCAGATTCGCAGTGGCGAGATCACGACGCTGGACGGCTTCATCCAACAAACCAGTGATTGGTTGCTGGCACGAGCAGCCCCGCAGGATGTTTGTGAGTCGCGGCTCAAGGGCGATGTGTACCTTGAGAACTATGACGCCACGCGGTTCATGCTCTGCAAGCTGGAAGAGGCGCACCAAACCCGGGAAAACAAACGCGACCTGTGGGCGCATGACGCCAATGATCGCCCTGTATTCACCGTCGAACACATCCTGCCGAAGACCGAGAACTTGGGACCGGGCTGGGTGAAGATGCTCGAAGGGGATCAGAAAGGCGCTGCGGCTGCCGTTCGCGAGCGCTGTGCTCACCAGCTCGGCAACCTGACCCTGAGTGGCTACAACTCCAAGCTCGGCACGATGGAATTCTTGAAGAAGCGCAATCGCAAGAACGACCAGGGCGACTTCATCGGCTACCGCAACGGCTTGTACCTGAATGCCGACTTGGCCAGCCGAGATGATTGGAACGAGGACGCAATTAAGAAGCGAACAGACAAGATGCTCAAGGAGGTGATGTCCATCCTGAGCCTGCGGGGTGACAAATGACGATTGCGGAATTCATTCGAGAAAGCGTGCTGCGGCCGCGCCTGAAGCAAGCTGGCGCCTTAGTCGTGTATGACGCCGACAAGCGCTACCGCGAGCAGTGTTTCGACTTGGCGGCCGACAAGGTGCGGGTGGTGGATGCGTCTGAAAGCAGCATCGAAAGCCGTGAGGCGGCGCTGCTGGCGCTGCGCGAGGTGGGGCAGCCCAAGACCCCGCTGGAAGGTGTATTGATCTACGTGCCGACCAAGCGCCCGGAAACCGACGAGCAGAAGCAGGCTGATCCATTCGCCTTATACGCAGAATGCGGCGCGGTGTTCCCGCAAGACGATGGCGACGAGTACCTGAGCCTTTGCTTGCGCGCCAGGCCGGATCACGCGACCGAGATTCGGCAGGTGTTTGCCACTTCTCCCTCTGGGCCGACCTTCGCGGTGATCGATGCCATTGGCGGCGGCGTGAGTTGGCCCCAGTTGCGAGCCACGCTGCGGGTGGAGTCCGGCCGCGAGATTCTGGCCGCACTGCTGGCCCCGAGTACCAGCCAATCCGAAGCGCTCAAGGGGCAGGAAGGCTGGGTGCAGGAAGCGCGTGATTTCCTCCGTGCCACCTTGGGCCTGAGTGTGAAGACGCGCGGCAAGACCTGGTCTGCCCTAGCGGATGAACTGTGGCGCTACGTGCTGTTCAGTGAGTTTGTATTTGATCTGCCAGTGGCGCTGCCGGACACCCTGAAAGGGGTGCCGCACGCGCCGATGGAGGCCAGACCCATCGTCGAGGATGTGTGCGACCGTCTGCGCAGCGACCCAAAGTCACGTGCGGCGTACATCGAGCGCGCCGAGACCGCCGAGGCAGAACTCAACCTGACCGATCTTTGTGGTGCGATTGAAGACCTGGGTGAGCGCGACACCTTCCCCTTCGAGGAACGGACCTTCCTGCGCACGGCGATCAAGGGCATTGTCAGTGGCGACACCGATGCCACACGCCGGGTGCTGACCCGCCACAAGAGTTCTGTGTGGCTGGGCAAGGGCGAAAGCCAGGCTCAGTGGGAGTTGGTGCGCTCCGGGTTAAGTCTGGTTGAGGCCTGCGACGACTTTGAGCGCCAGCTGCCGGATCACGCCCGCTCGCAAGCGGAGCTAATCGACTTTTACCTGGGTAGCCTACGCGAGGCAGATCGCTTGCAGCGCGAGTTTGAGCAAGCGGCGGGTGACTTCCTCGACCCGCATGGCTTGATGCATGAAGTGATCAGCCAGGCACGGGCGCGTTATCGCCGTTTGGCAGAGAAGGTTCAGGGCGTGTTCGTGAAGCACGTCGAGACTACGGGATGGCCGCCGACTGGGCGACTGGCCAACGCCGATGCCTTTGATCGCCTGGTGGCAGATCGCCTCAAGGAAAGCGGACGCAAGGTTGCCTACCTGATGGTGGACGCCCTGCGTTACGAGTTGGGCGTGGCCCTCGAAAAGCTGCTGGCGGAGGATGGGCCGGTCGAACTGCAAGCGGCCTATGCGCAGCTGCCGACCATCACCCTGGTGGGCATGGCGAGCTTGCTGCCCGGTGCACGTACGGGTTTGACCCTGGCGCTGGAGAACGAGTCACTCCTACCTAAGCTGGCGGGGGCGCCTGTGGGCAACGTCCCGCAGCGCATGAATGTGCTGGCCAAGCGGTATGGCGATCGCTTCGCGGAATTGCCGCTCAACGATTTTGTTCGCGGCAAACCGAAGATTGCCGAAACCGTCGACCTGCTGGTGCTGCGCTCCACCGAGATCGATAGTCAATTGGAGAGCAACCCGGAGACGACGCTGGGCCTGATCCCAGGCACGCTCAAGCTGATCCGCGTCGCACTACACAAGCTGCGTGGCATGGGCTTCAAAGAGGCGGTCATCGTGACCGACCACGGCTTCTTCCTGAACGCGCAAGCAGAAGCTGGCGATGTGTGCGTGAAACCGCAGGGGAAATGGCCGGTGAATGCCCATGACCGCATGATGCTGGGCGACGGCACAGCAGATGGTCACAGCCTGGTCGTCAGCGCCGAGAAGGTCGGCATTCGCGGTGATTTCACGCAAGTGGCGCTGCCGCGCAGCATGGCCCCCTATCGCTCAGGGCACCTGTATTTCCACGGCGGGGCATCCCTGGTCGAGGCCGTTGTGCCGGTGCTGGTGGCCAGGCTGGATACCGCCGCCCATGCGGAATTACGAAAGGTGGTGGTGGAGCTGAGCTACAAGAACGGCGCCAAACGAATAACTACGCGATTGCCGGTCATCGAAGTGATACTGGTGGCCGACGATATGTTCTCGCAAGACATGAGCGTGGAGATCTTGCTGGAAGCGCAAGACAGCAAGGGTAATGTGGTGGGAGAGCCGCGCCCAGGCGGCGATGTGAACCCCGCGACCAGAACCGTGACTCTGATGCCAGGCCAATGCAAGCAGATTGCGATGCGAATGGATGATGAGTTCAGAGGCAAGTTCTCGGTCAAAGCGCTGAACCCGACGACTCTGGCGGCCTATAGCAATCTGGCGCTTGAAACCGACTATACGGAATGAGCCCTATGGACGAACTTGACCAAAAATTAAACGCCACATTCGACGGCAAGGTACTTCGTAAGGACCTGCTGCATCGAATTAAAAAGGGCACCAACGTCCCGACTTTCGTACTGGAGTTCTTGCTGGCCAAGTATTGCGCCAGCAGCGACCAGGCCGAGCTCGACGCGGGCATGGAAGCCGTGCTGTCCTCATTACAGGAGAACTATGTCCGTCCGGACGAGGCCAACGCAGCGCAGTCGCGGGTGGCGACGAAAGGCAAGCACCGGTTCATCGACAAAGTCCACGTCCGCTATGTTGAGAAGGAAAAGCGCCACTGGGCATCGCTAGAGAACTTCAACTCACAACGTATCGCCATCGGCGAGAAGTTCTATCGGGACAATGATCGCTTGCTGGAAGGCGGAATCTGGGCAGAAGTGACACTGGCGCACAATGACATCGATGAGGACGACTACGCGTTTTCCATCGAGGATCTGCGGCCGATCCAGCTGACCCGCTTCGACTTCGACCGCTATGCAGAAGGCCGAGCATCCTTCACTCGCGATGAGTGGATCGCAGCGGTGCTGCGCTCCGTCGGTCTTGAGCCCAACAAGCTCTCGAAACGCGTGCAGATGCATTTCATCGCCAGGCTGGCCGCGCTGGTGGAGCCGAATTACAACTACATCGAGCTGGGCCCGCGCGGCACCGGCAAGTCCTACTTCTTCAGCGAGTTTTCGCCCTACGCCACCTTGATCTCGGGCGGCCAGGCGACCAAGGCAACGCTGTTCTACAACAACGCGCGTCGCAAGGTGGGCTTGGTCGGCTTCTGGGACACGGTCGCCTTTGACGAGGTCGGCGGAATCAAGGTGCGTGATCCGGACACCATCCAGATCATGAAGGACTTCATGGCCAACGGGCGCTTCTCGCGCGGGGCCGAAGTCATTGCTGATGCAAGCCTGAGTTTTGTCGGCAACATCGATGTGTCGGTGCAGCAGGTGGTGAACTCCAACGAACACGATCTTTTCCAGCCCCTGCCGCCAGAGCTCGACTTGGCCGTGATGGACCGCTTCGCTGCGTACATTCCTGGCTGGGAAATGCCGAAAAACAGCAGCGAGTTCCTGACCAGCAATTACGGATTCATCACCGATTACCTGGCTGAGGCTTTCCACTACCAGTTCAAGCACACGAACCGGTATGAGGAAGTGAGCAAGCGCATTCGACTCGGCAAATCGATCGAGGGGCGTGATGAGAAAGGCATCAAGAAAACCGTCTGCGCTTTCTTGAAGGTCTTGCATCCGAATGGGCCACCGACGGACGAAGAGTTCGAGGAATACGTGGCCTATGCCACCGAGTGCCGCCGCCGTGTCAAGGAGCAGATGAACAAGCGCAAACCGGATGACGAGTTTGCGCGCATCAACTTGTCTTACTTCAAGGCCAGTGGTGAGGAAGTGGTGGTTTTCTGCCCAGAATCGAAGGATGCGCCGGCAACGCAAGAGCCGGCTCGCCGTCGTTTGAATCAAGCGGATGGGCAGCCGACTGAGGCAGTCGAAGTGCAACCCGCCGCACAAACAGCACCTTCTGCACAGGAGACTCCAGCAGTCTCGACGCCAGTATCACCGGCCCCGGCTTCGACTTCGGTTGGGCCGTTACCGATCGAGCTCAAGGAACAGCACTTCACCATCCTCTATGGCGATACCGGACATAGCTATGAGTCGATTCTCGGCCCCTATCTACAGGGCGCGAAGTCTGTTGTGATCGAAGATCCGTACATCCGGCTGCAACACCAGATTCAGAACTTCGTGCGCTTCTGCGAAACGGTACTGAAGGCTGGCACGGTGAAGAAGATCAGCCTGATCACCGGCTACGACGACAAGACCCAGTTGGCCGACATCGCCGAGAAACTCGACGAGCTGAAACAGAGCCTGCTGGAGTTGGATGTCGAACTGGAGGTAAAGCTCAACCCGAACATCCATGACCGCGAGATCCGTCTGGATAACGGCTGGGTCATCAAGATCGGGCGAGGACTGGACTTCTACCAGAAGCCTGGAGGCTGGTTTGAGGTGGGCGCGAACGATTTGAGTCTGCGCAAGTGCCTGGAAACGAAGGTGGATATCTTCCGAGCATGATGCAAACGACAGGATAGAAGCGCATGGACCGAATCGATATTGTTCTGTGGGATGCGCTTCGTGAATCCGCCTGGGACACCTTGCTCCTAGGCAACGGCGCCAGTATCGCCATCCACAAGGAGTTCGCATACCCAACACTCCATGGCATCGCTGATGCAAAAGGACTGCTCGCCACCACTGCCCCAATATTCGCCAAGCTCGGGACTACCGACTTCGAGCATGTTCTGCTCGCGTGCTGGTATGCCGAGCACGTCAACAGGGCGTTGGGGACGCCGTCTGCCGCCATCTCCGTAGCCTATGAGGAGGTCCGTATAGCACTGATCGAAGCTGTGCACAGTGTGCATCCGGTGCATGCCGATGTTGCCGCCGACCTACAACGGGTCGGCGCGTTTGCGAGCGTGTTTCCCACGGTCGTCAGCCTGAACTACGACATCACCTTGTACTGGGCCATGCTGCTGTTCAACGCGGCGAACGGGAGTTGGTTCAAGGACGCATTCCACGACGGGGAGTTCCAGACGGATTGGGAATATCTGCGGCGACCCTATGGGCACGCTGCAGGAGCAACATTGGTTTTCTACCCTCACGGCAGTCTTGCTGTTGCTCGTGACTACCTTGGTGATGAGACGAAGCTCGCGGTTGGGGCGGGAGGCGATTTGCTTGACACGATCACCCACAGATGGGTGTCCGGGCGCTACGTTCCGGTGTTCGTTAGCGAGGGAACCAGTCAGCAGAAGGTCGCTGCGATCCGCCGGAGTCACTATCTGACGAATGTGTACGAGGATGTGCTGCCGGCGCTTGGGGAGGGACTGGTCGTCTATGGCTGGAGTTTTGACGAACGAGACCAACACGTGCTTGATGCCATCGCGGCGAATCCTCCAAAGCGAATGGCTGTCTCGGTTTTCACTGGTCAGCCAGATGGCGATCAGCAAGCGTTCTGCCATCAGGTGCTCAAGGTCACTGGCCGGTCCTTGCCTGGCACAGAGGTCAAGTTCTTCGATTCGCGGAGCCCGGGCTGCTGGAACAATCCATGATGACGTGCTGAACACTACTGTTCAGCGGCAAACTTCATTTCCCTGATCCACGTTTGCAGCACCCTCAGTTGCTCGGCGTTTTCGTGGCAGGTCTGGTAGTTGGCAGCAACGGTTCCGGCGACGGCAGAGAGCGCAACGCCTGCGGCGGCCGCATCAGCATCTCGGGCGGGCTCGGGCAGCTCACCGGCGGCGGCAACGTCGTGCAGGCGCACAAAGCCACGGTTGATAGTGCAAGCAGCATCGGCTTGAACGGGCACATAGACGGGAACCTCCTTGATGATGGTGCCGCCCTTCTCGCGGACGACGCGGATGCGGTTGACGTACTGGGTGACGACCTTGACGGTGGCTTGTGCTTGCCGTTCGCGGATGGCAGCGGCCTACAGGGTCTGCTTCTGGACGGCTGCGTCCCACTGGGTCTGAGCGTGGCCCGCACCCTTGATCCAGCCGAAGCCGACGAGGGCGACGCCGAGCGCCGCAGCGGCCGCAAGCCGGTCACTCTCCCGAACGGTGAGACTGCACCGGTCAGACCGTGGGATGTAGCGCCGACCTCCATCCAGCTGGCGCTGGCCAGGGGCCACCGCTGGTTAGCGATGCTGGAATCGGGGGAAGCGAAGTCCTTGAAGGAGATCGCCACGCGGGAAGGAATCGACAACAGCTACGTCAGCCGGATGGTCAACCTGACCACGCTGGCACCCGACATCGTGGCGGCCATCCTGGAAGACGCATTGCCAAACCACGTCACGTTGTTCGATCTGGCGGTTGATCCGCCGGCGCTGTGGGATGAGCAGCGGGAGAGAGTCGGACTCTGAGGTGGGGACACCACCTCAGCTCAACATGCCTTTGAGATCCTTGAGCATCAGGAACAGATGGTACGGATCAGTCGGGCTGGGCTCGAATTCCCACGATTCGTACCACTGCCGTGCTGCGTCGTCCTTGGCATGGACCAACAGGCAGCGGATACCCGCAATGTCGGCGGCCTGTGTGGTGCGCAGCAGTGCATCCTTGAGCAAGGCCTGGCCCAGACCTTTACGCTGATGCTCCTTGTCCACGGCGAGCCGGGCCAGGATCATGACCGGCACCGGGTGGCGCGCCAGCCCCTTCATCACTCTCGACGGCGCGGCTTCCGGATCGACGCTACCAACGGCCAGGCTGTAAAAGCCGACCACCACGTCACCCTGGCAGCAGACATAGGTCTGCGCGCTGTTGGCCTTCTGATTGACGAGCGCGTAGCGCTGCAGGAACTGATTCAGCGCGGCCTGACCGCAGTCGAACGCATCGACCTGATCCGTTGCAGCCAGCTTGCGAACGGGTGAGTAGTCATCGCTCAACCCAGCACCCCGGGTTCACGCAGCAACTTCTTCAGACGCGGCTTGCTTTGCACCGGGCGGTCCAGCGCATCCTGGAAGGCCTGCCACTGTGTGTCGTCCAGCACGAACTGGCGACGATCTGCCAGCGTCTGCGCGGCCGCCGTCACGCCCGCGTCGAGCAGGAACTCGCTGACGTTCTTGTGGCTGGCACGGGCAGCTTCCTGCA
>ERZ773077.2686-NODE-2686-length-11307-cov-4.898596_pt1 | contig 11307 bp, 7 predicted proteins | sample MGYA00580612_ERZ773077 | MGnify/ENA primary metagenome ERZ773077 (study PRJEB29015, sample SAMEA2737971) | human oral metagenome | biome: human oral; feature: human-associated habitat; material: dental | place: China | collected 2021 ...
AGCTGTGAGTCCTCGCTGGCTTTACCTTTTATCTTTTACCTTTTATCTTTTACCTAACTATACACTCCCCCATTGATATTAATCACTTCTCCGGTGATATACGAAGCTTTTTTAGATACCAAAAACGATACGAGGTCGGCTACTTCTTCCGCTTCCCCAAAACGACCTACTGGTATAAGTTTCACGAGGTCTTCTTCGTTGAGCGAAGAGGTCATATCAGTGCGTATAAACCCAGGAGCAATGGCATTCACGGTAATGTGTCTTTTGGCTACTTCTTGCGCCAAGGCTTTGGTAGCTGCAATAATCGCTCCTTTGGCAGCCGAATAGTTGGTTTGCCCTGCGGTTCCCTTCACTCCCGATACCGATGAGATGTTGATAATACGTCCATAACGATGGCGTAGCATCTTTTGGATAAAGAAATTAGTTACATTGTAGAAGCCATCGAGGGTGGTAGAAATCACCTTGCTCCAATCCTCTTGGGGCATCCACATAAAGAGCCCATCGCGGTTAATACCCGCGTTGTTCACAATCACCTCTACTACGGCATCTTTATTGTCGTGTTGCCATTTGGTAAGGGCTTCGGTAGTACTTTGGTGGTCAGATACGTCAAAGCGTATAATCTCTCCCTCACGTCCTAATTTCTTGATGTGATTGAGGGTTTCAAGTGCAGCTACCTCATTGCTTTGGTAAGCAATGAGTAAATGATAATCGGTATCTTGTGCGAGTTTTTCGCATATAGCGCGCCCTATACCTCGCGAACCTCCTGTAATAATAGCATACTTTCTCATTTGTTTTTTTATTTAGTTTTACTTCTTTTTTTGTTTTCTATCATTAGTCCGACAAGTCAGATTGTTCTATTTTTTCAACCACGCTGTCGCTACACTTTGGCAAAGTTTGAAACTTTGCCAAAGTTGAAAAACATTCTATTTCTTCAACCACGATGTGGCTTCCTTCAAGTAAGTATAAAACACCAAATCTTCCTTAAAGAACGGAATAATCTCTCTTATTTGTTTGTACCATCTTTGCGTAGTGCTCGAAAGCTCGTTATAACAGCCCAAGATATCGATAGCCTGTGCAATGGTGATAGCCTCAATAGCAAGCACCTGAAAAGCGTTGTCTATTACTTTATGGGCAAGGGTCGCCGCATTGGTACCCATACTCACTATATCCTGATTGTCGTTGTTGTTCGGGATACTATGCACATACATCGAGGTAGAGAGGGTTTGACACTCAGCAGTGGTAGAGGTAGCGGTAAACTGTACCCCTTGCATACCGAAGTTAAAGCCCAATTTCCCTGCGTTTACAAACGGTGGCAATAGCTCGTTGATTTTAGGATTCAAAAGGTAGTTGAGCTGTCGCTCAACAAGCATTGTCATACGGGTAACTACCAGTTTAAGCTTGTCCATTTCAAGGGATATATAATCGCCGTGGAAGTTGCCCCCGTGATATACCTGTTGGGTAGGCACATCTACTATTGGGTTGTCGTTCGCCGAGTTCAGTTCCTCTTCTACGATGCGCTCAGTATGGGCAATAGTGTCGTATACAGCCCCGAGTATCTGTGGCACACAGCGCAAGGAGTAGTATTCTTGCACCTTTTCTTTAAATATAGTTTCGTTGTGCTGCCCTTTGTAAAGGTGTTCTGCACGCTTACGGGTGCGCTTGCTATCGTGCAAGAAGTCGCGCATCATTCGGGCGATTTCTTTTTGCCCAGTATGTTGTTTGGCGTTGTTTAATTCAGATGAAAAATGGTCGTCATAAGTCTGTACTAGCTCGTTGATAGCCGTTGTGAACTTCACTGTCCAATCCAATAGCTTTTGTGCGTAATACACATTCACCCCTGCCAAGCCCGTCATTACCGACGTCCCGTTCATCAGCGAAAGTCCCTCGCGTAAGTGTATTTGTAACGGTTTGAGTCCCACTTCAGCAAATACTTCCGCCGTAGGTCTGCGCGCCCCTTTGTAGAACACTTCTCCTTCGCCTATGAGCACTAAGGCGAGATGGGCTAACTGCACAAGGTCGCCACTAGCTCCCACGCCTCCGTGTTGGAAAATAAGCGGGGTAATGCGGTAGTTCAATAGGTCGCGCATCAGTTCAATAGCCTCTATATGCACCCCCGATTTGCCTAACGACAAGCTCGTAAGTCTACACAATATAGCCGCACGCACGGTTTCTTCATCAAACACCTCCCCTAAGCCCGAACTATGACTGCGGATAAGGTTGTATTGCAACTGCAATTGGTCTTCTTTTTCAATGCGGTATTGCGCCATCGGTCCAAAGCCCGTATTCACGCCGTAGATGATTTTGTTCTCTGCAAAATCTTTTAAGAAAGCGTAACTCTCTTCTATGAGGGCTTTAGCTTCTTTGCTAATAGCCACTTCTTTCTTATCAAAAACGATTTCTTTAAAATCGCTGTAAGTACGCAATGTTTTCATTAGTATTTAGTTCTTAATATAAATCAAGTTTTGTGTTATGTCGTAGGGGCAAAGTCAGCGAGCTGGCGCAGCTGAGTATGTGAGGCAATCACTCTGTTAAGGCAATTCTCTCCATTAGTAATCTGGCGACAAAGATAATAACTAATTTGTAAATTAGCAAAATTTAGTACTTAGTTTTTAGTCATCAGTTATCAGAGATGTCCCAAGTTTCTTTCAGATACTCCGAGAACTCTTTATGCTCCTGCCTCTCCAAGACTCTCGACCTACTTAAATAGTCCCTTTTGCTCCTCTACCTTCCCTCCCCTTTCGATTTTTTCTTACATCAAACTCACGTTAGTTATTTTATGTCCGACAAATCTAACCAGTTGCCAATGATATTAGCAGATAGTAGCATTATAAACTCAACTAATCTTCAATTATAATTTGATTAATCATCATTGTAGAGCCACTGTAGACCTACTGTAGAGCCACTGTAGAGCCACTGTAGACCCACTGTAGACCCACTGTAGACCCACTATAGACCCATTGTAAACCCACTGTAGACCCACTGTAAACCCACTGTAAACCCACTGTAAACCCACTGTAGACCCACTGTAGACCCACTGTAGACCCACTGTAGACCCACTGTAAACCCACTGTAGACCCACTGTAGACCCACTGTAAACCCACTGTAAACCCACTGTAGACCCATTCTTTCTTCGCCTGTTGTTCGTTTATTCTATAAGCCTTCTTTAATTTAACTATTAACTATTAACCATTAATCACTAATCATTAACCATTAATCTTTATGATTTCAAATTTTTATATATCATTTTTTTATCCTATTTTTGTCGCGAAAAAACAAACTCTCTTCTATGTTATCATTATCTTTTGAAGAGAGTATAATCACTTAAATTATGTCATTAATCAAATCAATCTCAGGTATTCGTGGTACTATTGGAGGTGTACCCGATGAAAATCTAACCCCTATCGATGCCGTAAAATTCGCTGCCGCTTATGGTACGTGGCTCAAAGAAAACCTCAACAAAGCAAATATAAAGGTAGTTGTAGGAAGAGATGCACGTATTTCGGGCGAAATGATACAGAACTTAGTACAATACACTCTTGTAGGATTAGGCATTAATGTAGTGGATATCGGGCTAAGTACAACTCCTACCGTCGAAGTAGCTGTTACAATGGAAAAAGCCGATGGAGGCATTATTCTCACTGCAAGTCATAATCCTAAACAGTGGAACGCCCTAAAACTTCTCAATAATAAGGGAGAGTTCCTCAGTGCTAAAGAAGGCGAAAGAATTCTAACCATCGCTCAAGAGAATAAGGTGGTTTTTGCTGACGTAGAAGATTTAGGACGCATTTCTCACGATAATACCTATATTCAAAAACATATTGAGGCAGTGTTAGGATTGCTAACATCTTCCACTATCGAATCCATACGCAATTGTAAATTCAAAGTGGTTGTTGATGCAGTGAACTCCACAGGAGGTATTGCAATTCCAAAGTTATTAGAACATTTTGGCATAGAAGTAGTTCGTTTGTATTGTGAACCAAACGGACATTTTCCTCATAACCCCGAACCTTTAAAAGAACATTTGGGAGACATCTGCAAAAAAGTACTTGAAGAAAAAGCTGATTTTGGTATCGTAGTAGACCCCGATGTAGATAGATTAGCTTTTATTACGGAAGAAGGTGAAATGTTCGGCGAAGAATATACTTTGGTTGCTTGCGCCGATTATATTTTAGGAAAAACCAAAGGAAATGTAGTCTCTAACCTCTCTTCTTCTCGTGCGTTGAGAGATATAGCCGAAAAGCACGGTGTACAGTATGCAGCAGGAGCTGTAGGTGAGGTAAACGTAGTTGCTAAAATGAAGGAAGTGCACGCAATCATAGGTGGTGAAGGCAATGGAGGTATTATCTATCCTAAACTACACTATGGTCGTGACGCTTTGGTAGGTGTAGCGTTATTCCTTTCCTTACTTGCTGAAAGAAAATGCAGTGTAAAGACCTTGCGCAATAGTTATCCTGCTTATTATATGAGCAAGAACAAAATACAACTTACCAAAGACATTAACCCCGATAATATCCTACGTGAAATGCAGAAGAAGTACGCACACGAACAAGTCAATACTATCGATGGCTTAAAGATTGATTTTCCTCAAAGCTGGGTACACTTGCGAAAATCTAATACTGAACCTATTATTCGCATTTACACTGAAGCTAAAAGTCAAGCAGAAGCCGATAAACTCGCTCTGCGTTTCATTGAAGAAATGAAAGCTGTTGCTTTTGCAAAGTAACTGATTCATAATGCACTAATTATTAAAACTCCCTATAAAGCTGTTAGCTTTATAGGGAGTTTTCTATATTCTTATTTCTACTTTTTTAAAGCTCAAGGGCTTGTTTAGGGTTGCCATTCATCAAGATCTCTATAGGATTTTCGAGAGCTTCTTTTACAGCTACTAAAAATCCTACTGATTCACGCCCATCGATGATACGGTGGTCGTATGAAAGAGCGACATACATCACAGGAGCAATCACTATCTGCCCATTGCGCACGATAGGACGCTCTACAATATTGTGCATACCCAAAATCCCTGATTGTGGCGGATTGATGATAGGAGTAGAAAGCATAGAGCCAAACACGCCCCCATTAGTAATCGTAAAAGTACCACCAGTCATTTCATCTACCGTAATTTGTCCATCACGAGCGCGGGTGGCTAAGCGTTTTACTTCGGCTTCCACACCTCTAAACGAAAGGTTCTCGGCATTGCGAATCACGGGAACCATCAAGCCTTTAGGTCCTGAAACGGCTATAGAGATGTCGCAGAAATCGTAAGTTACCTTGTCTTGTCTGTCAATCATCGAATTGACATCGGGGAAGAGTTTAAGAGCACGCACGACGGCTAAAGTAAAGAACGACATAAAGCCGAGGCTCACATTATGGCGCTCTTTGAAAGCGTCCTTATATTTGGCGCGCAACTCGTAAATAGCCATCATATCCACCTCATTGAAAGTAGTGAGCATAGCGGTTTCATTCTTAGCACTCACCAAACGTTCGGCTACTTTTCGGCGCAACATACTCATCTTAGTACGCACTTCTTTGCGAACGCCACCCGTAGGAGTCCCCATCGAAGGTTTGGAGGCTTTAAGTGCATCTTCTTTGGTAATCCGACCTCCTTTACCTGTACCCACTACTGCTGATGCAGGAATCTCGCGTTCTGCTAATATTTTACGAGCTGCAGGACTTGGAACTTGCTTTGCAGAAGATGCAGGTGCTATAGGAGCTGTGGAAGGTGCGGAAGCTGTAGATTTGGGTGCCACAGGAGCTTCCTGTTTAACTGGTTGTGATGGTGAAGTACCTGCTGATGAAGCTCCTGCTGGTGCTTTTGCTTTAGTATCAATCAAGCATACCACTTGTCCTACTTTTACAGCTTCGCCTTCTTCGGCTTGCAATGTAATAATTCCGCTAGCTTCAGCAGGAAGTTCGAGGGTTGCCTTATCGGAATCTACTTCGGCAACAGCTTGGTCTTTAGTTACGTAATCTCCCGTTTTTACAAGCCAACGGGCTATTTCTACTTCGGTGATAGATTCCCCAGGTGAAGGGACTTTCATTTCCAACATATCGTTTAGTTTTAGGTGTTAGGTATTAGTTATTTCGTTCTCAAAATGTTTTTCAATTTTGCTAGGAGTCCTTTGCGTTCTTGCTTGTCGTTTTGCAAAAGAGCTTCGAGTTCTTGTCGGTTGAGGGTTATAAGCATATAGTGACCATCGAGTTTTTGTATTTTTTCTTGAGGCAATCGCTCTAAAAAGGTTGGGTAATCAAGTCCGTCGAGTACCTCATAAGCATCAGGGTCGTTTTCATTGCCGTTGATGACTACCAAACTAATGCGCCACAACTTTACATCGTCTTGACTGAGGTTTACTTGGGTGAAATCTACAAAAGGCGGATATTCATATGGTAAGATAGTAGGGACGCCCTCTGTAAGAGCATAAGCTCCCATCACCTCTCCTCTGTCATTTCTAAAAAACTGCTGACGTGCAATATATGCATCAGGGTGCTCATATAGTTGTTTTTCTATGAGCTGACTAAAGGCTTTTACCTTATCTTCGGCGACTAATAACCCGTTTATCATTTCGTCTGACAAACATATAGGACGGTAGACACCGAACAGATAAGATCCTCCTTTTTCACCTTCATAACATTTGATACCAAATTTAATATCGTTTCTATAATCGTACGTAATGGCATTAGGTTCATAAACCTCTCCTTCTTCATCAACTACTTTGCTACCCAATGCGGTGGCTACTTTGCCAATAAACTCGTACGCACCTAACCAATCGGCTTCGGTACTGGGAGTAAAGACGCGCACACCGTAGTCTTGGGTTTCGGTGTCGTAAGAGACCTCAAAACCGCGACCACTGATGCCTTCTTGTCCCATTAGCATATAGCCCCAATCACTGAGCGGTGCGTTCATCACTTGGGAGTAATTCTCGTCGTTATCATCAATAGAGTATTGTACAAATCCCTCACGCTGGAGGTCGAGCAATTGCTGAGGAGTCATTTCCTTAGGTGCTTGTGTGTTTTTAATGTAAAAAGTTCGACTCATTTTTTTAGGTGTTATGTGTTAGAAAACCCCGTTCCCCATAGGGGTTGAACTTTGCCAAAGTTTGCGACGAATTGCTCGTCGTGCTACGACTTAGGCTCGTAAGGTGGTATATCTAACTTTTCAGGTTTTCCTTTTAGAGTAACTAAAATCACTCCGTTTTTGGCTTTCTCACCATATTTTTCAGTAGCTTTTTTGTCTTTCAGCACTACGATACTCTCTATTTTTTTAGGGTTGATATTGTTCATAAAAAGCTTTCCTACTTCAGAATCTGAAAACTCTACATCATTGACAACAACCAGAGGAAAAGCTTTATTAGGATTTTCTATTCCTGATAGGTTATCTTTCTTAGAAGTGTCTTTGCTTTTCTTCAAAGTAATAATAACCACTCCTTTTTCGGCTTTACTGCTACATAAAACAGTAGCAGAAGGATCTTTAAGTGCGCTTTTAAGTACGTTGATATTCTCAATATCATTAGGATCAATTGCATTTAAAAAGATACTACTTATCTTGTCGTCATCTATCAGAACGCCATTTATCACGAACAAGGGTGAATATTGCTCTTGTGATGCACACCTGATAACTGTTTTTTGCGCTGATAGTGTATAAGTGGTTATCAGCAATAGTAATGTAATAATTCGTTTCATATCAATTGGTATTTTTAGTTTTTTATTATTCAAATACAGCTGCGATAGCTTCGTTGTGGCGTTTGCGGTCACGGGTATGGCTACCAGAGGCAGGGGCTGCATAGGCGGGAGTACCTACATAACGCCATTTTACCAAATCAAAATTAATTAACATATAACCATAAGCGCCCATATTTTTAGGCTCTTCTTGCGCCCAAATAAAGTCGGTGGCGTGTTTGTACTTCGCTATAATGGTTTTGAGCTGTGTTAGCGGTAGCGGGAACAACTGCTCGATACGCACTAAGGCTATATCGTCTCTGCCAAGTTTTTCGCGTTCGGCATAGAGGTCGTAGTAATAGCGACCAGAGCAAAATACTACGCGTTTTACTTTTTGTGCTTTAGCGATAGGGTCGTCTAACACCTCTTGGAACTGTCCGCCTGCTAAGTCTTCCACAGTTGAAATCACTTGTGGGTGGCGCAATAAGCTTTTAGGAGTGAATATTACTAACGGCTTACGGAAGGTAGTCTTCATTTGGCGACGTAGTAGGTGGAAAAAGTTAGCGGGGGTAGTACAATTGGCTACATACATATTGTTCTCAGCACAGAGTTGCAAATAGCGTTCTATGCGCGCTGAAGAGTGCTCAGCTCCTTGTCCTTCATAACCGTGAGGGAGTAACATTACCAATCCGTCTTGCACTTTCCATTTGTCTTCACCACAACAGATATACTGGTCAATCATTATTTGCGCGCCATTGGAGAAATCGCCGAACTGTGCTTCCCATATGGTGAGTGTGCGCGGACTTGCCATTGCATAGCCATATTCATAGCCCAATACACCATATTCGGATAACAGCGAATTATAGATATGGAAAGTACCTGTTGCCAATTGCTTGGCTTTAAGGTCTTGCAAGAAACATATTTCTTCTTCGGTATCTTCTGTTTTGAGCACCGCGTGACGGTGCGAGAATGTACCGCGTTGTACATCTTCCCCAGTGATACGTACATCATAGCCCTCAGTAAGGAGTGAACCATACGCTAAGAGCTCTGCCATTCCCCAATCGATATGGTTGTGTGCATATGCCTCTTTACGGTCGGCTACAATCTTTTTCACCTTACTGATAAAAGGTTTATCGGCAGGCAATTCAGTAAGAGCCTTAGCTATTGTGTCGAGTTTTTCTTTGCTAATAGTCGTATCGACCTTTTGTAACATTTGTTTTGGCGATGCTATTTCAAAGCCTTGCCATTCGGTTTGCATAAAAGGTTTTAATATCGTAAGTGGTTCGCGACGAGATGCCTCGAGGTCGGCATCAAGAGTAGCTTTATAAGCATTCTCTATCTCGGCAACATAACTTTGCTGTATGAGCCCTTCTTCGATTAGCTTCTGTGCGTAAATATTGCGGGGATTGTCGTGCTTACTTATAATTTTGTACAAAAGAGGTTGTGTAAAACGCGGTTCATCGCCTTCATTATGACCGTATTTACGATAGCCGAAGAGATTGATATACACGTCTTTGCCAAAGGCTTGGCGGTAATCGATTGCCAAGAGAAAAGTGCGCACTACGGCTTCGGCATCGTCGGCATTTACGTGAAGCACAGGCGAATCGTTCATCTTTGCAATATCGGTACAGTACAACGACGAACGCGAGTCGGCAAAATTAGCAGTGAACCCTACTTGGTTATTTATCACTATATGCACGGTACCCGCATTGGTGAAGCCTCTCAAGCCACACATCTGCACCGTTTCGTAGACAATACCCTGCCCTGACACAGCAGCATCACCGTGAATGATGATAGGCAAGGCTTGTCGGAAATTCCCTTGACAATAACGGTCTTGTTTCGCACGAGTAATACCTCCTACAACGGCATCTACAGCTTCGAGATGCGAAGGGTTAGGTACCAAATTCATATCTACGGTTTTTCCGGCACGAGTAGTGCGTTGGGTGGTGATACCCAAATGGTATTTCACATCACCGTCGAACCAATCGTCCATTTCGTAATCCTTACCGTCGAACTCGGAAAAGATATCCTTTGGATTCTTTCCGAACACATTGGTTAATACATTTAATCGCCCGCGGTGCGCCATACCGAGTACTACGTGTTTTACGCCTTGCTCGGCAGCAGCTTCCACCATAAAGTCGAGACCTGCGATGAGCGCATCGTTGCCTTCAAGCGAAAAGCGTTTTTGACCTACATACTTAGTATGAAGGAAGTTCTCAAAAGAAGTGGCTTCATTAAGTTTGTTAAGGATTTGCAGTTTTTCTTCCTTAGAAAACTGAGGTTTATTGTGATTTTGCTGTAATCGTTTAGTGAACCAATCGCGTTCTTGGGGATTGTGAATGTACTGATATTCTACCCCTATCGACTTACAATAAGTAGTATTCAACGCCTCAATAATTGCACTTAAAGGCGAGGGAGCTAAGCCTATTTCACGAGCAGCATCGAAGGTAGTATTGAGGTCAGCCGTCGTAAGCCCGTAGTTTTCGATAGCCAAAGTAGGTGTATATGGCTCACGAGGACGTAGCGGATTAATTTGTGCGAATAAGTGACCGTAAGTGCGATACCCATTGATGAGGTTAAGCACGGCAAACTCTTTCTTGACAGTTTCGGAAAGCGCAGGGTTTTCGTTACCCACCACTTGTTGTACCATTACAGGTACTGCTTCTTCTACCGGAGTGCCGTATTGCTCTTGAGCAAAATCGAAACCTTGAAAGAAAGCACGCCAACTGGGTTCTACCGCATCGGGGTTTTCGAGATATTTATCGTATAAATCACCAAAATAAGCCGTACTTGCGGCATTCAAAAAAGAATACTTATCCATAAAAAGCAATTGTTTCGTTTATTTTTCATTAATGATAGGCAAAGGTAATGTTTTGTTTTGGAATAACCATACTTTTTATGAAATATTTTTAAGATAATGTATTAGTAATTTGGGAATTAGCCAATTAGAAAATTACCAAATGAGAATTCAGAATAAAAAAGGAATATCTAACCTTATAGAAATCTTAAAAATCAATAAAAATTGAAACCATAAAATAGTTATGATATTAAAAAAATATCAACTCATTAGACGGATCATTTTCTTTATATAGATATTATCTATGAGAAATGAGGAAAAAAGAGCCATTTTGGAGGGAGTTTGACCGAAGGTAGACCGAAGCTAAAGCGAAGCTAAGACGAACAAAAGACGAACAAAAGACGAAGGAACGCTAATAATAACCTATATATTAGATGCTTATAAGAGCAATTTGTGATAGATAAAATCTATTGAAAAGAGGAAATTTAGTAATGTTTATTCTGAAAATGTAGGGATATGGAGCTTGTCAGAAAAGTTTTGTTTTGTGAAGGCAATTTGCCAATCACCTCTACAATATAACTAAAAGAAATTGATTATCAAGACAATCAACTTTACCAAAGGTGCGAGTCGCACAGGCAACTTTGGCAAAGTGTAGCGACGCAAATGCGATTTTAAGACTTTTCGGACAGTCTCAGCAATTGATATAACAAGATAGACACAAATAGCAAGCTCGCACTAGCGAATAAATTTGGTATGTTTGACCTGTATCTAAAATTAACAAATTGGCTAATTGACAAATTATTCCTATCTTTGCCCCCAAATAGAAACGAATGACACTGAAAAAAACTATATATTTC
>ERZ773077.2687-NODE-2687-length-11306-cov-14.780286_pt1 | contig 11306 bp, 14 predicted proteins | sample MGYA00580612_ERZ773077 | MGnify/ENA primary metagenome ERZ773077 (study PRJEB29015, sample SAMEA2737971) | human oral metagenome | biome: human oral; feature: human-associated habitat; material: dental | place: China | collected 2021 ...
GCATCCGCGCTCCCGCCCCGACAAGGCAGGTATTTTCGCACGACACTGAACGCTCGGAGAAAACCTCGTCCTCCCATGTGCAACATCCCTGCGCAGTCGCTCGAAACCGAGCCGCATCCTGTCCAGAGCCCAAGGGCTGCAGGGCGGCACGGTCTCAGGGCGGCACGGTCTCAGGGCGGCAGTGCGGCCGCATCGACTGTGTGGAGACGCAGGCATAGCGGTCCCGCAAACGATTCAAAGCCCATCGAGCGAGAATGAGTATCATTGCATTTTTATGCGCCGTTCAGAAAATCTATCGCCACGCCACTCCGGCGCGCTTCCGAGACACGACCGTTATGAGGACTACGATCCGTTGCCGAATCGTGATTCTGCGCCGCGCGGTCGCGGCGGCTCGGCACACCGACGTCTCGTCGCGACGCAGCGAGCTCCGCCCCAGGCGCTGTGCGATCTTTCACAATCCATGACGTCCTCGAGGAACTCCGGCTCATGAGCACGGCACACGCCCATCCGACCGCTCTCCCATGCAGGGGACTATGGTCATGACCACGACGACCGAAGCCTGGAGCCCGGCGCGCGTCGCCTCCATCGCGCCCGATGACCGGGTCGAGTTTATGTTCCTTGGCGAGCGCCGTGATATCGGTGCCGAATTTCTCCAGCGGCTGCTCAAGCTCTTCTTGCATATTTGGTGGCATAGGTCCTCCTTTGATTTTTTGGGCTTTTCTAAGTCCGTATTTATGATGCGCCGCGGCGAGAGACAGAGCGGGGATAATTGATATGATTATCATAGCAAATTAGCACTCTCAGTGCAAGAGTGCTAATTCGGGATTTGCCACCTGATAAACGTGTACCGTATACTGAAGACATGAGCCAAATTCGCATTCTGATGTCCATCCAAACCCGCTATGCAGAGAAAATTTTTCGTGGTGAGAAGCGATGGGAATTTCGTAAATCCTTGCCGCGCCACAGCAAAGACGATGAGCTAACCGTAGTCGTTTACTCGTCAGGGGGCGACCGAGCGGTTATTGGCGAATTTCGGGTTAGACGTGTCATGCGTTATCCACTGGATGAGTTGATGCGGCTTACTGGGTATGATACGGATGAGCAAGCCGCGCAGTGGTTTTCGCGCTATTATGCGGGGCGGAAACAGTGTGGCGCGTTAGAAATACTGGCGCCGGTGCGCTACGACCAGCCAATTTCTCTGGCGCGGTTGCGTCAATCTATGCCAGCATTTCGCCCGCCGCAAAACTTTAGGTATATTTGGCCTGATAGCGACCTAGCGGCGCTACTTGATGGCATTAGTGTGATGCGCCCAGATACTCCTCCCAAACCCTTAAAATACCGTCGCTAAATTCTGGCAAGATTTGCTCCTCATCAACCAATTCTCTGATAAACTCGTAATGTGTTCGCTCTTTACTACGGATGTCGCTGTAAAAGAACAATCCTACGATCTCATCGTTATGCTGCTTGTCTAGTTCCTTATATATATTTTCAGCCGGGCGACCTGCACTTCGCGCTTGGGCTAATTGCTCGATAAATCCGTGATAACACTTGTACGCCGACCAATACTCCTGGCGATGCCGATGTTTGACATAACGCAGCGAACCTATCAAAATATCCAGATATTCATACTGCCGGGGCGATTCTGTCCATGTTTTGACGGACTTTTTATCTGGTTGTTTGGCATGGTTATTGTTGAACAGCAAGGCTGAGTTCGGGAATAATTTAGTTTGATTAGGCAAGGAAAAACCAATGTCAAGTTTATGAAACAAGCTCATACCGCTCAGGAAAAACGATCGGGCGATTTCATGATTGTTCTGAGAAATAGTGTACGTCGCAATAATACCAAACTGACCTTCGAGGGTTTTGCGCGTATAATCTTCGGCAACTTCTGGATAATCGGTTATGGCTGTAAGATCAATGTCGGAAAATTGGTCATCATCGAATACGGCCCGCGAACCAAAAATATACAGTTTGTTATGTATGGATTATGGGTCAGTGCTGCGAGCAGGTTTGGCGGGATGGTTACAGTGTGCATCTGATATAATAATACTATAATCATATCGAAAGGGGTACTTCATGAACATTCTCGTTACTGGCGGTGCTGGGTATATCGGCAGCCACACTATCATCGAACTATTGGCGTCGGGTCACGGCGTGGTGGTGGTTGATAATTTATCAAATTCATCTGCCGAGAGTTTGCGGCGGGTTGAGGAAATTACCGGCCAGTCGGTGCCGTTTTATGAGTTTGACCTACGTGATCGGGCGCGGCTGGCGGAGCTGTTTAGGTCTGAGACGATTGACGCAGCGATTCATTTTGCGGGTCTGAAAGCTGTCGGCGAGTCGGTGGAAAAGGCGCTGCTGTATTATCAGAACAATTTGGAAAGCACCTTGACGCTGCTGGATGTCATGCAGGAATTTGATGTGAAAAAGCTGGTCTTTTCGAGTTCGGCAACAGTGTATGGCGACCCGGCGCGGCTGCCGATTACCGAGGATATGCCACTGTCGGCGACTAATCCGTACGGCCAAACCAAGCTGATGATCGAGCACATCCTTCGCGATGTGGCGGCAACCAGGCAGGGCTGGCAGTTTACCTCGCTGCGCTATTTCAATCCCGTTGGCGCCCATCCGAGCGGCCGTATCGGTGAAGATCCGTCGGGCATTCCGAATAATTTGCTGCCGTTCGTATCGCAAGTGGCAGTCGGCAAGCGCGACCATTTGAGTGTGTTTGGCGATGATTATGACACGCCGGATGGCACGGGCGTGCGCGATTATATTCACGTGATTGATTTGGCGCGGGCGCATGTGGCGGCGCTGGAACATTTAGGCGGGCCGGATGAGTATAAGGTGTATAACATCGGTACTGGCCGCGGTACGTCGGTGTTGGAGTTGGTGAAAGCGTTTGAAACAGCGTCTGGTCGGGACGTCCCATACCAAATCACGCCACGTCGGCCGGGCGACATCGCCGCGTGCTATGCTGATCCGGGATTAGCGGAGGCAGAACTGGGCTGGCGAGCGGAATTGACAATTGAGGATGCTTGCCGCGACGCCTGGAATTGGCAGAGCAATAACCCGAACGGCTACGGCGCATAAAGTGCGTTGTACAAGCTCAATCCGACGGGGCGACTCGTCGGATTTTATTATGGGCGAGACGTTTATTTATGAACTGCTCAAGATTCGCCGCTCGTAGTAAGTTGAGCGTTTGGCGAGTTCAGCATTGAGCTGGTCGATGCCGCCAAATTGTTCGACCAGTGTCTGGCGATTTGAGAACAAATTAGTACCCAGCCCCATACGGTCGCCGTCCACTGTCACGCCCAGTGCCGCCAAGGTCGATGGATACATATCAAAGGTGGCAAATTGGCGGTTGGTGGCGCGAGTTGGCTGGACAGCGGGGTTAATAAAGGCGTTATAAATGGTTCGTTGGTAGGGAGCGCCCGCAATCTTTTCTTCGTAATAGGGCGTCTGCATGCCGAGGTGGTCGCCGCTAATGATGATGGTGGTATTGGCGTAAAATGGCTGTTGCTTAACCCAGTCAACGAAGGCTGCAATTTGTTTGGAAGCACAGGAGTGGACATTATCATACTTTGCTTCAAACTGCTGTTTGCAGATGTCTTTGTCCATCCAGCCGTCGGTGAAGTGAGTGTCAACAGTCAGCATCTGCAGGTTGAATGGCTTGTCGGATTTACTGAGGCGGGTGGCTTCATCGCGAGCGAATTGAAAGAGCTTTTTATCTTCGTAGCCCCACCATACCTTGTAATCTTGGGGGATTAAACCATGCTTTTGGGCGTAGGTAAAATCAATGATGTGGTAATTGCCGTGTTGCTCCAGTAATTTGTCGCGTCCGCCGAAGGCTTTGTCTGAGCCCATGACGAATGACTGGTTGTAGCCAGCTTTTTCGAGCACCTGCCCGAGGGTGTAAGCGCCCGGCAAGAATTGATTGAAATCACCCATACCGTTGCGGTCGCGGTCACCGAACACGCCGCCGTCCTTGAGCGGCACACCGGCGGATTGAGCGGTCATGCCGGCTACCGTCCAGGTGGTGCCGTGTGCAGGCAGGGCGCCGCCAAGGCCTGAGGCTTGGTGTGAGAATGAGGTGTTGGTCAGGGCTAATTTCTCCAACTCCGGGATGACTGATTTGTCGCTCATGCCGCCGTTGGCTTTGGAGGCCGGTGTATTTTCCAGCGACTCGACGTAGATATAAATCAAGTTGCGTTTGGTGCTTGGGAAAGTCAATTTAACGCCGCGCGGATCGACATAATGCTGGTCATAGATCTTTGACGACTGGGCGAGGGCGATGATGTAGGCCGGGATGCTGAAACTTTGGACTAATAGCGCCAGGCTGATCATGAATAGGCCGCCTGCGTAATAGGCTTGGTGGCGCAGGCGGAGTGGTCGCTTCTTCCAGCGCAGCTTCAGGACAATTGGTAGCAGTAGGATAATGAGCAGCCCAATGACGTAAGGGATATTTTCCCAGACGGCCGAGGTGAAACTGCTGGACTGCCCGCCTGCTAGGCCGTTCTTGAAATAAAATAAAATTTCGTCAATCTTGGCATCACGAAATTGCACAATTTTGTAGCGGCTGGTAACGAAGAAGATGGCACTAAAGAGTAGCAACAGGACGATGGCCACGCGAACGACAATGCGGTTGTTGGCACCGCGACTAGGTGGAGATGTGCTCATAGTTAGTATTATATCATTTTTAGCTATGTTTGCGGGCTGGTTTGGGGGCTTATCATTTTCCTTCAAAACGCGTATACTATAGCTAAGCATGAACGGAACAAAAACGCGACGCCGTAGATTTGGCATTAGTTGGTGGATAGGCCTGGGGCTGTTTGTAGCGTTGATTGGCTTTATGGCGTTTGACATTTTGCAGCGAGAAGGTGGATTTGGTAAAAGCGATGAGGTGTTAGTGATGGGCACTAACGCCGGGTTTAAGCCGTTCGAATACAAGCAGGGCGATGAAATTGTTGGCTTTGACGTTGATTTGGCGAAGGAAATTGCCCGCAGCATGAATAAAGAGCTAAAGATTGAAGACATGTCGTTTGACGGGTTGCTGCCAGCGCTGGAATCGGGGCAAATTGATATAGCGGTTGCCGGCATGTCGGTGACGCCGGAGCGTGCCAAAAATGCGTTATTTTCTGAGCCGTATTATTCAGCTTCGCAGCGGATCATTGTCAAAAAAGGTAGCCTAATTCGTAATCGACATCAACTGACGGGTAAGAAAATTGGTGTACAGTTAGGTACGACGGGTGATACGCTGGCCGGGAAAATTGCTGGCGCTAACGTGTCACAATTCCCAACCGCGCCAAGTGTGTTGACGGAGCTCAATGCTGGCGGCGTCGAGGCGGTTATTTTGGATGATGCGCCCGCTGCTCAATACACGGCTGGCTTTCCAGACCTAGAGATTTTGCCGGGTGAGTTATCAAGCGAGCACTATGCAATTGCTATCAAAAACAATAATCACGACTTGCTAAAAAAAGTTAACCGAGTATTGGCGGAGATGAAAAAGGACGGTCGGTATGACAATCTCATTCGCAAACATTTTGGGCCGAGGGCTCTTGAATCGATGAAGAAAAAGGAGCTTGAACCATGAATTTCCTGGAAGTGATCTTTGGCGACGGTCGATGGTTGTATCTGTGGCACGGTCTAGAGGTAACCTTGGTGCTAACAGTCCTATCATTACTCCTCGGTACAATCATTGGCCTCGTGGTAGCGCTGCTTCGTACCTCGACGATCAAACCGCTCAACTGGATTGGCAAGATTTATGTCGACATCATTCGGGGCACGCCGCTTCTGGTTCAGCTGTTGATTATGTACTACGTCGTCTTTGGCTCGTACCAGTTTATGCCGAAGATTTTTGTGGCAGCCATTGCCTTTGGTATCAATAGTGGTGCGTACATTGGCGAGATCATCCGCGGTGGTATCGAAAGTGTCGACAAAGGGCAAATGGAAGCAGCTCGTTCGCTGGGCTTTAGCCGCTGGCAGGCCATGCGTCTGGTGATTTTGCCACAAGCGCTCAAAAATTCGTTGCCGGCGCTGATTAGCGAATTCATCGCTCTGTTGAAAGAAACTTCAGTCGTCGGCTGGATTGGGCTGAATGACATCATGCGCGGCGCTGATAATATTCGTTTTCAAACCGCTACGGCGTTTCAGTCATTGTTTGCTGCAGCGGTGATGTACTTGGCGTTGACCGCGATATTTACCCGCGTGATGACCCGAGTGGAGAGGAGGCTAAAAGATGGCAGTGAATAAGGTGAGAGAAGTGGCGCAGCCGAGTACTGAGCGATCGGCAATTATCACAGTGGCTAACCTCAAAAAACAGTTTGGCAGCAATCGTGTGCTCAGGGACATCGACGTTGACATTCACGAAGGCGAAGTGGTCGTAGTCGTTGGTTCAAGTGGCTCTGGTAAATCAACCTTTTTGCGCTGCTTGAATCTGCTGGAGACGCCGACGGGCGGGCGCATTGTCATCGACGGGGTAGAGACGACAGCGCCGAAAGTCGACCTGAACGCCCTGCGCCAAAAAGTTGGCATGGTGTTTCAGTCGTTTAATTTGTTCCCAAACTTGAGCGTGCTGGATAACATCAAACTAGCGCCGCGGAAGCTACGCAAATTGTCTGATCGAGCGGCGACGCGCCTGGCGAAGAAACTGCTGGCGGACGTGGGATTGGCGGACAAAGCCAATGCCTTTCCTTCGCAGCTCTCGGGCGGGCAAAAGCAGCGCGTCGCCATCGCTAGAGCCCTAGCTATGGAGCCGGACATTATGTTGTTTGATGAGCCAACTTCAGCGCTTGATCCAGAGATGATTGGTGAAGTACTAGACGTGATTCGTGAGGTTGCTGCCAAGGGCATGACCATGGTCATCGTCACGCACGAGATGAAGTTTGCGCGCGAAGTAGCCACCCGGATGATTTTCCTGGACAAGGGTGAGATTATCGAAAACGGTCCGCCGGAGCAGGTGATGGATCATCCGGTGACCGAGCGAGCACGGAAATTTTTCGGCGTCAAAGGGAAGTGAGGGAGGTCCAGATGAAACATGCGAAAATAGCCACAAACCAGAATACATGGCTGTGTTTGGCCATCGGTTTTGTTGGTATCATTGCCATCGTCATATGCGGCTGGTATATCTGGTCACGCTCGCACGTGCCAGCGTCACCGCAGCCATCAGACGCTGCTCGTTTCAAGGCCGCTTACTCCCGCGTGGCTGATGACAATCGTTTCGTCTTTGCTTCGGCCGGCGAGGTTTTGGAGAAATTTGAATCAGGCAGCGGCTTGATTTTCCTTGGTTTTCAGCAGTGTCCGTGGTGTCAGCAGCTAGCACCAATCGTCGATGAAGCCGCCAAAACCGAAGGGCTGGATAAGATTTACTATCTCGACATTCGCCATGCCCGCGAAATCAATGATGATACGTACAAAAAATTAGTTGAGAAGTTAAAGCCTCATCTTCGTACTGATGAGAATGGCCAACCGCGAGTGTATGTTCCTGACGTGACGGCGCTGAAGGATGGTCGTGTGGTCGGTCATTTCCTGCAGGAAACCATAGTCGATGGCGAGAAGGCCACCGCTGATACCTATTGGACAGAAGAACGTCGTGCTCGGGCGGTTGAGCAGCTGAGGAAGATGATTCGAGCTATGCGCTAAACTTGTTATAGTTCGCTCATCATCTGAACATCGGTTGATTCATTAACCAGCCAGTTTAGGTCAACCCCTGTTAGGTAACTCGGCAAAATCCGTGTGGTTTTCGGATTGACAAAGCCGCATTCCGCCACTTCCTCGACGCCGTGCGATGTTTGCTCCAGGTCGATATGCTGGTAATCTTGCCAGTTGGTGATGAGGAAGAAGAATTCGAGTTGTTCAGTCATGCCATATTTAGACGAAGGATTGGTGTCGGTGAATTGTTGGATGAATAGTAGCTTGCCGATCGTAGGTTCGACGCCCGTTTCTTCGAGCATTTCCCGGCGTAGGCCGTCAAGTAAGCTTTCGCCCATTTCCAAGCCACCGCCCGGCGTACACCAAAACTCTCGCCCCACGCCATTATTTGCGGTTAATTTCTGGCAAAACATCTCGCCTTGATCGTTGATAATAATTCCGCGTACATTGACTCGCCGCTGCATAAAACCTCCTTTAGTTTGCTAGTTGCCAGAGGTTCTTGTTGGTGAACATGCGCGTTAGATAATTCCTGTGGTCGGGGTGACTGGATTTGAACCAGCGACCTCACCGTCCCGAACGGTGCGCGCTACCAAACTGCGCCACACCCCGACGCTAAAAATAGTATAAGCCGAGCGAGCGATTTTGTCCAATTGGGATATAGCGTTGGGTGTTTGGCGTGGTAATAAAATAAACGTTGACCCCGGATGGTAAAGGGGCGAATGATTGAGTACCATTCGCAACCCCAACTCGATCCCGGTCGTCCGTAGCGGCAGCAGTATTGAACAGAGCAAGCACAACGAACTGCTGAAACGAGACTGATTATGCGTTGCGTTCTGTAATAGTCAGTTTGCTGAATAAGTGGTTCGGTGCTAGATTAATCAAGCTTTCCGGCTAGACTTGCTTCTAAAAATAATCAAACTGCTGGTTTAGCTGCAGTTGGGCTAATCCATTGGGCAATTTTTCATGATAATCTAATAAACCGTTAACTGTCTCCGTTTCTTTCAGTTGCTTACGGATGATACAGTTTTCCACAATAGCTTTTTTCTTGAGATTTGCTTGATTTGTTACAATTACCCGGGGGTTTATGTCGTGTGGAGGACTTACCAGACTTCTTCCATTTAGAATAATGCTAACTGCTGTATTTTTGAGAAGTGCTTCAACTGTCAGTTCGACCTCATACATTGAGATACGGTCGCGTTGCATTTGAGTATTTATAAGCACTGTTTGGATATTGGGGTGTCTTTTAAGCCAGTTGACCCACATCTCACGATGAGTATCAATAATTGCATAGATATGTGGTATTACTGGAACACCTAGTTTACTTAATTCTTCACAGAAAATAAGTGACTTGTTTAAATTTATAAGATGACCGAGAGGACATTCATATAGAAAAAGCGAAAAATTCATTCCTGTAACAGCATAGAACCCTCCTGAAGCAATTGCTTCAAATAAATTTATTGCAAATCGTTTATACCACAGTTTTTCAATGACAACATCAATACCAGTAGCAAAAAGCACTACCTTTTTTCCTTGGAAGACAGGGAACTTTAGTGCAGATAGGTCAATACGGATGTTGTCACTAATGGTTAAGATGCCGGCGGAATTCTTTCTTGGTCGTGGTGTGATAATGTCTCCAATACGCAAGCCTACTATTTCATGCCTAATCGTAGATGGATCACGATTAAACCACTCTCGTGGGATTACTGGACCCATGCTGTCTATCAATGGCGATGGTCCTTGTATCGTCTTGTTTTCAAAGTTAAGTCCGTGCACCTCGTCAATGAAGAGATGTATGTCTTTACAGTGACAGTCGACCATGTTGATATAATTACCGGGGCAGCGGTTTATAATAAGCCCCTTGTCGGATGGTTTGATTAGGGGGGTAAAGTTATCGGCATCACAAAGACTAGTACCGAACAGCGACAACTGTGCGTGCCTACTGTGAGAATTCCGCATAACAGATTCCTTGATTGACGACAACAGTAATAGCAGGATAGGCAACGCCTAATTTAGTGCACAACTCAAGGCGCCTAATTGTTTGGGTAGTGACTTTTCCGACATTCTCGCCACCTGGTGTAGTTAATACGCGGGTGGTTTCGTCAAGAACTAATTTTGTGCCTGCTGTTAAATTGTCTCGTGTTAGTTTAACTCGAAACCTAACCGGGCATAGGTTATTAATATCCGGTGGTGTATTCGATCCACCGCCGGCACCACCAGCTAGACCAGTATTTGTCTTAGGGCTTGCTGGCTTGTTGATACGAAGTGTATCGCTTCGTTTGCGGGTACTACTTGATCCCATAATTACCTCCATTGGTCATAAATCTTGACCGATTATGCTATATTTCGTAGAATAGAGGTATACGAGGGTCGTTAATCTTGTATACCTAAGACGCCAGTTGCTTCTGGCGTTTTTTTGCTATTCTAGACCCTCCGCATCAGCTCGCACTTTTTATGTTATGAACCTGATCGGTAGCTCTTATTATAGCAGTTTACGTAACGATTGCAAGTATATTATGTAAATTATTTTACATGATTATTGTAAAATGCCTTAGGACATGCTACAATGTGTATACGTTAAAAAGGAGTGCTATGGGTTTTGGAAAGAATCTTATCAACCTGCGCAATAATGCTAATCCAAAGTTGAGCCAGGATGAGGTTGCTCGTGTTCTTGGAATGACACGACCAACCTATAAACAATTAGAGACGGAAGAAAGGATACCATCAAATGCCGAGCTACAGGCTATAAGTGAACTTTTTGGTATTAGGACTGAAACCCTTCTCGACCCAAATGCTAATATTGTGGTAAACGCGGCACCAGTTGGGGGCGTTGAATTTATTGAGATTGACGAGGCTAAATATAGAAATCTTATTCTTTACTTAGCTGAGCGTGTTGGTGCGTGGCCAAACGTTGGTGAGACAGTGTTTTATAAGCTGATCTATTTCACAGAGACGCTTGCGCTTAGTAAATTAGGACGTGCAATAGCTGGTGAGCAATTTTACAAGCGCCAATATGGACCGGTACCCGTTTCTTTCCTTGTTACAACGAGGAATATGATTGCAGGCAATGAGCTTGATTTGGTTATGGGTCGCTACTACACGTATATGCAAAGAAAGTATCTTCCTCGAGTTAACTCAAGCGGCCTCACAGAAGAAGAAAAGATGATTATTGACCGTGTTATTAGACTTCTCGGCAATAAAACCGCAACTGAGCTGTCTGACCTCTCTCACCAAGACATGCCTTGGATAAAAGGGACAGAGGGTAAGATTATTGATCTGAGTCTTATTAAAAATACTCCCGCTGATTGGTCTATGTTGATGGGCCGCAATTCTATTGCTTAAGCCCCAGGTTTGTTTTAGGGTTACTGCAGCAAAACGACTTTTATGCCGAGCTTTATAATAGTCAGTTTGCTGAGCGATTGAGCGAGTGTTGATTATAAAATATAAATTCTATACTATGATCATGAAAAGAATGATTACCGTTGCTGCTGTGCAAATGGAAATTGTGCCGCTGGATGCTGGACGCAACTTGGCAAAAATAGAAAAGCTTGTTAGCGAGTTATGCAATCAACAGCCAGTCGACCTAGTGGTTTTGCCGGAAGACGTACTGACTGGGCCGATTCCGTATAATTTAGAATACGCCTTGAGCGAATCGTCTAGCG
>ERZ773077.2688-NODE-2688-length-11306-cov-2.920274_pt1 | contig 11306 bp, 8 predicted proteins | sample MGYA00580612_ERZ773077 | MGnify/ENA primary metagenome ERZ773077 (study PRJEB29015, sample SAMEA2737971) | human oral metagenome | biome: human oral; feature: human-associated habitat; material: dental | place: China | collected 2021 ...
ATCAGGGACAAGCGATATCGTCGCGCACCGTGTAGAACGTCCAACCATCGACGTGTGCCTGGATGGTTGAGACGCCATATACCGGGTCGAGTATTTCTGGCGTCAGGACGCGTGCAGGCGTGTTGCTGGCGACGAGCTTGCCGCCCGCGAACAGGGCGAGGCGATCACAATAACGGCTGGCCAGATGTAAATCATGCAGGACGATGAGCACGGTCTGCGTTTTTGCATATTCGCGCAGCAGGCGCAAAACCAGGTGTTGATGCGGCATATCCAGATGTGCGGCCGGTTCATCGGCAAAAACGATGCGCGGCCGGTGCGCCAAGGCTCGGGCGATGGCGACACGTGCCTGTTCGCCGCCGGAAAGCGTCGTGAAACGCCGTTCGAGCAGGTGGCCGATCTGGCAATGCTCGATCAAATCGCCAGGAATTTGGGCAACGCGCAGATGCAGCATTTCGGCCACGCTTAGGTTCCAGTAACTGAGGATCTGTTGCGGCACATAGCCGATGTGGGCGGCTAGCGCGTGTGCCGGCCAGGAGGATAGCGGGCGTCCGCCTAAAACGACTTCACCGGCGGTTGTCTTGAGCAGTCCGATGGCCGTGCGCACCAGGCTTGATTTGCCGGCTCCGTTGGGGCCGATGATGCCGTACAGTCCCTGCCCGGGAATATCCAAATCGATACCGTCGAGCAGCAGTTTTTTCCGCTCTGTGCGTACCGACACATTGCGGAAAACCAGCATGGGCGATGAGGTACTCATGATTTTTGTCTCAGCAGCAGGAATAGGAAGAATGGGCCGCCGATCAGCGAAGTCATCAGGCCGACCGGAATTTCGCTGGGCGGGATGGCACTGCGCGCGACGGTATCGACGAGCACCAGCAGAATGCCGCCGCCCAGTGCGACAGCCGGCGCCAGGCGGGCGTGCAGCGGGCCGACCCACCAGCGCAGTACATGCGGCGCAATCAAGCCGACGAAGCCAATCAAGCCACCGAAAGCCACCGCCAGCGCCGCCAGCGCGATCGCCTGCATCGAAAAACGACGCACGCGCACGCCCATGCTGTGCGCCGTTTCCTCGCCCAGTCCGAGCGCATCCAGACCGGGCGCCAGTCGTATCGCCGCGGCGAGCGCCGCCAGCGTCCCCAGAAACAGCAGCGCCCATTCCTCCCAGGCGGGCGACTGGATGCCGCCGAGTTGCCAGGAAATCACCGCGCGCAGGTTGCTCGACTCGTCGCCGAAAATCATCAGGATCAGGCTGCGCAGTGCCGACAAGATCGCCGCCAGCGCCACGCCGGCAAGTAGCAGACGCCCGGTCTGCGCGCTATGACCGCCACCGCCGCCGAGCAGCAACACCAGCAAGCTGCTGCCCCAGGCGCCAAGGAAGGCCATCAGCGGCAGGCCCACGCCGCGCGGCAACAGTTCCGGCAGCAGCAGCGCACAGGCGGCGCCCAGACTGGCGCCGGCGGCGCTGCCGAGCAGGTACGGTTCGGCCAGCGGGTTGCGGAAAACGCCCTGAAAAATCAGGCCGGAGAGGCCGAGACAAGCGCCGACGACGAGTGCCGTAGCAACGCGCGGTGCGCGCCAGACGAAGACCAGTGCGGCCTGTTGGCTACCGTCGAACCAGCGCGTCGGCCAGACGGTATCGGCGCCAAAGATCAGGCCGGCGAGAATCGCCAGGCACAGCGCCCCCGTCAGCGCGATGAACGGCCATGCGCGCGAATGTGAGGGAGATGGATGACTATGCATTGAAGCGCTCCGGATGGATGGCACGTGCGTAATCGGCAACGGCTTCGATCTGGCGCGGGCCGGGAATCAGCTTGTGGTTGCGTTGCAGGACGACGATGCGCCCTTCGCGCGCGGCGCGTAACGCCGACCAACCCGGACGCCGCACAATCTGGCGGGCCGCCTCCGGCGCGGCGCTGACATCCGGAATCCGTTGCAGGGAAATGATTACGTCCGGGTCGCGCAGAAAGATCGCTTCGCCGCTGACCTGCTGCGAACCGGCCAGGTCGCCAAATATGTTCTCGCCACCCGCCCAGGCCAGCGCATCGTTGGCGTAGTGCCCTTGCCCGACGGTCTGGAAGCCGGCATTGCCGGCGGCGCTGGTTTCCAAAAACACGCGGCGACGCGGCGCGCCGTGCAGACGATCGCCAATACGGTCGAGCTGCGCCCGCATCTGGCCGAGCACGGCCTCGGCCTGCGCCTCGTGCCCGGTCGCCCAGCCGACCAGGCGGATGTTGCGCAGGATGGCGGGTAGGTCGGGGTGTTGCAGCACCAGTACCGGCACGCCGATGCGGCCGAAGGGGTCGATCAGCGCCAGGGCGCTGTGCTGCGCCGGGGTGACGACGATAAGGTCGGGCTGGTGTGCGGCGACGGCCTCGGCGGAGAAGCCCAGCGATCTGCCGACCGAAGGCTTTGTCAGCGCGGCGGCCGGCCAGCCGACCAGGCCGCCGACGGCGGCGACGCGCGCTTCCAGCCCAAGCGCGAAGACGATTTCGACATTGCTCGGGAAAATGACGACGATGCGCTGCGGCGGGCGGGCAATGCTCAACGTCCGGCCCAGCGTATCGACGACCTGGCGCGGAAAGGCGCCGGAGGTCTGGCAAAGCGCGGGGCTGTCCGGAGCCGAGAATGCCGGCATCGAAAGTGGGGAAGAAGATGCAGCCGACGAAGCCGGCATCCCCGGCGTTCCCGCAGACAGCGCCCCCGCCGGCAGCGCGCCCGCCGGCAGCGCGCCCGCGCCCGCTAGCGCCAACAGGCGCCTGAGCAGCGCCCGCCTTGACAGCGATTTCACCATCGTGTCGTCGCCCACTCAGAACTCCTGACGCACGCGGGCGAAGAAATTGCGCGGCGCGCCGGCGTTGCCGGCTTCCTGCGAAGACATGTCGTCGTTGATGTAATAGACATCGCCCAGGTTATTGACGCCGGCCTGTATCGTCAGCTTCGGTGTCACGCGGTAGCTGACGGACGTGTTGACCAGCGTATAGGCGGGCAGCTTCTGTGGGTGGGCAACGTTGTCGCGCAGATAGCGCGTGACGTAGCTGGCCGAAGCGTTCCATAACCAGGGCCCACGCTCGAACGTCACGCCGAGGCCGGCGATGTGCCGCGCCGACATGCGCACGCGCTTGCCGCCAAAGTTCTGTGTCGGCACGCCGGCATTGCTGTAGGTCTGGAAATCACGCAGGCGCGCATTTTGCCAGGTGTAATGCGCGTAACCGCTCCATTCGCGGGCAAGCCGCCAGTGCAGAAGCGATTCGACCCCTTCGGTACGCGAAGTGGCGTTGCTGAAAATGAAGCTGTCCGGGCCGTTGCGGAATGAACGCTGTCCGTCGATTTTGTCCGCACGGAAAAGGCTGAGCTGATAAAACCAGCGTTCATTGTCCAGTTGTCCTTTGACGCCGAACTCGATGCTGCGGGTTCGCTCCGGGCGCAGAATCGACGGCACGACGACGCCGTTGCGCGTATTCAGCGCCACGGCCTGCGGGCGAAAGCCTTCGGACCAGTTGGCGAACAGCGAATGCGCACTGTCATCGCGGCGGGCATACACCCAGTCGGCGCCAAAACGCGGGCTCAGGCGCGACGCACTCTGGGTTGACTGCACCGGCGTATTGGAGCGCTTCAGATGCTGTTTGAAGCTGTCGTGCCGCAGGCCGGCAACGAATCCGAAATCACCGATTTCGAGGCGATCCTGCACGTAGAAACTGCGCACCGTCTGGTCAAAGCGCGAGTAGGTCGCCTTGCCGCGAATGCCGCGCGGGTCATTTTTCACGTTGCTCACCGGCGTGTTGTAATGGGGGCCGCGATACGTCGGCGCGTTGGTGTATGACGGCGATTCCTGATTCTGCCAGTCGTCTTCAAAACTGGCGCCCGCCTGAAACGTATTGTTCCAGTCCTTGCCGGCGTGGCGATGGATCAGCGCCAGGTCGTGGAAAACGCCGCGGTCGCGCGTATCGGTTTGCGAAAATCCCTTGCTGACGGCGGCCGGCCCCGGCACGATGGTCACGCCGCCCTGAAACTGGCGGTTATACGCGGCAAAGCTGCTCAGATGCTTTAGCGACCAGCCATTGGTCAGGCGCACGTCGTTTTTCCAGGATATCGACTGATAATTGCCCTCGATCGCGACGCCGGGGATCGCATAATTGTCGCGCTGCGTGATGCCATACATCGGCCGGCCGTTTTGCAGGGGAACGATCGAACCGCGCTTGGCTTTGACGCGCGTTGCCAGGTACTGCAGGCCGGTCGTCCAGTTTGAAGTCATCGCATGATCGATGCCAAATACCCCGCTCGGCTGATCGCGATCGGTGCCGTTCTGGAAACCGTCGCTGTGGCTGTAGGCGAGGCCGACGAAGAAATTGCCGCGGTCGTAGTCGAAGCGTTGCCGGTAAGCGCCGCCGATCCGGCCGAAACTGCCAGCGGTCAAGCTGGCGCTCCCGCCTTCTTTTTCCGGCTTCATGAAGAACTGGGCGACGCCGCCGATCGCGTTCTTGCCGTAGAGCGCCGAGGCTGGCCCCTTGATAAATTCGACGCGCTCGACGAGATCCGGCGCAATCAGCGTCACATCGGCATTGCCCTGCAAAACGCGCAGCGGTACGCCGTCGATGAGCACCAGAACGTCCTGCGTATCGCGCAGCCCGCGCGTTTCAAAGCGCGAATAGTAATTGCCCTGCGTCCCGTGCTGCAGGCCAGGTACGCTGCGCAGGCTGTCTTCCAGCGTGATGGCGCCGGCCGCATCCAGCTCGCGGCGCTCGACGGTGGCGGCCGAAAATGGTAGCCGCAAGGGATCTTCGTCGAGCCGCGTCGCGGTCGAGATGATGCGCTTGCCGGTCACGGCGACCGGCTTCAAGGCCGTTTCTTCCGCCGCCATGGCGTGCGTGGCGGCCAGCAGCGCCAACGGAATTGCCGATAATGCTGGCAGGGCGCGCGGACAGCGTAGCGGCGGGTGAAGAGAAAATAGAAAACGGTTCAAAGTCATGATGAAAATCTCCCTGAAGGGTTATGAAAAAAACCAGCGAACGACCGCACTGCGCTTGGCGCAGACCGCCAGCCAGCCATTCCCACCATTCTCGCCATTTTGGCGATTGCTGGCGGCAATCCTGGTGGCATCTCCGGAAAAATCTCCGGCAGCTTGCAGCGCGTGGTCGAGATAAGCCCGCAGCGCGCGGCCTTGCGCGCTGTCGGCGGAACAATCGAGACGTTCGAGAAAATGCCGTGCGGCTTCCTGCTGGGTGGCGAAATTGAAACGGCATTGCCAGTCGATATAGTCGATTTGCGCCGGCTGGCGCGATTGCCCCAGCTGTTCGAGCGTTCGCTCGACCGCTGGCTGCCGGTTCACGGCGTTGTCACCATAAAAATCAGCAGGTAAAAAACCAGCCAGGCAGAACGAAGCCGGCGCGGCCTGCGCTGGGACGATCCAGACCATCTCACGCCGTGCGCGCGGTGCCAGCGCATCGAACAACGCATCGGCAGCGTGGTGGCTATCACCGATGTTGAAGGCAAACACGGCATCGGCGTGGACTGACTTCGGCAAATCCTGCCAGCGCGCGGCGATATGTTCGAGACGGATGCCACGCGCCGCCAATGCCGGCGCTTGCGCGGCCAGCGCCTCACCCATCGCCGGATTCGGCTCGACGGCGCACCAGCGTGCGCCGTCGGCCAGGCAATGGCGCGTTACGCTGCCGCCGCCGGCGCCGATGTCGAGCACGTCGTCGTAATTCTTGCCGACGGCCGGCGCCAGGCGTGCGGCATAGTCGGACTGCGCCATCATGCGCAAGTAGAGGCGCGCGTGCGCGCTAACGTCACCGGCCTTGCGCGCGGCGGGCGAATCCCAGCGCCAGCCGCTTGGCGCGAGCTTGGGTGCGGTTATTGTGCTGTCCGGCGCCTGCGTCATTGCGCTTCGGGGCGCGCGACAGCCGTGGGCGCGGATGGCGTGGGTATCGGCCGCTGTGTGGGCAGCGGCATGTCTCCCGCCGCAGTAAAGCCATGCGCGCCGTCCCAGTCGAGAAAAATCAGCCGCGTTTCCGGAAAAGTGAAGGAAAACAGGCGCTTGCCATCCTGTGCGACAATACTTTCGCCAAGGCGGAAATCCAGGTCGGGTTCGTTGCCGGTGCGGTTGTTAACGATCAGCGGCACGCCGGTTTCGGCCGTGCGCGCTTCCCAGTAACCCTCCGGCCCCATACCGGGCACGGGCGGCCAGTTGGCGGGAGAAATCAGGATTTGCGCACCCAGCGCCCGCAGGCGTCCCGCCAGCTCCGGGCGGTAGGCATCGGCGCAGACGAGCACGCCGACGGAAATCCCGTCTAATGTGAAAGGCGCATTGCGCACGCCCGGCGTAGCCCAGCGTTCGATTTGCCCACCGACCACCTGGTATTTGCGGTGCGTACCAAGAATTTTGCCCTGGCGGTCGATGACCGCGACGCTGTTGTGCAGCATGTTGCCGGCCAGGTTTTTTTCCGGCAGCCCGATGAACAAGGCCATACGGTGATGGCACGCGCGTCGCGCAAGTCTTTGCAACCAGGCGCTGGGAAAGGCTTCGATCCACTCCAGGCCGATGCGCTTGGCGAATCCATAACCGCTTTCAGCCAGCTCGGGCGTGGCCAGCCAATCAGCCTGCGCGGCGGCGGCGTGTTCGACGGCGTGCTCGATGAGGCGGCGGTTATGGGCGACTTCGCCCGGACGGGCGTCCATGTGCAGCAGCGCAATCCGGATTGTGCCGGGCGGCTTGGCGGCAATGTCGACCGTGATCGGCGTAGGCGCGGCGGGCGCACCACCGCTAGCCGGCGCAGCCAGGCAAAGCGCAGCGACGCCCAAAACAACGCGGCGGCGTTTCATGACCTTCATTGCGCCTGCTTCTGCGGCAGGAAGAAGCCGTTCTGTTTGCCCAGCGCATCGACGACGGCGACATACGCCGCCTTGCCGATCAGGCTGCCCAACATGCTGTGGCCGCCCACATACGTGGCGTGCGGGGCACTCTGGTCGCTGGCTCCGGAAACAACGATGATGCTGTCGGTGCCGGTGCCCGTCGCCTGTGCGTTTTTCGTATAGCTGCTCGGCACCTTGAGGTCTTCGAGCGCGGCCGTTTTGCCTTCGGTCAGCACGACCATCGCCTGCGCCATGGCGCCGACGCTCAGGCGCGCATTGGTCAACAGGATGATGTTGATCGTACCGCGCGGTTCTTGTCCTTCGACGTAATCGCTCATATCCGTGCCGGCGCGCAGGGCATTGGTTTTGGCGCCGGCCGTGACCAGCGCAGCGACCATAAACGGCCCTTGTTTCAAGGTGACGAAGGATAGATTGTCCATGTCAGCGGCGGTGCCCGTTTTCACCACGTCGTCCGTACGCACGCCCAAGCGTGTGGCCATGCGCGCCTGCACGCGATCGAGATAGGTGCGCCCTTCGTCGCCCGGCAGGCTGGCCCAAAGCGCCGGAGAGGCTGCATGGTTGACGACCGCCGCGGCATTGACCAGGCCGTCGGAGGTGGATAGGGTCGTTCGGCGTTGGGGAAAGCGAACGAGCAGGGTTTTTTCCCAATGCCCATCGCGTTCGCTACGCACGATTTCGGCTTCGGCCTGCAGTATGGCGGGTAGGGGCGGCGCGGCGATCGGGCTCGGTGCGGCGGCTTCCGTAAGCTGCGACGCAGGCGGCTGGTCCGTGCCGGCGTGTGTGCCGATGGGGGCGCAGGCCGGCAGTAACAAAGCCAGGCTGGCGAACAGCCCGATGGACAAACGCGTGAGTTCGGTTCGGGAAAAATGCGCGTGATTAATGGTTCTCATCAGTTCATTACTCCTTGCAGATTGGCAGGCATGTGGCCGGGCTGTGGGTTTGGCCCGGCGATACAACGCGGCAGCCCCGGCGAAAGAAATGGGGCAGATGGGGCAGCGCACGATAATATAGGGCACATTGCCTGGCAATATCCGCAGCGGCCCGGCATCCTTTGTCAGGAATGTTGCTTACCGGGCAGTTAGCGCGGGCGTTCAGTCCGCCGCGTGCAGCCGCTGCTGCGCTACGTGCAGTCAGACGCCGGTTGCGATGGCGGGCAGGCCGGGAGCCCGCGTGGAATAAGGGTTTCCAGGGTGCCTGCCTGGAAACGCCCAATTGGCGAGGGTTCTGGCGATGCCCTGTCTGAAACGCCCAAGGGACGCGGGCTTCCGGCCGCCTGTCTGGAGAGTCGGTCAGGTTTCTGGTCACCGGATACATGCCCCGGAATTCCCTCTGAACCCTCAGAACAGCGCGCGCACGCCGACGCGGAACATCCGGCCCGGCATCGAGGTGCCGTGGCCGCCGTTGGCCAGTGCAGCGTTGAGCTTGTACGGCTGCTCATCAAGGCCGAGAAAGATCGGGTGTTCGTTGACGTTGAACAGGTTGTTGACGGCGGCGAAGAGCTTGACGTTGGGCGTCAGTCCGAATTCACCACGCAGATTGACCACGGTGAACGGTGATTTGCGGTGGATGTAACTGCGGCTCGGTTCCGCCCAGGCGTGCAGGTTTTCTTCGGTGTCGTACCACATCGGCCCGCGCAGAACGCCTTCGACCAGCAGCGACCAGGGGTGCGCGATGCCGCTTTGTCCGATGCGCGTCCCCAGCGCAGCCTGATACTGGTAGGCGCGCTGCGGCTTATCGGAGTTCGCCGTCGCACTCACGCCCTTGTCTTGCATCTTGAAGTTGTAGCCGCCGTTGGCAAAGACCGACCAGCGCCAGGATGTGTTCTGGTGGCCGAGCAGCGGCAGCAGGTTGGCGTTGGCCTGGATTTCGATGCCGCGGATAAGAATGTCGCCGCTGTTGTTGATGTAGTCGGAGGTGTTGGCGACGCCAGGGCGCAGGCGCGAGATGATGCGATCCCGGATCGTGTTCTGGAACAGGGCGAGGTCGATTTGCCAGTCGCGCGCCGCGTAGGCTGCGCCGACTTCGAACTGGCGGCTGCTTTCCGGCTTGATGCCGGGGTTGCCGAAGATGCGGCCGCCGCCGAGCGTGACGAAATCGGCCGCCAGCTCGGAGGCCGTCGGCGCGCGGAAGCCGGTCGAGATGCCGGCGCGCAGCGTCAAGGCCTGCGTCGCCTTGAACGTGCTGCCGAAGGAGTACGTCGTCTGGCGATAGTTCTGGCTGCGTGGCCGCAGCGCGGAAAGGTTCGGCGTCTTTTCGAGCGAAGTCTTGCCGAAGGTCCGGCGCACGCCGCCGCGAATGACCAGCCGGTCGTCAAACAGTTTTTGCGAATCCTCGAAATACAGCGCATTGACCGTTTCGCTCTGGTTGATGTCCTGCGGCGCGACCTGCGCGAGATTGTTGCCGGGCACGCCCAGGCGGAAGCGGTCGGAACGCAGGCGGCTGTGTTCCCAGTCCCAGCCGACGAGCAGGTCGTTGCCATGCCAGAGCGTTGCGCCGGGCTGCACGCGCAGGCCTTCGATGTCGAGCGTGCGCGTGTTGTGGTCGATCCGGGTGCCGCGCGCCGGTTTGCCCGTGCTGCTACGGATGACGGGCGAGGCCCATTTGAAGTCGTCGATGTCGCGGATGGCGTAGGCATGCGTCAGCCAGCGCACGCGGTTGTCCGGCAACTTGCCGGAATAGACGAGGTCGGCGGAACGGTTGCTGCGGTCATCCTTGCTGTGGATGTTGGCGCCCGATCCGCGGAAGCCTGCATCGTAGATGCCATCGGCGCGCAGCGACAGATCCAGCCGGTGGTTATCGTTGACCTGCCAGCCCAGCCCGGCGGCCACGCCATGGCGATCCCAGTCGGTGTTGGCCAGCTTGCTGCCGCCGGAGCCGGAGTGATAATTGCCGCTTGCGCCAGCCGTGACGCCGGCGTACCAGTCGAACGCGCCGCTTTGTCCGCCGGTCTGCGCGCGCCCTTGCCACAGCCCCCAGGAACCGGCCGAAGCTTCAAGCAGCGTGCCTGGCGCCGTGCGCCCGTTCTTCATGATGATGTTGATGATGCCGCCGATATTCTGGCTGCCATAGACGACGGAGGAGGGGCCGCGCACGATTTCGACGCGCTCGACATCCGAGGGCGAGAGCTTGGAAAGATTGGCGGTGCCGGCGCGGCGGCCGTTGACGAGCACCAGCACCTGGCTGCGAAAGTCTTTCCCTTGCCCGTCGGAAGCGCCGCCGCGGATGTTGATCGAGGTCTGCGCTGGCGTCCACTGACTGAAGAAGCCGACGGCGTTTTCGGCCAGCAGTTCGGTCACCGAACGGGCGGAGGATTCCTCGATGCGGCGGGCGTCGATGACCTGCACCGTGCCAGCGATCTGTGCGCGCTGTTCGGGTTTGCCAGTGGCCGTGACGACGACGTCGCCGAGCGTAATTTCGCTCTCTTCGGCCGCTTGGGCGGGAAAATAGGCAAGTGCCAGCGACACGGCGAGGGTGCTGACTGGCAGATGCCTGGTGAAAATGCGGTGGTGTTTCGGTATGCGTTGCATGCTGAATTCTCCCTGCTGGTTGGTAAAAATTGTGAAATCGATTGAATGCTGTGTTCGCCTGTTTTGCAGCGCAGGATCATCGCCGGAAACGTTTCCAGGCCAGCACACCTGCGCCGATGCAAAGTGCGATACCGATCGCCGAGGTGACGAGAATGAGGGCGATGCGCCCGTTTTCCCAAAAATCGAGCGGCGGAAAATCGAAGCGGTGCAGCGCGCTGAACAGCCAGCGGTAGCGCCGACTGTCGTTGTCGATTTTGCGCACGACGTTGCCGTTAGCCGGATTGATGTAGTAGGCCGTCCCGTTGGCATCATCAAAACGGATGCGCACGACAGGTAGTGTGGGCACACGATGCCGGCGCGGGTAGTATTCGCTGTCTGGTTTCTCCAGCCACTCGGCCGTGTGGATGCGGGCATCCGGCAATAAGCCCGCCGCGCGCTTGGCAATTTCTTCCAGTGAAAGCCTGGCAAATGGTGGCTTGTCTGTGCCGAGGGCGACCAGGCGCGATGTTTCCGTGCTTTGCAGCAGGATGAGCGGTTGTCCGGCAAAACGCAGCCAGCGGATTTCCCGCACATCTGCGGGCAATTCATGCGGTGGGGCATGTTGCAAAAGCTCGGCATCAAGCGCGCCGCCAGTCAGCCACTGCCTTTCCTCGATGGATAGTTGTCCGCCCCGAAGCAGGCCCAATGGCGCCATCGAAATCCAGCCGCTGAACAACCAGGCGATCAGGAAAACGCTGCCGGCCAGCCCCAGCCAGTGGTGCCAGAGTTTCCAGCCGTCACGATAGGGCGAAAAGCGCCCGCCCGGATAAGGTTGTCGGATGCGCAGACGCTGGATGCCCAGCCAGAGACCGGAAATCGCCATCAGCAGGGCGGCGAAGCTCAACCAGATGACGACTTGCCGCCAGACTT
>ERZ773077.2689-NODE-2689-length-11304-cov-22.753667_pt1 | contig 11304 bp, 7 predicted proteins | sample MGYA00580612_ERZ773077 | MGnify/ENA primary metagenome ERZ773077 (study PRJEB29015, sample SAMEA2737971) | human oral metagenome | biome: human oral; feature: human-associated habitat; material: dental | place: China | collected 2021 ...
CGATTAACAATGTAGTGGACGTGACTAACTACATCCTGCTCTACTTTGGTCAGCCCATGCATGCCTTTGATCTGGATACATTTGAGGGTGATCAGATTGTCGTGCGGGAAGCGCGTGCTGGTGAAAAACTGGTGACGCTGGACGGCGAAGAGCGTGAACTGGAAGTCGGAGATTTAGTTATCACTGTGGCAGATAAGCCAGTAGCCCTTGCAGGTGTCATGGGCGGAGCAGCCACCGAAATCTCTGGCAAATCGACTCGTGTCGTTCTGGAAGCAGCTGTCTTCAATGGCAAGTCAATCCGTAAGACAAGCAGCCGTCTGGGCTTGCGTTCTGAGTCTTCTTCGCGCTTTGAAAAAGGGATTAACCTTGCAACAGTAACTGAAGCTCTAGATGCTGCTGCCAGCATGATTGCTGACTTAGCTGGTGCTAATGTTCATGCCGGCATTGTCCAAGCAGGACGGTTAGATACGGATGACAAGCAGGTTTCGACTAGTCTATCAGATGTCAACCGAGTTCTGGGAACAGATTTGACTTATGCAGATATTGAAGATATTTTCCGTCGACTAGGTTTTGGCCTCAGCGGTTCTGCGGACTTCTTCACAGTCAGCGTGCCTGCTCGTCGTTGGGATATTAGTATTCCAGCAGATCTTTACGAGGAAATTGCTCGTATTTATGGCTACGACCGCCTGCCAGTTTCCCTACCTCAAGATGCTGGAACGGCTGGCGAATTGACGGCCACTCAGAAGCTACGTCGCAAGGTTCGGACGGTGGCTGAAGGAGCAGGTCTGACCGAGATTATTTCCTATGCCTTGACCACGCCAGAAAAAGCTGTCGAATTTACGCTTAATCCTACAAATCTGACGGAGCTTATGTGGCCTATGACAAGGGAGCGCAGTGTTCTTCGCCAAAATATGCTCTCAGGTATGTTGGATACTGTCAGCTACAATGTTGCTCGTAAAAATAAGGATTTAGCCCTTTATGAAATTGGGAAAATCTTTGAACAAACAGGCAATCCGAAGGAAGAATTGCCTAATGAAATCAATAGCTTTGCCTTTGCTTTAACTGGCTTGGTAAGTAAAAAGGATTTCCAAACGCCAGCGACTCCTGTGGACTTCTTCTACGCTAAGGGTGTGGTTGAAGCACTCTTTGACCGCTTGGGATTAGAAGCTGATTATCAAGCAACTGACCAGCTCAAGAGTCTGCACCCAGGCCGGACAGCGCTGATTTCGATCAAAGGTCAACCAGTGGGCTATGTTGGGCAGGTTCATCCAGTGACGGCCAAGGCTTATGACATCCCAGAAACCTATGTGGCGGAGCTCAATCTGACGGCTATTGAGGCGAGTCTTGAGCCAGAACAGCCTTTTGTAGAAATCACCAAATTCCCAGCTGTTACTCGCGATGTGGCACTCTTGCTCAAAGCAGAAATCAGCCACAGACAGGTGGTTGAAGCGATTCAAGCTGCCGGAGTGAAACGTTTGACGGATATCAAGCTCTTCGATATCTTCTCTGGTGAAAAGCTGGGTGTTGGCCTCAAGTCTATGGCCTACACACTGACCTTCCAAAATCCAGAAGACAGCCTGACCGATGATGAAGTTGCTAAGTACATGGAAAAAATCCAAAAATCCTTGGAAGAAAATGTCGGAGCAGAAGTACGCTAATGAATTATTCCCCAGTCTTTTGGCTGGGGATAATTTTATGTGAAAGTAAAAGTTAGTTTTATAATTATAGATTATCAAAATTATATTATTTCTTGAGTTTTTAAACATTTAGAGTTACAATGATATTAATATAATATTCGACGAGGTGAACATATGAACGGAAAAATTTTAGGGCTCGATATCGGTGTGGCTTCTGTTGGTGTTGGAATCTTAGACAAAGAAACTGGTGAAATTATTCATGCTAGTTCACGGATTTTCCCAGCGGCTACTGCTGACAGCAATGTCGAGAGACGAGGATTTCGCCAAGGGCGGAGACTAGGACGCAGAAAGAAACATCGAAAAGTGCGCCTAGCCGATTTATTTAGTGATGCGGGGCTTATAACAGATTTTTCACAAGTATCTATCAATTTAAATCCATACGAACTACGCGTTAAGGGATTAAATGAGAAATTAACTAACGAAGAATTATTCATTACTTTGAAAAATATTGTCAAAAGGAGAGGGATTAGTTATCTTGACGATGCTAACGAAGATGGTGAGTCTTCTTCCTCAGAGTATGGCAAGGCTGTTGAAGAAAATAGAAAGCTTCTAGCAGATAAAACACCGGGACAGATTCAGCTGGAACGTTTTGAGAAATACGGACAGGTTCGAGGTGATTTTACTATTGAAGAAAATGGGGAAAAACACCGTCTGCTTAATGTGTTTTCTACCTCAGCTTATAAAAAAGAAGCAGAGCGAATCTTGACAAAGCAGCAAGACTATAATCAAGATATCACTGATGAATTTATTCAGGCTTATTTAACGATTTTAACTGGAAAACGTAAGTATTACCATGGACCAGGGAATGAAAAGTCTCGGACGGATTATGGACGCTTCAGAACAGATGGAACAACTCTGGATAATATTTTTGGTATTTTGATTGGAAAATGTACTTTTTATCCAGAGGAATATAGAGCTGCTAAAGCTTCTTATACGGCACAGGAATTTAACTTACTCAATGATTTGAACAATCTAACTGTTCCAACAGAAACTAAGAAGCTTAGTGCGGAGCAGAAGAAACAGATTATTGAATATGCAAAAGGAGCTAAAACTTTAGGTGCTGCTACTTTGTTGAAGTATGTAGCAAAATTGATTGACGCGTCAGTGTACGATATTAAGGGCTATCGGATTGATAAAAGTGAAAAACCAGAAATGCATACTTTTGATATTTATCGAAAAATGCAAACATTGGAAACGGTCGATGTTGAGAGACTATCCAGAGAAGTTTTAGATGAGTTGGCTCATATCCTCACACTCAATACGGAACGTGAAGGAATCGAAGAAGCGATTAAAGTATCATTTATTAAAGGAGAATTTGAACAAGATCAGATTGCTGAATTAGTCTCATTTAGAAAGTCTAATAGTTCCTTGTTTGGAAAAGGCTGGCATAATTTTTCAATCAAATTGATGACGGAATTGATTCCAGAGCTGTATGAAACATCTGAAGAGCAAATGACAATTCTTACACGATTAGGCAAACAAAAAACAAAGGCAACATCAAAACGAACTAAGTATATTGATGAGAAGGAATTGACCGAAGAAATTTACAATCCAGTAGTTGCTAAGTCAGTCAGACAAGCAATTAAAATCATAAATTTTGCTACAAAGAAATATGGTGTCTTTGATAATATCGTTATTGAAATGGCGCGGGAAAATAATGAAGAGGATGCAAAGAAAGATTATGTGAAGCGTCAAAAAGTCAATGAAGATGAGAAAAATGCTGCAATGGAAAAAGCAGCTCATCAATATAATGGTAAAAAAGAACTACCAGACAATGTCTTTCACGGGCATAAGGAATTGGCGACAAAGATTCGACTCTGGCACCAGCAGGGGGAAAAATGTTTATATACTGGAAAAAATATTCAAATTAATGATTTAATTCACAATCAATATAAATATGAGATTGATCATATTTTGCCACTATCCCTTTCTTTTGACGATAGTTTAGCAAATAAGGTACTAGTTTTAGCAACAGCCAATCAAGAGAAGGGACAGCGCACACCATTTCAAGCTTTGGATAGTATGGATGATGCATGGTCTTATCGAGAATTTAAGTCCTATGTCAAAGCCTCTAAGGCACTCAGCAATAAAAAGAAAGATTACTTGCTGAATGAGGAAGACATTAACAAAATTGAAGTTAAACAAAAATTTATTGAGCGTAATCTAGTTGATACTCGCTATTCTTCTCGAGTGGTTTTAAACGCTCTTCAGGATTTTTATAAATTAAATGATTTTGATACCAAAATTTCAGTAGTGCGCGGACAATTTACTTCTCAACTTAGGAGAAAGTGGCGGATTGACAAATCGCGTGAAACTTATCACCATCATGCAGTCGATGCATTAATTATCGCGGCCTCCAGCCAATTAAGACTTTGGAAAAAGCAGAGTAATCCTCTAATTTCGTACAAGGAAAACCAATTTGTGGATTCTGAAACAGGGGAGATTATTTCATTGACTGACGATGAGTACAAGGAATTAGTATTTAGAGCACCTTATGATCATTTTGTTGATACGGTAAGCAGCAAAAAATTCGAAGAAAGTATTTTATTCTCCTATCAAGTGGATTCAAAATATAATCGTAAGATTTCTGATGCAACAATTTATGCCACAAGAAAAGCAAAGTTGGGTAAAGATAAGTCGGAGGAAACCTATGTGTTGGGTAAGATTAAGGACATATATACTCAAACGGGCTATGACGCTTTCACAAAGCTCTATAAAAAGGATAAAAGTAAATTCCTGATGTACCATAAGGATCCAATAACCTTTGAAAAAGTCATTGAGGAGATTTTAAAAACGTATCCTGATAAGGAGATAAATGAAAAAGGAAAGGAAGTTGCTTGCAATCCCTTTGAGAAATATAGACAGGAAAATGGTCCTCTTCGAAAATATAGTAAAAAAGGAAAAGGTCCGGAAATCAAGAGTCTGAAATACTATGATAAAAATATTCCAGAGTCATTTATTAATATAACTCCTCATAATAGCAAAAATAAAGTTATTCTTCGTCAATTAAATCCATGGCGTACAGATGTCTATTTTAATCCAGATACTAAAAAATATGAATTATTAGGATTAAAATATGCTGATTTGCAGTTTGAAAAGGGAACTGGGAACTATTCTATAACTCCAGAAAAATATTACGAAATCAAAGAAAAAGAAGGAGTAAGCGAACAATCAGAATTCAAATTTACCTTATATAAAAATGATTTGCTTATAATTAAGGATACAAAGAGTCATGAACAACAAATTTTTAGATTTTTATCTAGAACAATGCCAAATCAAAAGCACTATGTTGAATTAAAACCTTATGATAAAGGAAATTTTGAAGGTAAGGAAAAGATTAAAGTATTTATTACAACATCTAATGGTCGCTGTTTAAAAGGGGTAGGAAAAGAAAACCTCTCCATCTACAAAGTTCAAACAGATGTTTTAGGGAATAAACGTTTTATCAAAAAAGAGGGTGATGCTCCAAAACTCGAATTTTAAAATAATCTTTAAAAAGAGTTGCAAATAGCTCTGCAATATATTATAATAGCAATTGTAAGGGACGCCTTACACAGTTACTTAAATCTTGCAGAAGCTACAAAGATAAGGCTTCATGCCGAAATCAACACCCTGTCTCTTGGCGGGGTGTTTTCGTGTTGTAAAGGGGAAATTTATGACTTGGAGAATTATACATGTATGTCAAAGTGAAAAAATGAGGTTAAAACTAGATAATCTCTTAATCAAGAAAATGGGAGAAGAATATACCATTCCTTTGAGTGATATTTCTATCATAGTGGCAGAAGGAGGAGATACAGTTGTAACGCTTCGTTTACTAAGTGCTCTAAGTAAATACAATATTGCTTTAGTCGTTTGTGACAATGAGCATCTGCCAACCGGTATCTATCATTCTCAAAATGGGCATTTCCGAGCTTATAAGAGGCTACAAGAACAATTGCTTTGGACGCAGGATCAAAAGGACAAGCTGTGGCAAATTGTTACTTATTTCAAAATTAATAACCAACAAGATGTGTTAGCTATGTTTGAGAAGGATTTAGATTGTATTCAATTATTAGCTGACTATAAAGAACATATTGAGTTAGGCGATAAAACAAATCGAGAAGGTCATGCGGCTAAAGTTTATTTCAATGAATTATTTGGTAAAAAATTTGTGCGCGTAACCCAACAGGAAGCAGATGTTATCAATGCAGGTTTAAATTATGGCTATGCGATTATGAGAGCTCAAATGGCAAGGATTGTGGCTGGTTATGGATTAAATCCCTTGATTGGAATCTTTCATAAAAATGAATACAATCAATTTAACCTAGTAGACGATCTGATGGAACCTTTCAGGCAGATTATTGATGTATGGGTTTATCATCATTTAAGAGAAGAAGATTATTTGAAATATGAATTCCGATTAGCTTTAACGGATTTATTAAATGCAAAGATTCGTTATGGCAAGGAAAATTGTTCTGTGACTGGCGCGATGGATAAATATGTGAAGGGATTTATCAAATGTATTGCGGATAAAGATACAACAAAATTTTACTGTCCGGTTATCTCAAGTTTGGAATGGAGTAAATAAGATGAGGTATGAAGCGATGAGATTGATTTGTTTTTTTGATCTTCCTATGGAAACTAATCAGGAAAAGCGAACCTACCGTAATTTTCGTAAAGAATTGATTGCAAATGGTTTTGAAATGCTCCAGTTTTCTGTATATTATCGAACTTGCCCTAATCGTAGCTTTGCTGGTAAATTCTACAAGAAATTAAAACAAAGTAATTTACCTAGTGGAAATGTTCGGTTGCTGGCTGTGACGGAAAAACAGTTTTCTGAAATGGTTCTGATTATTGGTGGTAAGACCAAGCAAGAAGAAGTAGTCAGTGATAATAAGTTGGTAGTCATATGAAACTATATTTTAAGCACCCTTATAAGGAAAACCTATCCATTAATTTTGGAAAATTTACGCAGGTTGTTGGTGAAGACCAACAGTTGAAGTATTATATTTGGCAATTATTAGTCTGGTATTTTGGTGGTAAAAAATACAACATGGAGGACTTAACACTCTTTGAACAAAGCGAGCCAGAAATTTGTACAGAAGAGATGATTATAAAAAGAAGTGAGTATAAGATTGTTTCGATTTCAAATATTCAGGATTTGATTGAGCAGATGGATTACAAAAAGGGAACAGTTGCATTTGATTTTTTAAAGTCCAAACTGGATAACCTAGAAGTGATAGAACAAATTGATTTTATCAATGATAAACTAGATCAAATATCGGCTATAGTAAATAAGCAACTCAATTTTCAAATTGGCGATATTGATTATCATACTGAAAGTGTCTATCTGAATGTAGAACAACTGATTTTAAAATATTTTCTTCCATATTTTAGAATGGGAGATAAAAATATTTCCTTTGAATTTGTCGAAAATGAAACCAAGTTTTTAATATTCTTGGCAATGTTGCAAGAGACACTTTTAAAAACTAATCAGAAAATAATTCTGCTTTTGAGAAGTATGGATGATTATCTGACTTATCAATCTTTTGTAAAGTGTTGTGAGCACCTCCAAATGATGACAGAAAAATTTCCTAATATTTATGTAATCTCTTTTCCTTCAAATGAAGGCTACCTTTATATCAACAGAGAAAATATGGAATTTGTCAATATTATTTCTGGTTTTATAGAGCATTACTATGAGTTTCGGTTTATGTATGAAAGTTTTGTACAGCGTTATCCATCCAACGAGATTCCCAATGAAGAAGAATTTTTAATCTCCCTGCAAAAAATTTCTCCTTATTTATTTAGCTCTGATGTGGAACATATGAGCCTTTCGATTTATGATATGGTTACTTTAAAAATTATGAATAGTTTATACCAATATGATAAAATTATTGATTTTAAAGCGCAGATGGCCAATCCATTGTTAATGAGCTTTTTAAAAAGTTAGACTTGACAAGCTTTTTGGGAGAATTTATAATCAGTATGTGAGTACAAAAAGCAAAATTTTTTAATTTGAGGTTTTTGTACTCTCAAGATTTAAGTAACTGTACAACCTGCCATTGATGTTCACTAATATTTGAAAAGTTTTTGTACTCTCAAGATTTAAGTAACTGTACAACGTAAGTCATGTAATTTAGAACGAGTCAGTGGTTTTTGTACTCTCAAGATTTAAGTAACTGTACAACCTCCAGATACAGCAGCGAGGTCCAAAGTACCGTTTTTGTACTCTCAAGATTTAAGTAACTGTACAACCCGGGATGAATGGGTCAGTGATGGCTATGGGTTTTTGTACTCTCAAGATTTAAGTAACTGTACAACTACCTTCATATTTCTTCTTAATACCCTCTAGTTTTTGTACTCTCAAGATTTAAGTAACTGTACAACTGAGACTTGCAGGATATGCCTTGTCTAGCTGTTTTTGTACTCTCAAGATTTAAGTAACTGTACAACCCCGCTCAAACAAATAACGACTTATCTCAAGTTTTTGTACTCTCAAGATTTAAGTAACTGTACAACCAATAAAGTCGGGTCACCATCATACCAGTAGTTTTTGTACTCTCAAGATTTAAGTAACTGTACAACCGAGCCATTGAAATTCTCGGAAAGTCCTCAGTTTTTGTACTCTCAAGATTTAAGTAACTGTACAACAACAGCTATTGCCTGGATGACGGAACGAGCGTTTTTGTACTCTCAAGATTTAAGTAACTGTACAACAGCTACCTGTGAGATTGTGTAACCATTAGCGTTTTTGTACTCTCAAGATTTAAGTAACTGTACAACATCCCAACTGTCGGCCAATCCTTCAGGATCGTTTTTGTACTCTCAAGATTTAAGTAACTGTACAACGAGAATATTCATTACAAAATATCGTGATATGTTTTTGTACTCTCAAGATTTAAGTAACTGTACAACTTTTGGTTTATCTTTTCCTGCTTCATTCACTGTTTTTGTACTCTCAAGATTTAAGTAACTGTACAACTTTTAAAATCATTAAACTATACAGAACAGTGTTTTTGTACTCTCAAGATTTAAGTAACTGTACAACGAGCTTAATCGCTCAAAAGAATATTTAAGTGTTTTTGTACTCTCAAGATTTAAGTAACTGTACAACCTAATGCGTTAAAAGCTAGCGACCAAGCAAGTTTTTGTACTCTCAAGATTTAAGTAACTGTACAACTGACTGGCATAATCAGCAAGAATTTCTTGAGTTTTTGTACTCTCAAGATTTAAGTAACTGTACAACGAAAAACCAAGTTAAAATAGGAAAATAAAGGTTTTTGTACTCTCAAGATTTAAGTAACTGTACAACAAAAGATATCAAGTGATGGTTGATATCTTGGTTTTTGTACTCTCAAGATTTAAGTAACTGTACAACAAGGCTGCGCTCTAGCCGATGAAATTTATCAGTTTTTGTACTCTCAAGATTTAAGTAACTGTACAACTCGGTGGCGCAGTAAGAGGCGCTATAGACTGTTTTTGTACTCTCAAGATTTAAGTAACTGTACAACTGCTGGGCTGAGCCCTTGAGTGACCATGTCGTTTTTGTACTCTCAAGATTTAAGTAACTGTACAACTTTTAATATATCTATCTTCTTCTCTAGTATGTTTTTGTACTCTCAAGATTTAAGTAACTGTACAACAGTATCACTACCATTTGAGATTGCTGTAAAGTTTTTGTACTCTCAAGATTTAAGTAACTGTACAACAGAACTCTCAAAATGTAGTCACTAGAATCCGTTTTTGTACTCTCAAGATTTAAGTAACTGTACAACTGATAATTTCCCTAATACCTAAACGAAGGTGTTTTTGTACTCTCAAGATTTAAGTAACTGTACAACCAATGGTTACGAGTTTCAGTTGTTCCGTCTGTTTTTGTACTCTCAAGATTTAAGTAACTGTACAACAATCACCTTCTCCGTGTTTGGTCTTTTTTGGTTTTTGTACTCTCAAGATTTAAGTAACTGTACAACGAGTTCTTCTCGACTACGATTGTCTCAAAAGTTTTTGTACTCTCAAGATTTAAGTAACTGTACAACTCGTGACAGGATTTCCGATGACGTAGCTTGGTTTTTGTACTCTCAAGATTTAAGTAACTGTACAACTGACATTAAGTTAGGCGACAGAGTTGGCGAGTTTTTGTACTCTCAAGATTTAAGTAACTGTACAACAGAAGAAAGCTAAGCGGGCTTGGTACTGGTCTCATAAAATGATTTTTAATCTTGGCAACTTTATTACTGGGAACAAACAATGTTGTAGATGGTTCTGGAAGACTTCGAAAGTGAAGATTAGAAGGGAAAGTAATCATGGAAAATGTAAACCAAATCTCCCAATGTCAGACTCTTTGGGCTAAAAATAAATATTTAGTGCTCAGTCATTCTAGTAAGATTTATCTGGAAATCCGCCAGTATCTGAAAAGAGACATGGTGGAAGCAGCACATGTCCAAGACTTGATTGATCAGGCGATAGCCCTGCCTGAAAATCGCGGTCAGGTCTGCAATGCCTTTCAGCATGTTTGGGGCTATTTTAAGAAAAAAGCCAGCCCAGCTGAAAAAGAAAACTTTATGCTGCTTTTAGAGCGATACCAAGCAGGTCAGGTGGAGCAGGAGTTTTTGGTAGAAGCTGTGAAAGCTTTGCTTCGAAAGTACCCCAATCCCTATCTGCAGCAGTCGACGTTGTTATTTGGATATAAGGCGTGAGACTCGGCTATCGAAGATGACTAGCTTAGAGCTTGTAGATGTTTAGAAGCAATACATTGTATTCTCCAGTCCAATAAGGCTGGAAAATTTTTTATTTTTAGATAAAAAAATGCTATATGATTGACAAATAAAACAGACAAGTGTAGAATATATATGTAAACTACAAATGTAGAAAAAGAAGGAGACGATATGATTATTTCGAAAAAAATCTTTACTGGAATCTTATCATTAACAGTCGCAGTTTTATTGACTGCTTGTTCAGGCAATGCTAATCAGGGAGGAAACACCAACTCATCACAAAATACCCAAAGCCAAACATCGCAGGCTGCGCAAGAACAGACTTCTTCCTCCAATGCAGGTCAGACCAGCAATATAGATGGACGCTACCAAGCAAGCGACCATGATGGTGACCAGCATGTCCTAGAAATCAACGGTAGGACTGGAACTTGGACTGAAACCGAGGTCGATGGCAGTAAGGAAATCAAACAGGTACAAGTAGATGCAGCGAACCAAAGACTGATTGTCGGTGATGATGTCAAAAGTTACCGACAAAATGGCAATCAGCTGATTGTGGACGAATTGGATGATGATCCAGATACTCTGACCTTTAACAAGCAATAAGCTGTTTTTTCAATCTGCTCTGGATATGAGAAGGAACAGGTCAGATAGCGGTCGAAACCTAGAGACAAGAAACAGGACAAGCTTCAGTATATGAACTGAAGCCTTTGTTTCTTTTTATTTTATGATTTTCTTTCACGGAATGTTTCTGACTTAGGGAATCGCTATACGACTTAGTGATTTTAGTGTGAATCTAGTTACCATTAGTCTCATATGTTTTTCTAGCTTGCTTCTTTATGATATAATGATTTTTAATATCTCAAAGGAGGACAGCTTTGTTTTTAGCTTTTAAAGAGATTGTCTACAGC
>ERZ773077.2691-NODE-2691-length-11301-cov-5.480082_pt1 | contig 11301 bp, 9 predicted proteins | sample MGYA00580612_ERZ773077 | MGnify/ENA primary metagenome ERZ773077 (study PRJEB29015, sample SAMEA2737971) | human oral metagenome | biome: human oral; feature: human-associated habitat; material: dental | place: China | collected 2021 ...
GTTCTAACTAATACTTTAGTACATGCTTATTATGGAGGAGATAAAATAATAAAAATAATACATTACAATGATTATTGGGAATTTTATAATCCTGGAAATATGCGAATAACTAAGACAGAATTTATACATGGTGGTGTTTCAAAGGTTAGAAATAGTGTGATTTCTACTTTATTTAGAAAAATAGGTTTTGTTGAAAAAGCAGGTTCAGGAGGTCCTAGAATTTTTGATACAGTAAATAAATACAGACTTAGAACACCAGAAATGGAACTATCGGATATGGATACAAGTATAAAAATATGGAAATTAGAACCTATGGATTATTATCAAAATAGGAATGATATAGAGAAAAAAATACTGGAAATTATTTTAAAGGAAGGCTATATAACAAGAAAATCTGCGGGAGATAATAATATTTCAGAGCATAATTTAAAGATTAATTTAAAAAAATTGATAGAGGATAATATTCTCATAAAAGATGGAAAAGGAAGAAGTACAAAATATATATTTAAACGTACAGAAGAAGCTTTTATTCAGCAAATAAAGAAAATGCTTGTTAGACTAAACGATGAAATAAAAAATTTAAGTACAAAGTTACTAATTTAGAATGAATAAAAAAAGGACTGCAATTCGCAGTCCTTTTTGGTAAATATTTAAGTCTAAAACTTCCATCCTAATGTAAGGATAAGATGTCCTTTTTGGTTCTTTGCATTAGAAACGATGCTGGTATCACTTACACTATAGTTCCCTACGCTAGAGTTACTATCTCTATTGACATAAGTCCCTGCAAAGAACGGATTGCTATGTTCATGAGTTCTGTGCTGGTAGGAAGCATCTATGTAGAATAATTTGAAATCATATCCTATCCCCGCTGAGATTACCTGTGTCTTTCCTACAATGTAGTTGGATAATTTTCCATTTACTACATTCGCATTATTGTCAAACATTTTTTCTGTATGATCTTTGAATGGGCTGGTTGTAAAGGCGTATCCACCTCTTATTCGGAAAGATTTTATTCTGTATTCTCCTCCTATTCTTACTTCATGTTGAGCCTTGTAAGCAGACTCATAGAAATTATTCAGCTGAACATCCGCGGCACCACCACCGAAATTAGGTTTGCCTAAATCCACTCTATAATCCACATTAAAAGCAAAATGTTTATTAGGAATAAAAGCTCCACTTAGTGTTAATTTAGTAGGAGTTCTGAAAGCGCGGCTTTCCGTGTAGCCATCTATAGAAAGGATAGACCCATTTAGTTTATAATAATTATACTCTCTATCGACGCTGTACCATGTAGGTGATTCTATGGAAGCTCCTAATCTGACAGCGTTGCTCAACTTTCCTATTACCCCAAGAGATAGTGAAAACCCATCAGCATCCTCTATGTAAGGAGTATTTTGTCTAGAGAAATATTTTGCTCTTCCTGTATTTAATGATGAAACCTTAACTTCGTCATATTGTTCAATATTTACAGAAGAGAAATTCACTGCTGCACCTATGTAGATTTTGTTGTCATAATTTCCACCAATACCTAGGTTTAGTTTGGAACGATGCCCGATGGTTTCATACAAATGCCCTTCGAATGTACTAGGATTTGTAGAACCCTGTCCTACTATAATGTTTGCATTCCCTGGAGATTGTAGTTTATCACTTACATTTTGAGTAACATAGTTAATTCCCACATTTACAAACTTCCACGCATTCTGTTCATTTGACTGAAAAGATAATACTCCGCTGGCGTTCCCTAAATTAGCCTTGCTCATGTTTTGGCTTGTAGATTTTCCTGCCAGACTAGCCGTAGATTTAGTGGAATTGATAGCCAACGAAGCGCTTATATCATCTGTGATGAATACTCCCAGACCAGCAGGGTTGGTATTTAGCACAGAGGCATCTCCTCCCAATGCTCCCATAGAACCTGCCATTGCGTTATATCTTGCTGTTCCTAGGGAAGATATATTGTCATAAATTGTAGAGGTATTTCTGATGATAGAAACATCTTGTGCAAAGAATAAAGCACTCGCTGAAATACCTGCTAATATTGAAATTTTCTTTGTCATTTTTTACAATAATTTTAAAGTTTTACCAGTTAGATCTTCTTCCAAAGCCACCATTTCCGCTAGTGGAACTACCACTGTTTCCTCCATTGTTTGATGAAGAATTATCTCTCCAAGTGTTGTTTTGTTGTTGGTATCTATTTGTATCAGAGCTGTTGTTTCTCCAATTGGAAGACCTGTCAAAACTATTGTTAGGTGTGTAGGTTCTATCACGATAGGAGTTGTCATTTCCTCTGTAGATTTCATCTGGGTCACTTCTTCTGTAAGTTTTCGCAGGTGTTCTGTAATGACGAGGGCTGTAATAATTATCATAGTAATAACCATCATAATAACCACGATAATACGGATTGTAGTAATAAGGGTTATAGTAATAATTATTATAGTAATAAGGGCTGTATCCCCAGTAGTTATAATTCCAATAAGGGTTGTAATAATAGTTATAATTGTAGCTCCATGGGCTCATTCCCCACGAGAAACTTAACCCCCATCCTGAAGAGCGAGGGTAACCGAAGTACGAATTATAATACCCGAAATAATACGGCGAATAAAAACTGCCATAATAAGGATATCCCCAAGAAGAATAATTGTCATAGTAGAAATTATTTTGCGTTCCTGTATAAGTTCCCCAGTCGGAGCTGGAAGAGATTCTTTGGCTGTCTCCGCCCCAGTTTTTGTTGCTGTATTTTTGGTTTTGTAGCTGTTGGTTTTTCTGGGATTGCCCGATAATTCCTGTTTGATTATTATCTTCCTCAAAACCATCGCTTTCATCTGTGTTATAGCGGCTAGGCTCTTGCCATGCTATTTTTCTTTCTATTTTGTCCGTTGCAGGGTCATAATAGATACCATCTGTCTCTGTGTATCCAGACTGGATACCACAAGAAACCAAAAACAATCCACTTGCCCAAACTAAGGCTGTCTTAGACACAAAAGGGATTATTGTATCAGAAAATGTATTATTTTTCATACCAAATGGTTTAATGTTAATTGTTATATTTGCAAAATTATTACCAAAATTATACCAAAATTCTTAGAGGCATAATTCAGAATAATGATTTTTATCAGTAAAAATAAAAAATATTTTAATATTTATGGCAAAATTAACTTCAAGAGCAGAAGATTATAGTAAATGGTATAACGAACTTATCGTAGGAGCAGACCTAGCGGAGAACTCAGGTGTTCGCGGCTGTATGGTTATCAAGCCGTATGGATACGCCATTTGGGAAAAGATGAGAGATGAGCTGGACAGAAGGTTCAAGGAAACAGGACACCAAAACGCCTATTTCCCGATTTTCGTTCCGAAAAGTTTGTTCGAAGCAGAAGAAAAAAACGCAGAGGGATTTGCTAAAGAATGTGCTGTAGTTACGCACTATCGTTTGAAAACAGACCCAGAAAATCCATCAAAACTTATCGTAGATCCAGAAGCGAAGCTGGAGGAAGAGCTTATCGTTCGTCCTACTTCGGAGGCGATAATTTGGAATACTTATAAAAACTGGATTCAGTCTTATAGAGACCTTCCGATACTTATAAACCAATGGGCAAATGTGGTTCGATGGGAGATGAGAACGCGTCCGTTCCTTCGTACTTCGGAATTCCTTTGGCAGGAAGGGCACACAGCTCACGCTACCAAGGAAGAAGCAGAAGCAGAAGCAAAACAGATGATGGAAGTTTATGCTGATTTCTCTGAAAAAATGATGGCAGTGCCGGTGGTTCGCGGGCTGAAATCTCCAAGCGAAAGATTCGCAGGAGCGGACGAGACCTATTGTATAGAAGCGATGATGCAGGACGGAAAGGCGCTTCAGGCTGGGACTTCGCACTTTTTAGGGCAAAACTTCGCAAAAGCATTCGATGTGAAATTCACAAACAGCGAAGGCAAAATAGAATACGCTTGGGCATCATCGTGGGGAGTATCAACGCGATTGATGGGGGCGCTTATCATGTCGCATTCGGATGATTTCGGATTGGTTTTGCCTCCGAAACTTGCGCCGATACAAGTAGTTATCGTGCCGATATTCAAAGGTGAGGAGCAATTAGCCCAAATTGATGAAGTTGCCCTTGGAATCAGTAAAAGATTGAAAGCGCTGGGAATTTCTGTAAAGTACGACAATCGCGCTACGCACAAACCAGGCTGGAAATTCGCAGAATACGAGCTAAAAGGTGTGCCGGTGAGAGTGGCCATAGGGCCGAAGGATTTAGAAAACGGCATGGTGGAAATCGCGAGACGAGATACGCTGAGCAAAGAGACCCAGCCGATTTCAGGGGTCGCGAATTATATTCAAATGCTCCTCATAAAAATTCAGGAAGATATCTACCAGCGTGCGCTTAACTTCCGAAATGAAAACATTACAAAAGTGGATACTTACGAGGAGTTCAAAAAAGTTTTGGAGGAAAAAGGCGGTTTCATCGCAGCCCACTGGGATGGAACGGAGGAAGAAGAGGAACGCATCAAGGAGGAAACCAAAGCCACCATACGATGTATCCCGCTGGATGCTGTGGAGGAAGACGGCGTGTCCCTTATTTCAGGGAAACCTTCTAAACGCAGGGTTCTTTTCGCTAAGGCGTATTAAAATATATGAAATCGCATTTTCTTTTTATTTGTTTGATTAGTTATTCTTATCTATTTTCTCAGAATTTGGATGAAGATAAATACTATGCTGAAACCAAAACAATTTTTATAGAATCTGAAATATTCAGTAAGAAGAGGGAATTGCAAGTATTTTTCCCAGATGAATACTTCTGGCATCCCGAGAAAAAATTCAGTGTCTTATATCTATTGGATGCTCAGAATTTTAGAATATTTAACTATGTAAAAGGAAATATAGAACTGCTTTCTATGAATTATATGGAACCTATGATTATTGTTGGAATAGCAACAGAAGATAGATGGTTTGAATTTTTACCAAAGAACAACCATCCTGAAACTCTGAAAGTGTATAATCCTCCAATAGGAGGAGCGGACAAATTAGTATTTCATATAAAAAATGAAGTAGAAAGTTATATAAAGAATAATTTTAGGGTAAATAAAAAGAGATGGGGGCTTGGGCATTCTCTGGGGGCTACATTTTTAATGTATTTTAATACAAAGGAAAAAGATTTCTTTGATTATAATATCTTATTAAGTCCCAATTTTAGTTACGATAAAGAACAAATGATAGATAGGATAAAGGATTTTGTAAAAAAGTCTGTATTTGATAGAGAAAAAGTATTCCATATTTACAGCGGCTATGGCGATTCTTATGAAGAACAATTCAATTTATCACTAAAGAAGATAAATTCTTGGATAAAAGCTCAAAAGAAGCATAATTTCATTTGGAAATATGAAAGATTAAATATAAACAGTCACGATAAAGTATGGTTGGAAGGCGTATATAAGGGATTACTAAGACAATGAATAAGCAAAACCACCTCAACTAAGGTGGTTTTCGTTGATTAGGTTTTTCCATCTTTGTATGATTTTTAAAATCACATCACGATTCTTTTTACTTTTGATGAAAGTGGGAAGTTTAGCCACCAATGACATTCCTTCTCGCTCACGGAGGTCGGAAGAAACATAATCCTCTATTACCTTTATATGGAGTGTATTTTCTGCCCAAAAGAGATTTTCCCGCACATTTTCTTGAAAAAAATAAGGCAACCCAAAAATATAATCACATTTTAGCCCATCTTTATTTGGGTTTATTTTGTTGTAGGTTTCTTCATAGTGAGGCTTTATGGATAAGGGAAAGGAACAATTTTGACATTTGATGAGAACTTCATCCATTTTGTTTTTCATTCCGTGCTGTTCGTTGTGAATGGCCGTGCCACAGTTTGGACAGTTTAGCTTGATAACAGCGGTATAAGACAGCAGGTCTTCACTTTTCTTTTCGTATCCACAATGATAGCAGTGGACTAGGTGTCCATCAGGCGTTATAATAGCAGAATTATGGCATTCAGGACAAACAACTCAAGTGCCTTCTTTCCATATTTTGATGTATTTTTCTTTATAACGCTTCATTTTATGCAAAATTATTTCTTTTTGCTAGAAAAGAACCCGAATTTTTCTAAAGGAACCAGTAGGGAAAGCATCCAGTAATGCTTGTTGGTTTTTCCTTTTTCGGACTGCATGTAGTACATCAGCTGTGGAGTGAGCCAGCTTAGACTTACGCTTGACCCTATATAAACTCTGTTTCGGAACTTTCCGTTTTCCAGTCCTATGTAGATTTCATCATGGGCGTAGAGGCTTACAGGGATGTCTTTGACTTTTATTTTGTAGTTTAGTCCTAACCTATTTCTGTAAGTGGCAGTATTACTAGCGTAGTTTTTTATCTGATAGTAGTACATATTTCTGTCAGTAATGGACAGTTTATTACTGATAGGCAGGGTAAAAGTAGCATAAGCCATTATCTGGTGTTCTGCGTTTTCGCTCTTGGATTCATAATCTTGAAAAAAAGCATAACCAGGTGTTAGCGAGATGTATTTATTAATCGTAAATGTCGGCAAAACCCTTGCGATATACGAGTTGTCAGTCGGGCTGTATCCACCAAAAGTGGTGAGTTTTCCTAAATTTCCCATATTTGCCGTAAATCCTACCACTACGAAAGAATGTGGTGCATCTATCGCCTGTGATTTTAGGGAAGCAGAAATAGAAAGGGTAAAAAATAATATAATGATTTTCAGTTGATTCATTTTATTAAAATTTACCACAAAGATAAAGGAAAATGAAAAATCAAAACATTTATTTAATGAAAGAAATTCCAAATCTGCGTAACGATAAAACATACGATAAATCCATATAAAACAGGAAGGAAAGTAGCGATGCTTGTCCATTTTTTACTTCCAGTTTCTTTATAAATGGTGTAGATAGTGGTGCTACATGGGTTGTGCAGCAGACTAAATAACATGAGATTTATAGCGGTGAGGGTAGTCCATCCTCCCATTTGTAGTATAGAAGCGATTTCGTTATCCGAAGTTTCAAATAATACCCCTGCTAAAGCATCGTTTCCTAAGGTTAAAGAAGTGAGCATCAGTATTGTAGGGATTACAATTTCATTGGCAGGAATAGCCAAGATGTAAGCCAAAAGAATAACGCCATTCAGCCCTAAAAACAGCCCGAAAGGTTCCAGTCCGTCTATCATCCATAGAGCAATCGGGTGACCGCCGATACTGATATTGGAAATCAGCCAAATAGCGGCTCCTGCTGGAACAGCGAAGACTATGGCTCTCCATAGGACTATCAGCGTTCTGTCTATCAGAGAAGTGTATATCGTTTGCCATATTTGTGGAGGTCTGTAAGGCGGCAGTTCCAAGGTGAAAAACGAAGCCTCTCCTTTAAGCAATGTTCTCGATAAAAGCCAAGAAGTGAAGAAAGTAAATGCAATTCCTAAAATCACAATACCTACGACAGCAAGCATAGAAACAAGCCCTGACCACTGCTCAGGGACTAATATCCCTATGAATAGGGTAGCCATAAGAATCTGCGTGCCCCATCTTCCGTTACATAGCGCAAAATTATTCGTGATAATAGCGATAAGTTTTTCCCTAGGACTGTTGATGATTCTGGTCGCCACCACGCCTGCAGCATTACACCCAAAGCCCATACTCATCGTAAGCGCCTGTTTCCCATGGGCGCCTGTTTTTCTAAAAATTCTGTCCAAATTAAAAGCTACTCTCGGCAAATAACCGAAATCTTCCAAAAGGGTAAATAATGGGAAAAATATAGCCATAGGAGGGAGCATTACGGAGACAACCCAAGCCGTGGCAAGGTAGATACCATCTATCAGTAATCCGCTCAGCCACCAAGGGAAATTAAGATCATTAGCACCGGTTTTTAGAAAAGGATAAATCTTCTCTAAAAGCAGGAAAGAGAGAAATTCTGATGGGTAGTTAGCCCCAATGATAGTCAGCCATAAAACTAAACTTAGTAAGAGAAACATAATCCCAAAGCCCCATATTCTGTGCGTGACCAGATTGTCTATCATTCGCTCTATACGGAATAATCTCTGTGATTCAGTAGAAGATACAGATGATTGTATGATTTTAGCGGCTTCGGCATAGAGGTTTTCTATCCGTTCATCATGGTAGTTTTTAGGGAAGTTGGTTTTGCATTCTTCCACTAAATGATGCATCGTCTCAAAATTTTCGGAATTGATACGAGTGGATATTATTCCTTTTTTTAATTCTTCTGCGAGATTTTTATTTCCCTCTAATAATCTGGCAGCTATCCATTCGGTATTGTCAAGCTCTGGGTCAAGCTGCGAGAGGTGTTTAGCAACTTTCTCCACCGAGTTTTTTACTATTTCGGTAGGCTTTATGAAAGATTTTTTCTTTGTGGTAATCTCTCCTTTTGCCATTTTATGGATTGTAGATAGAAGTTCAGGGATTCCATCTTTAGACCTTGCGCTGGTGCCTATCACAGGAATTCCCAAGTCGCGAGACAGGGTGCGGGTGTCAATTTCGGTGCCGTGTTTTTTCGCCTCATCCATTAGATTAAGACAAAGAATCACATTATCTGAAACTTCCATAACCTGCAGTAAAAGGCTAAAATGTCTCTGCATACGCCCTGCATCCACCACCACTACGGTGATGTCAGGTTTTCCAAATAAAATAAAATCTCTGGCAGCCTCCTCATCATCAGAAGTGGAAAGCAGTGAATAAGTGCCGGGCAGGTCTACGATTTTGAAGGTGTTTTGCTGATAAGAAAAATACCCTTCGGAATGTGTCACCGTTTTGCCAGGCCAGTTTCCTGTATGCTGTTTTAGCCCAGTCAAAGCATTGAAAATAGTGCTTTTCCCTGTGTTGGGATTTCCAGCAAGGGCTATTGTAAACTGTGTATTCGCGGCGTTTTCTCCCAGCTTTTTTAGTTGGCTGGCTGTATTGAGTTCGCAGACTTGGCAGCTTGATTTCATTTCAGTTTAACTTTTAATCTCTATCAGAATGTATTTAGTGTCTTCTTTTCGTAAGGCAATCAGCGTGTTATGAATATTGTAGGCGATAGGGTCACCCAGCGGGCTGATGTTTTGGATATGAATTTCAGCGCCTTTGATGAATCCTAAATCTAAAAACCGCTGTCTGATTTCTCCCTTGCATTCTGAAGAAATCCCTAAAACTACGCCTTTTTGACCTGTTTTTAACGAACCTAAATCCATTCAAATTATTTTATTGTCCAAATTTACAAAATTAGATTAACCTAACAAATCAAAAATAATTGAATTTTATAAAATCAATTTAATTTAAAAAGATGTTTATATCTTTGGCGGAAATTTTTTAGCGATGGACAAAAAGGACTATCAAGAGGCGCTGGAATGGCTTTTTAAACAAACGCCCAACTATCAGGAAAATGGGAAAAAAGCCTACAAACCAGGGCTGGATAATATAAAAAAACTCTGTGATTACTGGGGAAATCCACAGAATAAGATAAAAACCATCCACATCGGCGGAACCAATGGGAAGGGCTCTACGAGCAATATGCTGGCTTCTATCTTGCAGGAGGCTGGCTATAAGGTTGGGATTTATAACTCGCCTCATTTAGTGGAGTTTACAGAGCGGGTGAAAATCAATGGAGAGAAGGCGGATAAGGAGTTTGTGTATCAGTTTATCCAAAAATTAAAACAAATTCCAGAGCAGATTCTGCCTTCTTTTTTTGAATTTACGACCATCATGGCGTTTGAGTATTTTTATCAAAATGAGGTGGATTTTGCCATCATCGAGGTTGGTCTCGGCGGACGGCTGGATTCCACTAACATTATCACTCCGCTGGTTTCGGCGATTACGAATGTCCAGCTTGACCATCAGGATATTTTGGGCGAAACGCTGGAGCAGATAGCTGCAGAAAAGGCGGGAATTATCAAAGAAAATGTTCCGATAATTTCTGGTGATGAGAATATTTTGGTTAAAAATATAATTCGTGAAAAAGCCGATGCTGTGGGGACAGAATTTATAGATGCTACGGAGGTGAAAACTGATTTGGAAACCGATTTGAAGGGCAATTATCAGCGAAAAAATATCCGTGTGGTTTTGGCTTTGGTGGAGGTTTTGAGGAAGAAAAATATTTCTATTTCGGATGAAAATATCCACGATGGACTACTCCATGTTCAGAAAAATACAGGATTCATCGGTCGCTGGTTTGAGTTTTCTAAAAACCCGCTAACTATCTGTGATACAGGGCATAATAAAGTAGGGTTGGATATGGTGTTTAGTCAGTTGGCCGAATATCAGTGTCATAAACACATTGTTTTAGGTTTTGTTCAGGAAAAGAATATTGATGAAATTATGAGAATTCTTCCTCGTGATGCTCATTATTATTTTGTAAAACCAGCAATTCACAGGGGAAGACACCCAAAAGATTATGAAAATTTGCTGGTGGAGGCAGGGGTAGATTTCAAAATTTTTGATAATGTGGAGGCGGGATATCAGTCTGCAAAAGCCAGCTGCAAGGAGGATGAGATGATTTTTATAGGGGGAAGTAATTTTGTAGTTGGAGATTTTTTAGAAAAAAATTTGGAGGTTAAATAAAAATCCGTATATTTGCACCACTCAAATGAGGGCGGTTAGCTCAGTTGGTTCAGAGCATCTGGTTTACACCCAGAGGGTCGGGGGTTCGAATCCCTCACCGCCCACAGATAGGGTTCTTAGCTCAGTTGGTTCAGAGCATCTGGTTTACACCCAGAGGGTCAGGGGTTCGAATCCCTTAGAACCCACAAAAATCCAAGATTTTTATAAGTCTTGGATTTTTTTTATGTGTTTTTCTCTTGGTTTTCTTAGCTTTGTATAAAGTTTATTTTCAGTGTTTTAGTAATATTTTTCTTCTGTCTTTTTCCTATTACTTTAAAAAATTAAGAAAATTTTAACAAATCAAAATAAGTGGTTATATTTGTAGGGTTTTTATAGTAAATCTGAATAAAATGATAGCAAAATTATTATTTATCCCTATGTTTATAGCAAGTGTGATGAGCTATGGACAGGTAAAAAAGAAGGTGGGGGATTTTAGTGTGGAATTTCCTTCTTCTCCTACTTATAGCGTAACGCCTGAGTTTTCGAGCTATACACTAAATACAAGTAATACTATCCTTATGACACAGGTGAAAAGTATAGATATACCTGAATATAAGGAAATTATGAAGAAAGCAAACCCAAAGGAAAGAGAATTTTTACAAGAAAAATTTTATAAGGCATTTATAGGAGGTTTTTCTAAAACTAGCGGCTTGACTGTAGTAGATGTACAGGATACCTATGTAGGAGGTTATAAAGGGAAGAGAATAGATAGTCTGCTTTATGG
>ERZ773077.2693-NODE-2693-length-11291-cov-3.868904_pt1 | contig 11291 bp, 9 predicted proteins | sample MGYA00580612_ERZ773077 | MGnify/ENA primary metagenome ERZ773077 (study PRJEB29015, sample SAMEA2737971) | human oral metagenome | biome: human oral; feature: human-associated habitat; material: dental | place: China | collected 2021 ...
CCGATAAATATTCAATCTTTGCTTTAGAGAAATCTACTGTTGCAGGAGCCATTAGTGTCCAGTCAAAGCTCTCCATTTCGCGCTGTTCTGTCCATTTTATAAAGCGGGTGTCATTCCCCATATAGTCCATCACACGAGGCCAGTTGCCTCCTGCGGGTACTTTAAAATCGTTGAAAACTTCCCATTGTATAGGGGTGTCTGCCTCTACATAGGCATCTGCTTTCTCTCCCGAGGTCTTAGGGGCTATAGTAAAGCGTCCTTGTCCTGGGGTAATATTCACTTTATGACTGTCCTTTCCTGTGAGAGACAGTGTAAATTTTCCGTAAGTTTTTGGCATTTGTTTACTTATTTAAATTTTTAATTTTCCCTTTGATCTTAACGGGTGCTTGCGCTCTATCTACCTGATAGTCAGCCACACGAGAGGTACGTATATATACCCTTCTTCCTATAAGCTCTGCTTCTATCTTAGCTGTCTTTTCTGGTTGTTTTAGTAACAGATAGGGGTATCCAGCATTAAAATTCCCTTTTAGAGTAAGCGGTGTCCCTTCACGCAACACACTTATCTGAGTAGGGTCGCCTGCTTTTTTCTTAGCCGTATACAGCATTGGCGACATGGGAGAGGTGATACTATCACGCTCCAAGGAGAGAAGTATATCTCCTTGTTTTACTCCTAAGCGCTTGGCTGTTACTGTATCATTTTTGAATCCAGCCACTTTGAGTCCCTTTCCCTGATAAGTATAATCATACTTGAGCCCCAAGTCGGCCTTATTGTTCTCTATACGTACCTTGGGATAAGGAACATACCAAGAAGCCGGCGCTTGATCCAGCGAAAGAGCAGAGAGCCGCAACCAACCTATGCTATTGATTTTGCTAATATTAGCTGTTTCCCATACAATATGTGTCAGTGGCTTACGTGTATTCTCCTTGATAAAAGTCACCAAGGAGGTCTGCTCTTCTGGTAAATAGCTCAAAAAATGATTCCCTTTGGGAGTTCTAAAGATTATATGAGGGTTATCCCTCTTAAGAAAATCCACCGCAGGAATTATCTGATCCAAAGGATAGAGTATATCCTCAGTCGTATTGAGTATATACAAGGGCTTCTGATTCATATTACAGGGAAAAAGCGCTTCTTTGCCCAACATACTGGCTACCTTTAAGCTCCCATTCATTGCGATAAAACCCGCAAAGGGCTCAGGCTGAGTCATTGCAAAATAATATACCCCTGATCCTCCATCGGAAAAACCAGAGAGAAAAACCTTGTTCGGATCAATCGCATATTGTTTTTTCACCTGAGCAATTTCGTCCATGACCATCTGCTGACCGACATGATCAAACCAGGTAGCCCCCTGCTGTCCAAAGGGGAAAAGCACATAACAATCCGCAGCATTGGCCAATGACAAGAGCGGTGATTTCTGTACATACTCCTGGGGGTGCGCCTTGAGCTCAGGTGAGGAAATGGCTCCATGTAAAAAAACAAGTAATGGCTTAGGCGCCTTGCTCTCCCCTGGGGAGTAGACTACATAGGGACGTACTTTCCCATCAGCACAAGTGTGATCAAAGGTCTTGACAGACTGTGCCTGTAACCCTATACAGAAGAATAGGGAACATATCCATCGGAACATAGTTATTTATAATTAGTTGTTTTTGCGTTTTTTATAAGTCTATTTGAGGCTTTCAGGCACCTCAAGAATCTCTATACTTTTTACCCTTATAGCATTTTCTACCAAGTGCTTGGTGTATTCTGGATAAGGCTTTCCTGCAGCAGGGGCTCCCATATTACATTCTCCATCAGAGCCTCCTCCTCCGTTAATCCACAGATAAGCATCGGCATGAGCTCCTGTAGTTTTGGTGGTGCTACGAGGCCCCAAAGCGGCATTGAAATTGTTACAGGAGTTATAAGGAGGATTGGCATTCTGATGCTTAGGTCGGTTGATACCACTACGCCCTGTGTCTATGACATAGTACTTGTCCTTGAAGCCTTTGGAGGCTAAGTAAGCGACAAACTTCTCCGCTCCTTGCTGCTCCTCAAGAGTGCCCCCTAATCCTGATACATTCAGGGCAAAGCCTCGCATATATTGTAAGCCTCCATCTATAATCGCTTGGGCAATCGCTTCGGGGTGATTTGTCGTCAGTACTGCATTGCCTGCATGGATATAAGTGGCTACATTGGGATTGTTTTTCTGTAAGGTTTGCCCCACATAGGAGAGCAATTCAGCTCGTTCGTTATAGGCTTGGGTACCCTTTTTATGTCCGCAATAATTAATGGCATCAGGCTCTACGATCACCACAGCACGGCGTTGCCCTATAATGGCACTCACCCTATCTATCCATGCCTTATAGGAGGCCGCAGTGGGGTGTCCTCCCTTAGAGAAAGAGCCACAATCACGGTTAGGAATCCCATAAAGCACGACAATAGGCGTCTTTTGTGCCTTTTCCGCCCCCTCTACAAAGTTTTTTAGCCAGCCTTCATTCTTCTCTTTGGTAGGGCTAACTCCATCGTACCAACCTCCACAAGGCGTACCATATACTTGGTAATAGAGCTTTTTAAGTTCCGCATTGCGTTCGTTCTTTACCACACTAAGGCGAGAGGGTTCCAAGTAGAAATCCCAATCGTAAGCCGCTGGCTTTTGAGTGGGAGCAGGCGGAGGAACCACAGGCGGAGAGGGGGGTACAACTGGAGGAGTAGGTGTCTGTGTAGTGGAGCCATTGTTGTCTCCTGATTTTTCGCAGGCTACCACAAGCCCTAGAAAAGCTACAAAAAATAGTGATTTATACATATATTTAGGTTTTAGTTGTTTCTTTATATTTTTGTCATAGGTACTTCCCCTATCACAAAGGTATGTTTGCCCTTGTCGGCTATCTTGGTGATCGTCTCCAGATATTGGAAAAACTTGATATTTTCATCACCCTTCATCAGTTCAGAAGCATTTTTGAGTGCTCTGGCGGTTGCCACAGCAGTACGTGCATTTTCAAGTTCGGAGGTAGCACGTATTTTACTCTCCAAGACACGTGAAAAGAGATCTTGTACACTCTTGGGGAAAGTGATATCTATTAGCTGTGCTTTTATGATCTTGAGCCCCAAAGCCGCTACTTCGTTGCAAAAATCGGCTTCTTTGAAGTCAGTGATATCATTTCGGCATTCGTTTAGGTTTTGACTATTGAAAGCTGCTATCCTCTGGCGTAATAGCACCTGTGCTACGGCTACCATCTGTTGTTCTGCTATGGCAAAATTATCCGCTCCTACCCCAAAATTATCTACAAACAACTTGGCATTATCCAACTTGTAGGCTATATAAAAGGAAAAACGCAAAGCGATATTATCAGCCGTCAATACCTCCTGATTCACTACCCTTGTAGTTCTTAGTTTTTGCGATAGAGATATGATATGTACTTTCTCCCACGGACTAAACTTATAGATGCCCGCAGGTAGTTCCTTCTGAAAGACATTTTTATTGAATAGGAGTCCCACACAACCAGGAGCTACCTCTAATTCTTTGTAAAACATACAGATACAATTGTTGATTCATAAAATAAGAAAGAGAAGACCTCCAAACAAAGGGAAAACCAATTGAGTCTCTTAGAAAGCGAGAGACGGTATCCTCAGTTTTGCAAGCTTTGTTTAGAGTGAGCCATAGCCCTGTCTTATCTTTCTTCCCAAATAAAAATGAAATAGAGTCATTCCCCTTTATCTATTCCGCAATACCTTATTATGAGGGGAAGACGATTTTTATATAATAAGTGGCGGTTTGTTGTTTCTAATATTTTCTCCTTAGAAGTTTAAAACTACGAAATTTCTTCTGTACATCTTGTACAATGTATATATGACACTATCTATTTCTCCTGATAAAGCTTGCCTAAATTCATTGCTTTAGGATATTGCGCCAGTGCAAGGCAAGGGAGAAGGAGGAAGAATAAACGGAACATGTGCTATATGGTAATTAAAGTTTGTACCCAATTATTAAATCGTGGACATTTTGACCTTATTCGTTCTATTCCAATTGCTTCTGCAAGGTAATGTCCATAAAGAGGCTTGTTATAGCCTGCTATAATTCTCTTTAACCGATGACTGGGCGAAGTTTCTTTTCTACTATTAATCATCTCTGGATTCGGATATTCCAAAAAAGTCTTTTCTAATTCCTCAACACCTACCAAATCTTGTGAAGGTACTTGCTGATAAAATAGCTGTAAATCATTAAAGAGTAGTGCCTCAAACTCATGAAGTTGTAAGTAAGGAACAAACCTACTATTGAGAGATGTTGCAATTTCCTCTCTCATGGCTTTTTCTAGGAAAGAAATCCTATTATTCACCTCACTAATTTGTGCTCCTTCTTTTCATTTAGGAAAATGGTACTTTTCATAAAGCCCATAATAGTCTATAAAAGTAGAGACAAAAACAATATCCGATTGTTTCAGATAGTTTTCTATTTCCTTTTTCAAGTCTGACCATTTGACAATACCTCCCCCTGACACCTTGATTCGAGGAGCTTGCAAGTCTATTTCATATTGCCAAAGATAAGGAGCCAACACTTCTTTGCAGAAATCTCTTTCTGTTTGTCCTTCACAGATGATAATGATACGCTTCATTCTACAAATAATTAGGTTGTCCTGTCTCTATAATACTTCTTTTCCACAAATCGTCAAGGGTATAATCCTCCAACCATTGTTGTAATGCCTCTTTTGAAAGCCTCTTAAAAACTGTCTCCCCCTTCACTCTATCTACGGTTACAATATCTTCTGGCTCAAAATAACTTATCAAATCAGTTGATTGTGTAGCGGCAATTACCTGACAGCCTTTTGCAGCTGCCGATTGTATCATTGCCGCCAATTTAGCAATAGCCGCTGGGTGTAAGCCCAATTCAGGTTCGTCAATCACAATGGTATTGGGCAGGTTAGGCTGTAAAAACAAAGTGGTAAGTGCTATAAACCGCAAAGTTCCGTCCGACAAATCTGTAGCTCCAAAAACCATATCACTATACTTATCTCTCCATTGTAGCCTTACCTCATCATTAGCATTAGGTACTAAATAGAAGTCAGAAAAATAGGGGGCTATGCTCTGTATTGTCTTTACAATTCTATGATAGGTAATTTTATCCTTTTGATTGATATGATATAAAAAAGCAGCCAAATTAGCCCCATCTTTATAGAGGTAATATATATCATTTTGTACATTACTCTGCTTGGTAAAGGGAGAGAGGCTTCCTGAATCATGAAAATGATATTTACGAAAGCCCTCCAATTGCTTGAGGATATAGGTAGCCTCGGGAGTATCACTTAGCTTAAGCTGAGATTCTGTATAAAAGTTATCAATAGACAGCTCTTGCCCCTCAGAGGCAAGCACTTCACTATTAAAGATAAAGCCATACTCTCCTATTTTAAGCAACACCTCATAGGTATTACCCCCATCAAAAGTCAATTGGAAACCTATCTTATTCGTAACTTTCTTTCCTCGGAAAAGCATCTTATCCTCTCCCCCTCTAAGCGCAATATATTCCCTTAGGCTACGGTTATACAGCCTATTGAGCAACTCAAAAAACGATATAAAATTACTCTTCCCACTCCCATTAGCCCCAATAAGGATATTAATAGGAGAAAGGTCTAAATGTATGTCTTTAAAGGTTTTATAACCTGTGAGGTGAAGGTGTTTCATAAAATCAACTAAATATGAAATCAATAATTCTACTAGCTGCTTTTTGAGTTGCTTCTTCAATATCTTTCTTTGTCCATTTATCTTTAGGATAATTAATTAAAGCAACAGCTATGGCATACTTACTATCTTTATATCCTGATTTGTGAATAACAGAAGTTTGTTTCTTTGTCTTAAACCATTCATTTCCTATGGATTTGTTAATATCCTCTTCAAGAAGAATTTTATTGCCTAACTTATTCACTAAATTATTAAATTCTTCCTTACTGCTGATTTTTGCATCTTGTTGTATAGTAGGTATATTTCTACCACTAGTAGGCATTATATGTTCGATATTTACATTTTCAGCAAAATCAAATTTCAATCCTTTCTGTTTGGCATATATGTACTCATTGAGGTAGACTAACAAATTTTTATCATACTCATCAATAGCCTCTTTTAGTTCCTTTTCATTCCAATTAGATCTGATATGTTCCTGGAAATCATTTTTTAAGGTATCAATAGAAACTTTTTTGTCTACTAACTTAATAGCTTCTCCAAAAAGGAATGTCTTGAATTTAGCACTTGAGTAACCTATATCACTTAATTCCAAGATAGTGAATATTTTGAGCAAAGATTCAACTATTTCTAATAAACTTGTTTCGGTAATTTCTTCTACTTTATAACGATATAAATAAGCAGACAAGAATAATTTAGCATTTTCATTACATTTTAATAGTAGTTTTACTATAGAATAATCTTTTATACGATTCCAAATGTATGCTATTTTGGTAAGTTTTTGACAGAGAACTAAAGGATCTTCTAATAATTTTCGTTCAATATCAGTGTAATAGCGTCTTAAACCAGGAGTAGCTACATCAATAGAAATATTTCCATCTTCTTTAGTGCTCAAGTAATCTTGGTTTACAGCACGATTAATGTACATAAATTGCTGTAAAATACCATCTATATTAGTTATTTTACAGCTATTCAATTCATTAGCAAGTTTGCTTATATTTTCCCACTGCTCGTTAAAAACAGTTTTATCTCCTTTAGTATTAGAGTATAATTGCGCTGAAATAATATCAGCATCAGAAAGCGGTAAGCCTGTGGAATTTAAAGAATTAAACATCGTGATAGCTTGTTCTATTTGCCAACTGCGAATTTCTATTACTTCACATTTAGTTAAAAATATTTTGGCAAACTTGTTGAGCTGTGTTTCTGATTTCTCTCCTAACTTGATAAAAAAGTATTTAAAGTTACGAAAATGACGAGTGTACTTGTTATCCTTCTGCTTTCTTTGAATTTTTTCTACATTTTTTTCTGCTTCCGTATAATCATTTGCTCCAATAATTTTTCTAATTTCATTATTATAGAGTTCATTGATAGATTTGTTTTCTAAAATGAGAACATTTTTAGTCTTATCAGGATCTTTGAGCATTGAGGGAATATCTTCAGCTTCAGCTTTATATAGTATTCCCATAATTTGATCACGTCTTGCTTTAAGTCCTGCTTTAAGCTCTTCCGAGTCATCATCATCATTAGGTACTTTAGCTATTGCTTCATTAAGTCGCATAAGCATTGCCTTGAGTAATAATAAAAAGGTCGTGGTTCGCTGTTGACCATCAATAAGACTAAACTTATCTGATAGAGAACAATCTACGATAATTGTACCAAAAAAATAAGGATCTTCAGCATCCGTTTCTATGAAGTTTTCTATATCTTGCCATAGTTTGTCACATTGAGCTATATCCCAAGAATAGCCACGTTGGTATTCAGGAATAACAAAGTTTTCAGATTTTTTTAAACGCAAATAACTACTTATTAGCTTTAAAGTTGGTTCTATATTTTTTGCCATATTAAGAGAAATTTCTATTTAAATTTTTAATCTTATTTTTTATTTTGAGAACTGATTTTTAAAAATCGGACAGCAAGCAGTGTAGCAGAAATGGTAAGACCTATCCCAAAGGCTACCCACATACCATAAGCGCCCATTTCTATGGTTATACAGAGGAAAAATCCTAATGGAAGCGTTACCACCCAGTAGGCGATGAATGTAATGACACTCGGTATTTTTACATCTTGTAATCCACGCAGACACGCCAAAGAAACCAGCTGTAATCCATCCGAAAGCTGAAAAAGTGAAGCGAGAACCAGCAGCTGAGAAGCCAAAGCAATCACGGCTGTTTCGTGTTCCTTTGTAAAGAATGTAGGCAGGACATTTTTACCAATGGTAAAGGTCAGACAGCTTATAAGCATGAATAGGAAAACTATTTTCATGTTGTTAATTCCTATTTCCCTTACGGCTACGAAATCTTTTTCTCCGCGTTTTTTCCCAATCATAATCGTAGAAGCCACTCCGAAACCAGCACAAAGATTAAAGGTAAAGGAAGCCATACTTATGGTAACTTGGTGGGCAGCGATGTCCGTAGTGCTTACCATACCGCAGATAAAGGCTGCTAAAGCAAAGGCTGTCACCTCAAAAAACAACTGCATAGCCGTAGGAAGACCTAATTTCAGCAGAGTTTGGAACATTTCCTTTTTGAAAAGAGAAACCTTGAAACTCAGCTCGTTAATGTATCTTCTTGTGATGGAATTTCTTTTCATCACGATGTACAAGAAAATAACAGAGAAAATCCTTGCAATCAGCGTTGCATAGGCAGCTCCAGCCACGCCCATCGGTTCCAGTCCGAAAAGTCCTTTCATGAAAACATAATTCAGAATTACATTGATGAGGTTCGCGGAAACAGTTGCTATCGTTACGCCGATGGTGTAGGACAGCCCTTCGGAAACCTCTCTCAGAGTCTGAAATTTCATTATCGGAATCACACTCAGCGAAATGATAGAAAGGTATAAAATAGCATCAGGAATGATTTCCTCTGGCTGTTTGGCGTAGTGTAATAGTGGCGCTATGGCTAATAGGATGAAAGTCAAAATCGTTCCGATGAGGGTATTTATCACTGCTCCATGGCGAAAAACACTATTGATTCTGTCATGGTCTTTTTGAGCCTGAGCCTCAGAGACTAATGGTGGAATGGCAAATGAAAAACCAACTCCAAAAATAAAAACAGAAATAAAAACTGAGTTTGCTAATGCCGTGGAAGCCAGCGCATTGGAACCTAGCATATTTCCCACCATCATATTGTCAAACAAATTCACGGAAACCTGCCCAAGCTGTGTAAGCATCACAGGGAGAGCAAGTTTAAAACATTCTCGGGTATATTTAAGATTAAGAGTAAAAAGCATAAAATTATTTTCTTACAAAATTAGTTACATCTTCTGCTGTTACAGGGTTTGAACCTAATATAATCAGCCTTTCTACTACATTTCTAAGTTCTCGGATATTTCCCGTCCATGAGAAATTTTGGAGGGCTTTTATGGCTTTGTCATCAAATTCTTTTACCGAAGTTCCCTGCTCCTCAGAGATGAGCTTCGCGAAATGTTTCACTAAAATAGGAATATCGTCTTTTCTTTCGTCCAGAGAAGGAACATGGATTTCTATCACGGAAAGCCTGTGGTAGAGGTCTTCACGGAATTTTCCTGCTTCTATTTCTTTTTTCAAATCTTTGTTGGTCGCCGCCAGCACGCGCACATCTACTTTTATTTCCTTGTCGCTTCCCACAGGCGAAACTTTATTTTCCTGCAAAGCACGAAGGACTTTGGCTTGGGCTACAAGGCTCATATCACCGATTTCATCTAGGAAAAGAGTGCCGCCGTTGGCTTGTTCGAATTTCCCTTGTTTGTCCTTGATAGCTCCTGTGAAAGAACCTTTTACATGTCCAAAGAGCTCACTTTCAATTAGTTCCGAAGGAATAGCGGCGCAGTTTACCTCTACGATAGGGTTTTTGCTGCGTTCGCTGAGGGAATGAATGGCGTGTGCAACCAGCTCTTTCCCAGAACCATTGGAACCTGTGATGAGGACTCTGGCATCAGATGGCGCTACTTTTTCTATCATGGTCTGAATATTTTTCAGAGCAGGAGATTCACCAATCATTTGGTATTTTTTGCTGACTTTCTTTTTCAGCTGGGTGTTTTCTTTGATGAGCGAATTTTTAGTATTTTGTAAATCCTTCTTTTCCAAGGCATTTTTTACGCTCGTAATCAGCCTGTTGATATCAATAGGCTTGGATATGAAATCATACGCTCCGTTTTTCAGGCAGCTTACAGCGGTTTCTATATCCGCATGTCCCGAAATCATTAGAAAAACACTTTCAGGCTTTATAGAAAGACTTTGGGTGAGGAGTTCATTTCCTGATAATTTAGGCATTTTGATGTCTGAAATAATCAGGTCAAAGTCATTTTTTTCTATCAATTTATAGGCATCCAGACCATTTTCTGCAATGGTGATTTCAGAGCCTTGTATCTCGTCTGAAAGTATGTTTTCCAAGATGTTAGAGATACTTTTTTCGTCTTCTACTATTAAGATTTTTTGCATGAGACAAAGGTAAGAAAATTTTATTTTTTTCTTTTATGGCTTTAATGAAGAATGGAGGAGTGAATTTATATGTAGAAATTGTTCGGTAAAAACGCGGAAATATTATATATTTGCTTAAAATATTTTGTAGTGCGCTGGTTTAGGATTATTTTATTTTTATTAGTCTTGTTAGTGTCTGGCTATGTGTGGTTTATGAATTCTCTGGATAAAAATCAGAAATTTGTGATAGAAAGTGAAATTGGCTATCCTGTGGAAAGAATATTTCCTCAGTTTGAAAATTTTCAGAATTTTACGAGGTGGAATCAGTTTTTATTGGAGAAAAAATATAATTACCAATATTTTCAGCCTTATGTAGGGGAGGGCAGTGCGATGAGTTTTAGAAATACCAAGCAGAAAAACGATTATGGAGAGATATTTATCCGCTATGTAAATCCCAATTCTACGATAAAATATCACTTTTATTGGGCGGATGACACACTTCCTTACAAGATGAATATAAAATTTATCCCAAAGGGAGACAAAACAAAACTTGTCTGGTCGGTAGAAACACCAGAAATCCCTCTTATGATGCGCTACAAGAGTTTAAATGCGGAAGATAATATCACAGAAAGAGTTAATTTAAGCCTCAAAAACCTGGAAAATCTTCTCGCAGGGAAAGTGTATAAAGAGATTATGCTCAGTGAAATAAAATACGACAGCATAATGGTAGAAGAACAAGGAGAGCGCCTGCTGTTGGGATTGAATGTAACGGCTGTTAATCAAAAAGGGATATTATTTAAAAATATTGTAACAAATCATAATAAATTGATGAATTTTGTGACAAAAGATTTATCCAAGCGGGAAGATGAATTTGGCATGCCTGTCCTTTTAATGGAAGAAGGAAATCTTAGAAATAAGGAAATTTCTTATTTTTACGGAATTCCTTTGTCTAAGGAAGAGAAAATAATGGATAATAATTTTGTTTTCAGAAAACTGAATAAATCTAAAAAATACAGCATGTATTACAAAGGACAATATGAACAAAGAATAAAAACAATATCAAAACTAAAAGATAAAATAAGAAAAGACTCCCTTAGAAATGGCACTTTGGAAGAACTCTTTGTAGAAACGCCCAGCGAGGGCAGAGAAGTGTTGCTAAAATTGTCTTTTCCTGTTTTTAAATAAAAAAATAAGTATAGATGGACAGGTTTTCATTTTTAAATACAGCGCATATAGAGTTGATAGACAGTATGT
>ERZ773077.2694-NODE-2694-length-11289-cov-4.497330_pt1 | contig 11289 bp, 5 predicted proteins | sample MGYA00580612_ERZ773077 | MGnify/ENA primary metagenome ERZ773077 (study PRJEB29015, sample SAMEA2737971) | human oral metagenome | biome: human oral; feature: human-associated habitat; material: dental | place: China | collected 2021 ...
TTTTGTATATTTGCAAAATTTTTGTCCTGTTTTAAAGAGCGCTTTTTTAACGCACAAGGCTGATGTTCATATTTTTATCATATGATGATAAGAGAGAGAACGGCTAAAAACAGTATATTTTTTAATTTAAAAAGACATATATAAAGTATGAAGAATCCAATTCTTTTAGTAGAAGATGATGTAGTTTTTTCCAAAATGTTAGGTAAATTTTTGGAGCGCAATGGATATGAAGTAGTAAGATGTTATAATTTAGAAGAAGCGGAGAAAAGCCTAAATGCATCGCTAAGTTTAGTATTCACTGATTTACGTCTGCCCGATGGTGACGGTATCAATTTCTTGAAAAAGGTGAAAGAAGTATATCCAGATTTGCCTGTAGTGGTAATGACCAGCTATGCGGAAGTATCGACTGCGGTAGAGGCAATGAAATTGGGTGCTTTTGATTATATATCGAAACCGTTCCAACAAGAGGACGTACTGAATGTTATTAAGAATGCGCAAAGCAGTACGCGCACGGCTTCGTTACCTAAGAAGGAAAATGTGAAGGCGGACAACAGCCCAGGCAAAGCTGCTCAGCCTGTTGTTACTAACGAAAATTCATATATAGAAGGTGTAAGTGCCGCTTCTAAAAAGCTGAATAAGTTTATCAGTTTGGTAGCCCCTACGGATATGTCGGTACTCATTACTGGTGAAAGTGGTACGGGTAAAGAGGTGATAGCTAAATCTATTCACTTGAAAAGTGAGCGTCGTAACAAGCCTTTTATTGCGGTGGACTGCGGTGCCATTCCTAAAGAAATTGCATCGAGTGAGTTCTTCGGTCACGTAAAGGGTTCGTTTACCGGAGCAATTACCGATAAAAAAGGACACTTTGAAGAGGCAAATGGTGGTACTATTTTCCTTGATGAGGTAGGAAACCTAAGCTATGACAACCAAATACAGTTGCTACGTGCCCTACAAGAGCGCCGTATTAAACCTATTGGTAGTTCTAAGGAAATAGAAGTTGATATTCGTGTATTGGCAGCTACCAACGAAGATTTATTGGCAGCAGTAGGAAAAGGAGAGTTTCGCGAAGACCTTTATCACCGATTGAACGAGTTTTCGATAAAAGTACCTTCGCTAAGTGAGCGCAAAGACGACTTGATGATATTTGCTTCATACTTCTTGGAAAAAGCAAATGAAAAGCTACATAAGAACGTACAAGGGTTTACTGAAAAGGCGGTACAAAAGATGCTTTTATACACTTGGGGAGGTAACTTGCGCGAACTATCAAACACGGTGAAACGCGCTGCCCTGCTCACACAAGGTGATTATATTACCGAAAATGAGTTGCCAGAGCCTGTAATTACCGAAACACGCCATTTCCCTACCGAGCGTTTTTCTTTTTCAACCAAAGAAAACGAGCGTGAACTCATTATTAGTGCGCTACACGAGACCCATAATAATAAAACAGAAGCAGCTAAGCTGTTAGGCTTTACACGTAAAACACTTTACAACAAACTTAAAGCCTATAATATAGACGAATTTTAATAGGTAAAGGGTAAGAGGTAACAAGGTAAAAGGCAAGTAAAACGCCTCTTATCTGTTATTTCTTACCTTTTACTTTTTATCTTAAAAAATGAGAAAGACTTATTTACTAATTACTTTTTTTAACTTATCACTATTTACTACACTTGCCCAGAATAAATCTCCTTTAACAACTACCGATGCCCAAGCACAACAGCAGTGGGTGAACGACACTTATAACAAAATGAGCCTTGATGAAAAGATTGGGCAACTGTTTATGGTATCGGTATTTTCAAGCCATATAGGCACAAAAAAAGCCGAAGAGGTAAAAGACTTCATAAAGAAATACTACATTGGAGGGATTATCTTCTCCAAAGGAGGACCGAAGCGTCAGGCAAAGCTCACCAATGAATACCAAGCACTCTCTAAAATTCCGCTTTTTATGGCAATGGATGCCGAGTGGGGATTGGCGATGCGCTTGGACTCTACTTATGCTTACCCGTGGAATATGACCCTTGGGGCTATCAAAGATAACTATCTTGTGGAACGTACCGGTAGACGCATAGGGTTACACTGCAAACAATTGGGTATGCAGTTTAACTTTGCTCCTGATATTGATATTAACACAAATCCGAATAACCCTATTATAGGAAATCGTTCGTTTGGCGAGGATAAAGAGAATGTAACCCAAAAAGGGCTTGCTTTTACTCGCGGAATGCAATCAGTAGGGGTGTTGGGCAGTGCTAAACATTTTCCTGGTCACGGCGATACTTCTAAAGATTCTCATAAAACTTTACCGCTTATATCTTTCCCGGCTAACCGTATTGACGAGGTAGAACTTTATCCTTTTAAAGCCCTCATCAGAGAAGGAGTAGCTAGCATAATGGTAGGGCACCTTAATATTCCTTCCTTAGAACCTAAAACAGGGCTACCTTCTTCGTTATCAAGTGCTATTATCACCGATTTACTCAAAAAGAAATTAGGTTATCAAGGGCTTATCTTTACCGATGCACTTGGTATGAAAGGGGTATCGGAATACTTGCCCGTAGGCGAAGTGGAAGTAGCAGCCTTCTTGGCGGGTAACGATATTTTGCTGATGCCAGCTAATGTAGCTAAGGGTTTTGAGGCAATGAAGAAAGCCTACCAGAACAAACGCATCAGTGAGGAACGCTTAGCCCATTCAGTAAAGAAAATACTAATGGCTAAATACAAAGTGGAGCTCACATCTTTTAAACAGTTAGACGAAAGCACTGTAACCTCTACCTTGCATACGGTAGAAGATGATTTGCTCACTGAGGAACTGTTTGAAAATGCGATTACGGTAGGGCAAAACAAGGAAAATATACTGCCTATAAAAGACTTGGACAAGCGAAAAATAGCCTATGTGAAGTTTGGTAACGATAGTGGTTGGGCGTTTTATTCCACCTTACGCAAATACGCAGAGACCGTGCTTATTGAGCCTAAGAATGAGGTACAACTATATGAAGCAGTTGAACCTTTTGACACGATTATCATCGGGTTGCACAAACCAGATAAGACCCCTTGGGACGCATACAAGTTTACAGAGAACGAACTGAAATGGTTAGAACATATTGCTAAGAAAAAAAAGGTAATCCTCGCAGTGTTTACTCGCCCCTATGCGATGCTCGATGTGAAAAATATAGCTCCTATTAAAGCTATTGTATTTGCTTACCAAAATAACAAAGTAGCCCAAGAGAAAGCCGCTCAGCTCATTTTTGGTGCTATTGAGGGCAAAGGAGTTTTGCCTGTAACAGCACACCCTAACTTACCCGTAGGCACTTCAATTGCTACTCCCAGAATAGGACGCTTAGCTTACGGCTTACCTGAAAGCGTGGGGCTCAATTCTCTTAAACTAAAAGAGATAGACAGCATAGCTCTTGATGCTGTAGCACAAAAGATGACACCCGGGATGCAAGTATTGGTTGCCAAAAGAGGGAAGGTAGTTTACCGCAAGAATTTTGGTACTTTAGATTACAATCCAGCCAATAAAGTGACCGACAATACTATTTACGACCTCGCTTCGCTTACGAAGATATTGGCTACTCTCCCTGAACTGATGCGCCTTTATGTGCGTGGAGACTTCAAACCCGTAGATACTTTTGAGGATTTGCTACCAAAGCTCAAACATACAAACAAGGGAGATTTGGTAATGAAAGATGTGCTCTCGCACTATGCTCAGTTCCAGTCGTGGATTCCTTTTTACCGAAAAACCTTAGACATTGATAAAAAGCCTTCGCCTGAGTATTACAGCACTACCAAAAGTGATTCTTTCCCTACTGAGGTAGCCAAAGACTTATATCTTAGAGAAGGGTATACTGACAGTATTTATAAAACAATTGACGAGAGTGAGCTTATCAAAGATAAAAAATATTTATATAGCGACCTCCCTTATTATTATTTCAAGAAGTACATAGAAAAAAAAAACAAGAAGCCCCTACAAGAAATCGTTCAGAAGCACTTTTATAGAGGTTTAGGAGCCTACCAGCTTACTTTTCTTCCTTTGCAACGCTTCTCTCCTGTAAATATTGCACCTGCCGAAGATGAAAAGACCTTTCGTTCTCAGGAGCTTCGAGGGTACGTACACGACCAAGGAGCAGCCCTTTTAGGAGGGGTTGGTGGACACGCAGGACTTTTTGGAACTGCCGACGATGTAGCCAAAGTGATGCAAATGTACCTCCAACAAGGGTATTACGGTGGTACGTGGTTCTTGCAACCTCAGGCTATAAAAATCTTCAACACTTGTAACTATTGTCCAGAAGGTAACCGTCGAGGTTTAGGATTCGATAAACCACAGTTAGGCAAATCAGGTCCTACTTGCGGTTGTGTGCCAATGAATAGCTTTGGACATACCGGTTTTACGGGGACTTTTGCGTGGGCTGACCCTACTAATGAAATAGTAGTAGTTATCCTCTCGAACCGCACTTATCCCTCTTCTGACAATAAACTTTTAGTAAACCGATTGGTGCGCCAAAAAATACAAGGAGTGGTGTACCAAGCCCTATCTGCGAATAAAAACTTTTAAAAAGATTTGGTGTATAACGAGAAGTTTTAGTACATTTGCACCACGTTAATTTTTAAAATAAAATTTATTATATGGAAGCGTGGATTATTGCCATTTTTTTTATTGGCTATCTTTGTATTACTACCGAACACCAAATAAAGGTAGACAAAACCATTTCAGCCTTAGCTATGGCTGTCATCTGTTGGACGATACTTAAAGTATTTAACCTTGATGTACTAGAAGTGCTCAACGGAGTGTTAGTACCCGTAGATATAGCTAACAACAGTAATGCTATTGATGAAGCACTACGACATCACTTAGCTGAAACTTCCGAAATACTCTTCTTCTTAATCGGTGCAATGACCATTGTAGAAATCATTGATATGCACCGTGGGTTTGAAATCATCAAGCGGGTGATTCGCACCAGAAGCAAAGTAAAACTGCTTTGGATTATAGGTGTTATTGCTTTTTTCGTCTCTGCTATTATCGACAACCTTACTACTACTATTATTCTCATTACCATTATACGTAAGCTCATACCTGACCAAAAAGAGCGTATTTGGTATGCTTCTATGATTGTGATTGCTGCCAATGCGGGAGGGGCTTGGTCTCCTATCGGTGACGTAACGACTACTATGCTTTGGGTAAAAAATAAAGTAAGTGCTGCTAAATTAGTAGAATACGTACTTATTCCTGCTATTGTATGCTTGATAGTACCTTTGTTAGTAGCTTCGTTTTTACCTGTATTCAAAGGAAAAATAGACACTTCTAACAGCGAAGAGAGTATTACTTACAAGAGCAGTATGCCTGTATTGATAATAGGTTTTATCTCTATTATCTTTGTACCTATTTTTAAATCGATTACACATTTGCCACCCTATATAGGTATGCTTTTTTCATTGGCTATTATGTGGTTTATTTCTGAAAAATTTAAACCTATCAAAGAGCTTTCATCAACTGATAAGGATAAATTCAGTATTCACCGTGCAATGAGCCGTATAGAGTTTTCGAGCATACTATTCTTTTTAGGAATCCTCTTGGCGGTGGCTTCATTGCAAACTATCGGTACGCTTTTCAACTTTGCACAAACATTGAATGAGACTATCCCAAGTACAAACGTAGTGATTTTGCTCTTAGGTTTTGCCTCTGCTATAATAGACAACGTACCATTAGTAGCTGCCAGTATGGGTATGTTCCAAGAACCTATGGATAGTGGTATTTGGCACTACATTGCTTATGCGGCTGGTACAGGAGGTAGTTTGCTTATCATCGGTTCGGCTGCGGGGGTAGTAGCTATGGGTATGGAGAAGATTAATTTCTTTTGGTATGTGAAAAACATCTTATGGATAGCCCTTTTAGGTTTTGTGTTAGGCTATCTTACTTTGGTAAGTTTTGAAGCTTTACACTTTTTTGGATAGCATAAAACGATACATTATATACAAAAGACTGCCTAAAGAATTATATTTAGGCAGTCTTTTTTTATAGGTGAGCATCAGCATAGTTACTTCTTAGCTTCTCTCTTTGTGTATTACGGACAGTGTATAGAGAATATAAAAGTACTTCAATGCACAGTATTCATATTTAAAAATAACTTAGAATCTTTGTTAGCAAAAGCACATTATGAAGAATTGTTTTACAGAATAAATAGGATTGTAAAGGAGAAGACTCTTAAAACTTTAAATATGAACGTCGTGTTTATTTGCGAATACTATTGTGTAAGTCAAAAAAACGCCGTACTTTTGCACCCTAAAAGTATTCCAATTAATCACTAGCCACTAACCATTTATCATTAAGCATTAATCATTAAAAAAGATGTTATCAGAACAAGAAATCATTCGTAGAGAAAAACTCTCTAAATTGAAAGAATTGGGGATAAACCCTTATCCCGCTCCATTATACTCGGTTGATACTACCTCTAAGGACGTAGCCAACCATTATGAAGAAGGTAAACAAGTGGTTGTAGCCGGTAGATTAATGTCGTTGCGTGTACAAGGGAAAGCCTCGTTTGCTACTTTGCAAGATAGTGAAGGCACGATGCAATTGTACTTCAACCGCGATGAGATGTGCCCTACCGATGATAAAACGCTTTACAACGAGGTGTTTAAAAAGTTATTGGATTTAGGTGATTTTATAGGTGCTGAAGGAACGCTCTTCATTACTAAAATGGGTGAGAAAACCGTGTTGGTTAAGAACTTTACGCTACTTTCAAAAGTATTGCGTCCGCTACCTATGCCTAAGGTAGATGCCGATGGTAAAGTACACGATGCCTTTACCGATCCTGAACAACGCTACCGTATGCGCTATGTAGATTTGGTAGTAAATCCACAAGTGAAAGAAGTGTTTATTAAGCGCACTAAACTCTTCAATGCTATGCGTCAGTTTTTTAACGATGCAGGTTATTTGGAAGTAGAGACGCCTATACTACAAGCTATCCCAGGAGGAGCTAGTGCACGACCGTTTATCACTCATCACAATGCGTTGGACATTCCGCTGTATATGCGTATTGCCAACGAACTTTACTTAAAACGTCTTATCGTAGGAGGTTTTGACGGGGTGTATGAGTTTTCTAAGAACTTCCGCAACGAGGGTATGGATAGAACTCACAACCCTGAGTTTACGGCTATGGAAATTTATGTGGCTTACAAAGATTATCACTGGATGATGGACTTCACTGAACGCTTGATTGAGCATTGCGCTATGGCGGTGAATGGTACTACTAAGGCGACCTTTGGTAAACATACAGTAGATTTCAAAGCTCCTTATCCACGCCTTACGATGACTGATGCTATTAAACAGTTCACAGGCTTTGACATCACTGGGAAGACAGAAGACGAATTGAGAGCCTTTGCACAGTCTATCGGTATTGCGGTAGATGAGGCGATGGGCAAGGGTAAACTGATAGATGAAATATTTGGTGAGAAATGCGAAGGTAACTTCATTCAGCCTACTTTTATCACCGATTACCCCAAAGAGATGTCGCCACTGACCAAAGAACACCGCGACAACCCCGACCTTACTGAACGTTTTGAGTTAATGGTATGCGGTAAGGAGATTGCCAATGCTTATTCAGAATTGAACGACCCTATTGACCAACGTGAGCGCTTTGAAGAACAATTGCGACTCTCAGAAAAAGGCGACGACGAAGCGATGTTCATTGATCAAGATTTTTTGCGTGCTCTTGAATACGGTATGCCACCTACCTCAGGTTTGGGTATCGGTATGGACAGACTTGTAATGTTCCTTACCAACAATGAGAGTATACAAGAAGTGCTTTTCTTCCCACAAATGCGTCCCGAGAAGAAAGAAGTAGAGCTTTCGGAAGACGAGAAAGTAGTGTTTGAGCTTTTAAAAACCTCAGAAAGACTGCTTTTAGATGCTCTAAAAACACAAACAGCATTTTCTAATAAGAAATGGGATAAAGCCATTAAAGGTCTTACTAGTAAGAAAGTAGCAAAGGTAGTAAAAGAAGGAGAAGAATTGTTCGTGGAATTAGCAAATTAACAAAATTGAAAATTAGTAAATTATAGACTTTGTCAGAGTCCTTGGACTCTGACAAAGTTTTTTATTGCCCATTAAGCTTTAATAAAATTATTTATTGCTTTTGTAAAAGCCAAAGAAAGCGATGTAACTATAGCAAACTACTAAGGTGAGGAATGCTAAGCGAAAACCTATATAATCAGTAAGAGAGCCGTACAGAATAGGCAAAAGTCCGCCACCGACAATCATCGTACAAAGGATACCTGAAGCTTGAGTTTTGAGTTCGTCTATCCCTTCACAAGCAAGCGCAAAAATAGTGGGGAACATCATAGAGTTGAAGAGACCGATACTTAATAAAGCCCACATTGAGAGCAAACCACCGGTATTGATAGAAAACAAAATAAGAGATATGGCAACTATAGCAAAAACAATGAGAACTTTGGCGGGAGTAATCCACTTGATGAGATAAACACTGATAAAGCGTCCTAACATAGCACCTCCCCAGTAGAAAGTGAGAAAAACAGCTATAACAGCCTTGGGGTCGGCTGAGGTTAGATGAGGTTTCCCCGCCAATGAACGTTTCTACAATAAAGCACATAGAGGGGTTCTCTAAAATATCCTTAGTGATGTTCATATCGATGAAGTAGTTTACTGCGTAACTTCCTATCACTACTTCAGCACCTACATACAAGAAAATACCTATAGCCCCCAACAGTAAAGGAGTTTTCTTGAGAAGATTCCAATAACTTTCTTTATTTACTTCTTCTTTTATTCTATAAGCATAAGGTAATTTAACTACTGCAAAAACAAATGCTAAAGCAAGTGCCCATAAGGCTATATACAAAAAAGGTAATTGTATTGAAAAGGCTTCTTCACGGAAATAAATAAGCTTATCTGTAGTGTCTAAGGCTTCTATTTCAGCATCTTTTTTTATTTCGTTGCTCAGTAAGTAAGTGGCTCCAAATATAGGAGCAATAGTAGTGCCTATGGCGTTGAAAGCTTGAGAGAAAGTGAGCCGGCGAGGTGTAGTGGCTTCGTCGCCTAAAATCACTATATAAGAGTTCATAGCCACTTGTAGGAAAGTAACGCCACAGCCTAATACGAAGATAGCAGTTAAGAATACCCAATATAAGCGTTCCCCGGCAGCAGGATAGAAGAGCAAAGCACCCAAGGAGATGAGCAAAAGACCTAAGATAATACCCCGCTGATAACCTATTTTAGTGAGAATAAAACCTGCAGGGATAGAAAAAAATAAGTAAGACAAGAAGAAAGATAGAAGAATATAGGCGGCATCGGAATAACGCAACTGAAAAACATCGCGAAGGTGAGGTAATAAGAGCTGTATGAGCACTGTTAAACCTCCAAAAAGTAAGAATAAAAGTGCTACCAAAATAAAGGCTTGGGTATGTTTCTTTTGTCTATTCATTGCTGTATAAGCTCGGTTTAGAGCGCAAATCTACTACAAAAGATTAAAAAATAGTTAAAATTTAACACTTTATTTTTGTTATATACATAACTTAAAGCATACAACATACTTGTATTTAATGTTTTATGTGTGAGTAGAACCCTTGTTAATAAATATGTTAGAAAATATTTTGGTAAATCTGTTGGAGGATATCAAAAAAGTTAGTAACTTTGCTCCGAATAAAATAGTACTACTTAGCTCACTACTGACCATAACCACTCGTAACTAATTTAACTAATATAATGAAAAGCTGGTTTTTAAATGTAGCCGTACTTTTTCTCACATCAATGCTTTACTCTCAGCAAGGAGTCATTACTGGGGAAGTAATTGATGGTGATTACAACGCTCCGTTAATGGGAGCAAATGTTTTGGTTAAAGGGACTACCAAAGGAGCTTCTACTGATATGGACGGTAAGTATTCCTTGAATGTAGATTCACCTACTGGAATCTTAGAGTTCTCTTATCTTGGATATGTTACCAAGACAGTTTCCTATAAACTTGTGAATGGTAAAGCGCACGTGCGAATTACCCTTACAAGCGACCAACAAACCCTAGGAGAGGTAATTGTAACAGGTAAAAGCACCTTGTTAGACATTGCACAAGAGCGTAAAACACCTGTGGCGGTATCTACTATTCAAGCTACCGAAATTATAGAAAAATTAGGCACACGTGAACTTCCTGAAGTGCTCAATAGAACTCCTTCTGTTTATGCTACAAAAGGGGGAGGAGGCTTTGGCGACTCTAAAATCAATATTCGAGGCTTTGACAGTAGGAATGTGGCTGTAATGGTTAATGGTATGCCTGTAAACGATATGGAAGGTGGTACCGTATACTTCAGTAACTGGACAGGGCTTTCAGATGTAACTTCTGCGATGCAGGTACAACGTGGGCTCGGTGCATCTAAGTTAGCGATTGCATCGGTAGGTGGTACTATGAATTTCATTTTGCGTGCTTCGGATATGCAAGAAGGAGGGAATATATCTTTCAACTATGGTACTAATCAAGAATATAAAGGTACGGTTTCTTACAATACAGGAAAGAGTCTTACAGGTTGGTCGGCTTCTGTATTGTTCAGCAAAAATGCAGGACGTAAATATGTAGATGGTACTCAGTTTGATGGCTATAGCTACTATTTTGCGTTAGGTTATGAACCTTCTAAAAAACATAGTTTCCAATTTACCTTCACAGGGGCTCCACAATGGCATAACCAACGTAATATAAGTCCGCTAATTTCTGATTATCAGAAATATGGTTCAGAAGACAAACCCAACCGTCGCTATAATTCAGATTGGGGATACTTAAATGGTGAAGAACACACCATTAAGAAAAATGTTTATCACAAACCAGTAGCAATGCTCAATTGGGATTGGAATATCAATGAAAGTACTTCTCTTAGTACTGTAGTATATGCATCATTAGGACGTGGTATGGGAACAAGTTCATCGGGGGTGGCACATTCAATCTCTTCGAAAACTACTGCTAGTGGTACAACCACCTATTCTCTTCAGAAAAACTATTTAAATTCTTTCCGTAGAGATGATGGACAGATAGATTTCGATAAAGTGGTGCGTTATAATAACGGAGAGACAATAGATGATTTACTCCCTATGCAACACCCAAGAGAAGCAGGAAAGAACGTAACAATTGCTAATCCAGGTGGAGGTCGAGCTTTTACAGGTTATGGCGAAGGTTTTACTTTAAATGGCTCAGTAAACTCACACGACTGGTATGGTATCCTTACCAACCTGCAACACCAGATTAATGATCGCTTCACTATTAATATGGGGCTTGATGGTCGTTATTACTATGGTTATCACTACCAAGT
>ERZ773077.2699-NODE-2699-length-11270-cov-9.293625_pt1 | contig 11270 bp, 10 predicted proteins | sample MGYA00580612_ERZ773077 | MGnify/ENA primary metagenome ERZ773077 (study PRJEB29015, sample SAMEA2737971) | human oral metagenome | biome: human oral; feature: human-associated habitat; material: dental | place: China | collected 2021 ...
TCATGCACGAGGCCGAGGAGCAGTTCCCCGACGAGCTGCGCGGAAGCCTGGAGCCGTGATGCCCGGACTGCAACGCCTCACCGACTTCATCGCACGCCTCCTGGGCAAGGAGTGGGATGTGCGGGCGCTGGACCGCCGGCGCAGCAGCCGACCGGTTGACTCCCACGCCCGACCCGACGAGCCCCCGACCATCTCGCCGTACGTCACAGGTCACGTGGAACCCGCAGCCTCAGGCCAATCAGCCGACTCGACCACTCCGACCGACTCCAGTGGTCCATCGGAGCCGGCCAGGACAACCGCCTCGGCGCAGACCCTGGACGCCTCACGCAGCTGGTCGAGCACATCATGCCGGTCGGAGGAGGAGCCGGCAGTGGAAGGACGGGGGGACGACCGCTCGTCGGACCTGGAGCCGGCCGACGAGGAGCCCCAGGAGCTGACCCTGGCCCGGATCGAGTCCATGCTCACCGGCCCCATGGAGTACAACGTCCAGCTGACCGAGGACCGCGAGCACCCCTGCCTTCTGGGCACCTGGGACTCCTTCCCCTTCGTCATCGAGATCCCTGAGGGGCACGAGGGCTGGCTCCTGGTCTCCGGGGACTGGGAGGAGGCCGCCCCCGCCTCCCAGAGGGACGAGATCGCCGCCAGTGTCAACGACTGGAACCGGGACAAGTTCTTCCCCACCGTCGGCGTCATCGACACCCCCATCGGTCCGCTGGTGCGCGCCACCTACCTCACCGACCTGTCCGCAGGGGCCACCGACGCCCAGCTGCGCCTCCACCTGGACACGGCGCTGTCCGCCTGCACCCAGGCGCTCAGCCTGGTGGGGCCTCTCCTGCCGGAGATCTGAGCCCCATGAGCCCAGCGGCTACCAGCGCCCCCCGCCTGCCCAGACTCGTCGTCGTGGGCCCCACCGCCACCGGCAAGTCGGCCCTGGCTCTCGACCTCGCCGAGAAGATACGAGCCGACGAGCCGGCGACCCGCGCCGAGATCATCAACGCCGACGCCTCCCTGCTCTACCGCGGCATGGACATCGGCACCGCCAAACCCAGCCCCGCCGAGCGGGCCCGCGTCCCCCACCACCAGATCGACGTCCTCACCGTCAGGGACAGGGCGTCCGTGGCAGCCTTCCAGCGCAGCGCCCGCGGAGACATCGACGCCGTCGAGTCACGGGGCCACCTGCCGATCATCGCCGGAGGCTCCGGCCTGTACGTGCGGGCCCTGACCGACGACCTCGACTTCCCCGGCACCGACCCGGCCGTGCGCAGCCGCCTGAGCGAGCGCGCCGAGCAGGAGGGAGCCGCCGCCCTCCACGCCGAGCTGGCCCGCCTCGACCCGGTCGCCGCCGAGCGCGTGGAGGCCTCCAACACCCGCAGGATCGTGCGGGCCCTGGAGGTCATCGAGATCACCGGCCGTCCCTTCTCCGCCTCCCTGCCCCGCTACGAGGACATCGCCCCCACTGTCCACATCGCCTTGCGCTGCGAGCGCCGACTCCTGGATAAGCGCATCAACGAGCGGGCCCGCGCCATGTTCGACGGCGGCCTCGTCGAGGAAGTGGAGGCCCTCATCGACCAGGGCATCCGAGAGGGGGAGACCGCCCCACGCGCCATCGGCTACGCCCAGGCGCTCGCGGTCATCGACGGGACCATGAGTGTGCCCGAGGCGGTCGACTCCACCGCCCTGGCCACCCGCCAGCTCGCCTCCCGCCAAATCAAGTGGTTCCGGCGCGACCCACGGCTGCACTGGATCGACGTCGCCCTCACCGAGACCGGGCAGTGCACCGACTCCGAGCGCTCCCGGTTGACCCGGCAGGCATGGGAGCTCGTCTGCGCGGGTCGCGGCGTCGCTTAGGCTAGGGACCATGCCGCACTCGACAGGTCTTCGCGGTCGTGAGCTCATCAAGGGCCACGCGACCCTCAACGACTTCCTCATGCTGGTCGACCCCGGCTGCGAGGTCGCCATCAGCGGCGCCGACATCGCGGCGGTCTGCGACCGCCACCGCGGCATCGGCGCCGACGGCTTCGTGCGCGTCGTACGGACCACCGCCCTGCCCGGCGGCGGAGCCTTCGCCGCCTCCGTGCCCGAGGCCGAGTGGTTCATGGACTACTACCGCGCCGACGGAACCGTGGCCGAGATGAGCGGCAACGCCGCACGCCTGTTCGCCCACGTCCTGGACCATGAGGGGCTGTGCCCCATCGCCGACGGCGAGTCCGTCACCATCGGCACACGCGGTGGGGCCCGCACCATCACCCGCCTGGGCGAGCTGTGGACCGTGGACATGGGGCCGGCCCGCCTGACCAGCCCCGAGGAGGCCGAGGACGAGGGCTGGGACACGGCCGTCGTCGTCCCCGGCCTGGACGGGGCGCGGGCCGCCCTGAGCGTGGAAATCTCCGGCCCCCACACCGTCGTCGCCCTGGGGGAGGAGGGCGAGCTCGAGGCGGCCGCCTTCGCCGGGCTCACCGACTCCGCGGACCCGGTCGCCTACGACCCCGCCCCCGAGGTCGGCACCAATCTCGAGCTCGTCGTGCCGCTGGGGGAGGAGACCGACCCCGACACCCAGTCATCGGTGGGTATCGCCCGTATGCGCGTCCTGGAGCGCGGCGTGGGGGAGTCCCTCTCCTACGGAGCGGGGTGCTGCGCCGTCGCCGTCGCCCTGCACGCCTGGACCGGTCCGGGCGCTCCCGAGGACTACCGACTGCTCGTTCCCGGCGGAGAGATCGGGGTCCACGTGGGCGGCGACCCCCTGGGCGAGGACAGCAGCGTGCTGCTGACCGGCCCGGCCACGATCACCGGGCGGATCACCGTCGCCTGAGGCCCCTCAGCCCCGCCGCCATCCGCACTGCTCCCGGACGTCGCACCGACGCCACATCCGAGAAGAGAAACCGACCACCACTATGAGCCAGCCATCCACACGCGCCGCCGTCAGCACCATCCTGCCGACCGGCCTGATGCTCTTCGCCCTGTTCTTCGGAGCGGGCAACCTCATCTTCCCGCCCCTGCTGGGCGCCGCCTCGGGCAGATCCTTCATTCCGGTCATGGTGGGCTTCCTCGCCACCGGGGTGCTCATGCCACTCATCACCGTTGTCGCCGTCTCCACCTCCGGTGAGGGGATCCTGGGCCTGGCTCGCAGAGTGGGACCCCGATTCGGCACCGTCATGCCGCTGGCGGTCTACCTGGCGATCGGCCCGCTGTACGCCATCGCCCGTGTCACCACGGTCGCCTACGAGCTGGCGACCCGCCCGGTACTCGAGCTGCTGGGAATTCACCACTCCCGCCTGGCCCTGCTGGTGCACGTGACGGTGTTCATGGGGGTGTCCTTCAGCATCGCCCGCAGCCCGAGCCGCCTGGCCGACCGCGTCGGGCGCTGGCTCACACCCGCCCTGCTGGCCCTGCTGGCCCTGCTGTGCGGGGTCACCATCGCGATGTCCCCCAGGGTGGAGCGCGAGGCCATCGAGCCCTACGCGAGTGATCCCCTGACCAACGGGCTGACTCAGGGCTACCTCACCATGGACGTTCTGGCGGCCACCGTCTTCGGCATCGTCGTCATCACCTCCCTGCGCGAACGCGGCCTGACCTCCCCCCGCGCCCTGGTGCGCGGCACGGTCCTGTCCGGTGGTATCGCCGCCGTGCTCCTGGGACTGGTGTACGTCGGCCTGGCCGTCCTGGGGACGCGTACCCGCGGGCAGATCACCGTCGACACCAAGGACGGCACCGCGCTGCTGCGCAATGCAGCCTCCTCGACGCTGGGGACCTCGGGAGTGGTCATTTTCGCCGCCATCGTCATCCTGGCCTGTCTGACCACCGCCGTGGGCCTGATGGCCTCCTGGGCCGGCTACGCCTACACCGCCTGGCCGGCCGTCTCCTTCAACCGACAGCTCGCCGCCTGCGCGATCGTCTCCTTCACCCTGGCCAACCTGGGCCTGAGTGCCATCCTCAAGATCGCGGGACCCTTGCTGTTCCTGCTCTACCCCCTGGCCATCGCCCTGGTCGCCGCGACCCTGGTCGACGCCGTGGCACCGGGACGGCTCAAGGCCGCCTATCTGTGGTGCGTGAGCACAGCCGGGATCTTCGGCTCCGTGCCCGCCATCACCGCCGCCGGCTGGGAGGGCCCCAGCAGGCTGCTGGCGCGCACCGGCCTGTGGAGCGACTCCACCGGATGGATCCCTCCGGCACTCCTCGCCCTGCTGATCGGCATCCTCCTGGACATCCGCTCCGGAGCCTGGTCCACGCCCGCCCCCGGGGAACCTCCCAGCCGGGCCCAGCAGGACGTCGAGCACGCCGCGGCCTCACAGCTGTGAGCGGTCCGGCACGCGGTAGCCTCTCGACGTGCCCACGCCTCACCCCCGCGACCCAGCCCAGATGCCGCGTCCGAACCATGAGCGGCTTCTGCCGACGCTTCTCATCCCCGCCTTCGTCACGCTGCTGGCCGTCTCCTCGGTCAATGTCATCCTGCCGGCGGTCTCCCACAGCCTGAGCGCCGGCACCGCCGGGCTCCAGCTCGTCGTCTCCGGTTACGCCCTCGTCTTCGGGGTCGTCCTCGTCCCGGCCGGCCGCGCCGGCGACGTCATGGGACGGGGGCGGCTCTTCGTCATCGGCATGCTCCTGTTCGGTGCCGGTTCGCTCGCCTCGGGGCTGGCTCCCGACGTCGTCACCCTCAACCTGGCCCGGGTCGTCATGGGAGTCGGCTCAGGGCTGCTCAACCCGCAGGTGACCGGCATGATCCAGCAGTACTACTCCGGTGAGGCCCGAGGACGCGCCTTCGGGCTCTTCGGCGCCGTCATCGGGGTCTCGGTGGCGCTGGGGCCCGTGCTCAGCGGCGGGTTCATCGGCTGGCTCGGGGACGACTGGGGCTGGCGCGCCTCCTTCCTCGTCAACGTCCCCCTCACTCTGGCCGGCGTGTGGGCCGCGCGCCGCTACCTGCCGGCCTCCGCCTGGCATCGGGGGAGCGGCACGGGTCAGACGGACCAGGCGGACAGCCCCGACAGCGACGCCGCCGGGAGCGCCGGGGCCGCCCAGCGCGGCGGGGTCGATCTCGACCCGGTGGGGATGGGGATGCTCGCCGTCGGCACGCTGCTCATCATGATCCCCTTCATGGAGGCCTCGGCCGGCACCTGGATCTGGGGTCTGGAGGCCGCCGGCATCGGCGTCATCGGCGCCTGGGTGGCCTGGGAGAAGCGCTACCGGTCCAGGGGCGGCGCCCCCATGGTGGACCTCAGCCTGCTGGCCATCCCCTCCTTCGCCTACGGCAGCCTGGCCATCGCCGTGTACTTCCTGGGCTACACCAGCGTGTGGATCATCGTTGCCCAGTATGTCCAGGCCGGCCTGGGATCCACCGCGCTGGCCAGCGGCCTCATCGGAGTCCCGGCCGCCCTGGCGGGATCGATCGCCGCCGCCGTCGCCGGCCGCCGGGTGATCCGGGTGGGTCGGGCCATGGTGCTCGGCGGCATGGTGCTGGGCATGGCCGGGCTGCTGGGGAGCATCGGCATCATGCACATGCATGCGCGTGCGGGGTGGAGTCCCTGGTGGCTGACCCTCACGCTGCTGGTGCTCGGAGTGGGGCAGGGCCTCGTGGTCTCCCCGAACCAGACCCTCTCCCTGGCCGACGTCCCCCTGGAGTACGCCGGGGCCGCGGGCGGCATCCTCCAGACCGGTGAGCGCATCGGCGCCTCCATCGGCATCGCCGTCATCACGGGCCTGACCTTCCGGGTCTCACACTCCTCGGGCTGGGAGGTCGCCGCTCAAGCCGGCCTGCTGGCCGTCGTGGCCACCATCGCCGTCGCCGCAGGGATCGCCGTCATCGACCTGCTCCTGGCGCCCCGCCGTCGTGTCAGCGGCACACCCGCAGGACTCTGAAGCCCTTCGAGGAGGCCATTCGGTTCACGTCCCAGCCCTGGTTCTTCAACCAGGTCGCCAGGGAGTCGGCTCCCAGGTTCTTGAGCACCACCAGCCAGGCCTCGCCGTCGTCGGACAGCAGCGCCAGCCAGTCCAGCAGCAGGGTGTGCAGGGCCTCCTTGCCGATGCGCACCGGAGGGTTGGACCAGATGAGATCCACCGGTGTCGAGCTCTCGCTCAGCTCGGCCAGCAGCGCGTCGGCCGGGGCGGTCCGCACGTTGTCCAGGCCTGCGGCAGCGGCGTTGCGGGCGGTCAGGGCCAGGGAGCGCTCGTTGACATCGGTGGCCAGGACCTGTGCCTGCGGAGCGGCCCCGGCCAGGGCCAGCGTGATCGGACCCCATCCGCAGCCCAGGTCGAGGAACGTGCCGGTCTGGGCCGGATCGGGGACGTGGTCGAGGAGGACCTGGGTGCCCTTGTCGAGACGGTCGGCGCTGAAGACGCCCGAGGCCGTGAACACCGTGCGCTCGACGCCGCGGATCGAGAAGCGGTGGGTGCGCTCCTCGGCCTCGACGGCGGGGGAGGCGGTGAAGTAGTGCTCGCTCACGCCCACCAGGCTACCCGGGCTCTGCTCGTCGACAGAGGGAGGAAACCAAGGCGGTCATCAATCCGCTGCCCCCTTGCCAGGCGAGGAGTGCCGATTTTGCCAGACGCGGCTTTACGATAATACGCTCGTGTCTCCATAGGGGTGCGGACGGTAGGAGAGGGATGTTGTCATGAGCCGATACAAGGCTCTCGCAAAGGCGCTCAGCGGCTGGGCAATCTTGACGTTGGGGGTGACTCTTTCGATAGCGATCGCACAGGCTGTCGGATCCAGGACTGAGACCGGACCTGTATTCATTCGCGTGTCTCAGGCAGTTCTGGTCACATTGTTCGTTGTTCCCGCGATCGTGGCTTGTCGTCGTCTCCTTGACCGCAGGACTCTCGCCGGGATGGGCCTATCACGTCACTGGCCCGCCGCGGCCGCGACCGGGGTGGCCGTTGGTGTCGTGACCGGGGCTGTTGTGTGGACACCCGTGTTCTTGATCGGCTGGGCCCGGTTCGATCACCTCGAACCGGTGGCGCTCGCAACCTTCCTCGCAGTCAACGCGGTCGTCCTGCTACTGTACGAGGCATTGCCGGAGGAGATCGCGCTGCGCGGCTACGGCTGGTCGACTCTACGGGAAAGTTGGGGCCCGCTCGCGGCCACCATGACGATCACGGTTCTCTTCTGCCTCAGTACGGCGTTGAGCAATCTGATTCGAATGACGTCAACGCTCGTTCTAGGGGGCGGAACGACGGGCTTCTCTCTGGCGCCGAGCGGTAACGACCCCTTTTTCTACATAGTTTTGCTGTTCGTCTTCGGCCTCACACTGGTTGCGGCCCGACGGATCCCACTACCGGGTGCGCTCACCTCTGCGATTGCCTTCCATCACACGTTTCTCACCATCAACCGCGTGCTTCTGGGCGGTCTTGGCTGGATTGACTCCGGGGTCGGGATCGGGTTCGCCGCGCCCGAGGTGCCCGCGATCAGCCTTGTGCACGCTGCGCTTGCCGGAACTGTCTTCATGGTGGTGCGGCGGTGGCTGGAACGCCGTACAGCGGTTGTATCGAGGCGGGTAGCCTGATGTGATGACGATGTCTCCGCTACCATCCGACCCCGTGTCGGAAGGTCCGGTAGCACATCGGAGAAGCCAACGGGAGGCGCCTCCGGCGCCGTCGTCGGAGCCCTCGCCCCGAACATCGAGGTCTACGTCCTCGGGGAGATCCTGCGGGGCCTGGCCGCCGGGGCCATGGCCACAGGTGTGGCGATCATCGGGGCGCTGCGCGCCTCCATCCCCTGATTCTGGCCCGGAGTCGTCGGCGGGACCACACTGGTGCTCTGGTCCTGCTCCCGCGTCCTGCCTGCAGGGACCCTGTGCCTGGCGGTCGGCCGGCGCGTGGGCATCGCCACCCTGATGTGGGTGTGCGCCTTTATCCTGACCCTGGACTACCTGGTTGCTCCCAGCGCCCACGATGTTCTGGACATGACCCCGACCCAGATCGGCTGGGCGCTCACCGCAGGCGGTATCGGCTGGTCGGTCGTCGCGCTTGTCTGCGGGGCCCATCCGGTGCGGGAACCGAAGGTCTACCGCCGCCGCACCACGCTGGTCGCGGCCTTCGTCGCCCCCACGGCATCCGGTGTCGAGACGGACCGGCTGTGGCACACACTCATCTTGCTCGCCGTGGGGCTCCTCCTCACCTCGCTGCTGGCCCGACGCGCCGCCCGAGTCGGCGGGTGGCCCCACGCGCCCGCGGGCAGTACCATCGCCCGCATGTGGATCCTTCGTATGCGCTGAAACGGCGGCCGGCGCCGCTCCCCGCCAGAACCATCGCGCCCCATCGGAGGGGCGCAGGCATACGACGAAGGACTTTTTGTGACCCATCACCACTCCACGACCCCCAGCACCCCCTCCACCCCTGAGGACGCAGCAGACATCCGTGACGCTCATGAGGACCGCGACGTCCGTGACGTTCAGGACGTTCACGATGTCCATGACGTTGTGGCCCGGGTCCTGTCCCGGACCGGAACCGCCCTGGCCTCCACCGCCGCCCAGCACGAGCACGCCGGTGGCTACGCGGACGGCCTCGACGACGGCGCCCTGGAGCGGGAGGCCCGCGCGGCCCGCCGCCGTGTGGCCGGACTGTCCACCGAGCTGGAGGACGTCAGCGAGGTCGAGTACCGCCAGGTCCGCCTGGAGAAGGTCGTCCTGGTCGGTCTGGAGCTGCCCCGCCCCCATGGGGCCGCCGCCCCGGGAGGCGGCGCTCTGGAGGCGCGCGACGTCCAGGACGCCGACACCTCCCTGCGTGAGCTGGCCGCCCTGGCCGAGACCGCGGGAAGCCAGGTCCTCGACGCCCTCATCCAGAGGCGCGACCACCCCGATCCCGCCACCTACCTGGGCAGCGGCAAGGCGCGTGAGCTGGCCGACGTCGTGGCCGCCGCCGGAGCCGACACGGTCATCGTCGACGGCGAGCTCGCCCCCTCCCAGCGCCGCGCCCTGGAGGACGTCGTCGGCGTCAAGGTCGTCGACCGCACCGCCCTCATCCTGGACATCTTCGCCCAGCACGCCAAGTCCCGTGAGGGCAAGGCCCAGGTCGAGCTCGCCCAGCTCGAGTACCTCCTGCCGCGCCTGCGCGGGTGGGGCGAGTCCATGTCCCGCCAGGCCGGGGGCCGAGTGGCCGCCGGTCAGGGCATCGGCTCACGCGGCCCCGGCGAGACCAAGATCGAGCTCGACCGGCGCCGCATCCGTCAGCGCATGGCCCGCCTGCGCCGCGAGATCCAGGCCATGGCGCCCTCGCGGGAGACCAAGCGCGGCTCACGTCGACGCGGGGCCATCCCCTCGGTGGCGATCGCCGGTTACACCAACGCCGGCAAGTCCTCCCTCATGAACCGTCTCACCGAGGCCGGCATCATGGTCGAGGATGCCCTGTTCGCCACTCTCGACCCCACTGTGCGGCGCGCCGAGACCTCCGAGGGACGCACCTACACCCTCACCGACACGGTCGGCTTCGTGCGCAACCTGCCCCACGAGCTCATCGAGGCATTCCGCTCCACCCTGGAGGAGGTGGCCGGAGCCGACCTCGTGCTCCACGTCGTCGACGCCGCCCACCCCGACCCCCTCAGCCAGGTTGCGGCGGTGCGCACCGTCCTGTCCGAGATCCCCGGAGCCCTGGACGTGCCCGAGCTCATCGTCCTCAACAAGGTCGACCTCGCCGACGCCGTCACCCTGGCGGCGCTGCGTACCCGCCTGCCCTCAGCGGTGGCGGTCTCGGCCCGCACGGGGGAGGGGATCGAGGAGCTGCGCGCTCGCATCGAGCAGATGCTGCCCCACCCGCAGGTGAGTATCGACGTCGTCGTGCCCTACTCGCGCGGCGACCTCGTCTCCCGGGTCCACGCCGAGGGTGAGATCGACACCGTCGACTACGTTGAGACCGGGACCCGCGTCGTGGCCCGCGTCGGTGCCGCCCTGGCGGCCGAGATCGAGGGCGCCGCCACCAGCGCCTCCGCCGGCTAGAGACCGTGACCCGAACCGAGCCGGACCAGTCGGGCCGGCCTGACCTTGACGGCCCCGGTGACAGGATGGTCCTGGACATCCTGGACGCCGCGGTGCGTGCCATGGGCGGCAGCCCCCGCCAGGGGCAGGTCACCATGGTGCGTGAGGTCGCCCGATCAGTGGCCGACGGCACCCACCTCCTGGTTCAGGCCGGCACCGGAACCGGAAAGTCCTTGGGCTACCTGGTGCCCGCCATGGCTCACGCCGTGCAGACCGGAGGCCGCGTCGTGGTCTCCACCGCCACCCTGGCCCTTCAGAGGCAGGTTCTCACCAAGGACGCGCCCCTGGCGGCCGACGCCGTCGAGCGGGTCACCGGTACCCGTCCCGAAGTGGCTCTGCTCAAGGGCTGGCAGAACTACCTGTGCCGCCACCGTCTGGCCGGCGGCTACCCGCAGGACGAGGACGAGGCCGCGCTCTTCGGCGTCGGCGACGCCATTGCTCAACCGACAGCGGGCCACGGGGCCGACGTGAGTCTGGGGGAGCAGGTGGTGCGCCTGCGCGAGTGGGCGGCCAGGACCGATACCGGCGATCGCGACGACCTCGTCCCCGGCGTCTCCCAGCGCGCCTGGGCCCAGGTCTCCGTCTCCCGGGCCGAGTGCCTGGGGCAGTCCTGCCCCCTGAAGTCCGAGTGCTTCCCCGAGCTGGCCCGCGCCGCCGCGTCCCGGGCCGACCTCGTGGTCACCAACCACGCCATGCTCGGCGTGGTCGTCGCCGGCAACCCCGGCGTCCTTCCCGACCACCAGGTCCTCATCGTCGACGAGGCGCATGAGCTGGCCGACCGTGTCCGCTCCCAGGGCACCATCGCCCTGTCAGCGGCCGCCGTGGCGCGCACGGCTGCCACCGCTCGTAAGCACGCCTCCGTGCTGGTCAGCGAGCTGGAGGCCGCTGGGCAGAGCCTCCAGCTCGTTCTGGCCGAGCTGCCCGACGGCAGGCTGGAGGCGCCGCTGCCGGCCGCCCTGCATGATGCGCTCGTGGTCCTGGCCGGGGCGGCCCGACAGGTCGCCTCAGACGTACGAGACCAGGCCCGCGCACTGGGCCGTGACCGCTCCGGCGAGGCGGCCGGGGCGCTGGCGGTCGCCCGCACCGCCGTCGGTGACCTGGTCGATGCCCTGGACCGCATGACCTCCGACTCGGTGGCCCAGGGCCGGGACGTCGCCTGGATCGAGCGGCCCCGCATGGGGGCCGAGCCCCCGCGGCTCCTCCTGGCCCCCATCGAGGTCGCCGGCTCGGTGGCGAGCCATCTGCTGGGCGGTCGTGCCAGCGTCATGACGTCGGCGACCCTCGCCCTGGGGGACAGCTTCGACCCCATGG
>ERZ773077.2700-NODE-2700-length-11268-cov-6.094622_pt1 | contig 11268 bp, 15 predicted proteins | sample MGYA00580612_ERZ773077 | MGnify/ENA primary metagenome ERZ773077 (study PRJEB29015, sample SAMEA2737971) | human oral metagenome | biome: human oral; feature: human-associated habitat; material: dental | place: China | collected 2021 ...
CATATTTTTTGCTAGTATTTTCTATCTATTTATCTACATTCCAAAAACTCTAATGTTTTTTTCATCTACTTTACCATATTTTACTGTTTGATTAGAAATAGCTTCAAATTCCCATACTCCATTAATATTTAAATTTCTACTTACTGAAAATAGATCAATTATTGTTTTTCCTGTTTCTTTATCTACAACTGGAATTGAAACAACTACTAAATCTTTCTTTTCCCCTGAAAGATTTTTTATCTTTCCTGTAACTTTTGTAGATGTTTCATCAACTTTAAGTTCTACATTTGTTACTTCATATTTTTTTCTTTCTTTTGATTCTCTAGCAATTCTTTCTAATTCTCTTCCTGATCTTTCTGTCATTGTTATTGCAAATAATGTTATAGAAAATGCTATAACTATTGCAAATATTGATAAGATTATTCCTGATATTGCAAATGATTTTTTTACACTTCTTCTTATTAATGTTAATATTCCAAAAAGTATTGCTATTATTGCAAGTGGAAGTATTACAATGTTTATAAACGGTGCAAATGATATTACTATTGCAATTATACCAAGTACCATACTTGCTATACCTAGTGCACTTTGTCTTTTTTCCTCTTTTATAATTTCTTTTACTTTTTCTTCAACCTTTGCTTCAATATTGTCTTCTTTTTCTTTTTCTATTTCCTTATCTTCTTTCATTTTAGTTCTCCTTGTATAATACAGGTCTTACTCCCCATGTTTTATCTTTTGAAGATACTGTTTGTACTGTACTTTTTATTGGTGTATTTGGTACAGATGCACTACCACCTCTTAGTACCCTTTGATCTTCTTGAGATGTGTCTGTTTGTACATATTGTTCTGTTGTCCATTCACGAACATTTCCTGCTAAGTCCCATATATTATTTACTGAATCTGATTTGTATGTACCTGTTGGATATACTTGTCCTGAATAATTACCTCTATCTGTACTTGAAGAGAATAATGGTACTCTTTGATCTATCCATTTAAGTGTTGTGTACCATGCAAATCCTGACATTAATGATGTTTTTACATCTTTGTATTTTAAATCTTTATACATTTCTGCAGCAACTTTTGATGCTGTTTCATAATCTATATTAGTCCATGGCACCATACCTTTTCTTGTAATTAGTACTGATTTGTTTGTTGGTTGTAATGTTGCTTGTGCTCCTTCATATCTTCCAATATAGAATCCTTTGTATTTTGCTACACTATTTTGCAGTTCATTTACCACTGTTGATCTATCATTATATTTTGTATTTTGTATATTATCAGATGATAATTGTCCACTTGGTACTGGTACCCATACAAATTCATTTTGATTTTGATCTACGATTACATATCCTTCTACAACTGTTCCTTCTAAATGTTTAAATCCTTCAGGTATATATGGTTCATCTGCTGTTCTTTCTTTAATATTATTTACTGTTATTTTCTTTTCTACAAATTTACCATTTTTTGCATATGTACTAAATGTATATTCTCCATTTTTAGTTACAGTATATTCTATCTTACTGCCTGATTTTTCATTTCCTTCTGGATCTGTTATTGTATTTATTCCTTCAGAATCTTCAATTGTTGCTGTTGCTGTGATTTTTACACTTGTTTGGTTTGGTTCTTCAGTGTTTTTTTCAAGTGTTAATACTGGTTCTGGTTTTAAGTCTACTGTTGCTTTTTTCTCTTTTTCTTGTGCTATTCTACCAGAATTTATTAGCACAACAACAAGTCCTATTATTGCTATTAAAATTACTGCCGCTATTCCCATAATAACATATTTGTTAAAAAAGTTTTTCTTTTTATAATACATATCTTTCTCCCCTATACTTAATCAAATATTATTCCATCATCTTCTTTATCATTTTCATTATCTATATCTATATTTTCTACTTCTTCTTCTTTTGGTCTTATTTCAACCTTCTTATATTTCTTTATTCCATTTTGTTTTTCTTTTTTTTCTAACTTTTCTTCTATTTCATCTAGCTCATCTTTTATACTATCTATACTTACAACAGATTCTAATGCTATTTCTATCATATCATTTAAATCTTCTTCTCTTTCTTTTGAAGTTAAATTTTCCTTTGTATAGTTTGCATCAACTACTGTTAATAGACATGCTGCTTTCTTATTTAAAAATTCTGCTGTTTTAAAAAGTGCAAAACACTCCATTTCACATCCGTAGTATTTTCCATTCTTCTTTCATTCTATCATAATATAGTTTTGGATTTTTAGTATATTTGTCAAAACATTCACTTGTTGCAATATTTCCCATTTTAAATTTCTTTTCATTCATTGCAAGCCCTTGTTGTAATATTTCTCCTGTTACACTTTTACTCGGATATGCTACAAAGTTTTCTTCTCCTTTATCTTCTCCTGTAAGATTTAAAGCAAACATACTTTCTGTGTATACTGTATCTACAAGTAGTATATCTCTTAATCTTAAACTTTCATCATTTGAGCCCATTGATCCTATTCTTATTATTATATCAACATCATATTCTGTGTATAATTCATAAGAATATATACCCATACTTGGTATCCCCATTCCGAGACCCCATTACTGTTACTTCTACTCCATTATATATTCCTGTATATCCGAAGCATTCCTCTTACATCTGTAACTAATACCGGATCTTCTAAATATCTCATAGCTATTTTTTTAGCTCTATATGGATCTCCTGGCATTAATACTATTTTTGCTATTTCTCCTTTTTTTGCATTTATATGTATCGACATTCTAATTACCTTTCACATAGTATTTTTCTTCTATTTTTTTACCTATCTTAAACACTAAGTCTAATTCTATTTCACCACTTCTATTGTTTTCAATCTTCATATAGTTTCCGTGTCATACTTATACTATTTGTTACATTTTTCATGATTATTTCTGCATCTTTTCCAAGTGGCACTTTTTTTGTTATTCCATATGGTGTTTGGTCTTTTCTCTTAATATACCATAACATATCATACTCATCTAATGATATATATTCAAGACTTCTTGATATATCATTTTCTGTTCTATCTAAAAGAGCTATTAATCTTACTTCTTCTGGTCTTATCATACCTGATGAATATCTTGTCATATTTACTATTACATCATCTGTTGATTTCTTACCATCTAACATTCCTGTTACTACTTCTCTTATCATATTTGTTGTATACATTTCCGAAGATAATGTATTTATTCTCTTTCTATCAGATGTAGCTGTTAATGTTATTGCTGTTATAACTCCGACAAGTATCGAAAATGCTACTACATATGCAATTAATGATACTAGTGTTATCCCTTTTCTATTTTTCATATTTACCTTCTTTTTTCTAAATATTTATCTACAATATCTGCATACATTTCATCTGTTATTTTTTCAGCTCTTATTCTAAGATCTATTCCAAGTTCTTCCATTACACTACTTATAATCTTTTTATCTATCTTATTTGATGCAGATATAGAATTTAAAAATGTTTTTCTTCTATGTAAAAATGCAGATCTTATTATCTCAAAATATAATTCTTCATTTTTAACTTCTGGATATGGCTTTTCTCTAAATCTTAATGCTATTACTTTAGAATCAACCTTTGGACTTGGCATAAACTTTGTTTTATCAACATATATGTCCCATAAATATTCTGTATAATAGCTTACTATATATGTTATACTAGAACTTTCTTTTGTCCCTATTTTTGCACATATTCTTTCTGCTACTTCTTTTTGAACCATTATATATATTTCAGATACTATATTTCTGTTTTCTAAAAGTTTAAATATTATTGGTGTAGTTATATAGTATGGTATATTTGCAACAACCTTTATCTTCCTATTTTCCAAGTCTTTTTTCTTTTCTTTAAGTATACATTAATTTTTTTGTTTTTATATCGATTATTTAACAAATAACTGTTATATCATATTTTAACTCAAAAAATAGAAAAAGAAACTATATTCTTTTGGTTTTAGAAAAATATTTTATACCTATTATTGCAAGTATTATCATTAAAATACTTATTAAGTAAGGTGCTCTTATTCCTAAACCAGGAACAATAAGATCCTCTGCTCTAAATGTACTCACAAAAATTCTTATAATTGCATACATTATCAGATAAATCATACTTAAAACCCCTGGATTATACTCTTTTTTTCTAAAATAGAACCATAATAATATAAAGCCTATAAGATTTAATACTGCCTCATAGAGCATTGCCGGATGCAAAGGATAGTTTGGAAATTCCATTCCTGCTGGACTGTCTTGTGGAAACACCAATCCCCATGGAACAAGTTCCTTAAATTTAGACTGTGCATCTAAGCTCACTGACTGATATGTTGTCCACCACTCTCTAAATTTTCCGGAGAATATTACATTCCATGGAGTAAAAGTAGGTACTCCATGTATTTCTCCATTTGCCAGATTTCCAAAACGACCTAAAAACTGTCCAAACAGTAGAGGTCCAACCCCCATATCAGTCAATGTCCACAAACTTATTTTATGTTTTTTTGCATATAGATATGATCCTATAAGTCCTCCTATTATTCCCCCATGTATTGCTAACCCACCTTCCCATACCTTCAATATTGAAATTGGATTACTAGCATATTCATTAAATTTCATTATTACATAATATGCTCTTGCACCTATAATTCCTGATATCATAGCAAAAAAAGCAAAGTCTTCTATCATTTTTTTGTCTTTTATACCTCTTTTTTTAGCAACATCATCCTTTTCAGCAATTTTTATCCCTATAATAAAAGCCAGAATATACATTAGACTGTATATTCTAAGCTCAAAATTTCCTATTTTAAATAAAGTTGGTTTCATTTACTCTCCCTAGCCAATCTGTTTTTTCAGTTCTTCTTCAAATATTATGAAGAATTCATCTACCTGTTCTTTTGTGATTTCTCCTAAAATTCCTATTCTCATAAGGCTTGCTGCATATTTACCTTTTCCACCTGTAACAGTAAAGCCTTTTTCTTCCAGTGCATTAATGATATCTTTTATTATTACACCTTCCCTGTAAATTGAAATTAAAGTATTAGTTCTATTCTTTTCTTCTTTAACAAGAAGATTGAACCCTAATTTTTGTGCTTTTTCTTCTATATGTTTTCTTAACTCATATTTTTCCCTGATACACTTATCAATTCCTTTTGCCAGCAAATCCTTCAATGAATAATTTAAAGCTATTATCAATGAGATAGCAGGCGTATATGGAGTTTCTGTCATTTCTTCAAAATATTTTTCATATTGCTTTATACTTAAATAATATTTTGGCAAATCTGATCTTTCCATTGCTTTCTTAGCTTTATCACTTATTGTAATAAATGATAGTCCAGGCGGTATTAAGAATGCTTTCTGACTCCCTGCAATGGCAACATCTATATTCCATCCATCAAAATCAAAGTCATTTGCCACTAATCCACTTATTGTATCAACTACAAGTAAGATATCTGTATTTTTAGTTAAATTTCCCAATGCTTCTATGTTATTTAAAATTCCTACAGATGTTTCACTGTGAGTAGCCAGTATACCTTTCAAGTCTTGATTTTCCGATAAAATTTTCTTCACATCATCCAGTTCATAACTATCACCAAATTCATATTTTAGGTTAATAACATCTAGAGCATAAATTTCAGCAATCTTAGCAAATCTTTCTCCAAAGTATCCAGTATTAATTACCAATACTTTATCTCCTTTGGAAAAAAAGTTTACTACAGCAGCTTCCATGGCACCTGTACCTGAAGTTGTCAAAGTGTAAACATCGTTTTTTGTCTTGAAAACCTTTTTGAGGTTTTCATTATTTTCTTTCAAAATTCTTCTAAATTCAGGCGTTCTGTGATGTATAATATCCTCCCCAAATATTTTCAGATATCTTTCCGGTATATTTGTAGGTCCCGGAGTTAATAATAACTTTGAACTCATAGTTTCCTCCTTAAATATATTAATATTATTTTGTTAATTTATCATACTCTATTAATTTTTTAAGTATCCCCTCAATATCATCAAGTTTCAGCATATTCGGGCCATCAGAAAGTCCTTTATCAGGATCTGGATGAACTTCAGCAAAAATTCCATCCACTCCAACTGATACTGCCGCTCTTGCAAGAGGATAAACATATGCCCTATTTCCTCCTGAAGTTTCTCCCTGTCCTCCAGGTATTTGTACTGAATGTGTTGCATCAAAAACAACAGGATATCCAAATTTCCTCATTTCAAGCAATCCCCTCATATCCACTACAAGATTGTTATATCCAAAACTTGCTCCACGTTCACATAACATTATATTTGGATTTCCTATTTCTTCAAATTTTTTTACAACATTTTTCATATCCCAAGGTGCCAAAAACTGACCTTTTTTAATATTTACAGCTTTCCCTGTTTCTCCGGCTGCTATTAATAGATCTGTCTGTCTTGAAAGAAATGCAGGTATCTGTAATATGTCTATTACTTTTGCTGCTTCTTTGCAGTGCCATGGTTCATGAATATCAGTGGCAAGTGCTACTCCGAATTTCTCTTTTACTCTTGAAAGTATTTCAAGCCCTTTTTCAAGTCCAGGTCCCCTAAAAGAACTGATTGATGATCTGTTTGCCTTATCAAAGGATGCCTTAAATATATACTGAATCTTCAGTTTGTCAGTTATTTCCTTCATTTTTTCTGCAACTGTCATTACTAAATCTTCAGATTCAATAACACAAGGCCCTGCTATTAAAAATATTTTACCATTTCCGACAGTTATATTTTCAGTGATTTTAACTTCTTTTACTTTTTCTATAAGCATTTTCTCACCCTTTCACTGTGTATTTTGTTGATTTTCACTCTTATTTTACCACTTATAGTATAAGATGGCAAACAATTATTTCATTTTTTCCTGTATTTTTTCAGGTATCATAACTACCTGCACATCTAAATCTTTTGGTCTAAAATCCTTATCTATACATTCTTCCCAATATTCAAGATGACATTTATCAATCCAGCTTTCTGAATTTTCAACTTCTATGCCTCCTTTTCCCTGAACAGAATACCAGTAAAGATATTCTTCACCATCGAGTATTTCACGAAAAATTGTTTCTACATACATTTTTTCACCTTCAAGAGTTAGAAGTACATCTTTCATATTATCATTTAGAAATTTCATCCATTCATCCACTTTTTCGCTTTTTCCTTTTATTACTCTAAACCTTGTCAACTCAATATTAATCATAGCTATATTTCCCTTTCATGTTATAAATATAATAACTGACCTGATTGCCTATTAATTTATTATTTCATCAATTACCCCACCACCAAGACAGACTTCATCTTTATAAGCAACCACTATCTGACCTGGCGTTACCGCTTTCTGAGGCTCATCAAATAAAACTTCATATTTTTCATCTGAAAGTTTTTTTATCGTAGCTTTTGAATCAGACTGCCTGTATCTAAACTTTACAGTACATTCCATCGGAAATTCAATATCCTCTATATTAATAAAATTGAAATCTGTTGCAATAAGTCCTTTAGAATAAAGAACTGACTTGTCCCCCTGAGTTACTATCAGTTCATTAGTCTCAAGATTTTTATCCACAACAAACCACGGCTCTCCTGTACCCTCTTTAGTGTTTCCGATACCTATTCCCTTTCTCTGTCCAATTGTATAATACATAAGTCCGTTATGTTTACCAAGAATTTTTCCTTCTGTATTTACAATATTTCCACCTTTTGCAGGTAAATATTTTGAAAGAAATTCATTAAAATCCCTCTCTCCAATAAAGCATATACCTGTACTATCCTTCTTTTTTGCCGTTGCGAGATTATATTTTTGTGCAATTTCCCTAATTTGAGGTTTTGTATATTCACCTATTGGAAATAATACTTTTTCCAGCTGTTCCTGAGTCAGCTGACATAAAAAATAAGTTTGGTCTTTATTGTTATCTATTCCTCTTAACATTACTGACTTTATTTTTCCATTTTTTTCTTCATGAAGTATTCTTGCATAATGTCCTGTTGCCACATAATCTGCCCCCAGTTTCATTGCATAATCAAGAAATGCCTTGAATTTTATTTCCTTATTGCACATAACATCAGGGTTTGGTGTTCTTCCTTTTTTATATTCATCCAGAAAATAGGTAAACACCTTATCCCAGTATTCTTTTACAAAATTTACAGAATAATATGGAATATCAAGCTGTTCTGCTACAGCAATCACATCTTTATAGTCTTCTTCAGCCATGCAGTTTCCATTGTCATCCTTTTCCTCCCAGTTTTTCATGAAAACTCCTATTACTTCATACCCCTGTTCTTTTAATAATATAGCTGCAACTGAAGAATCAACACCTCCAGACATTCCTAGAACTACTCTTTTATTTTTCATCATAATAGTTTCCTTCCTGATAATAATCATTTTTATTTATTTTTTCTTTATATAATATATTAATATTTGCTTATTTCTTCTAATGTTTCTTTTATTTGTAATGATACTGCTTCTTTAGAAGGTCCTCCATATATATTTCTACTTTCTACACAATTATGGATGTTAATTGCATCATAGATATCGTTTGTGAAGATATCTGAGAATGTAGTGTATTCATCTAATGATAATTCATTTAATGTTTTTTTCTTATCTATTGCGTATTTTACAATACTTCCTGTAATTTTGTAAGCTTCTCTAAATGGTAAGCCTTTTTTAGTAAGGTAATCAGCAACATCTGTTGCATTAATATATCCTTCTTCAGCTTTTTTAGCCATGTTATGAGTATTTACAGTTAATGTTTCTAACATTTTGTCTAAAATTTCAATACATATTGTAGTATTTTCAATACTATCAAAGATAGGTTCTTTATCTTCTTGTATATCCTTATTATATGCAAGTGGAAGACCTTTCATCATAGTAAGAAGTGCTACTAAATTACCATAGATTCTTCCTGATTTACCACGAATTAATTCACACATATCTGGATTTTTCTTTTGAGGCATTATGCTTGAACCTGTAGAATATTTATCTGATATTTCTATAAATTTAAATTCATTTGATTGCCAAATTATCATTTCTTCACACATTCTAGACATGTGCATACTTATTATTGCAAGTGAATTTGCAACTTCAATAACATGGTCTCTGTCTGAAACAGAATCAAGACTATTTCTAGTAGGACATTCAAATCCTAAAAGTTCTGCTTCTAAAAATCTGTCTATATTGTATGTTGTAGTTGCAAGTGCTCCAGCACCTATTGGAGATTTATCCATTAGGTCATTTGCATTTAAAAGTCTTATTATATCCCTTATATACATTTGAGCATATGCCATTAAATGATGTGCAAATGTAATTGGTTGCGCAATTTGCATATGTGTATATCCAGGCATGATTGTATCTAAATTATTACTAGCTAAAGTAGAAATTGTAGTTACTAAATGTTTTAATTTAGCAACTATTACTCTTATTTGATTTTTTAAATATAGTTTTATATCTAAAGCAACTTGGTCATTTCTACTTCTTGCAGTATGTAATTTTTTTGCTGGATTTCCAATCTTTTCAGTAAGAATTTCTTCAACAAACATATGAATATCTTCTGATTCTAAATTAAAATCCAATATATTATTGTCTAGTTCTGATTCAATTTCTTCTAATCCTTTTAAAATACTTTCAAGATCAGATTTTTCTATTATACCTTGAGTTTCTAACATGATTGCATGTTTTTTTGAACCTTCAATATCTTCTTTATACATTTTTTTATCAAAAGAAATTGAAGAATTGAAATGGTTTGCTACATTATCTAATTTACCTTTAAATCTAGCACTCCATATTCCCTTATTTTCATTATTATTTGAGTTTTTATCCATAGATTCTCCATAAATAAGTTATTATTCTGTTATATTATTATTTTTATTCATTATTGCTTGTACTTTTGTAGATAATGTGTGTACTCTTACATATCCTGTAGCATCTTTGTGGTCATAAATTCCGCCTTCACCAAATGTTGCAACTTCTTCATTGTATAATGAATACTTACTTGTAACACCTGCAGATACAGTATTTCCTTTGTATAGTTTTAATTTAACTATACCAGTAACATGTTTTTGAGTTGTTGTTACAAAAGCACTTAAAGATTCTCTTAGAGTAGAGAACCATTCACCATTATATACAAGTTCTGCAAATTTAACTGAAATTAATTCTTTATAATGCATTGTTGATTTGTCTAATGTTATTGATTCTAATATTTGATGTGCATCATATAATATTTTTGCACCTGGATTTTCATAAACCCCTCTTGATTTCATACCAACAAGTCTGTTTTCTACTATATCTTCAATACCAATTGCGTGTTTACTTCCAATCTTATTTAATTCTTTTAGTATTTCAGAAGCTGACATAGATTTACCATTTAATTTAATTGGGAATCCTTTTTCAAATTCTATTTCTACATATTCAGCCTTATCTGGTGCATTTTCCAAAGTATTTACTAATTCTAATATTTTTTCATAATTAGGTTCAGTCTCAGGATGTTCAAGTTCCATTCCTTCATGAGATAAATGTATGATATTTAAATCTTTAGAATAGTTTGTTTCTCTTGTTATTGGAAGCGGAATGTTTCTTGCTTCTGCATATTCAAGAGCATCTTCTCTCGATTTTATATCCCACAATCTCCATGGAGCGATAACATGCATGTTTGGATCAAAATGTTTAATAGTTTGTTCAAACCTTATTTGATCATTTCCCTTTCCAGTACATCCATGGACTATAGCATCACAGTTTTCTTTGTGTGCAATATCTAAAAGTGCTTTAGCAATAATAGGTCTTGCAATTGCAGTTCCAAGTAAGTACTTCCTTTCATATTTAGCTCCTGCCTGCATAGTAGGTATGAAATAATTTTCTGTAAGTTCATCTACTAAATCTGCTACGTAATATTTTGAAGCACCTGAGTTTAATGCTTTAGTTTCTATTTTCTCAAAATCATCATTTTGCCCGACATTTGCAGTTACAGCTATGATTTCACAATTATATCTTTCTTTTATCCAAGAAGTTATAACAGATGTATCAAGTCCACCACTATATGCCAAAACAACTTTTTTGGGAATATATTCTTTGCTCATATTTATCTCCTTTCTTAAATATTATTATTTTTTATTATCATGTATCTTTGTACCGAATATGATAATAACTAATATTATACTACTTTTAAGTATATTAGTAAATTGAAAATAATAAAAAAGTGAAATAAATTAAAATTTTGAAAAACCATTCCAACTTTTTCACGAAATTTGTCAATGTTCAAATTTTTATCCGCAAGGTCAAATTCATCCACGC
>ERZ773077.2703-NODE-2703-length-11262-cov-9.180869_pt1 | contig 11262 bp, 10 predicted proteins | sample MGYA00580612_ERZ773077 | MGnify/ENA primary metagenome ERZ773077 (study PRJEB29015, sample SAMEA2737971) | human oral metagenome | biome: human oral; feature: human-associated habitat; material: dental | place: China | collected 2021 ...
GATGCAAAAGTATAAATAAAAAGGGAAACTACAAAATTATTTTTATTTTTTCTTTCCTTTATTTCCCACAACAAAAACATCTGTTTTTTAATTTGACTTTTAATCCTTTTTTGGTTATACTTATATTGTAAATATTGCTTACACAAATTAATCAGGAGGTATAAAATGAATCAAAACTTATTAATCAACAATCTAATCACAGTTGAAAACAAAAATCAGGAAATGCTAAAAAATATTCTGCTTATACTGAGTGGAACTATATTTCTGGCACTTATGTCACAGTTGACTATTCCATTGCCATTTACACCAGTACCTATAACAGGACAGACATTTGCAGTAATGTTCATCGGACTTGTTTATGGTAAAAAGCTAGGTTCTTCCACTCTCTTAACATACATTGCGGCAGGTTCTGCAGGACTTCCAGTTTTTGCAGGATTTTCAGGTAAATTACCATTTTTTACTCCTTCAGGAGGATATATAATAGGATTTTTCTTTGCAGCACTTGTTTGTGGATATTTTGCAGATAAAGGGTGGACAAAATCCCCAGTTAAATTAATATCAGCATTAATAATAGCACATGCTGTATTATATTTCTTTGGACTTTTACAACTTAACATATTCCTTCCAAATAAAAATGTATTTATGATAGGTTTATATCCTTTTATTGCAGGTGATGTTATTAAGATGATGATTCTTTCAGCATTACTGCCTACAGTTTGGAAGTTTACAAAAAAATAGGCCTGAGAAATGAGAAAATTAAAAAAAAACAGAACTAATAATTTAAATTATAAGGATATTGAAAAAACAGTAGCAGATGTGCCAAATGAAAAGGAAATGAAAGAGATAGTGTTTATTCTTATTATAAGCTGGATTTTTCCTTTCATTGGAACATTTATAATGCATTTTGCAAGAAAAAAGCTTCTTGAAAAACCAAAAGAAATTTTATGTAAGATAGTAAATATGAGCTTTACAGTTATCCTTATTGAGTTTATCTTAACTAACTCATTGCAACTTTTAGCTTATTCAGGTGCCCCTGCACTTGTAATCTATACATTAATGGGTGTCATAATCTCAATTTTTATTTTTGGACTTGTATCTCACATATTAGGAACTATAAAATGGGCAAAAGGAGAAGATTTTTCATATAAATTTTCAGTAAACTTTTTTAAATCTTATGAGTAAAATTTATTTATTATAACAACAAAAAATGATATTTACAACTTTTATTACAAAGTAAGTAAGTATCATTTTTTGTTGTCTTTTTTATATTTTTCCGTCTATTCTGATTTTATTCTTCCCAATTTTTAGCCTTTTCAACTGCTTTGTGCCATTCTTTAAAATATTTTTCACGTAGCTGTTCTTCAAGTTGCGGATGAAATTCCCTGTTTAATTTCCAGCTTTTCTGTATATCTTCCCTGTCCTTCCAGAATCCTGTTGCAAGTCCTGCAAGATATGCGGCTCCTAAAGTTGTTGTTTCTATAATTTCAGGTCTTAAAACATTTTTATTGAGTATATCAGCCTGAAACTGCATTAAAAAATTATTTGCAGAAGCTCCGCCATCCACTTTCAATGATTTTATCGGAATCCCGGAATCTTCTTCCATTGCCTTTATCAGATCCTTTGACTGATAAGCAATGGATTCAAGTGCAGCCCTTATAATATGGTTTCTGTTAGCACCTCTTGTAAGACCCGTTATAGCTCCCCTCGCATACATATCCCAGTAAGGTGAGCCTAATCCTGTAAAAGCCGGAACAAGATAAACTCCGCCGTTATCCTCTACCTTTCCTGCAAAATATTCCGTGTCTGCGGCATCTGAAAATAATTTCATTTCATCCCTCAGCCATTGAATTACTGCTCCTCCGACAAATATGCTTCCTTCCAGAGCATACTCAATTTTCCCATCTATTCCTATGGCAATTGTTGTCAGAAGTCCATTATTTGACTTAATAAACTTGTTTCCTGTATTCATTAACATAAAGCAGCCTGTCCCATATGTATTTTTTATCTCTCCGCTGTTAAAACATGCCTGACCGAACAATGCCGCCTGCTGATCTCCTGCAATTCCTGAAATAGGAATTTTCGTTCCTTCCTCTTCCCCCATAGTTACTCCCATTTTTGTTTCACCATAAATTTCGCTCGAATTTTTTACAGCTGGCAGCATATTTTCAGGAATATCCAGCAAATCTAATATTTTTTTATCCCATTGTAAAGTTTTTATATTATACATCATTGTCCTGGATGCATTTGTATAATCAGTCACATGTACTTTTCCGGCAGTCAATTTCCATACAAGCCATGTATCAACTGTTCCAAATAACAGCTCTCCTTTTTCGGCTCTTTCTCTTGCTCCTTCAATATTGTCAAGTATCCATTTTATCTTAGTGGCAGAAAAATATGCATCTACTATAAGCCCTGTATTTTCCTTTATATATTCTTCAAATCCTTCTGCTTTAAGGTTTTCACATATTTCTGCAGTTCTTCTGCACTGCCAGACAATCGCATTATAGACAGGTTCTCCTGTGTTTTTATCCCAAACTATCGTTGTTTCCCTCTGATTTGTAATTCCTATAGCCGCAACATCTTTAAGTGAAATACCTGATCCTGCAATAACTTCTGTCAGTACCGATCTCTGACTGGACCATATTTCTAAGGGATTATGCTCTACCCATCCAGGTTTTGGATATATCTGGGAAAATTCTTTCTGAGCAGTTAAGACAATGTTCATTTCCTTATTGAAAATAATAGCTCTTGAACTTGTTGTCCCCTGATCCAGTGCTATGACATATTTTTTATTTTCTACCATTCCTGCCTCCTGATACACTTATATATTGTTTAATGTGACTTTATATTCATATTTATCTCCTCTAGCATAGGAAACTGTATATTCTATTATTTTACTTTTTTCATATGTCAACCGTTTTATAAGCATACATACAGCTTTATGTTTATATCCCAAGTGATTTAAAATTTTTTTATTCTCTACAAGTACAGGTGAAAAAGATTCCATCGCTTTTTCAAAAGATACATTATATACTTCCCTAAATATTGAATACATCGGCTTTTCATTTAACATTTCAGCATCAAAGCCTTCAAATCTGTTTAAAGGGATAAATGTATCTTCATATATTGCAGGCACATCATCAATCAGTCTCAGCCTTTTTATGTGAAGTATATTTACTGATGACGGAATTTTAAAAATTTCTATCATTTCTTCATCTGCATTTATTATATCATATCCCAGAACTTTTGATGACGGTATCTTTCCTGTTTTTACAGTTTCTTCATAAAAACTGTAAAAATTTGTCAAATCCTGCTGAATAATTTTATTCGATACAAACGTTCCATTTCCATGTATTCTATATATATAATTTTCCTCTTCCAGTTTTTTCAATGCCTGTCTGACTGTTTCCCTGCTCACTTCAAAAATTTTAGCTAAATCCCTTTCAGGAGGCAGCCCTTCTCCCTCCTTCAGTTCTTCAGCCCTGATTTTGTTTTTGAAATAATCATATATCTGATAATACAAAGGTGTTTTTGTTTTATTAACGTTCATATCCATTTATCTACATCCTTTTCTTAAAATCTGAAATTAATACTCGGTCAAATTACCTTTGGCAACAGTCCCTTTTACTTTATAATTTTCATCAAAGTATGTTAAATCAGCGATATATCCTTCTTTTATATATCCATATCTGTCATTTACCGATATTGTCTTTGCAGGATACGAAGTAGCCATTCTAAGCGCTTCTTCCTGTGATACATTTACATGCTCCACAAGATTTTTCACACCTTCGCTCATTACTAATGCTGAACCTCCTAATGTTCCTGAAGGGGAAATACATTTTCCGTTTTCATAAAATACCTGGTTACCTTCAAAAAGAAACTCTTTCATATCAGTTGTTCCTGCTGGACTAACTGCATCCGTTACAAGATAAAGTCTTTCCTTTAATATTTTCTTTGCTATTTCTACTGCAGAAAATTCCATATGAAATCCGTCAACTATGATTCCACAGTTCGCAGTATCATTATTGAAAAGGAATCCTATTACACCAGGTTTTCTTGATTCCAGCTGGCTCATTGCGTTATACAGATGCGTTGCACAGTTAAAGTAGTCTTTCTTTTCCATGCACTCTTCATAAGTAGCATTTGAGTGTCCTATTGCAATGTTAATTCCTGCATTTTTCAATGTTTTCAAATGTTCAACCTTAGCCTTTTCAGGAGCTATTGTTATTATTTTAGTTACTTCAGGTCCTGCATCTGCTATTTTCTGTATCATTTCATCAGAAAGAACTCTTATATATTCAGGACGATGTATTCCTTTCTTTTCTACACTTATATAAGGTCCTTCAATGTGAAGCCCTAAAACTCCTATTTCTTCTTTGTCCTTGTTATTTTTAATTAACTCCAGTGCTTTTTCTATCTTTTCATCAGGCGATGTTATAAGTGTAGGCAGAAATGAAGTACATCCAAACTTTTTATTTGTTTCATTCATTATTTTAAGTGCTTCCATTGAGATATCATCGTTAAAAAGCACCCCTCCACAACCATTTATCTGAAGATCAATAAATCCTGGAGATAATACCATACCGTTTATATCTATCACTTTATTTTCATTGATTTCATCTTGTGTCAGATCACTATCCTTTAAGACTTTTTTTATAAGTTTCCCTTCAATAATGACTGCATTTTCTTTTATAAAATTTTCTCCATCAAAAATTTTTGCATTTTTTATAATCATTTTTCAACCTCTCTATTGTTTATTTTTTAATTCCATCAATTTTTGTTTATACTCATCCAGATCAAGATTTTCAGCTTCTATTTCCTTAAAATATCTGTAGGTTTTTACTTTTATATCTGAAACAGCTGATTCATCAATCACAAGAAGCGTTCTTCTATGAAGCTGCAGTGCAGAAACTGTCCATAGATGGTTTACTCCACCTTCTATTGCATGATATACGGCTCTTGCTTTCTTGTATCCTTCAGCAAGTATAATAATTTCTTTGGAATCCATCAATGTTCCTACTCCAATAGTCAATGCAAGTTTCGGAACCTTATTTATATCATTGTCAAAAAATCTTGAATTTGCCAGAATCGTATCATAAGTCAATTCCTTATCCCTGGTTCTGGAAGCAAGAGATGAGCCAGGCTCATTAAAGGCAATATGTCCATCTTCTCCTATTCCACCTAAAAATAAATCTATGCCTCCAACAGATTTTATTTTATCCTCGTATCTCTGACATTCTTCTTCAAGATTTTCAGCAAGACCGTCCAGTATATTTATATTTTCTTCTTTAATATCTATGTGCTTAAAAAAGTTCTCATGCATAAAATAGTGATAGCTCTGTTCATGCTCAGGTGCCAGACCTACATATTCATCCATGTTGAATGTTATTACATTTTCAAAGGAAAGAACTCCTTCTTTATAAAGATTTATAAGTTCCTTATATGTTTCAATAGGTGTGGATCCTGTCGGCAATCCAAGTACAAAAGGTTTTTCCAGAGTAGGATTAAATTTTAATATTTTTTTTGCTATCTGATATGCACTCCATCTCCCTATTTCCTTTTTATCTTTTAAAATTATTACTCTCACTTTTTTCTACCTCCTGATTTTTATTATTTTTTTAAACAATTTAATGTCGGTTTAGGCTGTTTTCCTATTACAAGTCTTCCATTTTCAACATATTCCTCTTCCCTTCCGGCAAGACTTTCTATAAGATATTTTCTTAATTCCTGAATAATTTCTGAATATTCTTTTTCATTAATTAAATCTTTTCTCTCATCAGGATCTTTCTTCAGATTAAAAAGCTGTTCTTCTCCTGTCTGGGAATACCATATATATTTCCATTCCTTTGTGAGTATAAACTGTGTTGAATATTCTCCCATTTCATGTTCTCCATGCAGGAAATCATGGATTTTCACTTTTTCAGATTTCTTTTGATGGTCTAATCTTTCATTTCCAGTATCCATTAAAGCTGCAAAAGATTTTCCGTCAGTTCCGTTTTCAGTTTCCCCGGTTCCCAGTTCAACAAGAGTTGGCAATATATCCCTGATTTCAATAATTTCATCTATCGACTCTTTCTGCAAGATATTCTTTTTCCCTTTTTCATAAACAATTAGCGGAATATGTATACTTCCCTGATAAGGATACGCTTTTCTGAATAAATTATGTTCTCCCAGCTGATCTCCATGGTCTGACATGAAGACTACAACTGTATTTTCAAAAAGATCATGTTCTTCCAGTCCTATCAGAAGTCTTCCTATCTGATGATCTATATGGGTTATGGAACCATAATATGCCGCTATTGTTCTTTTCAGTTCATGTTCAGGTATAATCCCTTTTTTAGCAATTATGGAATTTGTTTTTTCTGAATATCCTGTCGCTTTTTCCCAATTTCCTGATATTACTTCAGGAAGCTTATCCGCCTGCTCCATATACATGTTAAAATAGTATTCCGGCGGATCCAATGGTGAATGCGGTCTTACAAAAGACAACTTTAAAAAGAAAGGCATCGTCATATCCCTTTTTCTCAAAAATTCCAGTCCTTTAGTTACAACCCAGTTTGTAGGATGATACTTCTCTTCATATTGCCATGGCCTTGCCACCCATGAATTACAGTCAAGCCCCAAATCGGTAAGATCTACATCATTTCCTAATTTTTCCTGTATCCATTCCAGATAATCATCTGTCTGTGCAAACTGTTCTCCATATTTCTTTTTAAATTTTCTATTTGAATGCAGATATCCGTCATGCAAATCTATATGATGAAAACCGCACAGTTTTCTTGCAGGATATACATGCATTTTCCCTACGCACTTTGTATAATATCCTCTTTCTGCAAATACTGTCGCCAGTGTTAAAGGATAATTCCATTCAACTTCATCTTCATAACCCACTCTGCCATGATGTTCCGCCTTAAGTCCTGTTATCAGGCTGGCTCTTGCAGGAATACATGACGGAATAATGGAATAGGCATTTGAAAAATTATATCCTTCTGATGCCAGATAATTTAAATTTGGTGTTGAAATTATATTATTTCCATTTATTCCCATGCAGTCATATCTCATCTGATCTACTACAATCAGAATTACATTTTTTTTCTCTTTCATGTTTATTTATCTCCTCTATTCTATTTATGATTTTTATTATATATCCACAATAGAACTATCAGTCCTGCCAAGCCTGCAAACATACGAAAAAGATAACCCAGAGTCTGCTCTTTCAGACCTGTTATAATTAATGCCACGAATACTGCAAACAGTATAATATATATACTTCTCCTCAAAACTGTATTCATTGCAGTTCCTCCCATATTATTTCTCCTGGATTTAATTTTATGGTTTTTGAAGTACCTCTTTCATCATAAACTTCTGTAACCTGTTCTTCTGTGGAGTTATTTATATAGGCAATTTTATTTTTCTCAGGATACATATGTACTTCACAATGAACATTTGTACAGTTCCATTTATTAAATTCATTTTCCTTATGTGCCGCATAATGTAAAGCTCTCCATAACAATCTTGTATTTTCATCACTGTAAGGTAATCCCGCTATGTATATTCCTCTCCCTTTTCCAAAATCATGTGAGGAAAGATGAATTTCACCATTAGAGAATTCAAGAATTTCAGTATTTTCATATAAAGCATATATATTTTTCATACTTTCACCAAAAAATATTTCTTTTCTGTTTTCTGAATTCTTTTTTACATCCTCTGTTATGAAATGCTGTTCTTTTTCCTTTGTAAAGTATTTATCAGTGGAAAGGCTGAATCCCAGTTCCTTATCTACACCTAATATCTGTCCCAGCTGAAAAAATCTTCCTCCATGTTCATAAGCAGAAGGTTCTCCTATACCTATAAATCCACCTCCATTGTAAACCCATTTTCTAATTTTTGCAACCAGAGTTTCATTTTTCCAGATTTCTCCACCTGAAAAAGCTGTCCCTGCATCTCCTGCATTTATTACAACATCAAATTTATCCAGTACATCAGAATCAATAACATCATCAAAACTTATAAAAGATACGTCTACTGCCATACCTGAAAGTGATTCCAGCACACCAAGGTAAGAATATATCTGCTTATAGTGCAGAGCATGTGCCACCATATGAGTTTGCCATGTTCTCAGTTTACCCCATGAATTCAATATTGCAACTTTCATTTTACAGTAAGGATTTCCACCTTTAACAATATCGTATATTTCCCTGAATTCATCTGCTATTTTTTCCACACATTCTATAAATTTAGGAAACTTGTAGGCCAGACTCAGATATCCTCCATAACCTATACGATCTACAGGATTTCTCAAAATAGCCCTTCTCGCAGTTATCCAGTTCTGTACCGTTTCAGGTAAAGGATCGTTTCCTTCATAAAATGTATCAGGGAAGAAATAAGGTAAAAATCTTCCTTCAGTATATTTTACGTGCGGAATATCAGCTATCATTCTGAGAGTCGCTCCCCCACCTACAGAACCTGCAACCGCATCAAGCCCTATCTGTTCAAAATATTTTCCATAGGGCTCCGTACCTATCCAGTTATCTCCCAGAAACATCATTGCTTCTCTTCCGTCTTCATGAACTATATCTACAAGTTTTTTTGCTTCCTTTGCTACAAATTCCTGAATAAAATCTATATAATCAAGATACTGTTTTGTGGGTACTCTGAAAGCTGTATTATAGTATCCCTTATCTATAATATCCTCTGCCCTCAGCCTGTATCCTCTCGATTCTGCAAATGCTTCCAGTGCCGCAACGGAAACACTCGCTCCATAACCAAACCATTCAACAAATTTTTCTTTTCCAAGATTATTAAATACCAACGTAAAATGATAAAAAAACGTTGTAAATCTTACTACGTCAGTATCAGGATTTTCCTTTAGCCATTTTTTCAGATAATCACTCATAAAAACATTTGAAGCAGGCTGTCTTACATCAAAGGGGATGTCATGAGGTTTGTCCCCCCAGTTATTTGTAATATGGTTGTACATTTGGGTAGGATCCCAGATCATATAAGCTAAAAAAGAAACTGTGTATTCATGAAAAGGTTTTGCATTTTTTACATGAACACGGTTCTTTTTTTTATCCAGTTTCCATTCTGAAACAGGTACGATTTCATCTGATGTTCTGTCTATTACTTCCCAGTAAACTTTTTCATCATGCACATAGTCAGGCTTAATCTGTTCCAGGAAATACCCTTCCAGAAAATCTATATAAAGTTCATTTTTTTCCGCCATATTGAATTTTGACATTAGATAAAGCTGCTGGCACTCTTCCATATGCTTTTCAGCAAATTCATTGTGTGCCCTTGCAACAAAGTAAGTTGTATATATTTTAGTGTCAAGTTTCTTTATTTCATCATCAAGTTTTGTTCCATCACTGTCACGTATAGCGTCCGCTCCCCATTTCTCCATAATTTCCTTTATTTCATCAAGAAAATTACTTTCTCCAGGTAATGTGAATCTTCCTTTTCTTTTCATTTCATTCCTCCTGTATTTTTCTTACTATTCTTTTGATCCTCCTAAAGTCATTCCCTGTGTCAGTTTCTGCTGCACTATAATATAAAGTACAAGTGTAGGCAGCATTACAATTACCATTCCGGCATAAAGAATACCATATTGTGCAGCACCCTTACTTGCCGCCATCAGGCTCATCAGTCCCACCGGCAGGGTCTTCTTAGGCCCCGGAAGTAATGTCAATGCAATAATATATTCATTCCAGAATGCCAAAAAATTAAACAGTATGACGGTAATTATACTCGGTCTTGCCATAGGAGCCATTACTTTTACCATGGTTGTAAAATGATCTGCACCGTCAATGGCTGCCGCTTCTTCAAATGTAGACGGCAGAGACTGAAAAAAATTCGATAGCAGATAAATTGTAAATGGAAGTGCCGTTGTCATGTAAATAATGGCAAGAACAAACAAGTTATCCAGAAAGAAACTTTTTTCTATAATTTTTGACTGTCTCAATATTTTATCTCCACCTAGCAGCATTAAAAATATAGGAATTACAATATAGTTTACATTTATAAACAGTCCTGCCTTCATAAATGAATTCCAGAATTTCTTTCCCCTGAATTCAAATCTCGCCAGTACATACGAAGCCGGTAAAGCTACTATAATAAGCAGAACTAATGCAAGAGCTGTTACAAATACAGAATTAAAAAGGCTTTCCGCCATTTTTGCCTTCTGAAATGCATCTACAAAGTTCTGAATATAAAATCCTTTAGGCAGCTTCCATGGACTTCCTGCAAATTCTGAATTTTCTTTTAACGAAGCAATAAAAACCCAGGAAACTGGAACAATTATTGAAATCGCAAATGTTATTAATACAGTATAAATAAATATTTTATATAATCTGTCAGCACTCTTACTTTCTCTCTTCATAGTATCCTCCTAATATTCTAATATTTCACGGTTAGTTACTGCACTTATTACACCCGATAAAGCAAAAGAGAAAAGAAACACCATAACACCTATTGCCATTCCATATCCATAGCTCTGATTTGTATAGGCCTGTTTGTACATGTAACTTAAAAAGACTTCAGTTGCTCCGTCAGGTCCTCCATCTGTCAAAGGAACTACAAGTAAAAAACTCAAATTAATTGTGCTTATTATGAAAAAAGAAAGAGTTGCCCTTATATTAAGCCATACAAGTGGCAATGTTATCGTAAAGAACTTATTTATTTTTCCTGCTCCGTCAAGTTCTGCAGCTTCATAAAGGCTATCCGGTATATTAGCCATTCCGGCCATATACATTACCATATAATAACCTACTGCCTGCCATATTAAGGCCATGGCAATTGAATAAATAACTATGTTCTGATCCCCGAGCCACCCTGCTTTAGGTCCCCGTAATCCAACTATCTGCAATATACTGTCAACTAATCCTCTTCCCGGATCATATATTGCTGAAAAAATACCTGAAACAACTACTATGGATAATATATTCGGAATATAAAAAATTATTCTAAAAAAATTGCTCCCTCTTATTTTTTCAGTTGTAAGAATTGCAGCAAAAAACACTGCTAAAACAAGAGTTACAATTGTAACAACAACAATCAGAAGTATAGTATTCTGAAAAGATCTGATAAATGCCTTGTCCTGAAAAAGACTTATAAAGTTATCAAATCCTACAAATTTCTCCTTTTTAGATAATGCACTCGTTTTAAAGAGTGACATTCTGAATACCTGAAAAGTCGGAATAATTCTAAATAAAATATATAAAATCATAGCAGGTGCCAATGAAAAAAATATAAATAAATTTTTTG
>ERZ773077.2704-NODE-2704-length-11260-cov-4.233824_pt1 | contig 11260 bp, 12 predicted proteins | sample MGYA00580612_ERZ773077 | MGnify/ENA primary metagenome ERZ773077 (study PRJEB29015, sample SAMEA2737971) | human oral metagenome | biome: human oral; feature: human-associated habitat; material: dental | place: China | collected 2021 ...
CTGCTGCGGGCCGTGATATACACCGCACTCGGCGCCGAGACCCTGCTGGCGCTCATCCTCCTGCCCCGCTTCCTCACACTGGGGCTCGACCTGGGGCACGCCTGCTGGTACGCGCTCTTCATGGCGCTGTCGATCTTCAACAACGCCGGCTTCGTCATCCTGCCCGAGGGACTGGCGCCCTACGCGACGGACTGGTGGATGGGCGTGCCGATCGCCGTGGGCACCTTCGTGGGCGCCGTCGGATTCCCCGTAATCCTCGACGTCGTGCGCCACCTGCGGCGCCCGCGCCAGTGGACCCTGCACACGAAGCTGACCCTGGCCACCTACACCGCCCTGTCGGCCGTCTCCGCCCTGGCCATCGCCGCCTTCGAGTGGACCAACCCCCGCACCTACGGAGCCCTGCCGACGGGGGGAAAGCTCCTGACAGCGCTCATCAACGGCGTCAACGCCCGGTCCTCGGGGCTGTCCACGATCACCCCCGAGCACATGCGCGAGGCGACCTGGTTCCTTCAGGACGCGCTCATGTTCGTCGGCGGCGGCTCAGCCTCCACGGCCGGCGGCATCAAGGTGACGACCTTCGCGATCCTGGTCCTGGCGATTCTGGCGGAGGCGCGGGGCGACCGCGACATCGAGGCGTTCGGGCGGCGCATCACCCTGTCCTCGGTGCGCCTGAGCGTGGCCGTGGCCTTCATCGGGGCCTCCATCATCGGCACCGCGACGCTGCTCATGCTGGAGATGACCAACCTGACGCTGGACCGCATCCTGTTCGAGGTCGTCAGCGCCTTCGCCACCGTGGGACTGTCCACCGGAATCACGCCCCTGCTGCCGACCAGCGCCAAGTACGTCATCGTGGTCCTCATGTTCGTGGGGCGCGTGGGCACCATGACGGCGGCGACCGCCCTGGCCATGCGCGAGCGCCGTCGCGTCATCCGCATGCCCGCCGAGCGCCCGCTCATCGGTTGACGAGGCGCCCATGCGGTACGACGACCCCCCGGAAGAGGCCTCCGACCCGAAGGCCACGCGACTGCGCTCCCTCTCCATACGCGCCATCACGCAGGGCATGTACGACGACGGCGCGCGACTGGCCATGCGCGCCAGAGCCGCCGCCATGGCCGGTCGCAGCAGCGAGCAGGCGGACCCGCACCTGAGTCTGATCACCTACGGTCCGGCCCAGGAGCTGGTCTCCGCGGCGGCCAGGCACCTGCTGGCCCATCAGTACGAGGAGTGCCTGCACGCCGCGGAGCTCGCCGGCGCACTCTACGAGTTCTCCGACGCCAGCGACGAGAACCTCAAGGAGTACTGGGAGATCGTGGGCCTGGCCTACCGCGGCCTGGGCGACGAACGCGAAATGGACAACGCCTTCATCATGGCCAGACTGTCGGACTCGGATTTTCAGCGCCCATCGCGCCCCGAGACGCCCGAGCAGTGAGAATCGGCGAGCCGGCGGAGTCCGGGACCCGCGATCGGACGCCCGTCAGACGCGCATCAGAGGCCCCTCAGATGCCCAGGAGCCGCGTGACCGCATGGGCGGTCGTCGCGGCGTCGGCCCGGCCGAGCTCACCGGTGACGGTCCGCTGGATGATCAGCCCCACGGCCGCGTTATGGATGACGGCGGCCGCCTCATCGGGATCGATCCCGCCCGCGATGACCCCCCTTCCCTGCCATTGACGGACCACGCGCGCGATCTCCCCGCGCACGCGGATATAGCCATCCGCATACACCTCACGCAGATCCGGCTGCCGCGCCAGCTCCGCCCAGACGCCGACCATCAGATCGATCTGGTCGGAGGCCTCGGTCGCGACAGCCGACTCAGGGGATTCAGAAGATTCAGCCTCCGGCGATGCATCGGCCTCGCCGGAGAAAGGACGCCCGAAGACCCAGGAGCGCTCGACCGCCGTCACGAAGACGTCCTCGAAGCTCGGGAGCTCATCGACCTCGGCCAGCCCCGCGATCCAGTCCACGACCGGATCCATGACTCGACCGATGACGGTCCGCACGAGCGAGCTCTTGCCCTCCGGGAAGTATCGGTAGACCGTACTCGACGACATCCCCGCCTTGGCGACGATCTCGTCCATTGAGGCGCCGTCGAAGCCCCGCCGGGCGAAGCAGAGTTGTGCAGCCGCCAGGATTCGGGCGGTCTGCCGATCTCGGTGCGACTGAGTGACGCGGGGCATGGCAGCAGGATACGGGACCGTCCGAATATGGCATCGCACACAGCATCACCAAAACGAAACGATCGTTGTTGCATCGAGATGGGCCGCCGAATAGAGTCCGACTCGAACATAAAAACGATCGTTTTGATTTGGTGATGATCATGTCCCCCACGCCGCCCCCGGAACCCGCAGCAGCGCCCCGTCTCTCAGCGACCGGCGCCACCGCATCCCAGGCTGTATCGCAAGCCGCATCGCAGGCCACCCCCTCCCCGCCCTCCCGGGAGCGGTTCCTCGTCGCCGGCTCCCTGATCACGCAGCTCATGATCGTCCTCGACATGACGATCATCGCGATCGCCCTGCCCCGTATGCAGGAGGATCTGGGGCTGACGCCGTCCCAGCGCCCGTGGGCCATCACCGCCTACACCCTCGCCAATGGGGGACTCGTCCTGCTCGGCGGACGCCTGACGGCCGTTCTCGGCACCCGTCGGGCCTACTGGCTGGGACAGACCGGCTTCGCCACCGCGAGTCTCGTCGCGGGCATGGCGGCCTCCTTCCCCGTGCTGGTGACCGCCCGTGCCGCCCAGGGCGCCTTCGCAGCGCTCCTCGGCCCGACCACACTCGCCCTGCTCAACTCCGCCTTCCCCGAAGGACCCCGTCGCAGACGAGTCTTCGCGCTCTTCGGCGCGACGGGCGGCGTCGGAGCCGCAGCCGGACTCCTGATCGGAGGGGCCCTCACGGACTGGCTCGACTGGCGCTGGTCCCTCTACGTCAACGTGCCGATCGCCACGATCGGCTTCCTCGTCGGCCTGCGCGGGCTGCCCACCGCGAACCCCCGTCGCAACGGACCGGCATTCTCCGACCTGTCCGGCCTGTTCCTGGGCTGTGCAGCCTGCTTCAGCGCAGTGTTCGGCCTGGACCGCGCCGAGCAGACCTCCTGGGGATCGGCATCGACCATCGGCTGGCTCGCCGCCGCGATCGTGCTGGCGCTGCTGTTCGTCATCAGGGAGCGCACCGCCTCCGCCCCCACGCTGCCCCTGTGGATCATGGCCCGGCCCGCACGGGCCGCCTCCTACGTCGGAGCGGCCACGGTCGGGGCCGCTCAGATGGGCGGAGCGCTCTACCTGACCTACTACCTGCAGAATCACTTCGGCTACTCGCCCCTGCGGACCGGAATCGCCTTCCTGCCCATGATCGGCGCACTCGTCGCAACCGCTCCGACGGCCGGGCAGTTCCTCCTCCGGCGTCTGGGCACGCGCGGCGTCCTGATCCTGGGCATCGGGATCGAGGCGGCGGCCTTCGCCTTCCTGTCCCGAATCGACGTCGACTCCGCCTATGCCGCAGCGGTCGTCCCCGGACTCCTGATCCTCGGCGTCGGAATCGGCCTCGTCATGCCGGTCGCATTCAACTCCGGCACCCGGGGCATCCCCGGACCTCACGTCGGCCTGGCCTCGGCGGTGCTCACGGTCTCCCAGCAGATCGGCGCCTCGCTGGGCGTCGCCCTCCTGGCGACCTACGCGAGCAGGCGCGTGAACATGTACGTCGATGAGCATGCGGAGCAGACCAAGGCGCAGGCCATGAAGGCACTGAGCCAGGCGCAAGCGACTCCGGACTCCGCCGCCGGGCAATCGATCATCGCCAGATTCACCGCCGAGCTGGCCGATCACGCGCAGATCAGCGCCTACAGCGGCGGGTTCCTCCTCATGGCCTGCATCCTCATCGCCGTCGGAGCGCTGCTGGGAGCGCTGACGGCGCCGGCGGCCCTGAGAAGGGCGCGCGCCGCCCTGCAGGCACGTCGCCGCGGCTGAGGCGACTGCCCAGTGGCCGCCATCATCCCGGAAACAGACGACCAAGTGTCACAATCCGGGACAAACGTGCCGGAAGACCTCCCGCCATGTCGAGCCGACCGTTGAAATCATGGGATTTTCTCACGCCGCATGAGAGCGTCAGATCTCGTTTGTCCCGGATCGTGACAACTTTGCCCGCGACCGCATCCTCGTCGGCGATCCGCCGATCTCAAGCCGAATTACGACCGATCTCGATGCGGGTTTCGACCGATCTCGGCAAAGGGGAACTGGGGCAGGGGCGCGCGAATCGTTGGCCCAGCCCATCCCGCGTCCGCACTGCACTACGGTGGATGCACCAGGCCGCGGCCTCCGCCCGGCCATCCGCCGTACCGCCCGCGCAGGAGAACCCATGGCAGCCCCCGTCGATCGCACCGACTCGACCCTCGTCATCGGACTGGGACGCTTCGGGTCGGCCGTAGCGGCCACCCTGGACCGGCTCGGCCGAGAGGTCCTCGCCGTGGAGTCGAATCCGGCGATCGTGCGCCAGTGGACCGGCCGCATCCCCCTGGTGGAGGCCGACGCCTCCGACATGGAGGCCCTCGAGCAGCTGGGCGCCACCGAGTTCGGCACCGCGGTCGTGGGCGTGGCGACATCCCTGGAGGCGAGCGTCCTCATCACCGGAAATCTCGTGGACCTGGAGACCGACCAGATCTGGGCCAAGGCGATCTCCCGGGCGCACGGACGCATCCTGCGCCGCATCGGCGCCCACCACGTGGTCTACCCCGAGTTCGACGCCGGCCAGCGCGCCGCCCACCTGGTCAGCGGCCGCATGCTGGACTACATCGAGATGGAGAAGGGCGGCTTCACCATCGTCAAAATGCGGCCGCCGGCCGAGCTGCACGGCTTCACCATCGGGGAGTCGAAGATCCGCTCGCGCTACGGCATCACGGTCTTCGGCCTCATGAGCCCCGGCGAGCCCTTCGAGTACGCGACGGCGGAAACCCTGGTCAGTGCCGAGGACGTGCTCGTCGTCGGCGGGGACGCAACGCTGCTGGAGCGCTTCGCCAACCGGGCCTGAGGACGGAGCGCGGGCCTGTTCGGCGTCCCGTATACAGATACGAGACCACGAAACAGACTTCTTCGAACGAGATCGACGACCGGGGACCCAGCCCGGCAACCCGGCACCAGCCCCTTCACGTGCTGGAGCGGCGCACCTGGAGGGTCGGCGATATGGAGTGGGATGTGCCCTCGGCCCCGCCGATCGCCTCCAGCAGCACCTCCATGCACAGCCTCCCGACCTCGTCGAAGGGCTGTCGGACGGTGGTCAGCGAGGGAGAGAAGAAAGCCGCCCCCGACACGTCGTCGTAGCCCACCACAGCCACATCCTCGGGGACGCGAATCCCCCGGTCGCGCAGTGCCGCCAGCACGCCCAGCGCCATGAGGTCGTTGGAGCAGAAGACGCCGTCCGGAAGCCCGCGCGCCACAAGAGCGGCACCGGCCTCGTAGCCCCGCTCGGGACTCCCATCCCCTTCAAGGAGATCCCCCGGCGTCGCCCCCGCCTCCTCCACGGCAGCGCGCCACCCGCAGACCCGGGCCGCCGCATCGAAGCAGTCCAACGGTCCGCGCACGTGGGCCACCGACTGGCACCCGAGGCCGAGAAGATGGCCGACCGCCGTGCGCGCCCCGAGCTCCTGGTCCACGGAGACCACGTGGATCCGCTTGCCGGACGGGAAGCCGTCGGCCACGACGACCAGCGGGACCGCCCACGCGGCCCGCTCGACCGAGGCGACGATGTGCGTCTGTGGGGCCACGACGATGATGCCGTCAACGCCCCGGGCGATGAGGAAGTGGAGGGCCTCGGCGACCTCATCGTCCAAGCTCCGGTTCAGGGCGATCACGAGAGAGGCGTAGCTCACCCGCCGTGCCGCGATCTCGATGGCGGCCACCGTCGACGCCGGCCCGAAGAAGTGCGACCCCGCAGTCACGATCCCGATGGTGCGCGTGGATTCGGCGACCGGTGACCGGGCAGCCGAACCCCGGCGGTAACCCAGCTGCGCCATGGCCTCCCGGACCTTCTCGCGCATCACTGGACGCACCGACTCCGGGTCATTGAGCACACAGGACACCGTCTGAGGGCTCACCCCGGCAAGCCGGGCCACGTCCATCATGCCCGGGCGTCGCGACGCCGAGCTGCTATTTGTCATGATCGCCTCCTGCACCGACCGCGGCCGGACCTGCACCCGCGGCGGAGAACTTCGGAAAACTGGGGGAACTGGAGGGGGAACTGGGGAGAACTGGGGAGAACGTCGGGGAGGGCTGGCGTCGTCAGTCGTCTTCGCGCAGGGAGTAGCTGAAGGAATGGGAACGCCCCACCTCCAGCTCGACCAGGTCGCGCCCGCTGTTGAAGGCGTCAGGAGGACAGGTCATGGGCTCCACGGCGACGCCCCGTCGCCCCAGGTGCTCCGCGGTGTAGACCTGCACCCACGGCGCCTCGGCGCTCAGCACCACAGTGCTGCCCGCCTCGCCTCCGGTCAGCCGCACCTCCCAGGGGCCCTGCGGCAGGCCCGTGTAGGCGTTGTCGGTTGAGATGGTTCCCACCGGGCGACCGGCGCGCCAGTCCCAATCGGTGCCGGCGACGTCGCGCTCGGCCGCGGGGGCCATGCGCTCATCGACGTCGAGGACGCGCGCGGCCGGCACCTGCAGCACGCACTCGTCCAACGGCACGGAGCGCGTCAGATAGGGGTGGAAGGAGACGCCATAGGGCGCGGGCGCGAGCAGGCCGTCCGACTCGGGGGCGCCGACGGCGTCGGGGGCCGCGGGCGCGCCCGCCCCGAGGCAGGTGGTCGTGGCGGCCACGGTCAGCCCGGCTCGCGCGTCCAGGGCGAAGCGCACGTCGACCTGCAGGCTCCAGGGATAGGCGTACGAGCCCGGCAGCGTCAGTTCGAGCGCGACCGACGACGGGGCATCGCCGACCGCGTCATCCCCGGCGCTCGTGGCGACCACCTGGAAGTCGGCCCAGCCCACCAGTCCGTGCAGGGCCGAGCCGGTCTCGGGCTCGTTGCAGGGCACCGGGTACTCCTGACCGCGATAGGCGTAGCGCGCTCCGACGATGCGGTTGGGCCATGGCACCAGGGTCTTGCCCTGCCAGCCCTCGGGCAGTGAGGCCTCGGCGTCGAAGGGGATGACGAGATCGCTGCCCGCCCTGCGAAGGTGAACGAGGGTGGCACCCGAGGTGGCGATGCGGGCCTCGTAGTCTCCGGCGACCAGGTCGATGAGCTCTCCATTGATCATGATGGTGGGTCCTGTCTCTCGTGAGGCCGGCTCCTCGGTCTTTCCGAACCCGAACGACCGGCACGGCGGCTGATCCTGTCCGCCCCTCTCGGCTCCGGTGCGAACGCCCGCCCCAGCATACTGACCGCGGGCGCCGCTCACACGCGCCGGAGCCGACCCGTCACGCCGCGAAGAACCAGGTGCTCACGCGCGCCCACAGCTCCAGCGAGGTCATCATCGCGAGCACCATCTCCTCGGGCTCCCCGGACTCCTCGGCCCCGGCCGTGCCCATCGAGGCGGGAGCCTCCGGAGGGGCGCCGGAGTCGAGAGCGTCGGCGACGGACCTGGGAAGCAGCTCGTAGAGGCACTCCGGGACCGAAAGGGTGGTCAGGGCGCCGTCGAGCTCCCACCCGTCGGCCCTCAGGGCCTCAGTGGAGATCAGGCTGAGCGTCCAGGTCCGGTGGGCGAAGCCCTCGGTCAGCGGAGTCGGTCCGCCGAGCTCGCCGGGCTCCGCGCCCTGGTCGAGGCGACGGGCGAGGTCCTCCAGCTCGATGGCCAGGGCGTCGAGGTCGCCGCTGTCGAGAAGCTCGTAGACCCGCTCGGGCAAAACGTGCGGCCCCAGGTCGACGTTGTAGCGCGGGCCGATGTCGAGCAGTTGGGCGAAGGCCGAGGGCACCTCGCAGTCATCGAGCCCGTAGACGTGGAAGCCGTCCTGCTCGTGCTTGACGAGGGTCGCGCGCCGGGGGCCGATCCAGGCCTCGACACGCCGGCCCGACCCGTCGCCCTCGAAACGGGCGACGTCGAGGTGCCGGGTCGCCCCCGCGGCCCCGTGCAGTGCGGGAACGGCCTGCGGCGCGATGCCGTCGTCGTCCAGGATCCCGCTTCTGCGCAGGCGGCGAGCGACCCTGTCATCGGGGACCCGCCCTCCCGCGGCCACGGCCCGCACGGTGAGCCACTCGGCATCCCCGAGGATGAGGACGGGGGCGTACCCGCCGGTGTCCAGGTGAGCCATCTAGATCTCCTCCAGGGTCAGGGCCATGTCCGAGAAGCGCAGGGCCGCGGTGTCGCAGGATCTCGTCGGGCAGGAGAAGGTCGCGGAGAAGCCTCGCCGCGAGGCCCCGCTCACCCAGGACCACTGCAGGAAGGTCACCGAGACGGTGTCGTTGATGTAAACGCCCGAGCGCAGCAGACCCGTGCGGTCGTCCATGTCCCACTCGGTGATGTCGATCAGCTGCGCCCCGGGTATGGAGGTCATGATCTGCGCGGTGGAGTCGCGGTGCCAGTCCTCGACGGATGCCCCCGGCGGCAGGTCGGCGACGGTGACCACGCAGTTCTCCGCGAAGCCGGGCGGGCCGGCACTGCGCGGCTCGGCGCAGATGAGGTCGATGAAACCCGCCAGGCCGGCGGGGCCGTGCGGGCCACCAGGATCTCCCGGGCTATCGGCGAGCCCGCCGGCGCCCGTGACGGCGTCCGAGTCGATGGGGATCCACGTGGCGGGGACCGCCATCGCGATGGCGCGGCCCGCCAGCCTCTGCGGCAGGTCCGAGGTCGGTCGGGGTGTCATGCATCATCTCCTGAGAGGTCGGGCGAGTGGGGTGACGAATCGCCGGGCAACGGGTGCGATGAGGCCGCGCGGGCGCCGCTCCGACGTCGCTCCGCCTCCGCGATCCGCGCCAGCCGCCCCTCCCGACGACGGGCCAGGTGCCACTCGGGATACATCCACGCCGGCAGAGGGACCGGGGTGAAGCTCACCACCACAATCAGCATGCAGACAACACTCAGGATGCCGCACACGAAGACGGGAGCCGAGTCGGACCCCTCCGCCACCATTGTCGCGGAGCCGAAGACGAACATGAGCCCCGTGGAGGGAATCGTGAGGGCGAGATTGTTCTTATGACCGATCTCGGCACTCGTCTCACGCGCGAACTCGCCGTACCCGGTATCCGTGAACATGGCCAGCGCCCAGTACATGATGATCACGAGACCGAAGACGAGAACGCCGAATGCGCCCCACACGACATGACCTCCGTCCGCTTCTCTCCATTTCTCTCCATTCCATTCTCCCGCGGGAGTCGGACCCTAGCCGAAGAGCTTATGCCAGCCCTTGTTGATGGCATTGCCCACTGACTCTCCGAGTTTCGAACCGGCCATGCCGCCGATCGCCGCGCCGATAATCCCTCCGGCGGCAATGCCAATAGGGCCACCAACGGCGCCAATCGTCATACCAACCTGGGCCCCCGCCCATCCTCCCGCGTATCCGCCGACCCCCTGGGTGACGGCCTGGGTCCCGGCGCGGGCGATCTTCTCCCCCTCCCCCATGCTGGGGTTGGCCGAGTCCTTCTTGTACTGATCCCAACCGGCGAGCGCCCCGGAAAGACCCGCCGAGGCGTACCCCAGCCCCTTGAGCACCGGCGCGGCCTTGGCCACGCCCTGCTGCACCTTCCAGGCGGTCGTGCCACGGGTGTAGGGCTTGTTCACCCAGTTCGAGGTCTTCGTCTTGGCCCACAGCGTGCGCAGGGTTCCCATCTTGTTGCGGTCGGCCACTCTCATGAAGGCCCCCGCATTGGGATGTCCCTTCGGATAGCGCGGTTGGAACCTGGAGATCGCCCTGATCGATCCCCAATGGGCTCCAGTCGCCACTCGGCTCACCCACCCCGCCATCTTGGAGGCGTCGCCCACCCCTCCGGTCGGCAGGTACTTGTCCCTGAACCACTCACCGGCGCTCTTGAGGGAGTCGCAGGCGGAGATGAGGGTGTCGTGCGCGGACGACTCTCGTCCTGGCGAATCAGGTAGAGGGTCTCCTTGAGCTCGTCGAACTTCGCCTTCTTCGTCTCGTAGTTCTCATCGGAGGGGTCGTCGGGGGAGTGGATGGTCGACCCCGACACGACCAGCTCCGCGGCCGCGGCGTCGGCGACGACCTGAGCCAGCCGGGTCTTGATCGAGTTCATCGAGTTGCCGAATGCGGTGAGCGCCGTCGCCAGCGACGTCGTGTTCGTCGACAGCGCGTCCAGGGTGCTCCGCTGCGAGGACAGTGAGGAGAGCGCGGCGTTCGTCGTCTCGCTCGTGCAGTCCGAGGCCACCTGGTTGTGGGCCGAGGAGATGTCCTCGCCCGCGGTGCTGACGGTCGTCGAGATCGACGTCAGGCTCTGCGCCGCGTTCCAGGCGCCCGACGGCTCGGTGATGACCTTGGCGTCAAGAGTGCTCATGCGAGCCTCCCGGGGTCGAGGAGGCCACCGACGCGTCGGTGTTGCGGAAGGAGGTGGCGGCCCTCCTCAGGGAGCTCGCCGTCGATCGGGCGCTGGACGCCGCACCGGACGCCTTGGAGGAGAGACGGCTGATAGCGGTGGACACCGAGGAGGTCGAACGCCCGACGTCGGGGGCGGCGGGGTAGGACACGGACTCCAGGTCCGCCGCCGCCTCATCGACTTTTCCGGCCTGGGCATCAAGGGTGTCTGGGTTCACATGCAGAGTGGTCACGCGAGCGTTTCCTTCGACGGGACTCAACGGGCTCGCCCCATCATTCCCCCCCCGCGAAACGGGCCGTCAACAAAACCCGGTGTTGTGGCACACTCGACTCGCGCCGGCCGCGAAAGGGGACATGGATGAGTGCCGACATCGCCGAACCTGCTGAACCTGCTGAGGCAGCTGAGACTCCTGAGGCGTCCAGTGAGGCCTCCAGGACCTCTGGGGGCGCCACGACGGGGCACCGGTCGCACGCCGACCCGTCCGGGGGCCACCCCCTCCCCCAGCTGCGCCGCTCCCACTGGTGCAGCCTGGACGGCCCGTGGAGCTTCGCCTACGACGACGACGAGACGGGTCTGGAACGGGACTGGCCCTCCTGCGGCGTCAACGAGCGCATCATCACCGTGCCCTTCCCGCCGGAGAGCGAGCGCTCCGGCATCGGGGACACCGGCTACCACCCCGTCGTGTGGTACTCGCGCACGCTCGCCGCCGCCGACCTGGTCCGCGCGGGCCGGCCGGCGCAGGGCGAGCGGGTGCTGCTGCACTTCGGCGCGGTCGACTACCGGGCGAGCGTGTGGATCGACGGCCAGC
>ERZ773077.2706-NODE-2706-length-11245-cov-16.296872_pt1 | contig 11245 bp, 7 predicted proteins | sample MGYA00580612_ERZ773077 | MGnify/ENA primary metagenome ERZ773077 (study PRJEB29015, sample SAMEA2737971) | human oral metagenome | biome: human oral; feature: human-associated habitat; material: dental | place: China | collected 2021 ...
AGCCGCCCCGGCACCCGCCACCGGGCACCACGGTGTTGGGAAGTTGGTAGCTGGCGTCGGAAACCACCTGGCTGGTGGGAATGCCTTGGGATACCGCGGCGGCCAGGGTGAAGATTTTGAAGGTAGAGCCGGTTTGCAGGGGGGCGTTGGCGTAGTCCCACCCGTTGCCGTCGTTACCGCCGAAGTAGGCGCGAACCGCACCGGTTTTTGGCTCCACGGACACCGCGGCCATCCGCACGTTTTCCCGCTGTTTGGCCAGCTCGGCGTTGACCATGTCGACGGTGGTGTTTTGGGCTTTCATGTCGATGGTGGTGGTGACCTTCAGGCCCCGGGTTTGGACTTCGCTTTCGTCAATACCAAGGTTGCCCAGCTCGGCGAGCACCTGGTTTTTAATGAGCCCATTGGGCCCGGAAACTTCGGGCGCCTGTTCGGGGGCGGCAGCCGGGTCGATGGTTTCGGGGTAGGTTTGGGAGGCCCGGTCGGAGGGGCTGAGCCAGCCTTCTTCGGCCATGCCATCGAGCACATACCGCCAGCGTTCCTCGGCCTCGGCGAAGTTGTTTCGGGGGTCAAGCTGGCTGGGCCGCTGGATACAAGCCGCCAGCACGGCTGCCTGGCTGGCGTTGAGTTCCTGGACGGGAATGCCGAAGTAGGCGCGGGCGGCGGCGTCGATGCCGTAAGCGTTGCGCCCAAAGTAAATGGTGTTGAGGTAGGCGCCGAGCACTTCTTCTTTGCTCCACTCGTTGGCCATTTTCACGGAATACACTAATTCTTTGGCCTTACGCTTAAAGGATGACTCGTCGCCCACTAAGGTTTTCTTCACATATTGCTGGGTGATGGTCGAGCCACCACCGGCGGAGGAATTGCCGGTCAGCTGGCCTAATATAGCGCGGCCAAACCCGGTGAAAGAGAAACCACTATTGGTGTAAAACTGCCGGTCCTCGGCGGCCAACACGGCGTGCTGCACCACTTCGGGTATTTGTTCGAAGGGCACTTCTTGGCGGTTACCGTCGGCTGGAACGATACGGGCCAATTCGGTGGTTGAATCGCTGGCAAAAATATGGGAGATCTGCTTGTTCTGTAACTCACTGGGTTTCGGCACATCCGCCATGAGATAAGCAACCATAAAAAGGAGAAATGGGCTTAAGAACATGACGAGTATAGTGCTTATGACACCAATTTTTAGCCATTTATTGCGGTTTTTCTTCTTGCTGGTGGGCCGCTTTTTATTGCGGGGTCGACTAGGCCGCGAGCCCACGGGTTTGCGAGTGTTGCGTTTGTTTGTCACGACAGTTCTTCCTCAATGTTAAGCAGCCTTGATTAACCTATGACTTTAGTATGTTCTCTAGCGTGGTCACACTCCCGTTCGAGATGGTTTTAACCCCGTGTGTTAGCATAATCACCACTCAGGGGCTTTATGTGTTAAGTATCACTTTTATAAGAAGGAGCTGCAATTGCAGTCATGAGTAAATAATTCCATTTGCAGTTCGTGCACACCTCGACTCGGTGGACGGTAAAGGTTAATCCGGCGGCTGCAAATTGTTCAATTTCTGTAAGTGATCGAGCACTGCCCGCCGCTCGTTTTAATTCGTCGCCATAGACCCACAGCACCTCTCGAAGGTTGGTTTTGTTACAGATAGGACAGGGAGTGGATGCCGGAACTCCATGAAACTTAGCCGCAGCTAGAAGCAAGGAATCAGCATCGCAAATAGTATCTTGTTTCACCTTGTTAGCCCGCCAAGCGGCGAGGGTTTTAGCCCGGGCAAACCGGTGTGAAATTTGGCCTTGAAATTCCACCACCCCATACAGTGTAGCGTCATTGATGCATACTCCTAATCTTTACCACAAAAGGGAAAATCACCCCCATCTGAACCAAAGATTCTTCTGACATTACTGTAATAGTGCAGCCTATTAAAAGTTTATAAAATGCCTTGGAATCAATCATAAAATCAAAGTTTTTCGGGGTTTCTGGCACCTCGGGCGGTAGGTTTGTTGACAAACCGATAGAATGTGTTTCATGGCATCACAAGCACATCGAGAGTTGGCGGCGCGGATTCGCCCCGCCCTAACTAAGTTGTACGTATTATATTTCCGACTAGCGGAAACGTCCGATCTCACGGGTCCGCAATTAACGATTTTGAGCCGGCTCGATAATGAGGGCCCGGCGCGCATCAGCCAGATCGCTAAGGCTGAGGGGATTCGTATGCCTACAGCATCGAATGCTTTGCACCAGTTAGAGGATCGCGGCATGATTGAGCGGATTCGGGAGGAGACTGACCGTCGTGGTGTTAAGGTGCAGTTGACGCCGTTTGGTAAGTCTGAGTTGGAGCGGGTTGGTAATGAACGCACCGCCTATCTAGCAAATATGCTGGCAGCTTTGCCGGAGGAGAAGCTGGGCGATATCACCAAACTGGCCAATTTGATCAATGAACTATCAGAAGCCTATGACACCGAAGAAGCACTTAAAGCGTTCGAAAAGGCATCTCGCCGCTCCAATGTTCAAGCAATTTTGGACGGCACTCTCGACAATAACTAGTGACGTTTCCACAAGCGCCAGGGTATATAGGTTTACCCAATGGCGCTTTTTTGATACTTTAGTTTGATTCTATTTTCCCTTGTTGATCGCTATAATTCGGGTATGATCCCCCACGCAGTTGTCACCGGTGCTAGCCGTGGCGTGGGCTTGTCGGTCACAAGGTTATTGCTTGATCGGGGCTATCGGGTGTTTGCCCATTACCGTACTACCCCCGCCGACATCGAACATTCGCGGTTGACATGGTGGCAGGCGGATTTTTTGGTTCCGCTTGACGACGCCACCCCGGGCGTCGATAAGCTTGATGCGCTGGTGCATTGTGCTGGGATTGCGAGCGTTGGGCGGGGCCAGTCGCGGGAGGTTGCGGCGCAGCACATGGCGGTGAATTATTTGGCGCCGGTGGAGTTGACGCAACGGTTATTGCCGGCGTTGCGGGCTGCGCGGGGGACGGTGGTGTATCTCAATTCGGGGGCGGGCAGGCAGGCCGTGGGTGGGTGGAGTGCCTATAGTGCCAGCAAGCATGCGGCGCGGGGGTGGTGTGATGCGTTGCGGGCCGAGGAGCCGGAGATTCGGGTGACCAGTGTTTTTCCCGGTCGGATTGCTACGGATATGCAGCGGGCGATTCGGGCCCAGGAGGGGTTGCCGTATGTCCCGGATGAGTATCTTGATCCGAATACCGTTGCCCGGGTTGTGGGGGATGTGTTAGAGACGCCACGTGATGCAAGCCTTACTGATGTTGTTGTTCGCCCTGCCTTGTCCCCGTTGTTGTAAAGGGATCCCATGTTGAATCAATCGTATCTCGATCACCCAGAGAATGACCTTATTACCGATGCCGATTTCACCAATATGCTGCGGCCGGCGCCGCGTGATTTTGATGAGTTGGCGGATGCCCCGGACCCGTTGGTGGTGGCGCAGGCGAATCGGCGTTCTACTCGTCAGGCTATATTGTGGGCGGTGCTCACGCCGGTGGTGACGTTGATAGTTGCCGGGTTCTTGGCGGTGGTAGCCCGGATGCAGGGTGGGGAGTATTGCGAGGCGGGGACGGCCACGTGGTTTTGTTCGCGGCAGTCGGAGATTTGGTGGCCGTTTGCCACCAGCATGATTCCTATCGCCAGTATGTTCGGCACGGCGATTATGATGTATCGCAAGTTGGTGTCGTATACCAGGTGGCGGCCGTGGATGGGCACATTCTGGTTTGTCATCCCCTTTGCCATGATGTGGATGACCACGACGTTCCAAATGGCACTGGTGCATCATTAATAGGTGAAACCTACATTATTGACTTGTGGTAGCATGGTGTGCTTTCTTATCAATGAAAGGTCCACCAATGAAAGCCACCCTCATGTTTGGTGCCGGTGATGTGCGCATCGCCGACGTTCCCGAACCCACCATCAAACACCCCACCGACGCCATCGTGCGCACGGTCCGCGCCTGCGTGTGCGGCTCCGACCTGCACCCTTACCACAACATGCCCCGCAACGACGCCGGCAACCCCATGGGCCACGAACTCATTGCCGTCGTGGAAGAAGTCGGCAGCGACGTCACCACCGTCCGCCCCGGCGACTTCGTCATCATCCCCTTCGCCTACCAAGACAACACCTGCGTCTACTGCCAAGAAGGCATACACACCTCCTGCATCCACGGCGGCTTCTACGGCCAACCCGACCCCGGCGGACTCCAGGCCCAATACGCCCGCATCCCCCTCGCCGACGGCTCCATGGTGAAAGTCCCGGACATCAACCCCGACACCGCCAGCGACGAACTGCTCGCCTCCCTGCTCACGCTTTCCGACGTCTACCTCACCGGCTACCACGCCGCCCACATGGGCGAAGTCACACCCGGCAAAATCGTCACCGTCATCGGCGATGGCGCCGTCGGCCTCTCCGCGGTACTCGCCGCCAAATCCCTCGGCGCCGAACGCATCATCCTCATGGGCCGGCACAAAGACCGCACCGACCTGGGCCGTGAATTCGGGGCCACCGACGTGGTGGCCGAACGTGGCGAAGCCGGCATCGCCCAAGTCATGGACCTCACCGGCGGCTACGGCTCCCACGTGGTACTCGAAGCCGTAGGCCACATGCCCGCCTACGACCAAGCGGTAGGCGTGGTCCGCCCCGGCGGCATCATCTCCCGGGTTGGGGTTCCCCAATACGAAGAAGCACCCATCGGATTTGGCTCCCTCTTCGGCAAAAACGCCCGCCTGGCCGGCGGCCCCGCACCAGTCCGCAACTACCTCGAAGCAGGCATCGCCGACGTACTCTCCGGCAAAATCAACCCCGGCAAAGTCTTCGACCTCACCCTGCCGCTCGAACAAGTAGCCGACGCCTACCAGGCAATGGACTCCCGCACCGCCCTCAAGGTCATGCTCACCCCCTAAAACGCTTCCGTCTGCACCGTCAACGAAATCGTATGATTCCCCCCGGGCTCAATTACCACCCCCTGATAATCCTCACCCAACAGTGCCGGCTCCACACACACAAAATGCCGCCACTCGTCACCAATATCGGCAATAGTGTTCTCGCCCGGGTTCCACACCACCACACTATCCGCCGCCGACGAACTCACAATAATGCGACGCCGTAACCCCGGGTCAGAAATCACATACTCATAATCCCCACCCCGGGTAATGCGATCATACTCACCATTCGTAAACGTCAAATCCCCCTGCTGGGTCACATGCGTCTTCGTGACCGCATCATACACATCGGCGCCATCCACCCCAGACACCGTCACCTTCTCCACATCGGCAACCCGGAAATACGGGTGAAACGCCAACTGGATCTTCCTAGACTCATCCCCCACATTCCGGGCACTATACGTCATGGTGAACCCAGTCGCATGATCCACCACAACCACCTGAAGCTGCAAACCATCCTTCGTAATCCGCGCGGTAGCGTCGTCGATAAGCTGCCACTGCGACACCCGAGCCCACCCATGCTTCGGCTCCTGGCCAGTGAGCGCCGCAAACCACGGCCCAATAATCGGCACACCACCACGAATCGCCCCCGGCCCATCAAGTTTCGCAACCGGGCTCAACCACAATAATTCGCCAAACCTATTATCGACGCTAGTCACATGCGCGCCATGCGCTAAAAGTTTTGATGCCATGGTTGACATTTTTCCATCAAAACCCCACCCCATGGGACGAAGGTGGTCAACACCTCACCAAACACTAACCCGCCACAGCAGCCACCTGAGCAGCAACTTCGGCACACTCCTCCCGGCCACAATGCCGCGTCGCCGGGTTCGCGTAACAATCCTCACACATCAGCACCAAATCCCGACAATTATCCTCATTCACACAATGCTCAAACTTATTAGTCGGCTTCCCACACTTACAATGCCCCAACTGCACAAACCCCGGGTCCTTCGTACCTAACCCAAACTCCATATGCATGCGCTTGTCAAACACATACAACGACCCCTCCCACAAACCATGATTCCCATACTTCTCCCCATAGCGCACAATCCCCCCATCAATCTGATACACCTCGGTAAACCCACGATTCTTCATCAGCGCCGACAAAATCTCGCACCGAATCCCCCCAGTGCAATACGACACCACCGGCCGATCCTTCATCCAATCATATTTGCCGGACTCCAACTCCCGAATAAAATCATGCGTCGTCCGCACATCCGGCACCACCGCATTCTTAAACTTGCCGATCTGGGCCTCCATCGCATTCCGCCCATCAAAAAACACCACATCATCGCCGCGATCCGCAACCAACTGGTTCACCTCCTCCGGCTTCAAATGCACGCCCCCACCAACAACACCATGCTCATCCACCCGCAGCTCCTGCGGTACCCCAAACGCCACAATCTCATCCCGAACCTTCACCGACAACTTCGGAAAATCATCGGCCCCACCAGCCGACCACTTAAACTCCGTGTCCTTAAACCCCGGATACTCCCGAAACTTCCGCACATACCGCTTACAATCCTCCATATCACCCCCCAAAGTGCCGTTAATACCATGCTCCGAAATCAAAATCCGGCCCGTAAGACCAAGCAGCTCACACAGGTCACGCTGCCACAACCGCATCGCCTGCGGATCCGCAATAGGGGTGAACTTATAAAACAGGAGAATCTTGCCAAGGCTCATGCCTTCCCAGCCTAGTAGCCAACAACACGGCACCCCAAAACCCACAAAAACCTCCCCGAACCCAAAAGTCCGGGGAGGCCACACGCGCCTAGGCGGCAAGCGCCGACAAGCTCACTACGAAGCCTCCACGCTGCCGGAATGCGGGCGCAACCCATCAATGGATGTGGTTTCGCTCAAATTTATCCTGGCGACACCACCGGTAAACTCGCGGCGGAACAAATCCCCGTCACGAATCACATCCGAGGTGGGATCGCCAAGATCAACCTCGGGAACCAACGGCACACCATTGAAATCATCGGCGCCCGTCGCTGCAACCGACACCTCACGCTGCGGGAAAAACACCCACGCCGCCGCCAACGCCAACCCCAAATGGCGAATATAGTTACGGTTCGCGCCCGGGGCCCGGAGAATAATCTGCCCCTCGGCCTCGTTCAAACGACGGGCCTGCTCCACGCACTCATCGGTGCTCAACCACCCGTCACCGGCGCCGCCCCAACCCAACCAATTGGATTCGAACACGCCACCGAAACGGCCCTGGCCTCGCCAATTACCATCCCGAGTCGGGAAATTCGGCACCACCATCTTCCCCATGGCACCCAACCGCTCACCAGCCCGATTGAACAGCTTTTCTATGCCCCCATACACTTGTTCTCTGTCCAATTCGTGGCGGAAAAACCTTTCATCAAGATCAGAATCAACCACCACCCCATCGAACGGGCTATCGACCATCTCCGCGGCAACACCACCCAACCAAGCCTGCTGGTAGGTGAGATCCCACACCCGCTGGTGGTCACGACCCTTGTGCGAAACGCGCCGGGTCAACCGGGCGCTCGTGCCCAGGTTCTGGGCCATGACCGGGTGTATGCCGGAGGTATAAATCGGGCCTTTTTCTTCGGCCGCGGCGGTGGGCACCGAACTGAGATTCTTATAGGCCAGCACCTTCATGTGCGGGTTATGTTTCTTGAGATTGTGGGCGGCACGAAGCTCCCACGGGTTCAGAATCGCAACATGGTACCTGCCTGCGGCCTTTTTCAACTGCCACGACGATATCGGATGCCCATGCCGAACCCAGGAAAGCCGGGGATGCGGTTTCAATGGTTCCCCGGATTCCGCCGGGGTTGTCTCTGACTCGCCGGTCGCCGATGCGGCACGGCTGAACTCGGGGAACGGCACAGCATCAATGGCTTCAGCAAGGTTGACCTTGGGGGCCGCAACGGCTTCGGAAGCCTCGGGAACCCCGGGGTTGACCGATTCGGCACCTCCGACCTCGGCGGACGCGGCATCAGTAGGTGCAGTGTCTGCCTCGGCGGACGCGACTTCGAACGGGTCTTCTGATGTGGAATTAATGGGTGAATCTTCAGGCGTAGAGATGTCAGCCACCTCCTCTAGTAGCTGGTACGAATGTGGTTATACGCTCACTGCCGTAAGCCACCAGAACCGCCACGAACGGCACACGATGCAACAAAATTCCGTCATGATTGTGCCCCAGCATTGTTTTCAACAAAGCCATTGCACAATCAATAACGTTTCCGCGGCACCATGTATAACCGCAGCATCATCACGGCACCATCGCTGCGCCACCAATTACTTTGTGTTTCCCTGCCCCAAGATTGCGATAGATCGCGTTATAGCGACGCATAACCTGTGGCAAAAGGTAAAAAGCCTTGATGCGAGCGAGGGCATTTTCATGCCATGCACGATAAAGTTCTGGGCTTTGCGTAAGCTTTGCCATAAGTGTAGCAAGAGCCGCTGAATCACCGGGGGGAACTAATTCCCCACTTGCACCAATCTTCTTATGCTGCGCATCCGATAATTCTTCGGTGACCAGAGCGTTCATGCCGCCCACGCTGGAGCCAATAATCGGTACACCCATGGTCATGGCCACGAGTGCCGCATGGGGTTGGCTCTCCTGGAAACTGGGCACTACCAGTGCATCGTATTCGTGCATCACGTCGCGGGCGTCTTTCACATCACGCAACCGCACATAGTTTTCTACCGACAATTGCTTAATGTGAGCAACGCAACGCGAATAATATTCCGGTTCGTCGGTGGTGCTGCCGTCGGCGGGCTTGAGCAGGTCGACGCGCACATCGGTTTTCCCGCCATCCACCATCAATTTGACCGCATCAATGAGCTCGATAATGCCTTTGCTCGGCTGGAAATCTCCCACAACCGCGAGTTTCCAACTGATTTTGCGCTCCAGCTTCGGCACTGCCTGCTGCCGCCAAATACGGGGAATCTCCAGGTCTTCCCATTCAATGCCGTCAGGAAGAACTTCCGCTTTCTCCTGGGCGCCGCCCAGCTCTTGGGCGTCAGTAACGGCCTGCGGATACAGGTAGGTAATCAACTCTGCTTCCGCATAGTTTAATGCCCCAAGTTCCAGCCACCACTGGGTCCAGAAGCGTTCGAACGTATCTGTGGTTAGCTTTAGTGGTGCTTCACTGGTAACCCGCCGGTTGAGGTCCCGGCTCAATAGTTTGTTAATGGAGTCACGAATATTCAGGTTGTGTTCGGTGAGGAAGAATTTACCCTTGTTCTGCACCGCACCTGCCGCGGCCACGAGGCCGGCATTGCCGCTGGAATGCGCGTGATACACCCGCGCGGTAGGCAGCACCCGATCGAGTAGCGTATAGATCCGCAAGAAGAAATTATAGGCGAGGTCGAAGAGCTGACTGAGGCTAATATCATCGGCTTTACCTGCGGCTTTAATTGCGGCGTTCATGAATTCCCGATGCCCAAGCGCGCCCCACGCCGACCATGTGCGGGTTTGCGGATTGATGGCATTCTCGTATAACGCATGCATCGGTTCATGGTTGCCAGTCACGGATGATTCAATAGCGTCGAGCACTTCTCGGACTTGCTCATCGGTCACCGGTGACGATACTAGGCCGGAAAATTTTTCCGAGACTTCCGTCGATTCGAGATAAATCACGTCAACCCACTTCACATTCGCGGGAAGCTCAAACATGCTTTTCGCAGGTGCGTTCGAATTATCCGCGATGTGGATAACGCCGAATGTGAGGTCTGGATTGTGCCGAATAATGTTCTGCACCGACACCGCAGTGTCACCCGCCGTAAACGGATATGTGGATTCCATCACAACCGCAATGTCGACCTCCTGCAACACCTGGCTGTCGCCCGGGAAGCGGTACACCAATGATGGCCCGCCCACCTTGGATTTCTTCTTATCCTGCGGTTTCTTCGACCCCAGCTTCGGCATGGACGCCCAAGCGCCCCACTCGCTCAATTCGGCTTTGAGCTTGTCGACGTCCACAGGTTTCCGCGCCTTCGACGGCTTTACTGGCGGAGCCTCGGGGACGGCGGGTGCGGGGGTGGTGGCAGCCGTAGGGATCCTGGCCGGCGCCGGCGCTGCCTCCGGTGGCGTCGAAGATTCAGGGGCTGCCGGAGCTGCCGGTGCCTCTGGCGCAGCTGGTGTAGCCGGCACGGTTGGCGCGGCTGGTGTTACCTGCGCCACTGATTCCGAGACCTCTGCTACCCCCAATGTGGGGGCCTGTGGGGTCTCGGGCTCGGGTTCCGGCGACACCAAGGGTTGCCGCACCACTGCGGAAAACGGGTTGGTGGATGGTTTCAGATCCGCCTGATGTCCGATGATGAGCGGCTTCATGACCCCCGACTCTTCGGAGGCTTCCGGCTCTTCCGGCTCGGGTTCGGGTTCAGGTTCTGGCTCGGGTTCAGGTTTCGCCACTGACTCGGCCTTCGACGCCGCCACTTGGGCCCCCAACTCGTTAAAGAGCGGGGTGTAGTCGAAGTCATCGTCATCATCGAAATTAGTGATGGTGGGCGGCAAGGGGGTAATGGGTTTCAGTGAGCTGAAACCATCGGTCCATATGCTGGATGTGGGCAGCTCTTCCCCAATGCTGGTGGTTTCCGGGTCTTCCGGCGCTTCCACCGCTTCGGCCAGTTCGGCTGCTTCGGCTACTCCCGCTACTTCAGCTTCAGGTGCCTCGGCCGCCGCCGGCGGTTCCGCCGCCACGGTTGGTGTTGGTAGCTCGTCAGGTTCCGCGGGCCGGGATTCCGGTTCGGGGGCTTTGACGAAATCAAAGCTGCCGAGCATGGATGATGCCTGCTCATGTTTAGGTAGCTCCGGCTTGATGGCTGCGGAAGCCGACGTGTCGGACACGTCCAACGTGTCCGGCGCATCCAATGTTTCAGGTGTATCAGGCACGTCCACGTCCGCAACATCCGGCGTAGATGGCGCGGTCGGCACGATTGGTGTCGACGCCGCCTGCTGTGGGGCCGCCGGGGTCTTGGATACCGGTGGTGCCGATTGCTCGGGTGGTGCCGGCGCCGGTTCGGGTTCCGGCGTGACGTCCACGGTGGGCTCCGTCTCCGCCGCAGTGGGAGTCTCAGCCACCTTGGGGGTCTTTGGCGCCGCGGGAGCCTCGGGCTGCACCTGAGGAGCTTCAGCCTTTGGGGCGGGCTCCGGCTCGGAATCCGGTTCGGACTCCGGCTTGATGAACTTGAAATCATCGAAAATAGATGCGGGTCGATCCCGCTTCGACGTTTCGGGTTTCGGCCGGGACGCTGGCTTCGGCGGCTCGGGTTTCCGCACCGGTGGCGGTGTGGGATTATCCATCATCGTGAACCCA
>ERZ773077.2709-NODE-2709-length-11236-cov-6.912888_pt1 | contig 11236 bp, 6 predicted proteins | sample MGYA00580612_ERZ773077 | MGnify/ENA primary metagenome ERZ773077 (study PRJEB29015, sample SAMEA2737971) | human oral metagenome | biome: human oral; feature: human-associated habitat; material: dental | place: China | collected 2021 ...
TCTTTAACTTCCAACCATGGCTTGACTGGTACCTAAAAGAAACTGGTCAACGTTTGGTAGGTGGTAGCGGACCATTTGCTCCTGCTGCTGGAGGACATGGAGATGCTGATGCTACTTCTGGCGCTTCTGATTCAGGTGACGCTGGAGGTCACGGTGGTGGCGCAGACGCTACTTCTGGCGCAAGTAACTAAGAAACACAAAAGGAGCCAAATGGCTCCTTCTTTTTTGTTGTTATCAAAAAAGGGTTTTGTATATCATCTACAAAACCCTTGAATTTTATGAATACGGTTTGAAACTCAGTGATTCTTTTTTTCTGCCTTTATGGATTTATAAAGTGTTTTTTTTACTTTGTAAAAAGCTTCCTTTTTCATTTTTTCATATTTCTTTTTATCTTTCTTCCTATCAACTCTTCTAAACTCATGAACAGCGATTACATTACCAGACGTAATTCCTCCACCTGCAATGGCTGGCTGACAATAAAAGAAATTCTCCTCCAATTTGTTCAAAAAATCATCGGCTTTAAAATTTTCACTCTTCTCTTCCGCTTCCGAAAATATTTTGTTAAACAATTTCTTCCATGCTCTATCATACTTTCGAAAAACAAAAATTGGTATCTGGGTTTCATTATCAGTTACATATTGATAAATTCTTCTTAAAATAATATAAGCACCTAACTTAGATAAGTCTGAATTGAGAAGAATCTTTTCACCAATACCATCTTTACCTAAAGCTGGTTGAGAGCATGAAAAAGGATAAATTTCTAAATTACAGATTTTTTTAGCAATTTCTTCAGCATTATTATTCTGTAATTCTGAGATATCTATAATAAACGGTCCTTTTTCTGGTCTCTCTTGAACTATTTCTTTATAATATTCCGGCAAATAATAATAACCTAACTCTTTTAACTCCTTATTATTATATTTTTTATCAAAACTAATTTCTTTAGAATCAAACATATGAGTTAGTTCTTGTTTTAAATTACTATTTTCACTATAGATAATTTGAGTAATACACGTTGAAAGTTTAGCGTCACTATCTATTTCCCCTAAACCATATCTTTCTTTTATGATTTCTTTAACAGGTTTATTTTCTGACTCACCTTCTAAATAATTTCTAATTTCTTTTATTGTCTTTTTATTATCCTCTTTTAATAATTTATAAGTTTTTCCATAATAATCTTTAAGGTTTGCACACTCAAGACCTTTATCAATTTGATTATCTGTATAACTTCCTAAATAACCTCTAGGATTTTCCATACAATGGAAAAGAATAGCTTTATCAATATCCCCATGAAAATGAGTTGGAATTTGGTAGCGCATATTTACATGTTTACTTTTGTCCTTGATTTCCTCTTTATATTTTGCTTCCTTCCACTGGTTGTCTTCTTTCAAAATATTCAACCAAGAAAAATCTTCAGAAGTAGCACTTGTAACTTGAGTTACAAATTGATCTACCAGTATCTCTTCTCCCCCTTCTTTCTTCTTATGCCAAGGGCTAAACTCCTCTAAGAAGGTATCTTTATTTTTAAATATATCTTCATTTTGTGAGATAAGGTTAAAACAGATTTCTAAATTTGTCTTGAGATACTCTTTCTCATCTCTTAAATCTTCATCGGTATTAGTATTCATATTCATATCTAGCATAAATCCAACCTTCACTTTATTCTAATCTCTGTGTTCATTGTATCATATTCTACAGAAAATAATATCTCCCTATTCATTTTTTACATTACTTTCTATCCTCTAAATCTCTGCTATTCTAATAGCATAAAGAAACTGACTAGCAGCACAAACTACTAGTCAGTTTTTTTATGAGTTAGGATCATCTAAACTACGGCCGTGTAAACCTTTTTCACGTTGTACTTGGCGTAGTTTTTCTGGTGTGACGTCATTTCCTTCCTCGTCCACAATTTTGATTCCTTCAATGTGGTGACGAACAGAACGACGATAGCCTTCGATATACTCCTCACGAAGTTTAGCTTGTTCCACTTTTTCAGCAGAGGTTAAACCTTCTGTTTTTTTCTTTTTGGCAAGCTCGTTGATACGAGCGATTTTTTTCGGATCCATTTTTTCTCCTTTGTGATAAGATACAGTCCGTTTGACTGAGTTTATTTAGTATTGATTTGGTTAAAACGAGCGAGCTTAGCTGCTTTCTTGGTTAGTTGCGACAAGATAGCCAAACGATTTTGACGGACAGTCTGATCTTCAGCCATTACCATGGTATTTTCAAAAAAAGCATCAATAACTGGACTAAGCGTAAAGAGTTGTTCTAATTGCTGACTTGCAGTCCCTGACAAAACGAGTGATTCTACTGCCTCTGCCAAAGCTTTTTCTTCTTCATTCTCAAAGAGGGCCGGATCAATCATGTCAGAACCTTCTGCCTTCTCAGCCAAGTTAAAGGCACGTGAGAGAGATTCGACAGACGATTTGAAATCTTCTTTCTTGCTTGCTTCTACGAGAGCACTTGCTGCTTCTAGCATATCCGCCACAACAAAGTTTGAACCTGCGAGAACTGCTTCCTTGATATCTTTTGGAGTAGAGCCCATCATCTTATCAACACGAGCCTTGATAAAGTCCATAACCTCTGCTTTATTTTCATAAGTCAAACTGTCAAATTTCAAAGCATAAAGGCTATCAATCAGCTTATCCATAGCAATATGCCAACCAAAGGCATCCAAGATACGAACCACACCTTGAGTCGCACGACGAAGAGCATAAGGGTCATTAGAACCTGAAGGAATCAAGCCTACTGAGAAGAAACTCAAAATCGTATCCAATTTGTCTGCAATAGCAAGCACTGCCCCGACCTTGCTCTCTGGAAGTTCTCCTTCAGCTGATGTCGGCATGTAATGTTCACGAATAGCAGCTGCAACTGCTGGAGTTTCACCAGCAAGAAGGGCATATTTCTCACCCATAATACCTTGGAGTTCATCAAACTCACCAACCATACCCGTCAACAAGTCAAACTTGTAAATGGCTGCTGCACGAGCTAGGTCAACTGTTTCATCCACTGATAGGCCCGCTTTCTCTGCTAAGAGAATGGCAATCTGACCAGTACGAATCATGTGTTCACGAAGAGAACCTATCTTCTCGTGGAAAGTGACGTTGTTTAATTTTTCAACAAGGTCAGAAATAACCAATTTTTGGTCTTCACGCCAGAAGAATTCTCCGTCTTCCAAACGAGCAACTAAGACTTTTTCATTACCCTTGATGACATTTTCCAAATGCTCTGCGTTTCCGTTACGAACAGAAATAAAGTTCGGTAAGAGTTTCCCATCTTGATCACGAACAACGAAGTAACGTTGGTGTTCCTTCATCGAAGTCACCAAGACTTCTTCTGGAACTTCAAGGTATTTGGCATCAAAACTTCCCATAAAGGCAGTTGGGTATTCAACCAAGTTCAAGACTTCATTAAGCAAGTCCGCATCAATTTCGATACGTACACCATGTTTTGCCTCGATTGCTTTGATTTGGTCAACAATCATTTGCTCACGTTCACGTGGATCTGCGATTACAAACTGTTCACGAAGGTCTTCTTCGTAGCTCACTGCTGACTGAATCTTGGTTTCTTGTCCTAAGAAACGATGACCACGGCTTACACGTGCCCCCTTGATATCAAGGAAGTCCAAATCAAACTCTTGCTCGTCCAAAAGTATAGTCAAAGTGTGTACAGGGCGGATGTATTCAAAGCTGTTGTTTGCCCAGTGCATGCTGACAGGGAAAGTCAATGACTTCAAGACGTCTACTACACCTGGAACAATGTTCTCAACTGGTTGGCCCACTTCTTCCTTGGTAACATAGACATATTCTTCACCCTTGATTTCACGGAATTCAATATCTTCAACTGTCAAGCCTTTCCCACGGACAAATCCTTGAGCTGCTTTGGTGAAGTTTCCATCACCATCCAAGGCAATTTTCTTTGCTGGTCCCTTGAAATCTTCTGTCAAATCAGACTGTTTGTCTGCAAGACCAGTCACACGAACAGCCAAACGACGTGGTGTTGAGAAGGTTTGAATAGCTTCAAAGGACAGGCGGTTTTCCTTGAGGAAGGCTGCCATTTTTTCACCTAGTTGTTTTTCACTTGGAGTTACTACGTAGGCTGGTAACTCTTCAAGACCGAGTTCTACTAATAAGTTTTTTGTCATGTTTTTTCTCCGAAAAGTATCTTTTTATTTTCCAGTGTGCCTTATGTGATTGGCACGCAAGCAACCAACTTCGTTGTTTCATTACTAAAATTGGAGCCAAAAGTCTCCAATTTTGCCTAGTATCCTTAGCTTCACTAAGGAAATCTTCATCACTGTGGCAACTGGCTAAGGGCTCACTCTGTTCTCCCATTTTCGTAATTTGTCACTCTCTTTATTCTGCGTCTTCTGCTAAGAGTTTAGCTCGTGTTGCTTCATCTAAAAGTGGGTAGCCTAGGCGTTTGCGTTCTGCGACAAAGGTTTTGGCTACGACACGGGCCAAGTTACGGATACGAGCGATATAGCCTGCGCGCTCTGTTACAGATACGGCACCACGCGCGTCAAGCAGGTTAAAAGTGTGTGAACATTTGAGAACATAGTCATAGGCAGGGTGAACCAAGCCTTCTTCCAAGGCACGACCAGCTTCTTTTTCAAACTTATCAAAGTTTTCCAGCAACATTTCTTGGTCCGAAATTTCAAATGAATATTTTGAATGCTCATACTCAGGCTGGATGAAAATTTCTCCATATTTTACACCATCAGCCCATTCGATATCATAGACAGAATCTACTTCCTGAATATAAGAAGCCAAGCGTTCCAAACCATAAGTAACTTCCGCAGTCACAGGCCCAGTTGCCAATCCACCAACTTGTTGGAAATAAGTGAACTGAGTGATTTCCATCCCATCAAGCCAAACTTCCCAACCAAGACCAGCTGAACCAGTTGATGGATTTTCCCAGTTATCCTCAACGAAACGAATATCGTGTTCCAAAGGATTGATACCCAATTTTTCCAAAGACTCAAGGTAAAGTTCTTGGATGTTTGATGGAGAAGGCTTCATAACTACTTGGAATTGGTGGTGTTGGTAAAGACGGTTAGGGTTTTCCCCGTAACGACCGTCAGCAGGACGACGTGATGGCTCTACATAAGCCGCATTCCATGGCTCAGGTCCGATAGCACGAAGGAAAGTGTAAGGACTCATTGTTCCCGCACCTTTTTCATTATCATAAGCCTGCATGAGCATACAACCTTGGTCATTCCAAAATTGTTGCAAAGTAAGGATGATTTCCTGGAAAGTCAATTTTTTAGACATTATTTACTCCTTTTTTTATAAATTACTTGCGACACGATCCTGCCTCGTCGATTATACGAGGCAAGACGAGTTAGTACTGCGTCTAGCTCAGGCACTCTAGTGCTGAGCGTGGGGCAGCCCGACTGTAAGGAGGTCTCTGCCGCTGACGCAGTGAAATGTTAATTTCTTAGACATTGTTTACTCCTTTAATTTATATTATCTTTTTAGCTTTATTCATCAAGCAACCAAGAAAAAGCTGGATCCTGAAAAATATGACGTTTGGGAACAGTTTGTAAATTCTGATCGCATTCATCTATTGTACCTAATTTTAAAGCACAGACTTCTGGTATATTTTCTTGAGCAGTGAAAATTTGACTATGACAGTTCTGGCAGTAATAGCGTTGTTTCCCTGGAGATGAACTATAAGTAACTAAATTCTCTTCTCCATACAATACCAGATTTTTACTGCTAACTTTGGCATTAACTGTATAGGCAGACGCAGTTGTTTTCCGACAGAATGAGCAGTGGCAAAAAACTAATTCCGACAATTCCTCATCTAAAGTGTAGGTCACTGCTTTGCATAAACAAGATCCTTTAAGCATTGTGCTCCTTTCTACTTAGGCATTAGATCAAATTCAAAAAGAACCGAATTTCAACACCCAAGTCTTGCGACTAGGGGCGTCAGAAACGCGGTTCCACCCTAATTTATTACTTCATTGTTTTTAAAAATACGACAGAAAGCGCCAGTTTCTTACCTTGTTCTACTTGGCTCCCACTATCCCAAGCTCGCTTGAAGAACGCCATAAGACTTTCTTTCCTGCAGACTATTATATCAGAATTGTAACATACTGTAAATCAAAAACTATAGAAAGATGTATAGTATTCTCTAATCACTTTTTGAAAAAGTTGCAAGTCCAATAACTGACAACAAGAGAGAAATTCCTGAAATACTTAGAATAATAGAAATCATGTTATTCTCACCAGTAGCTGGTAATTGTTGTCCTTCTTTGTTGACTGTAGCTAAAAACACTTGTTGACCACTTCCAGCTAGTGTTTTATTCTCATGCTTAGCTTCTATATTGGAATGATGTATTGCAATTGATGTAGCTTTCTCAATTTTATCATTGCTAATTGAAGGCTTGATAGTTGAGACTTGTCTATTGTGACTTACTAATTTAACTGGTTTCACTTGAGAAACTGGCTTAATCATTACAACTGGTTTAGTTGGATTAGCTGCAATAACTGGCTTAATCGATGCAACTGGTTTAGCCGGACTAACTGGCTTAATCGTTACAACTGGTTTAGCTGGATTAACTGGCTTAATCGGTGCAACTGCTTTAGCTGGATTAACTGGTTTAATCGTTACAACCGGTTTAGCTGGAATAACTGGCTTAATCGTTACAACTGGTTTAGTTGGATTAACTGGCTTAATCGTTACAACTGGTTTAGTTGGAATCTCTACTTTATTAGCCTTAAGTTTTACAGCCGTCTCTTTTAGAGCATTGATTACTTCATTAATTTCTTCTTGACTAGCTTCTGCATTTTCCAAAAGTAGCTTAGCTTTGTTGAAAATAAGATTATATGAATCTTTCTCCTCTTTGCTAGCTGTCAAAAATCTTGGATCTTTGTCTTGGAACTTCACTTCATCCACGATAACATTTTTTAGGCTCATGAAATCTGTTTCTTTGCCATTCAACTGTTCTTGTGCTTGTAAGAAAGCGGTCAATAGACGGTCGATTTCATCTTGAGTTATCAAATCTTTTGTAATTAATAATGCCAAGAGTTTAAATTCACGATCATATCGACCTTTGCGTTCTTGATCAGAATTTATATATTTACCTTTTTTAACTGTCTCAGCATATGCTTTAATAGCATTCTTCAATGATGTGATATCAGATTCCTTACCATCCAATGTTTGCATAGCAGACTCTAAAGCCTTAACAATTTGATCAATTTTATCTTGGTTAAGTTTACTTCCCAATGCTAGTTGCGCATCTTTGACACTTTGATCAAAAATCTCTTTTAACTTCTGTTTTGTATTATAATATCTCGGAGTTTTAACTACTTCCATTTGTTTATTTAAAGCTGCAATCAGAGCTAACTTAGAAACAACTGAAAGTGACAAAACATTATTTTTACCAAACAGAACTTTAAATGGTTGAAGATTATCAAGTAATTCATAACCGTTTGATAGATTTACAAGAACTTTATATTCACCAGTAACCACTTTCTTACCATAAGAATGTTTACCATATGTTTCAGCTGGCAAGACTTGACTCTGACCGTCTTCACCTACTAAAGTAATCGTTGTAGTTCCAGGAACAGCTTGATTAAAGCCAACCGTTACTGGGGCATATTTCATTTTGTTAGCCAAGAAGGTAATAGTTTGAAAACTATTTTCTTTCGTTAAATCAAATTCCTTAGATAGAGCACTCACAAATTTCAACTCTGTACGGTCATAGCTAAAAATTTCTGCAACATAATGCCCAAATTTCAAGAAATTAATATCTTTTGACTTATCAACGGTTACATATTGACCTTCGCTATTTTTAATGCGATAAACATAAGTTGTATCAATCTCATCCTTGGTTTTATTGTTTAGTATAGCAATTTTTACACGACCACTATTTTCTTCACCTACAAGATCTTTGAGAGATATAAAATCTACATTTCCCGCAAAGTCTTCTACATAATAGAAGATTTTCGATTTATCAACGTTCTTAGGAAGTGTATAACTACCATCTTCATTTTGTTTGATAATTTGATACTGTTCGATTTCTGAATCTGTCGCCTCTCTATTTTCAGAAGGACGAATATAAAAGACTTTTTCTAGAAGAATTCCGCCATTTCCTACATCCTGAGGTTTACGAGCTATAAATTGTTCTTGATCTTTTTGAGAACGAATATATCCCGAAGTAATCAGAGGTTTTTGTGTATCGATTTGAATTTTAAATGTTGTATATTGTTCCTCAGCTCCAGGGACATCTGGCTTATAACTAATAACATAGTCATAAATTCCATCAGAAACTCGATTTCCATTAGAATCCTGTCCTCCCCAAGCTGTTTTATCTACAATGTAACTTCTTGGATTTCTAGTATCGCCATCAAAATAATTTTTTACAAGGTCTGTTGGACGACTTTGCCAAATAGGATGACTGTGTGTTGTATCCGAAGAATCATAAACCGTCGCACGAAGATTTACCAAATTTCTATAGACAAGAGTTTTAAATTTAACAGAATCTTTATTACCATCCTCATTTGGCGAGATAGCAAGGCGGATGTTCCCCTTTTCATCTAATTGTAGATGGTATTTTCCTTCAGCATCTTGTTTCACTCCGAGTACAGTCACTCGACTTCCTTGACGCTCTGCTTTTAAAACATTTACATCATTTTCAGAACTTGTTAAATAAGTTGCATCGTCTGAAGGTGAAATTCCTGGATTATCTTTATCAATTTCAGAGTAAAATCCACTGTTTCCTTCCTTAATCAATTGATAAATTGGTTTTTCAATTGCAGGTAGATTTTGGAATTCTCCCTTAAATCCCATAAATGGTAAATCAATAACAGAACCATCATCTGCAGGATTGACAAATCTAACAAATCCTTCTAGAAAATATCCATTTGGCATTATTTTGCTAAGTTCTTCAGTAAACTTACTTGTATCTACACTAACTGTTACTGTATTCGTACTATGAGCTTTCACAGTTACTTCAGGCCAGACTGTTTCAGTTAGTTTTCGTGGACGGAGAGTGAATTTCCCTTCTTCAACTTCATCAGTATTTGTATTTACAATCATCTTCAATGTTCGGTCTTTATCCGAAATATTATGAATTGTAACTTCAAAGGTAAATTTATCACCAACATTGCCAAGAGTAACACTTGGATAGTTATTTGCACCTGTTACAAATAGATCTGTGCTTGTTGCAGCCATCGTGTCAACTACACCAGCACCTTGCTGACGTGGAGAAGTATAGGCTCCAGTCTGTTTATTAAAATGTGGTTTTGCAGTAGACATAATTAAAGCTTTTACAATCTCTGAAATTTGACTAGCTGATAATTCAGGATGTTTCTTTGCTAAATATTCTTTGACTAATGCTGCGACACCAGCTACATGAGGAGCCGCCATACTTGTTCCACTGATACTTCCATATCTATTATCGTTAAATGATGAATAGATATTTCCACCAGGTGCAGTAACATCTGGTTTCAATTGTCCATCTGTTGTAACTCCCCAACTTGAAAAATCTGACAATTGGTCTGCAACATCTGATTTACGATTATCCATCTTGTGATTAAAGACAATTTTATACTGACCAGACTTAAGAATTTCACCATAATGTTTTGAAATAAAGACAGATGGGATTTTCTTAGCATCACCTGTAACAGACATACTAACATTTGCACCTTCAACGTTGTTATAAATTAAAACTCCAGCTGCACCATGTTGAAGAGCATTTTTAATCTTATCAGAAAAATTAATTTTACCACGTTGAATCAGTGCTAACTTGCCTCTTACATCAATATTAGCAAAATCTTCTTCACGACCAATACCCGCTGCTACATATTCGTATTCTTTCCCGTTTTCAAAATCTTTTTCTGTTTCAGGTCTATTAAAATCAAACTTACCATAATCAAGGGTAGCGTCATTTTCTAAACCTTTTACTTCAAAGACTTCAGTAGTTAGAATTTTATTATTAATAGAAGCAACAGAAATTGAATCTTCCACTGTAGAGGGATTTCCGACAAGACCATAATCAGGATTTGCTGCCAATGGTTGTGAAAAACCTCTACCGAAAGTATTACTATTACCTGCAGCGATAACAACAGATACTCCTTTAGCGCGTGCTCTTTTTACTGCATCAATGATATCTGAACCAGCATCTACCGTTGAACCCGCACCTGCACCCAAACTCATATTGATCACATCTGCACCTAATGCAACAGCATCATCAATAGCTTTTACATAAAGGGCAGAGGCTGTAGTTTTATCTCTGTCTGAAAAAACTCTCATAAACATAATTTGAGCTTCTGGCGCCACCCCGTAAACCTTCTCAGAATTCGGTGCTTTATTAACAGGATTTCCAGCTACAATTCCAGTAACGTGCATTCCATGAGACTCTTTTTCAGCCTCTTTTATATTATCAGTTCCATCAAAGTAATCATAAGCATATACTACTTTGTCACTGTACCATTTCCCATAGTCAATACCAGCAGCCTTTTTAGCTTTTTCGATATCATCCTGATTTTTAAATTTCGCCTTTGACGGATCAGAAATACGCAAAACCTCATGATTCAAATCAAGACCTGAATCTATAACAGCGACTACAGTTCCTTGTCCTTTATGTCCTGCTTCCCAGGTTTTAGGGACAGTAATAATTTCATTACTGGAGATACTGTTCGGCTTTTCTTTATGTCCACCTTGAGATAACGACTGTGATTGTATGCTTTCTGAAGAAGAATTACTTTTCACTGCTGATTCTTCCTTCTTCTCTTCACTTTTTATAGCAGTCGTTTCTTTCTGTGTGGTTAAATCCTTGTCTGACTTATTATCTCTATACTCGATAGAATCATCTTGTTTTAATGACTCTATCACTTCTGTTTTTTCTTTCGAAGAAGAATTTAGAGCATTCTTGTCAGCCGTGACTGGTGATGCAAGCTTATTTGAATCATCTAATTTATTAGTCGTTACAGTACGTGTAACTTGATTGGATGTTTCAAATTTTCCCTCATCGGCACTAACCTGTGCGAAAGCAAATCCGAAAGCAAAGACCGTTAGCAGAAAAATTGTTGCTATTTGGTACTTGTTATGGCAAAAATCTTTGCAATCTCCCATAAAATCACTCCTTTTTATTTAAAATTAAAAGTATTATATACCAAATTATCTGAAAATTCTATCAAAATATTATTTTGTAACAAAATTGTAATATTAACCAATCCTATCATGAGATTTAAACATAAAAAAATTTAGCCTCGATTAATACAAG
>ERZ773077.2711-NODE-2711-length-11233-cov-17.690821_pt1 | contig 11233 bp, 17 predicted proteins | sample MGYA00580612_ERZ773077 | MGnify/ENA primary metagenome ERZ773077 (study PRJEB29015, sample SAMEA2737971) | human oral metagenome | biome: human oral; feature: human-associated habitat; material: dental | place: China | collected 2021 ...
ACCTTCAGACGCTTGAGCTTGACGAGGTTGAGGCCGACACCATGATCGCCAGCTTTGAGAGCATTGCCTGCTTCTGAAGACGGGTATCGAAGCAGTTGGGACAACCAGAAGGAAAGGAGGTGCTGCTACATGACGACGCGTACTCTGATCGACCTTCAGACGCTTGAGCTTGACGAGGTTGAGGCCGACACCATGATCGCCAGCTTCCAGAGCATTGCCTGCGCTACTGTCTAGTGAAGACGGGTATCGAAGCGGTTCCTGTGAATCAGGCCATCTCACGCCAACTGTGATTGGCGCCATAGTATAATTATGGCGCCAATCACAGTATACATTTAGGAAATCAAGGAGTATCCATGACCTCATGGAAGCTTAGTTTAGGTGAAAAACGGGACTTTATTCGACTCGCCGATTGGATCAACAAAACGCCTGAAGGAAAGCAGGCTAACGGCGCAAGTGATCCTGTATCTATAACTGGTCTAGAGGCAAACTGGCGAACAACTCGGTTCCTTAAAGATAGCAGTGATGAGCCTCTCGTTGCGGTGTACTGGAAACCTTTAGGCGATACAGGATCTTATTCCGCAGGTATCATTGCGGACAGTGTTCGGGGACACAATTTGGGCGGACTCGCGGCCGGACTGTTATTCTTGCATTTGTTTCATGAATTGAATGCGCATCGCGTTGAAGTAAGAACATGCGTTGATAATCTGTCAACGATGCGGTTGCTGAAGTCAGATATGATGCGAGTAGAAGGAATTCTTCGAGAAGCTGCTTTCGGAGCTGGAAGGTACAGAGACATTGTCGTTGCCGCACTTCTTCGAGACGAGTTTGACGACCGTTTAAACCGAGGCATTTTTGGAAGAATCGGCATCTCGAATACTGCGGAGAGCGCACAGGCTCGAGAGTTGTTTTCCCGCTACTATCCGCAGTTTGCCTACTGGAATGAGTCGTAATCGCCGATTATAGAGGATCGTGATCCACGTGTTTTATATATATAAACCGCTTCTTGCAGGTATACCGGTCAGCGAATTTAGTGACTATGTGCCGGTACTGCCGAAAAGATCCGTATTCCCAACGATCGCATCGGTTCCGATTGCTTTTGACGCTGTATCTTGCGATCTATCAGGGGTGTTAACTGAGTGGACTCGAAGAGCGCTGGTAATGTATGTGTAATCACAATCGCTACCCTGGCTCCAGAATGGCTTTCTCACCAATTCCAGATCATTTATTCCGTCTTGCAGATGGCAGCATCATAGAGGTTGTATCATTTTTCAGATGCATAACTGCAAGAATTGTGCAATATTCATTCACAAAGGATTGTTGTTAACGTTCTCAAATTACTTATATCAATAGTAGGTACTATAAGACGACAGCAAGTATAACTATCGTAGTTACAGGCATTTCATGAGAGACGAAATAAGAATTCAAAAGTTTTACGCACGTTTTCCATTCTGTGGACGTGATGGCGTTTATTTTACTACGGCCCGATCGTTGTGGATGATGCCATACGATCTGCGGGATGCCAACTTGGTAAAGGATTTTCGATCTACCATCCTTGATTGCCTTATGTCATTCGACACCTTGAAAGTTGCAATCCTGACCGAAGAGGTTGATGCAGAGGGAAAAAAGAGTACATATTTTGTATCTTTTTCCACACTTAGTCCCGATAATGAGATTAAGGTTCAAGTGCCAGCTAATGTGAGGCTCATTGGGTGGTTAGAAAGGGAGAATGAGGTGATTTTAGGGGCGCCTGAGGGCGTAACTATGTATGCTATGTCTATGAGCGATTATACGTATCGCCCTTTTCCCTGCTCTTATATGAGCTGCTGGACAAACAGACTCGATTATGATTTTGATTTGATCACAACTGGTCTTGTAGCGCCGTCTACTTGGAAAGGCTATCGTGGGGGAGACCTCGGAAGAGTATGGCGCAAGTCATTAGATGGAACTCTCGAATGTTTATCGAATCCCAATAATATGAGTGAAGCGTGTATGTTCAAAGGTTCCGTATTTGCTTTGTGTGGAACTAAAGAAGGATGTGGGATTATGAAGTTCGACTCCACTTGGGTCGAGCTGGTTTCTCCAAGAGCATTCCCTCCGCCGAAGCATCTTTCATCTACGGATAATGGCGTGGCTTATATGTCGGGTGGTCGTATTTTTATCACGCTAAATGGCGATTCTTTCTTTGAGATCAAGATACATTTCCCTGAGGATCTAGGCTACCTTTTCGAGAATGCCGATTGTAATGAGATTAAGGATATAAGTTATTTATTTACAAGACTGAAGCAATGCGGTTATCGGTATGTTGATTATGATGTAGAAGGTGCTGCAAAAGAGCTACTAAATTCAACGTTGTATCGAGAAGATTTGAATGATGTATTGAAGGATGTTTTAGGTACATTAGGTATGTCGCACACAATGGTGCAGGACGTTCGTGATTGCGCTGATGCTGACGTAGAAGACGGGAATACCCGATATTTTAACAGTTTGGTCGCTGTTGAAAATGATGATGAGCTAGTTTCGTACGCTCGCACTCAGTCGTTTGCGAGCTGTCACGCAGTGGTTTCTAAAGATCTCTTTTACTTGAGATTACCTGACACATCTCAACGGACGTATTCGTACTGTCGTGAGGTTTTAGATGCGTGGGGTGATCATACGATGATTCTAGACGTTAGATGCAATGAAGGTGGAAATCGAGGTTATAGTATTGCAAACGACATATTGTCTTGCTATACGCTAAAGAAAGAAGATTGTGCTCCGTTGGCTGTGATTTGTGACAGCCGTACAGGTTCTGGCGGGGAGCTGCTTGTAAAATTGTTGCAGGATAAGGCAGGAGCTCAAGTATTTGGGTGGGTGACTTCCGGGGCTGGATCTGCGTACAGAGCTATGAATGCCATGGAGTATGATTGGCGGTTCGTTTTTCCTGAGTGTGTATTTGTCGACCGGAATGGAAAGTTTGCGTTTGAGAATAAAGGGGTTCGTCCGGATCGACTGTTCGATTTACGTGAGCTTTATTTCTCAAATAATCGCGTCGCCCCTATTTTGGTGGTGATTTCATGTATGCGTGATTTTAGCTGTTGTGCCGAGGTGGTTTCCAATGATGGCGATAATGTTTTTTTGCATGACGGGAAGAAGTATTACTCCCTGAAGTAATGATTTGCTCGCGTTGAGCATGTCGCCTTTATGTCTGGGGTGAGCGGTGTTATTTGGTTGGGTTTTTTGAATTGTTAGGGTAGGGGATGCCCCTATGTGGTGTGTAAAGCCGCTGCGGGTAGTTTTGTGGCTGGTTGGGGGAGAGAAGGTGCTGGTCGCGGGTCATGGCGTGCAGGGTCAGGATGCGGCGGTGTGTGACTTGATGTAGTGTTCGTGTCTGGTTTTGGGGTGTAATGATCAGACCGCATCGGTAGGGTCTTCGTGGTACCTGAGGAGGGCGTGTGGTGAGTGATATTGAGGCTGACACGACGAAGTGACTTGTTTCAGCGTTGATGTTCGTTTTGGTGGTTGGGGCAGGCATCGTTGTGGTTTTCTGGGTTGGTTTGGTTGTGTCGTTGTCGGCTGTTGTGGGCAAGTCGTTGTTGGGCGGCTTGTTCCAACCTGTCCTGGTGGGTTTTGCGGATGGCGGGTCGGTGTCCTTTGTGCTCGTTGAGAGGGGCGGATGTAGCCGATGCCCGGGGTGCAGGTGCTGGCTGTTGTTCTCGACGCGGACCGAGTCGAGCTCGGCCCTGAGTACGGTGGGGTCGGTGATGGCCAGCAGGTGGGGTCACTCGGTTTTGACCGTCCCGTTGAGGGAGCTGATCCAGGCTTGGTCGGTGGCGGTCGCCGGGTGCTCGAAGTGCTGAGCGATGGCGACCATGGTTATGAACCGGCGGGTGCTGGCGGCGATCATCTGGGCGCCGTTGTCCGAGGCGGCCAGCAGCAGCGCAGTCAGATCATCATCGCCGTCCAGGACCAGCTGACGCTTAAGGGCGTCAGCGCGTTCCAAGGCGGAGGTGAGCAGGTCCTCGGCCTCCAGGGCCTGCAAGGTGGCGAGGCGGACCTGGATGTGGGTCTTCTCGGCGCAGACGGGCGTGGGTAATCCACTTGCGCCAGACCAGGTCTTTGATGACCGGGCGTCGTCATCGCGCAGGTGGCGAAGTGGGTGGAGTCGTGGATCTATATCGAGTTGGGCTGGTACGTCGCTCGGTCAGGGAAGGGACGGCGCTTGGAACCCGACGGCCGGGGTGGGGCCTGAAGCGCAGGTCATGGTCGTTCAGCACTCGGCGGACCGTGGAGGCCCAGGCCCACAAGCAGCCCGCCCGTAGGAGCCGCGGTGAGCCAGGCGCCGGTGAGAGAAGTCCTTGTCGGCGAAGGTCTCGAAGGCCTCCACGATCGCCTCGACCTGACCTGTTTCAGCGTCAAGGTGCCCGCGAAGTATCTTTGATGCCTCATGTAGGAAGGCCCCGTGGGCCGGTGGTGGTCAGGAGGCTTTCTTGACTCGTACGCCTTTGTGGACATCGGGCATATTGCTGGGGATCTAGACGAGGTAGAGCTGGTCGGTCTTGTCCTTGGCCAGGTGAATGAGGATGTCCTGGAACTCGATGATGCGGCGGGTGATAGCGGTGGGATTGAGCCGGTTCCGGTAGGTGAGCAGGTCAGTCTTCTGAGCCTTTGATAAGGGCGTCGGTCCCCAGTAGCCGGTCCAGCGGGGTGCGGGGAGCGTCGTAGAGGCTTTTGCGCCTGCCAATCTTGTCAGTGTCTCACTCAACGGGCTCACGGGTGGGAGTCGGGAAGTTGAGCTTGACGTTGATGTACTCTCAGAGGTGACCCAGGACCTCGCGCTCCTTGCTGGTGTAGTAGCGGTAGTAGAAGGCGTAGCAGGTGGTTGTTATTTAGGCAAGATGATGGCCTGGTCGTTCTTCCTGTAGGGGCACGAGCGGGTGAAGTAGATGTCCAGATCCTCGGCCCACTTCACCATGTCAAGCCCCGGGTTTTGTGGAGGCTGGTTTATCCGGTGCCGGTGGTTGCCGTTTGTGATTGTCCCTGGCGGCGGTGGTCGTGGTTGGTGTCGGGTGCCCAGGCGACTTCGTGCTCGGCGGGGGTACGCATCCCGATGGCGGAGTGAGGGCGGATGGTGCCCGCCCAGTGGGCCCACTCGGCGGTGGCGAGCACGGGCGGCGTCGATGTTCTGCCAGGGCACTTGGCCAAAGGATGAGCTCGGCCTTGTACAGCGAGTTGAGCGCCTCGGTCAGAGCAAAGCCGAAAGGAGGTCGCCCTTGGAGCCTACAGAGGCGACCGCCTCGCACTCGGCCAGGGCGGCCCCGTAGCGGATGGACCTGTACCGCGCCCCGCGGTCGCAAGTGATACACCAGGCCAGAGAGATCAGCCCTCTGGCGTTTTCGTTGCCAGAAGGCTATCTCCAGGGTGTCCAGGGCCAGGTCGGTGCACACTGGCCGGTAGGTGGTCTGCCACCCGATGATTCTCCGGGAGTACACGTCGGTCACGAAAGCCACGTAGACCCACCCGGAGAACGTACGCACGTAGGAGGGGGCACCTCCCGCTTGCGGGGGGGGGGGAATGGCGGCGACTCACAGCTCATTTGGCCTGAACGCGCTGCAATACCTTTTGACAAGGTCGGCCGGGCACCGCTCTCGCGGCGCGCTGCGCGTGGTGCGCGGGGACTTGGCACGTCTGACACCGTGCATGCCTAAGACACCCATGAGCCGCTCGACGGTACAACGGACTACGTGACCGGCACCGTGACGCTCGGCGATCTCGGGTCGGCCCCGCATCACGTGCATCTTGCGGGCACCTCAGAACCGGTAGCTGGTTCTTGTGGGCCTTGGATATCTCCGCCTTGAGGGTCTCGTCGTGCAACGACCTGGCTGATGGGTGGCGGGTCTTGGCTGCGTAGTAGGTACTCGGGACGATCTTGACTCCGGCGCCAGTGAGCACCGTGCAGATCGGCCAGGCCCCGAACTCCTCCTTCTTGGTCTCGATGTGCTGACCAGATCAACGGGATGAGCGCTCACACTCCGTTGCGATAGACAAGCTGACGCGCTCTTCAGGATCACGTTGGCTCTTCGCAGTTCTCGGACCTCCAATGCCGGCTCCTTGATCCGCTGTGCCTCGTCGGTGGTGGTGCTGAGCCGGGTGCCCTGGTCGATCTGGGCCTTCTTGACCCAGGTGCGTAGAGCCTCAGGGTGAACACCCAGTTCCTCGACGATCCTGCGCACCGCCCCCTTGGCCCGCGCCAGATCGGCCAGCGCCTCCAACGCCATCCTCGTGGTCCGCTCGCGCAGCTCATCGGGGTACCTCCTTAAGTCCCATGGCAGTCATCACTGCCCCCACCAAACCCGAGGCGGTTCAAGTATGGTCGGGTCTCAGACGGGGTCAGCCTTGCGGCTCTTGTCCCGCTCACTTCCAGAGCTCATTACCTTGTTGGTAGTTCCTGGTGGTAGATGCCGAGGACTGGGCCACCCGGGACCACGAACAAGGTAATGGGCGAGTTCTGTGGATGTGTTCGCTCGCAGTGATTCGACAATAGAGGCATCCCAGAGATTATCGAGCATAGACCGACTTCAACTAGTTTCTGAGAGATAGAGCCTACTGATCGACAGGAGGAAAAGAGTTATGCTCGATAGGTCGCCGACAGCCTATGACAGGATTCTTCCTGCTGGTGTAGCCATCGCAGACAGTCGCATCGATCTTGACGTCCCCCTTTTTCCGGAGGAAGAGGAACGAGCTTTGCCGATGGTCGCCTCACGCCGCGCTGACTTCGTCACTGTGCGAGCATGTGCCCGCCTAGCGCTCAGTCAACTCGGTATATGTCGCGTTCCGCTCGTTCCTGGAGAGGCTGGGGAACCGTCCTGGCCAAGTGGCGTCGTCGGCTCGATGACCCACTGCCGTGGCCTGCGCGCCGCAGCCGTCGCCCGTGTCGATGACTTTGATACAATCGGAATCGATGCGGAACCGAACGATCCGCTCCCAGTTGGCGTGATTGATACTGTTGCGTCCTCAGCAGAGCAGCGACACCTGCAGGACCTGCACGAAGGGATCATCTCCTGGGATCGTCTTCTGTTCAGCGCCAAAGAGTCTGTCTACAAAGCCTGGTATCCGCGAGAACGCTCGTGGATTGGATTCCAAGATGTAGACATTACTCTCGGCGATGGTGTGCTGACTGCGGAGGTCCACGCCGAGACGAACGCTAGGATCATGTTGACCGGACGCTGGGACATGAGTCAAGGGATTCTCATAACGGCCGTTGTAGTCCCTGCGGGCGAGTGGCCCTTAGCGACCGGAGCGGCACCCATCTAGCCTGCTAGGCCGACGTTGCTGGCCCTTGACTTCAGTTCTGAAGCGCCCGTCACCGGTACCAACAGCGCCGGTAGAACCTGCACAATGGTTTGTGCTTGTGAAGTGCGTGGCGTCAGGTCTGCAATGCAGCGCATTGACAGTTCCGACATGTAACTCACGGCGATATCCATGTCCTGGGCCATCGTTCATCGCACTGCACTCCCAGCGAGCCGACGTCGCCGCCGAAGTCGAGACTCTGGTGCAGATCGACCCTTATATGCCACGCTCTGTCCACGCGTGCCCGGGACTGGGGTTCCGGCCATTTTCTTACTGGGCGAGCCTCTGGGCAAGACTTCCAATCCTCGACGCCCAGCTTCTTACGTAGGACTGGCACCAGCAATCAGAAGATCGGCCTCATAAATCCGAGACCATCAGGTCAACTTGGAGTCCCAACACCATCAAAGGCGATTCCAGCGTAGGTAGGCGATCGTCGCACCTACCACTAATACCCCTCCCACCCAAAATTGAGGCATCCAAAGTAGGAGCCGCCACCAACTGTAACGCGACAGTGACTCCCCTGCCAGAAGCTTCGGGAAAGCACCTATCGACCCAAACAGACCATAGGCTATAAGCAGCACTCCTGCTCCCCAGCCGAAAGTCAAGCGCATCCAACGTGGCACTCTAATGACGTCGGGGCGAAGTAAGGCGACACCAAAGACGACGAAACCCAACTTCACCAGCCCTGAGATAAACACGACAACAACGAACCAAGTGGGTCGCTCTTGAGCGAGTCTAAGCCCTTCCCCTTGGAGAACCGTGTCAACCAACCATGAGGAGCCCAGAGACCAGGACACACTGATGGAGCCAAAGAAGATCCACCACAGCATCATAGCTATAACCACCGCCCGCGAGCGACCCGTCACTTCAACCACTGCCCCTTTTTGTCCGTTGAACCTTGATGATGCGTGCTGCCATACAGCTTAACTCTAATATTCCAACACATCTTGTGTCTACCAGACGGTCGGCAACCCCGGACCGATTCATGGTTCCGTTGAACTGGCTCATCTGGCGCACCTCCGGCGAACTCCGCCCTGGCTGCCCGTTACCTTGTTGGTGGTCCTGGGTGGTCCGGGGCCGGGCCAGTTGCTGTGGGCATGATGTCTTGCCCCTGTCCGTAGATGATCCGGTGGCGAAAGTCACCTGCGGCAGCCGGACGCCGGTGACCGCTGATAAGGGGAACGACCCACCGCGTGTGAGGTCTTTCGCAGGCGTGGGTGCGGAACCGGTCGTCCACCGGCTGGCCCCGTATCAACTTGACCGAGAGGCGGCAGGAGAGATGGATATCGAGGACATCGACGTCTTCATCGGTACCGGGCGTCGGCAAGACGGACTACTGGGCCACGGCCCTGAGCCGGGACGGGCGGAAGGTCCTCGACAAGGCCCTGCCCAACGACGAGGCACGTCTGCGTTCCCTTTACGGCAAGCTGGCCGATCACGGACACCTGCTGGTGGTGGTCGATCAGCCCGCCACCATCGGGGCCCTGGCCGTGGCGGTGGCCCAGGACATGGGCATCACCGTGGGCTACCTGCCCGGACTGTCGATGCGCCGCATCGCCGACCTGACACCGGGCAGCGCCAAGACCGACGCCAAGGACGCGGCCGTCATCGCCGGCGCGGCCAGGAGCATGCCTCACACCCTGAGAGCCATCAACGCCTCGGACGAGGACGCGGCCGCCTTGTCGATGCTCACGGGATTCGACCTGGACCTGGCCCGCCAGGTCAACCAGAGCGCTAACCGGATCCGGGGCCTGTACACCCAGATCCACCCCACCCTCGAGCGGGTGCTGGGGCCCTGACCGGGTGCACGACGCCATCCTGGAGGCCCGTCGCCGCCTGGCCCACCCCAGCCGACCTGAAGCGCGCAGGCAGGACAAGGATTGACGCCAAGCTCAAGGCCCACGGGTGCAGACGCCACACAACCTGGGCCGGCCAGATCGTCTCGGCCTTGGAGCACCAGACCGTGGTGGTCGCCGGCACCGACGCAGCCGCAGCTACCTCACCTGGCCAGGCAGTTCATCTCCCTGCACGCTCAGCGGGCCGATATCTCCATGCCCGGGATCGGGGTCAGGACCGCCGCCGTCTTCCTGGCCGAGACCCTGGGCAAGACCTCCAGGCACCGGTGCCCAGCTGGCCTCCTACGCCGAGCTCGCTCCCGTCACACGCCGCTCCGGCTCATCGATCCGTGGTGAGCACGTCTCCTACGGCGGCAACAAGAGGCTCAAGCGCGCCATGTTCCTGTCCGCCTTCGCCTCCCTGCGCTCCGACCCCGTCTCCCGGGCCTATTACCAGCGCAAACGAGACCAGGGCAAGCGTCATAACCAGGCCGTTCTCGCCCTGGCCCACCGCCGCATCCTGACCATGCACGCCATGATCCGAGATGGAGCCCTCTACGACCCACAACCAGCCACGAAACTACCCGCCGCCGCTTGACACACCACATAGGGGCACCCCCCGCCTGGGAGGAGCCAAAACCCCGAGCATGCTCGCAGTCAATATCGCCGCAGCCGCATCCATCCCCCTCGCCTCGCGCCACCCTGACATCGGCGCCACCACCAGCCTCATCCTGTGCTGGATCGCCCTGGCTGTTCCGGGCCCCTATCCTCGGGTTTTCATTGTTGAGGTGTTGAAAGTGGGGTGAAGGTGCTCCTTTTCCTGGGATAATGCGGATTGCTTAGGTCCGTGCATGACCAGGAGAGGAGCACCTTCGTGGTGAAGAATAGCGGGTTGTACCCGTCTGTGGTGGCGGAGTCGGGGGACGTGCCTGCGGTGGGGCTGGCCGGGGCAAGGCTGCTGACCGAAACCATCCGGGTCACGAGCCTGGACGCCTCGCTGTCGAAGGCTCTGTCGTGGTGGCGGGGCTCCTGGGCGGTGCACGACCCGGGCAAGATCATGGCGGATCTGGCGGTGTGCGTGGCCCTGGGCGGCCGGTGCCTGTCGGATGTGGCCCTGCTGCGATGCCAGGGGGAGGTCTTCGGGCCGGTGGCCTCCGACCCCACAGTCTGTCGGCTGGTGGGGACCCTGGCCGACCACGTCGAGGCGGTCGAGGCCGCCGTGAACCGGGCCCGCACAGTGGTGCGGCAGCGGGTGTGGGCCCTGGCCGGAGCGGACGCCCCCACGGCTGGTATCTCGGCGGCCCACCCGTTGGTGATCGACGTCGACGCCACCCTGGTTAATGTCCACTTAAGACAAGGAGGGCGCGGCCCCGACCTTCAAGAAGGGGTTCGGCTACCACCCCCTGACCGCCTGGATCGACCACGGAACCGGCCAAGGTGGGGGTGAGTGCGCGGTGATCATGCTGCGGCCCGGTAACGCCGGGCCGCAGCACCGCCGCCGACCACGTCGAGATCATCCGCCGAGCCCTGGACCAGGCCGGACTGGGACCCCGGCCCGGGCGGCGGGTCCTGGTGCGCATCGACGGGGCCGGAGGAACGAAGGAGACCATCGAGTTCCTGACCCGTCGGCGGGTGTCCTACAGCGCGGGGTTCACCCTGCCGGACCACACGCCGCAGATCTACGACACCATCCCCGAGGCGGCCTGGACCCCCGCGTACAACACCGACGGTGAGCCCAGACAGGGTGCGGACGTCGCTGAGACCCGCCGACCTGCTGGACCTGACCGCCTGGCCCAAGGGGATGCGGGTGATCATGCGCCGAGAGCGGCCCCACCAGGGCGCCCAGCTGCGCTTCGAGGACGTGGGCGGCTACCGGCTCACCGCCTTCGCCACCAACACAAAAGTGGGCCAGCTCGCCGACCTCGAGGTCCGCCACCGGCTACGGGCCCGCTGCCAGGACCGCATCCGCTGCGCGAAAGACACCGGGCTTGACCGCTTCCCCTTGCAGGGGTTCGCTCAGAACCGTATCTGGTGCCTGATCGTGGCCCTGGCCCGCAGGCCTGCTGGCCTTC
>ERZ773077.2716-NODE-2716-length-11208-cov-7.254909_pt1 | contig 11208 bp, 18 predicted proteins | sample MGYA00580612_ERZ773077 | MGnify/ENA primary metagenome ERZ773077 (study PRJEB29015, sample SAMEA2737971) | human oral metagenome | biome: human oral; feature: human-associated habitat; material: dental | place: China | collected 2021 ...
CGGTGCGACGAAAAGATTATTGCGGAGCGTGAATCCGAGAAAGTCCATGGGTGAAAGAAAAGGGTCGCAGGGATGGAAGTGAAATCAATAAAAAGCCTCGTCAAAGCCAAACTGGCAACACGGTGGCAGTGCTGATCAAGGCCGAACGGCAAAAGTCGGTGACGGGCACATACGACGATTCAGGAAAAAGCGATTCTACCTGCTTTGTTGTGCAAGGACTGTCAGGAAGTGTACAGAGTGTATGTGCGCAAGTTCCCTAAAGTATGGAGAATCGGGCGAGCAGCCCCGCCTGGAACGGGCTTCCGATGCCACGCCCGTCATCACCGTCTGTCTGCTTTGCCGGCAGGCGGCGAATCATGCCGGCCTTAGTCTTCCGTATCGGGCTTATCCGCTGTTTTGTCGTCCGGCTCGGGCAGGACGATGTTGACCTCGAGCACCTCGTAGTTCCCCTGCTTTTCCAGCGACACTTTGATGTCATCCGGATTGATCGACACGTACTTGGAAATCACGGCGATCAGTTCCTTCTGCATCTTGGGCAGAAACTCCTTTTTGCCCGACAGGCCGCTGCGTTCGTGCGCAATGATTAGTTGCAGGCGCTCCTTGGCCGTTGCGGCGGATTTCGGTTTGTTGCCGAACAGGCGTGAGAACAGGGACATTTATTTCCCTCCGAAAAGGCGGCGGAGCAGGCCGGGCTTTTCGTAATCGACGAAGCGCAGCGGCAGGTTTTTGCCTTCCTTGTCGAGGAAGCGGTCGACCACGTCGGCGTATGCCTGCGCCACGTCGCTGTCCTGAATGTGGATAACCGGGGTGCCCTGGTTGGATGCCTGTAACACGGTTTCCGACTCGGGAATGACACCGATGATCGGAATTCGCAGGATTTCCTGCACATCCTTGTACGAAAGCATTTCCCCGTCATCGACCCGCTTGGGCGCGTAGCGGGTGAGCAGCAGATGTTCTTTGACCGGTTCGTCGCCGGAAATGGCGCGCCGGGATTTCGCCTGGATAATGCCGAGAATGCGGTCAGAATCGCGCACGGAAGAGATTTCCGGATTGGTCACGATGATCGCCTCGTCGGCGAAGGTCAGCGCCATGACCGCGCCGTGCTCGATGCCGGCCGGCGAGTCGCAGACAACGTAGTCGAACGCCATCTGTTCGAGTTCCTTGAAGACCTTCTCAATGCCTTCTTCGGTCAGCGCGTCCTTGTCGCGCGTCTGCGAGGCGGGGAGCACGAACAGATTGTCGTTGCCGCAATGTTTATCCTTGATCAGGGCCTGGGTCAGCGTTGCTTCGCCATGCAGGACATTGACCAGATCGTAGACGACGCGGCGTTCGCATCCCATGATCAGATCGAGGTTGCGCAGGCCGACGTCGAAATCGATGACGGCGGTTTTATGGCCGCGCAGCGCGAGGCCGGAGGCAAGGCTGGCGCTGGTAGTGGTTTTGCCGACGCCCCCTTTACCGGAGGTCACGACGACGATTCGTGCCATGGCGGTCTCCCGTCAAAAAGAAAGAATTCTACCTGTTGACGGGATTTTTTCCTGTCCGGCCGCCGGTCGCCGGCCGAAAAGGCGCGCTCAGTCGGTTTTTAGCGCCTGGATATCCAGCCAGTCGCGCGCTTCCGCCGTGTCATGGCTAAGCCGGATCTGCGTCGGTCGCCCGGCGAGGCCGTCGGGAATGCCGTGTTCGAAGGTGCGGTAGAGTCCTGCAATCGAAACCAGTTCCGCTTCGAAGCGTGTGGTGAAAATACGCGCGCCCGCATCGCCGGAAGCGCCCGCGAGCGCACGGCCGCGCAGGGGCGCATAGATATGGATGCTGCCGTCGGCAATCACTTCGGCGCCGGCATTGACGGCCGCCAGCATGACCAGATCGCCGCCGCGGGCATAGACCTGCTGACCGGAACGCAGCGGCCGGTCGATGATCAGCGTCTGCGCGGCAGGTGGCGCATCGGGTGGGATTTCGGATGCATGCTTGCGTGCGCTTTCGGAGCGGGCTTCGGATGGAAGGTCCGGTGCGGTTGTTTCGGGGTGGATGTCGTCTCCGGCGGAGAGGGGGGCAAGCGCCTCAGCGCGAGCGGGATGCCGGAAAGCTGTCAGCGGCGGCAGACCGGCTTCGGCAGCGGCGGCGCGCAGCGCATCGCTGCCGCCGCTCACGCCGATGATGTACAGGCCGTGACGCTGAAAGAGGGCGGCGATAGCAGCCCAGTCGGGCGATTCGGGAAGGCTGTCGGCTGCCGCCTCGGCCAGCGGGTCAAGCTCAAGTACGGCGGCCTCACCGTCAAAAAACGCTTCGTCGCCAAACAAATCGGCTGCACAGGCAGCCAACGAATCCGGCTGGAGCGAGCGCAGGGCAATGCTGATGACGGGAAGCGTGGTTCCTTTGAATTCAATGAGGCGGATTTTCTTGCGCGTGCGCGCCATGGCAGCCGATCCTGAAAATTGACGAGATGGGTGAGTCTAGCCGAGCTGGCGAAAATGTGGAATTCGGCATGAGCCTGGGGCGGAGCGGCCGGGGGCGCCGGCGGTTTAGGCGGGGCCGTGAGCGTTTCCGCCGACGCTCAGCAAACGCTGTACAAGCGTCGTATAAATTCCTTTTGTATTCAATGCCTTGTAGCCCTAGTGTATAGGGCGTTTGCGGGCCGTGGGTCTTAAAAGGCCTCGCGTAGGCCGGTTTCATCCTTTTTGTTCTGCGTGTTGGTGAGTGCGCACGCCCGTGCCAGACTGACCCAGACCGACCGACCCGCCATCAGAGAAGGTCCGCGGAAAATGGCACGCTGAGGGTAATGTCGTCGAATTTAGCCATGGCGCATCAGGGCTTCGATCTCGGCGATTGTTTTGGGCGCGCGGGTATACACCTCGCAGCCCGTGTCGGTGACGAAAACGTCGTCTTCGATGCGGATGCCGATGCCTTGCAGAGGTTCGGGCGCGCCGGCATCGGCGCGCAGGTACAGCCCCGGCTCAACGGTCAGCGCCATGCCCGGGCGCAGGCGCGGGCCCTTGCGCCTGACGGAGTAGTTGAGCACGTCCGGGGCCATGTGCATCCGCGTGCCGATGCCGTGGCCGACGTACTCCTCCAAGATGCCCAGGCGCACGCCGTCGCGCTCGGCGGTGGCCTCGACGACGTCCTCGACGGCGTCGCCGATGGCGTTGAGGCACTGGGCGCGCCCGCCGGCCTGGCCCGCGGCGGCCCGGGCGACGGCGGCGATGGCCGCCCACAGGGCCTCATGGGTGGTGCGGTCCAGGATGCGGTCGGAGTCGCCGTCGTAGCGCCCGCCGACGACGGTGGTGAAGGCGGCGTCGCCGTGCCACTGGACGCCGTCGTCGTCGGTGATGTAGGCGCCGCAGTCGAAGGTGACCAGGTCCCCGGCCCGCAGCGCCCGCGGGCCCGGGATGCCGTGGACGACCTCGTCATTGACCGAGACGCACACCGTGGCCGGGTAGTCGTAGTAGCCCAGGAAGTTCGAGCCGGCGCCCGCGGCCTCGATGACGCCGGCGCACACGTCGTCCAGCTCGCCGGTCGTCACGCCCGGGCGCACCGCCTCGCGCAGGGCCGCGTGGATGTCCGACACCACGAGCCCGGCACGGCGCATGTGGCGCACCTGATCAGGGGTCTTGAGCTCGATGCGCTTGCGGGAGAACACGGCACCTACACACTCAGTCGGGCGGCCAGGGCCGCCATGATCCGGTCCGTCACCTCGTCGATGCCGCCCATGCCGTCCACGCGCAGCAGCAGGCCCCGGCCCTCGTAGATCGCGGCCAGCGGCGCGGTGGCCTCGGCGTAGACCTCGAGCCGACGGCGGATGACCGGCTCCGTGTCGTCGGCGCGCCCCTGCTCGGCGGCGCGGCCCAGCAGGCGCTCGACGACGGCGTCGGCGTCGGCCGTGATCTCGACGACGACGTCGAGGGCCTCGCCCCGCTCGGAGAGCATGTCATCCAGGGCGTCGACCTGGGCCGCGGTGCGGGGGTAGCCGTCGAGGAGGAAGCCGGAGGCGGCGTCGTCCTCGGCCAGGCGATCGGCGACCATGGCGTTGGTCACCGAGTCGGGGACGTACTCGCCCTTGTCCATATAGGCCCGGGCCCGCCGCCCCAGCTCGGTGCTCCCGGCGACGTGGGCGCGGAAGATGTCGCCGGTGGAGATCGCCGGTATGCCCAGGCGCTCGCCGATGCGGGCGGCCTGGGTGCCCTTGCCGGCTCCGGGGGGGCCCAGGAGGACCATGCGTGCGCTCATGAGAGGAACCCTTCGTAGTGGCGCTGCTGAAGCTGGGAGTTGATCTCCTTGACCGTCTGGAGGCCCACGCCGACCATGATGAGGATCGTCGTGCCGCCGAAGGGCAGACTCGCGGACAGGCCGAGCCACAGGACGGCGATGGTGGGCAGCAGGGCCAGGACCACGAGGTAGACCGAGCCGGCCACCGTCACGCGGTTGATGACGTAGGAGAGGTAGCGCACGGTCGGCTCCCCGGCGCGGATGCCGGGGATGAAGCCGCCGTACTTCTTCATATTGTCGGCGATCTCCTCCGGGTTGAAGGTGATGGCCGTGTAGAAGAAGGTGAAGAAGAGGATGAGCAGGCTGTAGGCCACGAGGTAGACATTGGCGTCCTGCCGGAGGTGGTTGTGGATCCACTGCACCCAGCCCGCATTGGTGTTGGAGAACTGGGCGAAGAGCTGGGGCATGGACAGGATCGAGGAGGCGAAGATGACGGGGATGACGCCCGCGGTGTTGATCTTGATGGGGATGTAGGTGGTCGAGCCGCCGTACTGGCGCCTGCCCACCATGCGCTTGGCGTACTGCACCGAGATGCGCCGGGTGGCCTGCTCGATGAAGACGACGGCGACGGTGGCCACGAGGATGATGGCGATGACCACGAAGAACTTGTAGGCGTCGGAGCCGCCGAAGATGGACAGCAGGTTCTTGGGCATGCGCGCGACGATGGAGGTGAAGATGAGCAGGGACATGCCGTTGCCGATGCCCTTGTCGGTGATGAGCTCGCCGAGCCACATGATCAGGCCGGTGCCCGCGGTCATGGTGACGATCATGAGGGCCATGGCCGGGGCGGAGGAGTTGGGGACCAGCGGGTCCGGGCACTTCATGCCGAAGGGCTGGTTGGTGGAGGCGGTGGCCACGATCGCCGAGGACTGGAGCACGCCCAGGCCGATGGTCAGGTAGCGGGTGTACTCGGTGAGCTTGGCGGTGCCGGACTGGCCCTCCTTGTGCAGCTCCTCGAAGCGCGGGATGACCACGCGCAGCAGCTGGATGATGATGGAGGCCGTGATGTAGGGCATGATCCCCAGGGCGAAGACGCTCAGCTGGAGCAGGGCGCCGCCGGAGAAGATGTCAATGAGGTTGACCAGGCCGGGATCATCCTGGTTCTGCTGGTTCTTCAGGGGGTCCAAGCACGCCTGGACGTTGGTGAGGGAGACGCCCGGGGTCGGCAGCACGGACCCTAGGCGGAACAGGGCCATGATGCCCAGGGTGAAGAGCAGCTTCCTCCGAAGGTCAGGCGTCTTGAAGGCCTGCATGAACGCGCTGAGCACTCGGTCTCCTGTGGCTCCGGGGACGATCTGACGGCAGCCGTGCGGGCGCACGACGGCCCGGTACCGGGACAGCACCGTGAGCCACCCTACCGCGTGCGTCACCCGCTTCGGTCCATCGTCGCCTCCTTGTAACGGGGTATCCGTCACCATCGTGCCCGCATGCGTCACCGCCCGCCCGGAAGGTCGAAGCACATCCCGGCGGCCTCGATCACCCGGTCCGCCCGCATCCCCGCGACGAAGCCGGGAACGCGTCTGGCGGCACGCATGGAGCCGTCACCGCGATCGGGATCCCGCTCATAACCGAGTTGCGACCACCACCCCAACACCTCGTCCTGGGCCGCCGGCTCGGTACTCCCGATGGGCACGACCGTCCCGCCGGCGGCGGACACAAGGATGGCGCACACGCCGTCCCAGAGTGACGAGGGGTTCAGCTGGACCGCGATGTTGTCAGCGTTCTGGATCACCTTGCGGGTTACCGGGGCTCCGGCGATGTTGAACACCTGCGCCTCGGGCCAGTGTTCGAGCGCGCGCTCGCGAAGGACGCAGAAGCGCGTCCACCAATGAGGCTTGTATCCGCCGACGATCAGAACGGGCTTGGCGGTGATCTCGTGGAAGGTGTCGGCGTTGCCGTCGTAGGTCAGGGGCTCCGCGTCGTAAGCCTCGCCACCCTCGAACCCCTGATCGATCAGGTCGATCGCCACGTAGGGCTCGTTCTTGTCGTAGACGACCGTTCCGCCCTCGGCGTCGAGAACCCCCACGTATCTCAAAGGGCAGTAGGGCCGGCCCTCCCTCAGTCCGACGAACTGCTGGATGACGATCACGTGACCCCATCCGCCCGGGATCGCCCAGGCGGGCGCCGAACCGTCGACGGGGTCGAGGTAGGCGATGTGGTTGAAGGCCGGACTCAACAGCACTTGGCTCATCGGCGCCTCCTCGCCGAAGACCAGGATCCCGGGTACAGCGCGGCGCAGGGCGGAGTCGGAGAATTGCTGCATGTGCTGGTCCACCTTCTGCGCCGGATCGCCCATGTGGTGTGGATCCGCGATCAGCACGCTGTCGGTGTCCGAGTTCGCCCTCGACGCCAGGAGGATCTGTCTGCGCATCTCCCACCACGCGTCCCTCAGCAAGGGGGTGATCAGCCCGGACCAACCACTGTCGCTACGTATGACAGTCGACACAACAAACCTCTCTACAAACTTTGATGTCTCCGCTCATCATAGTACTACACTGTGACAGTCACACACGTCCACTTCCGACGATCACATGTGACTGGCCCCACACAGAGAAAGGTAAGGGATTCCATGCCCAACGACACCACGCTGCGATCGCGCACGGTCTCGGTCCGCCTCGACGGCGAATTGTTCGATCGGCTCGTCACGATCGCCAAGGTCAAGGGGACGACGATGGGCGCCGTCATCCGGGATGCCATCGACCAGCATGCGAAGTCGCTCATGAGCGACCCCGCCTGGGTCGAGGAGGTTGAGGACCTTCAGCGCCGGTTGGCTCCCCTCCTGCCGCCGAAGCAGTGATAGAAGGCTTGACACGGCGAACGAGGGCCCCTCCCCCGGCGGTGAACCGGTGGGAGGGGCCCTCGATCTCGTTCGCGACCCGCCCCGGTGAGGGGCTGGGCCCGGCCCGCTCAGCGGGCGGTGAGCGAGCCCCCGGCGGCCTCGATCTTCTCCTTGGCGGAGCCGGACCAGGCGTCGGCGGTGATCTCCAGCTTGATGTCGACGTCGCCCCCGCCCAGGACCTTGACGAGCCAGCCGTCGCGCACGGCGCCGGCGGCGACGAGGTCCTCGACCGTGACCCGGCCGCCCGCGGGGAACAGCTCGGCGATGCGGCCGACGTTAATGGGCTGGTACTCCACCCGGTTGGGGTTCTTGAAGCCGCGGAGCTTGGGCAGGCGCATGTGGAGCGGCATCTGGCCGCCCTCGAAGCCGGGGCGGACCTGGCGGCGGGCCTTGGTGCCCTTGGTGCCGCGGCCGGCGGTCTTGCCCTTGGAGCCCTCGCCCCGGCCCACGCGGGTCTTGGCCTTCTTGGCGCCGGGGGCGGGCCGCAGGTGGTGCAGCTTGATGATCCGCGTCTTCTCGGTCCTCTCGGCCTTCTCGACCTCGGTCCCGGGCTTCCCGGCCGGCTCGGTCTTCCTGGTGACAGCCATCTCAGGCCTCCTCAACGGTGACCAGGTGGTGCACCGTGGCGATCATGCCGCGCACGGAGGGGGTGTCCTCGCGCACGACGGACTGGCGGATCTTGCGCAGGCCCAGGGTGCGCAGGGTCTCGCGCTGGCGGCGGGTGCCGCCGATGCCCGAGCGGATCTGGGTCACCTTGAGCTGCTTGGTCGTCTGCTTCGATGCGGACTCGGCCATCACGCATCCACTCCTTCGGCGGCCTTGGCGGCCTCCTTCTTCTCGGCCTCGGCGCGCCGGTCGGCCTCGCCCTCGGCCCGGGCCCGCAGCATGGACGTCGGCGCGACGTCCTCCAGGGGCAGGCCGCGGCGGGCCGCCACGGACTCCGGCTGCTCGAGCTGCTTGAGCGCGTCGACCGTCGCGTGGACGATATTGATCGCGTTGGACGAGCCCAGCGACTTCGACAGGATGTCGTGGACGCCGGCGCAGTCCATGACGGCGCGCACCGGGCCGCCGGCGATGACGCCGGTGCCGGGGGAGGCGGGCCGCAGCAGGACGACTCCGGCGGAGTCCTCGCCCTGGACCAGGTGCGGGATGGAGCGGCGGATCATGGGGACGTGGAAGAAGTTCTTCTTGGCGATCTCGACGGCCTTGGCGATGGCGGAGGGGACCTCCTTCGCCTTGCCGTAGCCCACGCCCACGGTGCCCTCTCCGTCACCGACGACGACCAGCGCCGTGAAGGTGAAACGGCGGCCGCCCTTGACGACCTTGGACACGCGGTTAATGGTCACGACGCGCTCAATGTACTTGTCGTCGTTGCCGCGGTCGCGACGATCGCGGCGTTCGTTGCGGTCACGACGACCGCGGTTGTCTCCGCGCTCGTTGTCGCGCTGGCCCGAGCCGTCGGACGACGCGGACCTGTCTCGCTGCGGTGCAGCCATCAGATACTCCTATGCTTTCTCGTCGTCTTGCTCACAGCGTCAGGCCGGCCTCGCGGGCGCCCTCAGCGACGGCCGCCACGCGGCCGTGGTACTTGTTGCCGCCGCGGTCGAAGACGACCGCCTTGATGCCCAGCGCCTTGGCGCGCTCGGCCACGAGCTCGCCGACCTTGTGGGCGGCGCCGACCTTGTGGCCCTCCACGCCCTTGGCGGCCTCCTCGAGAGTCGAGGCCGCGCACAGCGTGTGGCCGATGGTGTCGTCCACGACCTGCGCCACCATGTGCCGGTTGGAGCGGCTGACGACCAGACGCGGACGCTCCGGGGTGCCGTTGATGCGCTTGCGCACGCGCTGGTGACGGAGCTTGCGGGCCACAGCCTTGGACTTCTTGGTCCTCTTGATCGAGTAAGCCATGGTCACTTACCAGCCTTTCCGACCTTGCGGCGCACGTTCTCGCCGGCGTAGCGCACGCCCTTGCCCTTGTAGGGCTCCGGCGGGCGGATCTTGCGAATGTTCGCGGCGACCTCGCCGACCTGCTCCTTGGAGATGCCGGAGACCTCGATCTTGAGGTTCCCGTCCACCTTGAGGGTGATGCCCTCGGGGGCCTCGACGACGACCGTGTGGGAGAAGCCGAGGAACAGCTCGATGCCGGTGCCCTTCTGGACGGCGCGGTAACCGGTGCCGACGATCTCGAGCCGCTTGGAGTAGCCCTCGGTCACGCCGACGACCATATTGTGGATGAGCGTGCGCGACAGGCCGTGCAGGGAGCGCGAGCGGCGCTCGTCGTCGGGCCGGGTCACCAGGATGGAGCCGTCGTCCTGCCGGGTCACGCTCAGGGGCTCACTGATGGTGCGCGACAGGGTGCCCTTGGGGCCCTTGACCGTCACGTCGTTGCCGTCGATGGTCACGTCCACTCCGGCGGGAACCGGGACGGGGAGACGTCCAATGCGAGACATGGTGATTCCTCCGTTCCTGCTTCACCAGACGTAGGCGAGGACTTCCCCGCCCACGCCCCGGGACTCGGCCTGCCGGTCCGTCAGGAGGCCGGAGGAGGTGGACAGGATGGCCACCCCCAGGCCGCCCAGGACCTTGGGCAGGTTCGTGGACTTGGCGTAGACGCGCAGGCCGGGCTTGGACACGCGCTTGAGGCCCTGGATGGCCCGCTGGCGGTTGGCCCCGTACTTGAGGCTCAGCGTGAGCGTCTTGCCGACCGGGGCGTCGGTCACCTCGTAGTCGGCGATATAGCCCTCGGCCTTGAGCATGGCGGCGATGTTCACCTTGAGCTTGCTCGACGGCATGGAGACGGCGTCGTGGTAGGCGTTGTTTGCATTGCGCAGACGGGTCAGCATGTCTGCGATCGGGTCTGTCATAGTCATGAGTGGGCCTGCGCCCTTCCTCGTCGTGGTTTCCTCACCGGACCTGCGACGTAAGTTCTTACCAGCTGGACTTGCTCACGCCGGGGAGCTGGCCGCCCAGGGCCATCTCGCGCAGGCAGATGCGGCACAGGCCGAACTTGCGGTACACCGAGCGCGGCCGGCCGCAGCGCTGGCAGCGCGTGTAGGCGCGGACGCCGAACTTCGGCTTGCGGTTGGCCTTCTCGATCAGAGCGGTCTTCGCCATGTCACTTCTCCTTGAAGGGGAAGCCGAGCTGCTTGAGCAGCGAGCGGGCCTCCTCGTCGGTCTTGGCCGTGGTCACCACGGTGATGTCCATGCCGCGCACGCGGTCGATCTTGTCCTGATCGATCTCGTGGAACACAGCCTGCTCCGTGAGACCGAAGGTGTAGTTGCCGTTGCCGTCGAACTGCTTCGGGGACAGCCCGCGGAAGTCGCGGATCCGGGGAAGCGAGATCGAGATGAGGCGATCGAGGAACTCCCACATGCGGTCGCCGCGCAGCGTGGCGTGCGCACCGATCGGCTGCCCCTCGCGCAGCTTGAACTGGGCGATGGACTTGCGGGCCCTGGTCACCTGGGGCTTCTGCCCGGTGATGGCAGCGAGGTCGCGCACCGCGCCCTCGATCATCTTGGAGTCATGGGCGGCCTCGCCCACACCCATATTGACGACGACCTTGACGATGCGCCCGACCTCCATCACGTTGCCGTGCTTGAACTCCTTGCGGAGGGCCGGGTGCACCTCCTCGGTGTACTTCGTCTTGAGACGGGGGGTGATCTTCTCAGCCTTGTCAGTCATGATCACAGGTCCTCCCCGGACTTCTTGGCGTAGCGCACGCGAACAGTGCGCTTGCGGCCGTTGGGGCGCACGCCTTCCTCAACACGGAAGCCGACCCGGGTGCGCTTCTTGGTCTTGGGGTCGATGGGCATCACGTTGGAGATGTGGATGGGGGCCTCCACAGTCTCGATGCCGCCGGTACGGGCGCCCTGCGCGGTCTGCCCGGCCTTGACGTGCTTGGTAACGCGCTGGACGCCCTCGACGACGACACGGTCGACATCGGGCATCACCTTGAGTACACGCCCCGTCTTGCCCTTGTCCTTGCCGGCGATGACGATGACCTGGTCGCCCTTCTTGATGCGTGCCATGTATCAGATCACCTCCGGGGCGAGCGAGACGATGCGCATGAACTTCTTCTCGCGAAGCTCACGGCCGACGGGGCCGAAGA
>ERZ773077.2718-NODE-2718-length-11208-cov-5.279028_pt1 | contig 11208 bp, 10 predicted proteins | sample MGYA00580612_ERZ773077 | MGnify/ENA primary metagenome ERZ773077 (study PRJEB29015, sample SAMEA2737971) | human oral metagenome | biome: human oral; feature: human-associated habitat; material: dental | place: China | collected 2021 ...
TATATTGTAAAATTTTAAATAATTCAAAATATAGTTTTTACATTGATTTTTAAGTTTTCTTTTTGAGACAGCTTCAGATTACATTATTTTGCAGCTACTGGAACATATAAATGAAGAATAAACAATATATTCAATATAATTCCAAAGGCAATTGTTGCCACAGGCCCTACAGCCATATCAACCAGAGGTTTTTTAGAAGTTTTATTTAAAAGATAGAATCCACCTACAAATAGGAATCCCAGTCCTGTTGACCCTGCCATTTCATTAGCTGCTATCATTCCTCCAACAAGCAGCGAAACTTCAAGGACTTTTGTCATGGCTGTTCTTATCTGATCTCCGCACGCCTTAACACCTGGAAATCTGTCAAGGCTTTTAGCTATTAATTCAAGTAATAATATTTCGATTGCTAAAATTCCGGCTCCCACTATAAATGAAATAACCGGATTTTTTATAAATATTCCTACTACAAATACCAATGTCATTCCTGCAGGTCCGTATACTCCCGTAGTTATTGCAGTTGTTGCAACCAACGGTACAAATCCTATACTTCTTGCAAGGGCCACAAGTCCTGCTTCAAAAGTTTTTGAATCTCCGCCTGATGCATCTTTAAGTGTTGAAGCCAGCAATTTCAAAGATATAGGATCTCCTGCCACAAGTCTTAAGCTGCATGCGGCCGCTATAAGTCCACCCATGATTGAAAGAGGTATTATATTTTTCTTAACTCTGGCTACTCTTGCTGAAAATATTCCTACAAGCATTTCGTTAGAATTTGTCTTTTCAGTATTTTTATCAGTTATCGCAAAGAACAGCATTACAATAACTGCTACAAGAAGAGCCATTCCGTCAGGATTTAAAGTAATTTTCACATTTTCAGCAATAGGTATTTTACCAAATACCGCCGCAATCTGTCTTACAAGTAATGTAATAACCAGTGTTAATGCACCTTTTTTTGTTCCATACTGATAACCTGTCACCAATGCCGGAAATACTGAAAATCCTACAATTATTGGAGAACCTACTTTTGCAAGGCTTGGTAGAAAATCAATAGGCATTTTACTAAATACTTCTACAATCTTTTCAAGTCCAAAAATAAGTCCCATACCATACAGAGCCCCTATTACTCCGGCAAGTACAAGTCCCTTGTTATTTCTTGGTGTAGATGTTCCGATTATGTCCGTTCCAAGCAATATGCTGTGTATTAATATTATAGTTGATCCTATGGAAAACGGAATTCCAAAACCTATTACCAGTCCAAATGATAATGCAAAACTTGTTGCCGCAAGCGCCTTTCTGTCCATTCTTCCTTCCAGATATTCAGGCAGCATCGGTCTTAATCCATCATTAAATACTGCAACTCCAAGATTTGCCAATATTGAAGCAAACCCACTTAATAACGCACTGACTAAAAATTTCTCCATCTCGTTCCTCCTTAATTTCATCGTATTTCAAATTTAATTTAGAATTTTATCAAAACAGAATCAAAAATATTAAGATGACGCTAATGTTCCTTATTTACTTTATATACTCAGCAACTATTTTTATAACCTGCTCTGCCGACTGTGGGGTAAATCCAAATGCCACTTTTCCTATCTTCACTTCATCCCTTATTTTTTCTTCCTCCAGAATATTTCCCGGCATTGCAAGAGTAGCACACTTGTCAGCTCCCGCTATGGCAATGGCCATTGCAAGTGCTCCACCACCACCTGTATTACATGCTCCAAAATAATAATCAACATTTCCCAATTTTACATCCATAGCAGCATCAATATCATTTTTTATAGTTATTTCTGCTTCAGGAATATATTTTTTTATTATTTCTGCAACATTTTCCTTGTCTATCTGTCCTCCTACTACTATCTTCATCTGTTTCCTCCTTTCCTTTTATTCATTTTCCTTTATTAATAATAAATTTACTAAAATATATTTTTTTTCCTCTTCAGGCAGTTTTTCAATAAACACATTTTTTTCAATATCATTATAAATTTCCTGAATTTCTTCCAGTTTTTCAGATTTCAGCACTTCCTGAAAAACACCCTCATCAATGCTGCTGACATTTTCATTTTCTTCAATTCTCTTCAGTGCCATTGATAAATGAGTTATAAGCATTCCACCATTACTTTCTGTCAGACTGATTTTCCATTTTTCATCCAGATATTTTATCAGAAGTGACAGTTTGTCATAAATTCTTTCATTTATTACACCTGCTTCCTTTAAAAGCCCTAATCTGAAATCCAGATTTTCTTTATCCAATTTTCTAACCTCCCATACTGTTTTCTTTAAATTTTCAAAAAATTGAATATTTAAATTAAAATCATTCAACTATACAAAATAAATATTAATAAGTAATTACTAATAAGCTGGTAACATCTTATTTTCCAGTACTTTTTTCTGTATTTCTCCTATATATTCCACATTTATAATTTTTTTTGTTAATTTTTCTAACATACGATTCTGTTTTTTTATTACAAGAACTGCTTCATTTGCCTTATTCAAAACTTCTTTATTTGGTAATTCTTCATAGTCTATTTTTATCTGCTTTTCTTCAATTTCATCATAATTCCATATAATTGCATCAACTATATTGTTTTTTAACAGTTTCAATGTTTCATTATAATTAATTTCAATATATTCGCAATCTTTTGATGTTATACATTCCCTCGTCATATACTTCTGATCTTCAGAATTTTTATCTACACCTATTTTCCTTATTTTTCTTATTCCTGCCGCTTTTAGCAGCACATGCCTCGAGACATAACTTTTCTCTCCAAACCCAAATATTATCTCAATATCATCATACTTTTCCTTTTCAATTTCATACGCAAGCCTTGAAACTATTGCGAAATCATAAATCCCTTTTCTCAGAAGATTCAGTCTTACCTCTGAACCGCTCATATATGCAAAATAAAAATTCATCTTATAATTTTCAAAATTATTTTTTATTCCCGTTGCAAGTCCTTCATACCTTTTGGAATATGGAAGCGGCATCACTCCTACAAGAGAGCCGAAAATACTTTTTTCCATAAGTATCTCATTATTAATTTTTTTTATATATGAACCGAGTACGCCCCTTCTTTCAATTTCAAGCGCCCCCTCTTCCTGCAATGATATAAGTGCTTTCTGAATTAATCCTACTGAAATATTATACTTTTGAGAATATTCAATTATGGAAGGAATTCTTTCTCCAGCTTCCGAAAATACTATTTCCCTTGCAATAGAAAGCATAGCCTGTTCTTTTTTGTTCATTTCTTTATTTTCCTTCCTTGTATTTTTCATTTTAAATTTTCATTTTTTTGAAAGTTTATTCCTATTAAAAGTATACCTTGAAAATTTTAAAAAACAAGTGATTTATAATTCAATATTATTAATTATCAAAAAAAGAACAGCTTCTGCTGTTCCAAAAAATTATTTCTTTTTCATAACTTTATCAAGCTCTCTAAGAGTTTCCTCTAACTCTTTTGAAGTCCATTTCCCTTTAATTTTTTCCAGTTCCATTTCTTCATTATCAATTTCATATTTCTTAGCTTTTTTAGCATTGTCAAATTTTTCCTTTAATATTTCCATATATATGTTCATCATTTTTGAAACATCTTCTATATTATCATTTTTTGGTAATTTACGCCCATATCTTTTCAAAAATCTTTTTTCAATTTCTTTTTCATCTTTATCATCAATATCCACTTCATCAATATTTATAATTTTTGTCTCGTATTTTACATTTACTTTTGAATTTGACAAATATTCTATCTTTTTCACTTTAATTTCTGTTGTTTCAGCTACTAGAGCAAAAAGTTTTGAATAGCTTTCTGCTATGATTTTAGAAGCTTTTTTTAGTTCTTCTTTTTCCTTTTTGGTCATTTTCTCTGTATCTATTTCAGCTTGAAAACTAGATTCTATTTCATTGGAAACGGAGGACAGAAGCACTTTATAAGTTTCTTTTACAACATTTTTTACTCCCGCTTCTATTTCTTTATTTTCCTGATTTATTTGCTGTTCTGACAATGTAACTTTTTTACTTTTCTTTACTTCGTATCCTTCTCCAAATAACTGCAATGAGAATAATAATAAAATAATTGCTCCTAGTTTTTTCAAAAAAATCACTTCTCTTTCTAAAAATTTAACATAATTGAATAAAAAACTAAACTTGATTTGGCTGACAGACTTCTACTAATCCATACGGTAATAAAGTCTCTTCATCAATATAAAAACCATTTGTAATTCTAGGTTCTTTATTTTGTTGAGACAAATCAGATTGAGATAAACTGCCTAAAATTCCTTTATAGCCACCTAAAAAAATCATATTTTTATTACTATCCAGCTGTTTTTGAAGACTACATTTAATTTTATTCAATTTTTTCATACATTCTCCTTGATTTTTCTCTTGTTTTTTTATTTTATCAATTTCATCTATGTAGTTCTTTAATTTTATTTTAGTAATACCGAAGTTCTCTTTTAGTTTGTCACAGAAAATTTTTTCAATCTCTGATGATTTCATTAAAATTTCACTTTCAAATTCTTTTTTGCTTTCCAGCATTTCAATAGCTACACCTGGGAAAAAAATAGTATATTTTGGAATTTTATTTTTTTCATGATTATCTTTTTTCTCATACAGATATTGAAATTTATATAAATTTTTCAATTTGATATCTCTGATTTTAACATCATGAAATAAGATTTTACTTCTAAAACTATTTTCTTTTTCATCTTTTTTACTCCCTAATAATGCTCCTTTTAACGAAGAAGCAGGAATATAATATCCATTTGCATATGAAAAATTACTTTCAGATAATAAATCTCTGTCATCATAACTATAAAAAGGATATACAATATTAATATTTTCTACTTTCTCTATTTTTGTATCTTTCATTATAATTTCTTTAAAGTCAACGCCTTTGTATAGTGCTTTCTCCATTCTTGGGGATAAAATTACCGAAGAAATAGTTTTAAATTTAAGTTTCATTATGTGCCTCCAATTTTACAAGATAAGAATTACCAAAAATAATTGTATTTTTGTTATATAAAGGATTGTATTTACTATTATCAATACTTTTCCCTATTTGATAGGGATCTACGGTATCATTTTTCACGGTAATAATACTTCCGGCAGTTATAAAACTTATTACTTTAGAAACTTCATTTTCTATTTCAAAAGGCTTTCTGTCAGAAGTATGTATTTCCAATACTGAATCTTCTACCTGAATATTATCAAAATTCGGTAATAGTACCCCTAAGTTTAAATAACTCACATTGACAACTTCCTGTTTTTCATTTTTACTTTCTTCTAACTCTTCAATATCATAAATCCGGTACTCATTATAACCTGCACTTGCTTTTCCACCTAAGAAACAAGGTATTTCATGACCATCAAAACTTCTTTTCAGTTCTTTTAAAGCCTTTGAAATACAGCTTTTCTTTTCTACTCTCACAAAAAAACTGAACTCTTTTTGAATCTCTTCGGATTTATTTTTAAAAGACAGAATTGGTAAAGAATATGCGACATTAGGCATTCCAGGCAATTCTTTCATCTGGCTTTCTAAACGAAATTTTTGTATAAAGGTTTTTGTTTTCTTTATATATTTAAATTCTTTTAGTTCTTTTACTTTAATTATTTTCTTTTTTTTCCCAATATCCAAAAGTTCTTTAAATTGATTTTGAGCAACAAAATCCATACTTTTAAGAGTTTCATGGATATGTTTTGCAGACAAATCATCTATAGAAATAGCTATTTTGTTAAATTCATTTTTTTCTTTTTCTAATTTTTCTTTTTCATCTGTTTTATTTAATTTTTTTCCTTTTTTCTTATTTGTTTTGTCTTCATTTTCTTGATTCTTTTTTTCTATTAACTCTTGAATAATCTTTTCACTTTCTTTTTTTGAATTTATTTGTTCTTTTTCCAACCTTTGAATTTCTTCCTGATTTTTCTCCAGCCTTTTCTGAAGTTTCTGCATAATATATTCTTTTGGAGTTGGATAATATCCGCTGGGCACTATATTTGAAATCATGCATTTTTGCTTCTGTTCCCTTACTCCTTTTACAAAAGAACTGATTTCATCTTCTGTGCAATATTTTTTAGAGAAGTTCATCAGAAAACCAAAAAGTCTTTGAGAATCAGGCAAAGTAGTCATTTCACCTATTTTTTTGAGTTTTACTTCATATGTGATCATCACTTTCCTCCTTATTTCACAATTTCTACTTCTATTTGACCATATCCTCTGGACTTGGAATTTCCAATTCCATAAAATCCACTGTTAAACTCCATTATAGCTTCTTTTAGTTCTTCTTTTATTTTAGCCAGTTCTTCCAGTTCTTCCTTACTTCCTCTAAAAAACGGATTTTGGAACCGAATAACTCCCTTAAACATAATTTCAGGTTTTACTACACGATAAGTTCTTGGGTTACTAAATATTTTCCCATCTTTTTCTTCCAGATTATTTTTAGTTTCTATCAAAAAATAATCATTTTCCTGTTCATCTTTACCTTCTAAAACTCTAAAATCTGAGCAGAATAATCTAGGCATTCCATTAAGTCCTTCCATTCCAAAAATATATTCTGCTTTTGAATTTTTAGCTTTTTCTTCTAAGTTTGAAAGCATTTTATCTATTTTTTCTGTTTTTGAAATGTTTTCATATTTTTTCAAAGTTTCCTCTATAAGTAATTTTACATATTTTTTGGTTTCAATCATTTTTCCTTCTTCTTTTTCCTTTTCCCTAACTATGTTACGTAAAGCCCCCTTAAATGATGATCCATGTATAACCGGTTTTCCATTCTCATCTATTGTTGTCGCCTGATCAACTCCTCCAACAGAAAAACTTTCTGTCTGATTCCCAATTAAACAACTGGATTTTGTTTTCAATTTTATCTCTATTTCAAACATTTTTATTCTCCTGACCTTTAATTTTTTTGTTATTGTTTAATGTTTCTTTTTCTAATCTTTTTGATTTCTGTTTTTTCATTTTTAAATTAATTTTTTTGATTGTTTTCCTTCGTTTTAGATTTTTTTATTTTTTCTGCAGTCTTAAAAATAATTCTTTGCTGATTATATTGATAAAGTAAAATCAGACGATCTAGCCATTCTGTCCCTGAAATTTCATTGAACTTCTTTATGAAATATTTTTTATTAAATGACAAACGATGAACATTTGTTTCTTGAATTTCTGAATTTTTACTTGAATTATACTTACTGAATATAGTTATTACCTGTTTACTTTTTTTCATTTCCACCAATTTTTTTGCTCGAAAAAATATCGATGAATCAAACCCGGCACTTTTATACAATACTATATTTTTGCCATTCTCTTTATTTTTGCCATTCTCTTTTTTAAAAAATATCTCCTCAATACTGTCTTCCTCTGCAATTTTTAAAATATAATTTATTGGTTTATGAAACATAATGGAACGTATTCTTCTTTCCTGATCTTTTTTAGAAATTTTTTTTGAAGAAATAATATATTGATAATTCCATTCTTCTGCTGGAACAGAATACTGTTCCTTTAAAAATAGTAATGTCAGTTTTAACTTTGGAATTAAAATTTCATTGATTTTTTTTGGTACAAAATACCTTTCATTTTGATCTTGTTTCTCTTTTTTCTTTTCCAATAAATGTGATAACCAGTAATATTTAAAATATAGCTCTGCATTTTCTTTTATATTGCTTATTTCTCCTGTACGAAGATTTGGCTTTAAAAAATAAAGTGCATGAAGCATCTGTTTCTTTTCGTCTTTTTCTGTTTCCAGATAAATTAAAAAATTATGTAAGGCTGTTCTTGTAAATACTCCTTCATTCATCATTTTTTGCAAATCCCTAATTTCCTTATAAAAACGATAAAATCCGTCATTTTCCCAAAACCCTAAATTTTCTTTATAAATATAAAACAAATTGTTTGTTATACATATACCTACGACTGAATTAAATGCTTTTTCCGTTTTCATCTTTTTCTTAGCTTCAGATAATTCTTTTTCTACTAATTGTCTGTAATAACGGATTGGCTGATGATTATTAACAAAAACTACTCCTACAGCAACAGATAATTCTACTATATTTTCTCCATTTTGTTTTTCCTTTATTATTTGATTAATCTCTTCAATCATCTCATGCAAAATTCTAATGGAATCAAACATGGCGTCAATACGTATTGCATAAAAAATATCATCTCCTGCAATATAAAATGGAACTATTTTGTTTTTTAATTTTTCGTTATTGGCAACCTTCTCTTTAAAGTTATTTAAAGATATTTTATCACCCAGTAATCTGCTTAATTGTAAGTATTCTTCATAATTGCTTATTTCCTTCATAATTTTTCCAAGATTATTAACATCTGCCTTGACAATTGCAATTTTTCCATCACTACTCTCTGTTTCACATTTTTCATCTAATATAACTAAATCATCCATATTTGTCAGGAATATGTCATCTTTGCTTTCTATATTTTCAAACTCCTTATTCCGTATCTTAGTTTCCAATTCTTTAAAACGAAATAGCAATTCACTATTGTCTTTTATTACTTGTGCTTTTGTTTCATTAGTTTTCAATAATTGATCCGCTTTTTTTAAAATAGCCATTTCATCCATCTTATTCGTAGGAAAAACTGCATAATTCAAAAATATATTGCCTTCATAATCGGTGTAAATCTTTTGATAAAGTTCTATTAGCCTATTTCGGAGTTCTTCTTTTAATAAATCACTACAAAAAACTACTTTTCCTGATATCCAGAGAATTTTATTTCCCTCACCCATTGGAATATCTTTTTCTAACTCAAATTTATTTTCTATCTCTTCTAAAATATCTGTTGCCACATAACCAGATGCCAGAATAATATTTTTCAACGTTTTTTCATCTGTATGACTTTGATCAATCTTCTGAAAAATATATTTTTGTACTTTTTCAATGGCAATGACTACAATATTACTCATTCATTATCTCCTCTTTTCTTCTCATTGAACATATCTACATAAGCCATATGTGGAAAAAACATTGGATTATTAATCATCATAAGCATTTGATTAAATTGAAAAATAAACGAAAGTAAAGCATATTCTTCATTATCATACTTTACAACATAATCTGATATTTTTCTTTCTTTCAATTTTTCATGAATATTACTTTTACTAGCCACATATTCTTCATTATTTCTATTATACTTACAAAGTACATCATATAAATTACTATCTTTAAATGTAATATTTAAATTACCTGAATAATTAGATTCTTCTTTACTTTTTTCTTTTTGATATGCTTCAACTATAATATCAAAAGCTTTTTTTCCCTCACTTCCTTCACTAGTTGTCTTTTCATCACTTATATGACATAATATTTTAATTGGTGTAGTTGCGATCTGAATTGGCTTCCACTGTTCATTTTTTTGGGCACCTACATGAAAGTTTTTAATTCCATATTCAGTTTTTCTGTCTGAATCGTGTTCATCTTTTTGGATACCTATATGAATGTTGGTTGCTAGCCTTACAATAGAATCTTGGGATGTTTTTAGTTTCATAATTGATTCTGTCCATTTTAATAAATTTGTTGAATCAATACTCTTACTTTTACACTGTACTACTGCCGCCACCGCTTCAAGAGGTATAAATTTGATGTTACCATAATTAAATATATACGGCGTATATTGTTCATCGTATATAGCTATATCGACTTCTTTTGAACATTCACGATTAGAATCAATAATAAAAACCGAACGTGCAATGTTAAATTTTTTTGGAATAATACGCTTAAAAAAATCTACCCATATTTCTTCCCTATTTGTTCCTGTAGTGACATCATGTTCAACCTGATAACTGAGTTGCGTGACTAATTCACGTTCTAACTTTCTGTAATTATTTCTAATATCTTCTATGAATTTTTCCATTGTATCCTCCTAGTATGTTCATTCTTTTTTATTTCATAATTTTAAATCACTAGAACAAAATGACAGTTGTATTTTTATTTTATGTATTTTATAAACTGACTAAAGATTTTTTCTTTTATATTATTGAAAGAGCTACTAGAATTCCTATCGCAAAAGGTGAATATTTTGAAGATCCTAGTCTTTTGTTTGATAAAGGAGCAGAACTAGCATATAGATTATATGATGAAGGAGTAAGTTTTTGGCATGCATCTAGCTGGATATATGGGGCTATTGCTTTGTTTGTTTTAATAGGTTTTATTATAATAACGATTCGTTTAATAATATGCTGGGTAGAATTTTATTTTTTAACAGGAATTTCTATCATATTTCTTCCTTTTGGAGTTTTAGACATAGGATTAGATTTTTATAAAAATGTTTTCAAGACAATAATAAGCTGTTGTATAAAGTTAATGGTCATGAATTTTTGGATAATTTTATCAACAGAAATGTTAGAGAACCTATTAAAAATAAAAGTAGAATCTAGTTTTAGTTCTTCAGGTTTAATTTTCTGTATAACTTATGTTTTGGTAGCTATAGTTACAGTTTTACCATCTTTAACAACAAGTCTTTTAACAGGAAGTCCCTCTGTTAATGCCAGTGCAGCAATGGCAGGAGCAACAGGAGCAGTTAAAGGAATGGCAAGAGGAGTCGCAGATGCTTACAGAGGTGGAAAAGAAGTAGTTAAAGGAGCTTGGAAAGGGGGACAAGCAGGAGCAAATGTTGGAGGAGCAGCTGGAACAGCTGTAGGATCTTTAGCAGGTCCCATAGGAATGTCAGTTGGAAAAATTGTAGGAGGAACAATTGGAGCTGTAGGAGGAGCAACTATAGGTGGTTCTTATGCAGGTGCAAGATATGCTATATTTAAAGAAAAAGCAAAAGACAAAGTAAACAATGGGAACTCTAATAATACATCTTCAGGAAGTTCCGGTGGTAGCTCATCAAGTAGTGGAGGAAGTTCAAATAATAGTTCTACTTCACAAACTCCAAGTAATTCTAGTGGTGGTAGTAATCCAGGAAGTAGTCCACAATCACCTTCTAATAATTCACCTTCAGGAGGTTCTAGTGGAAATAGCTCACCAGGTAATGGAAATAATGGAGGAAATCCAAGTAATGGTTCTACTTCACAAACTCCAAGTAATTCTAGTGGTGGTAGTAATCCAGGAAGTAGTCCACAATCACCTTCTAATAATTCACCTTCAGGAGGTTCTAGTGGAAATAGCTCACCAGGTAATGGAAATAATGGAGGAAATCCAAGTAATGGTTCTACTTCACAAACTCCAAGTAATTCTAGTGGTGGTAGTAATCCAGGAAGTAG
>ERZ773077.2720-NODE-2720-length-11198-cov-5.344342_pt1 | contig 11198 bp, 10 predicted proteins | sample MGYA00580612_ERZ773077 | MGnify/ENA primary metagenome ERZ773077 (study PRJEB29015, sample SAMEA2737971) | human oral metagenome | biome: human oral; feature: human-associated habitat; material: dental | place: China | collected 2021 ...
ATAAAAAAGAATATAAATATTATGAGTAAAATTATAGGAATTGACTTAGGAACAACAAATTCATGTGTGGCAGTAATGGAGGGTAAAGACCCAGTAGTAATCCCAAATGCAGAAGGAAAAAGAACAACGCCTTCTATCGTAGCATTTACAGAGGATGGCGAAAGAAAAGTGGGTGACCCAGCTAAAAGACAGGCGGTAACAAACCCAAAGAAAACCGTTTACTCTATCAAGAGATTCATAGGAACACAGTTCTCTAAAGATAAAGAGGAAATCTCAAGAGTTCCGTATGAAGTGGTGGCTGGACCAAATGACACTGTAAAAGTAAAAATAGACGATAGAGAATACACAACACAAGAAATCTCTGCAATGATTCTTCAAAAAATGAAGAAAACAGCTGAAGATTACCTTGGACAGGAGGTTTCAAGAGCGGTAATTACCGTGCCAGCTTACTTTAATGATGCACAAAGACAAGCAACTAAAGAAGCAGGAGAAATCGCAGGTCTTAAAGTAGAAAGAATCATCAACGAACCTACAGCAGCAGCTTTGGCTTACGGATTAGACAAAGTAGGCAAAAAAGACATGAATGTAGTAGTGTTTGACTGTGGTGGTGGTACGCATGATGTCTCTGTATTAGAGATGTATGAAGTGGACGGAAATGCTTCTTTCGAAGTGAAAGCTACAGACGGAGATACTCACCTTGGAGGAGATGACTTTGATAATGTAATCATCGACTGGATGGCAGAAGAGTTTAAAAATGAAGAAGGTGTAGATTTAAAAACTGACCCTATCGCACTTCAAAGATTGAAAGAAGCGGCTGAAAAAGCAAAAGTAGAGCTTTCTTCTTCTACACAAACGGAAATCAACCTTCCGTACATCACGGCTACAGCTTCTGGACCAAAACACTTGGTGAAAACTTTGACAAGAGCGAAGTTTGAACAATTGGCTCACAACCTTATCGAGAGAACGATAGAACCTTGTAAATCAGCTTTGGCTAATGCAGGAATGAGCGTTTCTGATATTGATGAAATTATCTTAGTGGGTGGTTCTACCAGAATTCCAGCAATTCAGGAAGCGGTAGAGAAATTCTTCGGAAAAGCGCCATCTAAAGGAGTAAACCCAGATGAAGTAGTGGCTATCGGTGCGGCTATCCAAGGGGGAGTTCTTACAGGAGATGTGAACAATGTATTGCTATTAGATGTTACGCCGCTTTCTCTCGGAATCGAGACTATGGGGTCTGTATTTACAAAACTAATCGAAGCAAATACGACTATCCCTACAAGAAAATCAGAGGTGTTCTCTACAGCGGCGGACAATCAGCCAGCGGTTACCATCAGAGTAGGACAAGGTGAGAGACCAATGTTTAATGACAATAAAGAAATCGGTAGATTTGACTTGGTAGATATTCCACCAGCGCCAAGAGGTGTTCCACAGATTGAAGTAACTTTTGATATAGATGCTAACGGTATCCTTAGCGTTTCTGCAAAGGACAAAGGAACAGGAAAAGAGCAGTCTATTAAGATTCAGGCAAGCTCTGGACTTTCTGAAGCGGAAATCGAAAGAATGAAAAAAGAAGCTGAAGAAAACGCTTCTGCCGATGCGAAGAAAAAAGAAGATGCAGAAGTAATAAACAAAGCTGATGGACTGATTTTCCAAACTGAAAAACAGCTGAAAGAATTTGGAGACAAACTTTCTGCAGACAAAAAAGCTGGAATAGAAACAGCATTAACAGATTTGAAAACAGCTTACGAAACGAAAAATGTAGAGGAAATCAAGCCTAAAACAGAAGCCCTAGATGCAGCATGGATGGCGGCTTCTGAAGAACTCTACAAAGCTCAAGCCGAAGCACAGCCAAATGCAGGTGCAGCAGGCGGTCAGCAGCAAGGCGGAGACAATGTCCAAGATGCAGACTTCGAAGAAGTGAAATAAATAGTTTTTTCATAGAAAATTCCTTCCTCCCAAATTTGGGAGGAAGGAATTTTTTTTGGTAAAAATAGACTCAGAAAACAAGTAGGTTTTTTGTAGTTTGGAGAGGTGGGGAGCGCGGGGAAATTTTAGTATATTTGTAGCTAATGATTTTATAGAGATGTAAATAATCAAAAGTTGAAAAAAAAGGATTATGGAACTCAATTTGAAAAAATTCAATAAACAGCAGTTAGAAGAATATTATAGTTTTTTAGATTTAATAATCGAAAGATTTGGTCTTCAAGCAGAAGATAAAAGATTAGTTTTTAATTTAAGTAATAAAAATCAAATTGTTTTTACAATCGGGCAGAGATATGTTTGGATCACAGGAGCTAATGAAGAAGGTTTTAAATTTGAAGTGATTTCCGAAAAACTAATAAGCAATGACTCTGACAATTACAAAGGTAGTCTTATGGCTTATTGGAATAAATTTAATAATATTTCGGATATTTTAAATCAACAACAAACTATATTTAGTGCGATTGAGAAAGAGCTTAATAGAACTCAAATTTCGGGTTTTCTCAAGCATAACAAAGAAGAATTGGAGAAAATGGCTTTTGATACTGATTTCCGAAAAGAAGTTTTAGACCAATCAGAAAATCAAATAAATATCGATGAACTTATAAAAAAAATCAATGAACTAATGAGCAACACAGACAAAACCCCAGCGATTCCATTAAATCAAATCCTTTTTGGTGCTCCAGGAACAGGAAAAACCTACCACACGAAGAAAATGGCTGTTGAAATTATCAACGGAAAAAAGGAAAGAACCAGAGAAGAAATTAACAAGGAATACGAAGAGCTGATAGAAGCAGGACAAATCGTTTTCACAACTTTTCATCAGAGTTTGAGCTATGAAGATTTTATTGAAGGAATAAAACCCGAAACCATAGATGGTAATGTGACTTATGAGGTAAAAGATGGGATTTTTAAATCAATCTGTAAAAACGCTTTTTCAAAGGAAATTACATCGGATAATTTTGAAGTTGTTTATCAAAAATTATTGGATGAAATTGATAATTCAGCTGATAATAAATTGGTTTTAGAAACATTGGTTCATGCGAAAGAATTTTCAATATATAAAAACTCAAACACAGCTGGCTGAAAAAGCTAACAATATTCGTTTTCATTCAAATACAGAAAAAGCATATGAGGCTGTAATTAAAAAAGAAGTTTTAGAACATTATTTAAAAACAGGAGAGGTTTTAGATTGGGCACCATATACGAAATCTGTGGCTAATTATATCATTGAAAAATATAATTATACTCAAAATGAAGTAATAGAAGCTAAACCTCATGTTCTTATTATTGATGAAATTAATCGTGGTAATGTTTCTGCTATTTTTGGGGAGCTCATCACGCTTTTGGAGGAAGACAAGAGAAAAGGAAATCCAGAGCATATCGAGGTAAAGCTCCCTTATTCTGGCAAAGATTTTTCTGTTCCAAATAATGTCTACATCATTGGGACGATGAACACTGCTGACCGAAGTGTAGAGGCTCTGGATACCGCCCTTAGGAGAAGATTTTCGTTTGTGGAAATGCAGTCTAATCCTGAGATTTTATCCAAGGTGGAAGATGTGGATTTATCCAAGCTTTTAGAAACCATCAACGAGCGAATAGAGATGCTGATAGACAAAGACCACCAGATTGGTCATTCGTATTTCATTGGTATTGAGGATTTAGACGGTTTGAAAAGAACATTCAAGGATAAAATCATTCCGCTTTTGGAGGAATATTTCTACGGAGATTTTGGGAAAATAGGTTTGGTTTTGGGGGGAGCGTTTATTAAACTAGCCGAAAATCAGGTAGCATTCCCAGAAAATTTCGAGTACGAAAAAAACTTTTTAGAAGACAAAAAAATATATCATATTACTCCTTCTGAAAGCTGGAAAGAGGATGCCTTTAAATCTATTTATGGAGAGGTAGGAAATGCAAAATAAGAAGTTTATACAGGTTTTTGAGCATCAAAAATTGAAGTATGATAAATCGGGAGATTTTCAGAAATGTCATTTTGATGCGATGGTGAAGTTTAATGAGCAGCATCAGAATAAATATTTTACAGTCATTGATAAAGGAATTCTGTTTAAGAACTATGTCGGAGTTGTTCAGATTGGTGGTTTGACCATAGAAATCCTTCCCAAGGCTGATAAAAAGGCTGATGCAGATAAAAACTTGTGGCAGAGTGTACTGCTCAATATGCTGAAAGTCTGTAAGCGTATTCAGGTGGAATCCGTTTCGGAAACCCAGCTCAAAAAAAGGCATCATTCTATTTTGGATGTTTATTTTGAGATGTATCTTGCTGAAATAGAACGACTTGTAAATAAAGGACTGATAAAGAGATACCAAAAGAACCAATCCAATCAAAATGCACTAAAAGGAAAACTACTTTTTGTGAAAAATATTCATCAGAATTTGGTGCATCGGGAGCGGTTTTATTGCGAGCATCAGGTTTATGACAGGAATCATCTGCTGCATCAGATTTTGTACAAGGGATTACAGATTCTGAAAACCTTTGTGAATGATGCTTTGAAGGATAGGCTGAACCGACTGCTTTTTGAATTTCAAGAAATTGAAAACATAGAAATAAGCGAGAAGCATTTCCGAAAAATAGTATTTGACAGAAAAAACAGCGACTACCAAAAGGCGTTTGATATTGCTAAAATTATCATTCTGAATTATTCTCCGAGTTTGAACTACGGAAGCGAAAATTTGCTCACGCTTTTGTTTGATATGAATGCTCTGTGGGAAGAATATATTTTCCGCATTCTCCAAAAACATAAGAAGGATGAGGAGAAGGTGTCTCGCCAAGATTCCAAGAAATTCTGGAAAAATAAATGTATACGCCCAGATATTATTTTCAAAACTGAGGAAGAAACTTTTGTCATCGATACCAAATGGAAAATCATAGAAACCAATAACCCTTCCGATGAGGATTTGAAACAAATGTTCGTTTATAATTTGCATTGGGATGCCGAAAAAGCGCTATTGCTTTACCCTAAAACTGGACAAACGGACAGCAGTTTTGAAGAATTTCATTACGATAAATTGGATAAGAAAAAGAAATGTAAAACTGGCTTCGTGGATATCACTGAGGGAGGAAGCATCAAAAGCAGCGAAAAGATAGCCGAGGAAATATTTTCTAAACTAGAATTATCTGAGCAATAGCCGTAAGGTTGTCATATTCAGGCTGAAAAAACACAGTTTTTTTTAAGAGAAAAAGAATAAATAGAAAAAGGATGATTACAAAATTTGGTTGTATTTGATTTATTTCTTACCTTTACCCAAGTAATTTTTAAATAAAAAATGAGTTTTTTGTACCCAATAAAAAGAGATGGTCTTGGCAAGCATGTTGTGGAGTTGTTTTTTGGGCTGAAATAATAAGAGAGATAAGGATAACTGTCTCTCTATTTTTATGTAAAAAAATAAATAGAAACCAATTTTAAATATATGAACTCTTGTAAAATCATTGCGAACACTATTAGAGGACTCTCTGTGGATGGTGTGGCAGCGGCGAACTCTGGACACCCTGGGATGCCGCTTGGGATGGCAGATGTGTGTGCTGTTCTCTGGTCTGAACATATGAATTTTAACCCGAAAAACCCTAAATGGCTCAACCGAGACAGATTTATCCTATCAGCAGGGCATGGTAGTATGCTTATTTACAGCTTGTTGCACCTTTACGGATATGATTTGTCAATGGATGATTTGAAGGCATTTAGACAATGGGGAAGTAAAACTCCTGGGCACCCAGAAAACTTCGTAACGGCTGGAGTAGAGACCACTACGGGGCCATTAGGACAGGGCGTAGCCAATGCAGTAGGTTTTGCTCTGGCAGAGGCTTCTTTGGCAGCAAGATATAATAGAGAAGGCAGTGAGATTATAGACCATTATACTTATGTGGTGGCAGGTGATGGCTGTCTACAAGAGGGAATTTCCCACGAGGCGTGTTCTTTTGCTGGGCATAATAAATTAGGAAAACTGATTATGCTTTATGACAGCAATAACATCACGATAGACGGACCTACGCACATTTCTTTCACGGAAGATACCAGAAAGAGATTTGAGGCGTATGGATGGCAGGTTCTTGAGATTGACGGGCATGATTATGACCAAATCAATACTGCTATAGCAGAAGCAAAAAAAGAAAAATCTAAGCCGTCTATCATCATTTGTAAAACTATCATTGGTTTTGGTTCGCCGAATAGAGCAGGAACATCCAAAGCTCACGGAGAGCCTTTCCCAGCGGAAGAAATCGAGCTGATGAAAGAAAAATTAGGTCTTCCAAAAGACAAATCTTTCTTCGTTCCAAATGAAATTTCTGATTTAAGAGCTAAAACTCAAGAAAAAGGTGAAAACCTTGAAAACCAATGGAATGAGCTTTGGGAAAATTATAAAAATAAAAACCAAGAAGCAGCTAAAGAACTAGAAAACAGCATAAAAGGAGAAATCTCCAAAGAAGCTCTTGATATTCCTCAGTTTAGTTCTGAAAAAGCAATCGCAACTCGTTCTGCTTCAGGAGCGGTTCTAAATCATATAGCGAAATATATTCCTCAGCTGATGGGTGGTTCAGCAGATTTGACGCCATCTAATAACACTCTTCCAGCAGGAGAGGAGTCTTTCTCACCAGAAAACCCAAAAGGAAGATACATCAGATATGGAGTGCGTGAGCATGGTATGGCAGCGATTATGAACGGAATGGCTCTTCATGGTGGAGTTCTGCCTTATTCAGGGACATTCTTCGTGTTCTCGGATTACATGAGACCAGCGATGCGTATGTCGGCTCTTATGGAGCAGCAGGTGGTGTATGTGCTGACTCATGATTCCATCGGATTAGGAGAGGATGGACCTACACACCAGCCAGAAGCACATCTTTGGGCTTATAGAATGATTCCAAATATGACTGTAATCCGTCCTATGGATGCAAATGAAACTGCAGAAGCTTGGAAATCAGCATTAAAGAATAAAAAAGGACCTACTTGTTTAGTTCTTACAAGACAAAATCTTCCTGTTTATGATAGAGCAGGACTTGGATGGGCAAAATCTGAAGAAGCTCAGAAAGGAGGTTATGTTCTTTGCGAAGACAAAGATTTTGAGGCGATTATCATCGCTACAGGTTCAGAGGTGGAATTGGCTGTAGAAGCAAAAACTAAACTTAATGAACAAGGCGTAAAAGTAAGAATAGTTTCTATGCCGAGTACCAACATTTTTGATGAGCAGCCACAAGAATACAAAGAATCTGTCTTGCCTAAAAACATTCTGAAAAGAGTGGCTGTAGAAGCAGGAGTTACCTTGGGCTGGTATAAATATGTAGGCTTAGAAGGGCGAGTGATAGGCTTGGACAGATTCGGAGCTTCAGCGCCATATAAAACACTTTATAAAGAATTCGGAATTACAACTGATGCTATCGTAGAGGCTGTAAATTCATTAAAATAGAAAATAACCAATAAAAAATAAAAGAAATGATAGTTACTACCGATCAATTATTCAAGGCTGCATACGGGAAATTTGCAGTAGGAGCGTATAATATTAACAACATGGAGCAGGCTTTAGGGCTTTTTGAAGGACATGCTAAAGCACAGGCGCCATTCATCGTTCAGTTATCAAAAGGAGCGAGAAACTACGCTAATCCTAAAATGATAGAAGGCATCATCCGTGCTGCTGAAGAAATCTATCCAGACCTTATTTTCGCGGTGCATCTAGACCACGGAGATGAGCAGACATGCTATGACTGTATAGATTCAGGATTTTATAGCTCAGTGATGATTGATGCATCTCACGAGTCTTTTGAGAAAAATGTAGAAATCACGAAAAGAGTAGTGGAAAGAGCTCACGCTAAGGGAATCAGCGTAGAGTCTGAATTAGGAATGCTAGGTGGTGTGGAAGAAGATATCCAAGTTGATGAAAAACACGCGATGCTTACAGACCCACTAGAAGCTAAGAAATTCGTAGAACTTACAGGGTGTGATTCTTTGGCGGTTGCTATCGGAACGAGCCACGGAGCATACAAGTTTTCAGGAAAACAAGGGCTTCACTTTGACAGAATCGAAGAAATCCAAAGACAGCTTCCAGGTTTTCCTTTGGTAATGCACGGTTCAAGTTCTGTTCCAAGAGCTGAGGTAGAAAGAATCAATGCTGCTGGTGGTGCTATGGACCCTTCTGCACAAGGTGTGAATGCTGATGAATTCGCAAGAGCGGTGAAATTAGGTGTGACAAAAGTAAATATCGATACTGATGGTAGATTGGTTTGGACAAGAGTTCACAGAGAATTCTTCAAAGAAAAACCAGAGCAGTTTGATTTCAGAGCTCCAGGGAAAGTTTTCGTGAAAGAATATGCTGATTTTATCGTAGATAAATCTAATAAACTATTGTCTGCTAATCAGTTAGAATATGTAAGACAAAGCTTGAAATAATGGCTTGGGTATATTTAATTTTAGCAGGACTTTTCGAAATCGGCTGGCCTATCGGTCTAAAACTGGCAGGAAATGAAAACTTCCGCTGGCAGGGAATGACCATAGCTGTAGTATGTATGGGAGTGAGCAGTGCCCTGCTTTGGGTGGCACAGAAGACAATTCCTATGGGTACTGCCTATGGCGTTTGGACAGGTATAGGTGCCGTGGGAGCGTTCGTAGTGGGAGTAGTGTTTTATAATGATGCTCTCACATTTATGCGAACACTCGGTATATTGCTCATCATAAGCGGAGTTATCGTGCTAAAATTAGCTTCATCCTAAGAAAATAATAAATCTGGCTGTAAACTTTTTTGCAGCCAGATATTTTTTGTATTTTTAACACCAAAACTAATAACAATGTCAAAATTAGATTATAACATCGCGATGGAACTCGTGAGAGTTACCGAATCTGCGGCTCTTTCTGCGGCAGCTTTTATAGGAACAGGAGACAAGAACGGAGGGGACAAAGCGGCAGTGGATGGAATGCGTAAGTCTCTTCGGTATATTGATGTCCATGGAACTATCATCATCGGCGAAGGAGAAAAAGATGATGCACCTATGCTCTACAACGGCGAAACGGTTGGAAATGGAAATGGACCTCGTGTAGATATCGCTGTAGATCCTGTGGAGGGAACTAATCTTCTTGCCCTTGGAAGACCGAATGCCATTGCTACGATTGCAGCTTCTGACCAAGGAAGTATGTGGAATCCAGGAAGTTCCTTTTATATGAATAAACTGGTAGTAGGAGAGAAGGCTAAAAATGCGATAGATATTACCAAATCCGTTACAGAAAATCTTAATAGAATAGCAGAGGCGGAAGGCAAAAAAGTAAATGATTTGATGGTTTATATCTTGGATAAACCTCGCCACAAGGCTATGATAGAGGAGATTAGAAAAGCAGGCGCAAGGATTACACTACATACAGATGGAGATGTTTTGGGGGCGCTTTTAGCGGCAATGCCAGACACAGGTGTGGATGTATTGATGGGAATAGGCGGTACACCAGAAGGAGTTTTGGCGGCGTGTGCAGTGAAAGCCCTTAATGGCGGAATGCAGGGAATGAGAGCGCCACAGCTGGAATCTGAAATAGCCAATTTGAAAAAAGAAAATATTGACATCAGTGAAGTCATACATTTAGATACATTGATAAAATCTGAAAATGCTGTTTTTTCTGCAACAGGCATCACGAGTGGAGGCTATCTGGACGGAGTTAAATTCCATGAAAACGGAACTATTACTACTAAAAGTGTAGTTATCAGCGCTAAATCAGGCTCTATAAGATTCATAGAAGGAATTCATAAAGGAATAAATCACTAAAAAATAAACCATGAAAAAAGAGAAAAAAATATCACCATCTCTGCTGTCTGCGGATTTTTGTAATCTGAGCAGAGATATCCATATGCTGGAAAGCGCTGGTGCAGACCTTCTGCATATAGATGTGATGGATGGACATTTTGTCCCAAATATTACCATAGGAATTCCCGTAGTGGAAGCGATTAAGAAAAATTCTTCTATTCCCTGTGATGTTCATCTTATGATAGAAAAACCAGAGCGATATGTAGAGAGCTTTGTAAAGGCGGGAGCGGATTATCTTACCGTTCATGCTGAGGCTTGTACGCATCTTCACCGAACATTACAGCATATCAGAAGCTTAGGCTGTAAAAGTGGAGTCGCTCTAAATCCTCACACGAGTTTGAGTGTTATAGAAGAAGTATTGGAGGAAATAGATTTAGTATTGATAATGTCTGTAAACCCAGGATTTGGTGGGCAGTCTTTTATCCCTAATGCACTAAATAAAATAAAAAGACTAAAACAAATGATTATGGAAAAAGGCTATAATCATATAGAAATAGAAGTAGATGGCGGAATAAAACTTAATAATATTCAGGAAGTTGCAGAGGCTGGAGCGGATATTATAGTTTCTGGGTCTGGGATTTTTAATGGCAAACCAGCAGAAACCATCACTGAAATGAAAAAAATAATAAACGGATAAGAGTTTAAAAGTGTCTTTTTTCCTTTATTTATGGGTTTTTTTAAAAAAAAGGAGTTTGGCATTTGTTTTGTATAGAATCAAACATCAATAACTATTAAATATTGTAAAAATGAAAAAGTTGTTTTTAACAGGTGCTTTAGCACTTTTTGGATTAATGAATGCTCAAAAAACTGAATCTGGAATTAGATTAGGTGTAAATGCAGGTATACCAGTTGGAGATTTTGGTAAATTTACTACTTTTACAGCAGGTGTAGATTTAGCATACCTTTATCCATTGGCAGAGAACTTCAGATTAGGGGTTGCTACAGGATATTCTCACTATTTTGGTAAAAAAACAAAAACAGATCTAATTCTTGTAACTCTTAAAAATGAAGTGCCTGATGTTGGAATAATTCCAGTAGCTGCTACAGCAGAATTTACTTTAGGTGATTCTAATGTTTTCTTAGGAGCAGATTTAGGTTATGCATTTTTTACTAAAAAAGATTTAAAAAATGAAAATGGTTCTTTCTATTACCAGCCTAAGTTAGGGTATTCTTTTGATAAGAGACATGACTTATATTTCTCTTACAAAGGATTTACTAGAAATAATGCAAATGCTGGATCTATCAATTTAGGATACGCATATAATTTTTAAAACGAGTTCATAGTTAAACAAGAAAGACCGAAATATTTTTCGGTCTTTTTTTTGTTTTTAAATAAATTGACAATCAAATACTTCGCAGAAATGTTTTTTTATTCTATCCTTCACTTCTTCTATATTCACTTTTTGTCCTAGTTCTTGCTCTAAGGAAGTGA
>ERZ773077.2723-NODE-2723-length-11192-cov-5.819431_pt1 | contig 11192 bp, 7 predicted proteins | sample MGYA00580612_ERZ773077 | MGnify/ENA primary metagenome ERZ773077 (study PRJEB29015, sample SAMEA2737971) | human oral metagenome | biome: human oral; feature: human-associated habitat; material: dental | place: China | collected 2021 ...
CATTATTGGGGGCTTCCCCTACAAGGACATACTTATAGGTCTTCCCTGAATCATCAGAGAGGAGAATACGCACTTTGCTCTCTGGAAAAAAAATATCTGTATCCACCTGCCAATGAAGCGTAAGGCGATCGCCTGCATGATACACCTTATTGGGCTTGTACTTGGCTCCATTATCAAACCCTTGTATCTCAAAGGGTTTCCCTTTTACTATCTTGACTTTGGTTTCCACTACATCATATTGGGGAACATGATGAGGATTGTCCTTATTATGGTCAGCCACACCCAACCAAAAAGTAAATGTACCAGGATGATAGGAGACTGTACCCTTGGCCACGGCAAAGGTATTACGTTCCACCTCCAACCATTCCTCTTGGAAACGGATATGATTGTTTGCTGAGCCTTTATAAGTGAGAAACTGCGCATTGGATCGGGAAGAATGAAAGCGCCTATCAGCAGGATGTGCCATATAGGTAAGCGCATCCCCTTCGGGATCAGTAGCTGTGAGGTAGAACTGGAAGTAGGTGTCTTGAGGTATTACATATTCCTGCTTAAGGCGTGCCCGCTCCAAGGAAGGTGGCCTATTTTGTGTCTTAACCCCGTATACTAGGTTACTTCCGGTACCCTCTACCCTCTTTCCCTTTTCTTGGGTATAGGCTTTATCGGCATAGTACGCCATGGAATTGCCTAAGAAAGCACGAATAATCTGAACACTAATGAGAGAGAAGAAATCGCGGGGGTACTCATGGCCATAGCTCATGATAGACTGTCCACTATCGGTTTCTGTCTTTTCAGAATATTGTCCTCCGTTGGAGAAAGTATGGTCGGCACCAAACATGTGTCCTATCTCATGTGCTATGGTAGAGGGGCCAACGGGACGAGCGGCAGCGCACGCTTTCTGGTGCTCCTGATAGGCTGCATATACCGCTGCTAAACCATTGTAACGCTCCCTAAAGTTGGTTAGAATAACCGCCAAATCATATTTCTTAGGGTCGTATTTTTTGTTAAAGACAATAGTACCATTATTAACCACTTCATTTCCTCCCTGTATATTAGGGAAAAGTGCTTCTTCTGGGGAAGTAAAGATCAGTTGATCATCATCTATCAGTTCAAAATGAACCCCTATATCGTTGCCATAGAGTTCATTAAGAAAAGTCTCAGTAGCATACCAAAAAGCCCTTATCTTAGCCTTATCCCTATTGAAAGGTTTCTTCATAACGTAATAGCTATAATCCACAGGTAGCGCCAAGCGATACTCACGCCATACTCCATCGGTATGAATTAAGCTATTGGGGTAAAGCAAGTTATATGGCTTGGGCTGGGTGATAGGAGGGTCGTTTTTGTCCTCATCACTTTCGGGAAACATATTACGAAAACCCACGCCACGGTTGGCTTTAGGAGCATTTTTCTTCTGAATAGTTGTTGCCCCACAACGTGTTTTCCGCTCTTGGGTGAGTTCTAGAACTCCCTTATCAGAAACGGTCAATACATAGGATTTCCCTCCATAAAGAATTTCCCCAAAAAGCGTTTGCTCACTAAGGGAAAGGGTACCTACAAAGGTCTCCCCATAGTAGCCTACAAAGGAACGATACCCCTTATTATTGAAATTCCCTTGGCGTTCTTGCCAATGGATAGGAAGCACCACTTTTGTATGAGGAAGTGTAATAGACCATACTACGGAAGAGGAGGCAAAGTGTGCATATATCGCTTGCAGATTGTCCTGTGCCTGAGCTATTTGTATTCCTATCAGTAGAAATAAACAGCGTAAGATTGCTTTCATCTCAAAAGAAGATTATTGAGACGCTAATTTACGATTTTTTCCTAAACAAACCTAATAACTTTTAATTTTTTATTTTTAATTTACATCAAAAGCGAAAACTCAAAGCATTTTATTAATATGAGTTCAAGATAACAAAAAACTACTCTCAGATTTTTATAAGACATAGGCACAAACTACCAAACAAGCGACAGCGAATAAAGATTAGTCGTTTGTCACTTGTTTCTTATCATTAGTTCCTAAATTATCATTTATACGGCGGTTTAGTTCTATCTTATCATCTAATGAAGAAAGAATGTTTGTTATCTTCTGCTGTAATTGCAGAGGAGGGACTACACATGGTAAATTATCAAAAGTCTCTCTTGTGATAGTATCGAATACACTACCGTGGGCTGACTTTTTGAGTTCATCAATCTTAGTTTGAGTTAAATAATATAAGAAGTTCTTATCTACAATACTTTTTCCCTGCAAACCAAAGCATGATTGATTGAAACACATAGGATATGGAATCATCGCCATAGCTCCAACTGTACCTCTCGCAGAAATAATAATATCGTCTTTTTCTAATAACTTAGTTGAACTATTTAATAATCCTAACCCTGAAATATACTTTTCAGTATCATAAACATACTTGGTAGCAGACACAAAATCTTTTACCGAGAGGCAAGGAATTTCTCCATTCCAATATTCTGAAACAGGCGTTTTAGGAGTTCCTCCGCCTATAATTGTTGCGAGGTCTGTATATTTATATTCTTTCCACTCTTCCATGTCAAAAATCAATCGTTTTGTTCGTAATAATATGAATAGTCTATCCCCTTCATAAACATTTCTCTGTCATCAATCTTTGTAGTAAGGGCAGGCTTTACTAAAGCCTTGAGATGTGTACTATCTGATACACTTTCACGCATGGCTGACAAATACTCATTCTTATCTATCTGGCTCCAATCCACACAAAGTTTCAGAGAACGCTTAAACATCAGGTCAAGCCAAATGCGAGCACTGCGACCATTCCCTTCCATAAAAGGATGGGCTACATTCATTTCTATATACTTGTCCATTATCTCGTCGAAAGTGTTTTGTGGCATTCTTTCTATCATTTGCAGCGTGGCAGGGAAGTGCATACAGTTAGCGAAAGTAAAACCTCCTTTTGAAATATTCTTGGTTCGGATTTGTCCTGCAAAGTCGTATAATCCACCAAAAAGATAAGCGTGAATCTGTTGCAAACACTTGATGCTACCGGGTTCTACCGCATTCAACAGCCCGCTCTCAAAAAGTTGATAGGCTTTCTTCTTGCTCTGCCCATCAATGGTGTTATCGCTGTAGGTGAACCAATCAAGAAACGACATAGCCTTGCTATTAGGTATTGCCTTTGCCAATAGAACCACTCCTTCCCCATCCAACATATCTGTCAATCGTAACTTCCCGTCCGGGGCTTGTAGTTTGAACTGGTTAGTGGTACTAACCAGTTCGTTCTTCTCCTTCTTCAACTTTGTCTTGAGATACTTCCAATAGTTCCTTGTCTTTTGATAATCATCTTGCTCATTGATTGCCGCAATAATATCAAGTACCGAAAACCACCACTTGTTGTTTTCCTCATCCCATACTGCCCTTACTTCACGGTCATTGAAGAAGCGAATAGATTTCTTATGTTGCTTTTTCTTCTCTTCCATAAATGGGAATTTATTTAGTTATTTATATCATTAATTTTCAACTCTCCAGACATTAGTTTGGGAAGAAGCATACCACGAAGTCTAACGAGTCTTTCTGATTCATTCCCATTAGACTGAACAGTTTGTGAAAACAAATTGCAAATGGCTGTATATTTATGAACGATACTCTCATCAGGTATGACAATAACCTCTTTTTCTAACAGTCCATTAATATCTAAATTTTTAATGCTTGTTGTGCCATTCTCGTATGAAAACATCACTCCTCCCTTATAAAGATATTCCCACAAATAATAGATAAATAGAGAATATGAGGGTTTGGTTTTTATAGTTCTACAAAAATTAGTACAAATCAATGCATTATCATATTTCTTTAAAAGCGTCTCAGATATTTGACAAATTCTTCCTGTTGATTGTGTAGGGCTACCTCCAGAAATTTCAACTACAAGGTCTCCTGCTTTTAATACTTTATTTAGAAAATTCTTGTTCAAAATGAATCTTGTAGGCATATTCCCTCTATTCCCTTTTTTAATTTCAAGGATATCAGCACCTCTAATACAAGAGACCTCCTTTGCGTAATTTCCTATTGCATCTTCTTTTCCCCAATCTCCACCTAAAGTAGATATAATTAATTCATTTAGAGTCCCAACTCTCCATCCTTCAGGTATCATTCCCAGTTCTGAATCCACGAATTTTCCATCCTTGAACGGCTCGAAATCCACAAACCACGACTTGAACAACGCCTGTGCCTGTTGCTCTAAATTATGGTTTATATACCAAAGGAATGGTAAGTACACTTTCGTTGCCCACTTTGTCGGAAACGGTAAGTTCAAAGGTATAGTCCTCGTCGGAGGTGAAATAGCGGTCGGCAAGGGTGAATGTGAGTGTCTTATCCTTATGCTCGTACTCCATAAGCACCCATTTACCATTGATTGTAGCGGAGAATTTGCCTATACCACTGAAATCATCAGTAACGCTCACCTTGAGTTTGTCGAGCTTAGCAATATTATTCTTTACCTTAGAAAAGTTTAGTGGCTTTATCACAGGTGCTTTTGTATCAGTTGTCAATACAAAACGCCCTAAAGTCTTCACCTTAGCCGAAACAATATTATCCTTACGATAGGTGTATTGGTAATATTTCTTAGAATTTTTACCCTTTACAGAGGCAACACACACATAAGGGAGTTGTGCTTCGGTATATTTGGAAGCGTCAAATACGACATTGTATTGATTTTTGAGAGGTTGGGTAGGAGCCACAACCGAAAGAGTATCCCCTTTTTGTTTTACCTCAATAAAAGTATCTTGGAAAAAGGTATCTTCGGGGATATATACGGTCATATTTTCCGTTTTATACATATTATCACGCTTGGCAACAAGAGGCGTACCTTTGCTTTCAGGTCTTAGACCTGTGATAGGTTCTTTTTTACCGTCTATGGTAAGGTTGAGAGTGGTGATATTCTTATTGAAGTCCTCTATCTTAACCTCTACAAGGTAAGTCATACCGTCCTCCACTTGGATAATTCCGTCACTTTCCTGTGGAGTTGTGTAGATAGAGAGCTTATTTTGAGGTTCTCTATATAAGCGCTGTACCCTCGTTCCTGTTTTTACATAAAGAGGGAAGTCAATAAGCGTATTCAGATAAGGGTCTTCACCCTTAACAAGTTCATCAAAGGTATAAGAGAGTTTTTCACTGCCATTGACCCATAGGGAGATCTTATACACCCCATAGGAGTTGCGCGTGCCTGTCATCTTGTCCAAGGTATATACGCCCAGACCTATACGCCCTTGGGCAGTAATCTTGGAAGTGAGGTATTCATCCGTATTCTTATCCTTTCCCAAGAGTACATTGCGCTCCTCCTGTATACCCTCAATAGCGGACTCCTCCCCTATGGGGTAGGCAACGAGCTTATATACCAAGGGAGCTATATCGTCCTCGGAGGGATAACCAAAGAGCAAAGGATTATAGGCATTGGTGGTTTGTGTATCACGTATTTCATAGTGCAGGTGAGGACCCGCGCTACCGCCGGTATTCCCACTAAGGGCTACCCAATCCCCTTTTTTGACAGGAAAATCGGTAGGCTTGAACTCTATTTCCACATCGTATTTTTCCAACAGATATTGGCGTTCCTTGACAAATTTCTCTATCTCAGGGGCAAACTTCTGTAAGTGTGCATATACAGTGGTATAGCCATTGGGGTGGTCTATATACATCACCTTGCCATAGCCATAGGTACTCACTTTAATACAAGAGACAAAGCCCTCTGCAGCGGCATATACCTTGAGCCCTTCCTTACCATCGGTTTTGATATCTAAGCCTCCATGAAAGTGGTTGGGGCGCAATTCGCAGAAATTCCCTGCATAAGAAAGCGGAATATCCAAGGGTGAACCAAAATAATCCTTGGGGAATTCCCTTTGTGGGGCTGCCTTCTGCTGGGCATACAATAGAGAAAAAGAAAAAAATGCAATAAGAAAACGCAACATAGTCGTTAGTTGTTAGTTGTCAATTGTTTAAGAGAGTCTATATATTTTTCAAGAGTTTTACTATTATAGAAGTCTATACACTTCATGATAATAAGATAGTTTTTTGCGGTATCTTCTTCTGAGGGTCTAGCTTCATATGGTTTTTGATGCCACTTCTCTACAAGCCCAGTCAGTGCTGGAATTTCTTTTGTAAGACTACTATCCAAAGCACTACTATAAGCGGCTATGCTATTATCAAAAGCCAAATGATATTGGTCAGGTGCTTGCTGGCTGATTTGTTCTGCTTCATACTCCATGCAATCACAAAAGGCTATATTTTTAAGCAGCAACCATTTGTCTTCTACTGTTTTATGTTTTTTCTGTAAGAGAGGTTTCTTGTAATAAGGAGCAGGCGCTGTTTTTGTATCAGGAGCTATATACTGCTGATTGTCTGCATATCGTTCTTTTAGCTCTTTTCTTACCGAATCCAAATACTCCTTTAGTCCCTCACTATTGTAGAAATCCAAGCACTTCATATAAGTAGGATAGCGTTTAGGACTTCCTTTCTCTTGAAAGGTTTTATAATAGGGTTTACTTAACCAATTTTCAACGAGCTTATCAAGGGTAGGATTTGCTACTATCCACTCTATATCGAGATGCTCACTACACTGAAGATATCCACCTGTAGTAGCATCAGGTATCAATTTGTAAGTATTGGGTTCCTTCTTTTTTATACCGAACACTTCTTGTCCTAAACATTTGCAAAAAGCTACATTTTTAAGTATCAACAAATCATCTTCTAATGTTTTATCTTTCTTCATTGTCAATACTTCATTGTCAATTTCTTCCTCTTGCTTTATTTCCTTTGTTTGAGCAGAAGAGGTTTGGGAGGAAGTTTCCTTTAGCAACTTCCCTTCACTATTTTGTTTATTATTACAACAAAACAAAAAACTTGATAACGATATAAATAAAAAGTATTTCATATAATTTTAATTTGTTTATGCTCTTACTTTATACATCCGAAAGAGAAAAAGTATTGTCTAAAAATACGATCATTACCTTTCTATATACTAAAGTTATTCATAATTTCTTGTATAGACCCACAGAAGAGAATTATCTCGGTTCGAGACACCTACTTCTATAAAGACAGTAGCCAAAAAGGCTTTCTCCTTAAGAAAAAACGGCTTGGCCTCTGCCCATTTCTCGGTGAAAATATGCTGCTTTTTCCCCTTATCCTCATAGAAAAGACTATACGGAATAGCATCAAGAAGGCGAAATTTTTGTGTTTTTTTTGAAATACATCTAACAGACTCTCTTTCAAAGCCATTCCCAAAAGCCCTAAGTATATCACAGCAATTTCCTTGTATGAAATAATTGGTTCCTTCTTTGAGTAATTGGATATTGGTTAAAACTACTTTTCGAGAGGTTCTATCGGTAGTATCTACGTTATCACAATCACATTCCTTTTGAGAAAATGGCTTTCCTTGTTGAGAAAACACTTCCCCTGCTTGAGAGAAGAATAGCATGCTTAAGAGAATTATCAATTTTGAGTTTTGAGTTTTACGCTTCGAGTGTATCATTAGCTATCAGTCATTATAGGTTAGTGGTTAGGAGTCTACCTCCTAACCACTGCCTTTTTTATTTCCAATCTTTTTTCTTAGAGGTCTTCCCTATACCTGAGTTAAAACTATTGGTAGGATCCAGCTCCTTATAGAGTTTTTGAGGGGTTCCTTGGCGTGGTATAGGTGGCCTACATTGTGTTCGGCAGGATATTCTGCTCCACGCTGATCGAGTATCTTGAGCATTTCCTCCTCTATCTCCTCACAGTTATAGCCCTTCTTAATCACATAGTCCTGATGGAATACATGACACATGAAGTGTCCGTAATAGAGTTTATGGAGAATTTTGTTATCCAATTCTGGAGGAAGCTGTTCGAACCAATCTTCTTCATTGCGCTTAAGGGCAATATCCAAAGCAACGATATCTTCTACCTCCTTTTCATGTACAGAGCGGTAACGAATAGCGGCAGAAGCCACGGCAAAGCGCAAGAGCATAGCTGCCTGAGCGAGGTCTGCATCACACTCAAAGTAGGCTCCTTTGCTCTTATCAGCAAAATAGTCTTTGAGATATTCGCGAGCTTCTTCTACTCCCTTACCTCCCATTTTGAGGATCAGATGATGTTCGTATTGGTTGCGATAATCCCACATGATCTGAGGCAGATGCTTGGGCATAAGTTTGGAAGTTCCTTGTAGGAATTTTTCGCTAAAGTGGTGTGGCATGAAAGGAAGTTTTTTAGCCACACGGTCTGCCCATGCCTTGAGAGAGAAGAGCTTAGGCAAATATTCGGTACCTACATGCTTGATATACCAAAAAGTATCCTTACCATACTTAGCTGCAATATCAAAGGCGGTGCGATGGATATATTCGCCAGAGATAGGAATCTGCTCGAAAGAGCCCAACATGTGTCGGCGTAGCTCGGTCAGCACCTTGGTATCATTGGTGCCTATATAGAATACGGCTGTGTGTTTCTCAGCAGGGAAAGTATCCACACGTACGGCAAAAACAGCCAAGCGACCTGCACTTCCTGAAGCCTCGTAAAGGCGAGCAGGGTCTGCATTGAAGCGGGCAGGGGTATCAGCATCTATCTGGCGTACATGATTGCAGTAATCGTGGTCGTGCCCTTTCTTATCTGTTTGGTGAATATCCTTCCTTTGGTATTTTCCCTCTTGGAGGTTGGTGAGTATCTCCTTGGGAGTTTCGCCAAGGTCTATCCCTAAGTGATTAATCAGTTCCAGCTTACCTTCTGCATTGCGCTGTGCATAGAGCGCCATCTCGGTATAGGCAGGGCCTCGCTGTACAAGAGAGCCTCCAGAGTTGTTACACACCCCACCAATCACAGAAGCCCCTATACAAGAGGAACCAATTACGGAATGAGGTTCTCTGTTATAGGGTTTTAACTCCTGTTCCAAGTGGTTCAGGGTAGAACCTGGTAGACAAACTGCTTGCTCTCCTTCGAGGATAATTTGAATATTATCATTGCGCATGGTATTGATAATCACCACATCGCGGTCATAATCATTTCCAAAAGGATTAGAGCCTCCTGTGATACCTGTATTGGCTGCTTGGGAAATAACAATCACATCGGCCTCGGTACAAGCCTCCAACACTTGCCATTGTTCCCAAAGAGTAGCGGGCCGCACCACTGCCAAGGCATTTCCTGTCCCAAAGCGATATCCTGTACGATAACGCTCGGTTTGCCCTGGGTCAGTCATTACATATTTTGCACCCACTATCTGGCGCAGTTTTTCTAACAAATTTTGTGTATTCATAGGTTTAGTTTTGAATTCTAAATTTTGTGTTTTGAATTTTGAGTTGTAAGCTCTAAGTTTTGAGTTACTGAGTATTTTTCACTTTTCACTCTTAACTTTTCATTTTTTCAATCCCTTCTTAAGCCACTCCTTATAGGTCGCTACATCCACATATTGTACGGGAGTGGAGAGCAGTTCAGTGTCTGGGGAGAGTTGCACATAATAAGGCTGAGAAGCGGAAGAGAAATTCACCTCTTGGAAGGTAGCCCACTTATCACCTATGGTTTTGATATATTCTACACGTCCATTACGGTGCTTGAAATCAAATTGTTTGTCCTTAGGTAGCTCTTCTTTGTCATCTACATAGAGAGAGATCAGAACGTACTTCTTCATAAGTTCTTTCACCTGAGGATCTGTCCATACATGTTCTTCCATCTTGCGACAATTGACACAAGCCCACCCTGTAAAGTCCAGCATAACAGGCATATTATGTTCCTTGGCATAGGCCATTCCCTCATAGTAATCCTTGAAGACGATTTGATCATCTTTGTGTTCCTTAGGGAAGAAAGCATAGGATTCTGGAGGTGGGAAACCACTGAGTACCCTCAGACTGTTCTTACCAAAAAGACCTAAAAGTAGATATATAGAGAAGGCAGCCGAAAGTACTCCTATGAGCAAACGCCCTTTGGAATATTGTAAGAGAGGCTTGCGGGGCTCATCATGCGGAAAGCGAATCAATCCAAACAAATATAGGGTAAGCAAAGCAAAGAGGACAAACCAAAGTCCTACAAATACTTCTCGCTTGAGCAATCCCCAGTGCTGTACAAGGTCAGCATTGGAAAGGAACTTAAGAGCAAAAGCCAATTCCAAGAAACCTAAAAACACTTTCGCTGTGGTCATCCACCCTCCTGATTTAGGTAAAGAGTTGAGCCAAGAAGGGAACAAGGCAAAGAGCACAAAAGGCAAAGCCAAGGAAAGTCCGAAGCCCGCCATTCCTAAGGTAAGCTGTATGGCTCCCCCTGAAGAGAGCGAACCTGCCAAGAGAGACCCCAAGATAGGCCCTGTACAAGAGAAGGATACGATGGCCAAGGTCAGTGCCATAAAGAAAATACCTATAATCCCTCCTACATTGGATGCATTGTCCATCTTATTCCCCCAAGAAGCCGGTAGAGTAATCTCATAAAATCCAAAGAAAGAAAAGGCAAAGATTACAAAAATCACAAAAAAGATCACATTGAGCCATACATTGGTAGAAATATTATTGAGAATCTCTGGGTCTATATTGTCCAAGAAATGGAAAGGAATACTCAAAAGGACATAGATCAGTAGAATAAAGAAACCATAGAGGAAGGCATTGAAAATACCTTTCTTACGTGTCTTGCTCTGTTTGGTAAAAAAGGATACCGTAAGAGGAATCATAGGGAATACACAAGGGGTAAGCAAGGCTATGAAGCCACCGAGAAAGCCTAAAAAGAAGACTGTCCAGTTGGACTCCTGTTCTGTCTTTCCGATAAGCTCTTTGTTTTTGAGAGGTATCTCCAACTGCTTGGCCATATCCTCACTACGGCTATCTATCTGTTTTTGTTCCACCTGAGCTGCTGAACCATCCAATGAGAAAACAAAATCTTCTTTGAGATTGATACACACATCTATACATGCCTGACAAAAGATATTCCCCTTGATATGTTTTACATTAGGGTCGGTGATTTTTACCTTTTGGGTGATTTTTATTTCCTTCTCAAAGAAAAGTTCATCCACCCCAAAAACATCGTTGAAAGTCTTCTGAAGGCCTTCCTCTTGGGATTCTCCCACCATCTCTATCCCTTCTGTAGTGGTATAGGTAATGACCATAGGGAGGGCACCCCCCTTGGGGTTGTTCTGAGAATAGACATGCCACTTAGGAGCTATCTTCCCCTTGAAAATAAGCAAATACTCTGTATCGGAGAGTTTTTCTTGGGAGAAAGTCCATTCTACAGGGTTGTC
>ERZ773077.2726-NODE-2726-length-11180-cov-4.717663_pt1 | contig 11180 bp, 9 predicted proteins | sample MGYA00580612_ERZ773077 | MGnify/ENA primary metagenome ERZ773077 (study PRJEB29015, sample SAMEA2737971) | human oral metagenome | biome: human oral; feature: human-associated habitat; material: dental | place: China | collected 2021 ...
TGGACGTCACCGTTCATCGTGACGTGCGGTTCGCGGCGACCACGGGTCTGATCGACCTCCTCGACGACGAATGGGCGTGGGAGGCGTTGTCGGATGCGGCGGCCGGTGGTCGCGAGGCCGCTCTCGTGCTTGCCAGCATCGCCCCGGCCCGGATGTCGGTCAGACACCGGGCCCGGTTCGGGGAGATCCTGGCGAAGGCCGCGCCGGAACCAGCGCTGGTGAGGGCGCTGCCCAGGTGGAGTTTCTGGACGCCGAAAGTGGCCGGGCGAATCCTCGAACTGCTCTCCTCGAAGGAGCTTCACGTCCGGCAGGCGGCGGTTTGGGCGCTGGGGAGTGCAGGCTCCGGGTTGCGATGGGGCATGCTGCTGGTGGTGGTGGCCGGGATCGCGGCAGCGGCGGCTGACGAACCGCTCGACTCCACGGAGGAGCTGCCGAGCCAACGTCTGCTGGAGGACGTGATCGTCGCTCTTCTGCCGGAGGGCCTCCGGGCTCGGTTGGAGCAGCGCGACCGGCTGAAGGAACTGGCCGCGGCGCTGTCGGAGTTCCCGCACACGGCCCGGCAGCGCTGGCAGGTGCTGCTGGCCGCCGTCGACTGGGACGATCCGCTGGCTGACCTGAACGATCTCGCCGAGGATGTCGCCGATCCGATGCGTTCCCGCGAGATTTTCGAACTCACGGGGGAGACACTCGAGGAGTTGCACGAGGCGCGGCTGCATGTCGATTTCACCGCTGCCACCGACGAGCTGCTGGCCCGCGGCGACGCGGTCACCGGAGCGATCGCCCTGGCGCTGCTGGAACACGCGGGCGACGAGGTGGGCTGGGATGATACCTGGCGGGCCCGGCTGCGAACCGCCCGTTCCCACCCGGTACCGGCTGTGGCTGCCTGGGCCCGGGAAGTCCGTGTCGAGTCCTGGTAGCCGCTTCGTCCCGACCACGCGCAGACCCCCCGACCCCGTCGGCCCCGACCCCGTCGTCGTTATGTCATTCGGAAAGATTTTGTACCGTATACGCCTCAAAATCTTTCACGATCCCGACAAAACCTTTCCAAATGACATAACGACGGGGAGGGGTGTTGCCACCGGGGTCAGCGCACCCACTGCCAGAACGGTTGAGAACTTCGCCACCCCCGTCGTGGTCACCCAGCAGCGCGACGGCCACCGTGATGGGGTGATGCCGCTGCCGAAGGTATTGAGCGCCTGTATCACTGAGACGACCAGCACCTGCCTTTTGCGGGACCCGGTGGGGCCGGGGCTGTCCCACTAATGGTGTAAGTGGTGTTTTCATTTTCGGTGATTCTCTGTCGTGGGTATGCGGTCGGTGAAGGGGGACTCACAGCCACCAGTGTCGCAGTCGGGTCAGAACATTGCCGCGCATCGCGACATCAAGGAGAGGCTTTGTTCGCAGGGACCCGTGATACGACGGGTGGAAACCAGTCAAATCGCCTATATACACGGGGAGTTGAGGAGATTCAGCAACCAAGCATGAGCGAGGAGGTTTTCTTCGTGTGCTTGCTCGAACGATTGGCCTTCAACGTGCCCACCGGTGGTGACTCGGTAGACAACGTGGTCGGCATCGGTGGAGATGGCCGCAGCCCGGTAGAGTTCACAGAACTGCTTGACGGCTGCTGAATCGACCCGGGCATCTTGCTCAGCCGTGCGGATCCAGGCTCGTGGAAGTGGACAGCTATGAGGATCCAGACTCCGAACAGTTGCCGCCGGCGAGAGCTGTTCAAGATAGTTTTTCACCCGTGGGTCAGCACGAGGATTTCCGAATTCCGCCCAGTCGGTTGTAGTGAGATTGGAGCCGGGGTCCAGAAGGGCTGTGACAGGGTCGATGAATGGATGCACGAGCTGCAGCCCACGTACCCAGGTCGGCTGGCGGAGACAGGCGGCGGCAGCGGTGAAACCTCCAGCACTTGCGGCAACCAATGCGATGCGATCCGCGATGATCGCGGGATGGTTATGAAACAGAGCTAGGCAGGCTAGAAGATCCGCGATTGACTGGTGCCGACGCGTACCTGTCGCTTGTTGATGCCACGTGGGTCCGTTCTCGCCGCCGCCGCGAACATGGCAGTAGGCGACTGCAATTCCGCGGGCCAGGAGATCGTCAGTGAAGGGATCGAATGGTCCTTCGAGGCTGATGCCGTAGGCGCCATAGACATGTACGACGAGAGGAAGCGGTCCCGGATTTGGGGGTAAGAAAATCGTGATTGGGATCGGTGTACCGTCATCGCTGCTAGCTGTGAGACAGCGGTCAACGGCTCGACCGGTCGAGACAGCAGGGACCTTGCCGTTTTCTGAAGGAAACACAACCTGAGGTTCATGAACCGGTGATGAAACGAGGAACGCCTGGCGTTTGGTGGCCGGATCGATTGAAGGGAGCATAATACCTGCGGGCGGTGCGGTCCACAGAGCGGCTGGTCCTTGAGCTGGTAGCCAGAAGGCTTGGCGACCACGGTATCTCCCGACGACCGCAATCTCGTCCCCCGCACGCTGAAGATGTTCGGTGATGAAATCTGCGGGAGCTGTGGCAGTCAACGGGTCATCCCCGTCAGCTCTGACCTGTCCTTGCGCCCGATCGAGGACGATAATGTCTCCGTGCCATAACATGAGGTCCCCATCGGGAATGTCCTGGGTCGACAAGTGGCAAGTCGGAATTATTGCATCACCGCCGGTGATAATTCGGTGATTGATTGTATCGGCTCCCTTGGACGCAAGGATTGCTATATCGTCATCGACGCTGCGAAGGCTGAGTCGGCGTGTTCGGTCGATTTCTTCAAACAGGACTTCTGGATGTTCGCAGTCACGATCCCACCAAAGGGCCTTGTAAGGTCGACGTGCAGCGTCTCGTCGAATCCAAAGCAGTCCTGTTCCAAACGCATATACGCAAGGTGATATGGGTGACTCCAGATGAACGAGTCTGACTCCAGATTTGGTTACCGTGTAGATTCGTAGTGTGTAGTTTTCGTCGCCATTGAAATCACCGATTATCGCGCATGCTGACTCGTCGGCGGTCAGGAGCAACTTGTCTCGCTGACGCAGAGTTAGGATCTCGAAGCTCTCAGAGCCATCAGGGCCTCGAAGTCGAATCGTGCGAGCATGATCATCACCAGTTTCTGAGGTGGGTTGGGCTTGGAGTCGGAAGGACTTGAATGCCTTCAGGCGCTGCGCGAGAGCAATGATCTGTTGTCCTGCAGCATCGGATATCTCCGGCATATCAGATCTCTTGCTGGCGTAGTTGCGTGCTAGGCCCTTCGCGAAGTGGTGTCAGCACTGGCGCGAGGAGTATGATGAAAAGCGCAGCCCACGACGCAATCAAACCCACTAGCATTGCCGGCACGGGCCACGCTACTACCGCGGCTCCACCGCCGAGAGTTGCTTGGGAGGCGAGAACGAAGACAAGGCCTCCAAAAGCGACAGGAACGGCAGCTATGATGGATGCCGCTAACGACATTGCGAAGCTCTCGGATGCGATCATGGCGACAATTTGTCGTCCTCGCATGCCTGCTGCTTGAAGGAGGGCAATTTCATGTTCCCGACCGCTCGCGGACAAGGCGACCACAGCGGCGCTGGTCGCCAGCATCATTAGGGCAATGACGATGACCATCATCCAGGTGTCGGCCCGGTTCGCCTGGCCGTCTGGCTGAAGTATTTCAGCGAACGCAATGACAGAGTTAACGGAACACAACAGCAATCCAATACTTCCCAGGCCGGCAGCCAATGGAGCAATTGTTGTCGCACTCACATGAACCCGGGATGCTGCGGAACGTGTGCCCAGAGCCGAAACGACGAGCCCCGTGCGCGAAAAGAGGCCGGTGAGTACCCGAAAAATGAAACCTGCAATCTGTGGACACAGGAGATAGACGGCGATGAGGGAGCTACCTCCTGCGTTAATAGCCAAATTAAACATCGGGGCGGGAGTGGTCACCCCGAGCGAATCAGCAAATCCGGCGGAAATAACCAGACTAAAAGCGACGAGGAAGAAGAACACGCCACACACGACCCGGGGTACAGTGGCTGACTTTCGGCCGAGGCCATCGAGGGACCGCAGAGCGGCACCCGGGGGGGTGCGGGATGCTTGCCGAGCTGGGGAAAGTCCGCCCCCCAAGGCAGTGAGCACGCTGACGACGATGACAACGATGGGCGCCCAAGCGGTGGGTGTGTACGTTGGCAACTGGACTGCTGAAGAAACCATCGTGTTGAATGCTGGAAGTGCCCAAAAACTCAACAGCGTCGAGAGGAGCGCTCCAAGAATTGCACCGCACAGGCTGACGACCGTCAAGAGAAGAAGGGTTGAACCGAGAACCACGGCTGGGGATGTACCAAGCAGCAACCACAAAGCGTGAGTTCGGCGAATGGCGTGGACGCTGGCTTTTCCCACCACAGTCAGGGCAACCCAAGAGACAAGGGCCACCACGGTATAGATCGTGACTGAGAGGATCTGGAACTCCTCCACCGGGACTCCCGCAGCACTCGCCGCAGTCCGAAACAGGGGATCACCTGTCCAGGCGAACTGGTGAACGCACAAACCGATCATGGTAGCCATCACCGTGATCACGACAACAGCGGGCACCCATTGTTGCCACTGGTCAGCGAACATTCTGGTTACGTAGCGCTGCATGGCATCACGCTTTCAAATTGCTCATGATTCGAAGTAGCTCTTGGCTGGTGCTGCGACCAAGATGTTTCACTGTATGACCGTCGTGCATGATCACGATCCTGTCGGCCAAGGCGGCCGCATCAAGGTCATGGGTGACCATGACGATCATCTGCCCTTCGTCAGCCATTCTTCGAAGAGTTCCGAGCACGATCTGTGTGCTTTGCGAGTCTAGGGCGCCTGTTGGTTCATCCGCGAACACGATGCCAGGACGGCGTGCGAGCGCACGACAAAGGGCGGTTCGTTGCTGCTCACCGCCAGAAAGTGAGTGGGCCGAGGCACGGCGACGATGAGCCAGCCCGAACGACTCAATGAGGGCACTGATCATATCGCGGGGAACTGGCTTGTGGTCGAGCTGGAAGGGGAGTGTGATGTTCTCCTCAACGGTTAGAAAGGGCACCAAATTGTATTGCTGGAATACGAATCCGATCTCGGAGCGAAGCATATGTGCGCGTTTGCTTGGGGACTGCCGATAAATGTCACGACCGTTGATCATCACCATACCCGAGGTTGGTTCGTCCAAGCCGCTTAGACACATCAGCAGTGACGACTTCCCAGAACCCGAATGCCCCACGACTGAGGTCAGGCCGCCTCCCTGTAACTCCAGATCGCATCCGCGCAGGATATTGATCTCTGTCCGTCCGGTTGTGACGACGCGCTGGAGACCGTGAGCGCTGAGCGTGACCTTCAAGAGAGCTTCCTTCTGCTTTTCCTAAATGTGGTTATGATCAAAGCAGGTGGCCGTGGCTCCGGAACAGCTTTGGTAGGTTCTCAAGACCACGGCCACCGCTTGTTGAGAGGGGTAATCAGCAGTTACCCCACGTGATCGTGCTGGGCCAACCCGGGCACGGTGCCCAGATGCTGAAGGTGCTTATGCGTGCAGCATCGTGAGTGTCAACTTCACCTTCGATGGTCTGAAACTCGAGAATCTGATTCATGGCTGTTCACCTCCTTCCTATCTTTTTCAGGTATCCCGTTCTCAAAGTCCGAACGGGAGCGTGCGACTTTCGTCCAGTACCTCACGGAGCGCTGCAAACACGCCGCTGGCCCCGGTAAGATAATCTGCCGAAAGACGCAGGTTCTGGTTTCCTCTGAAAAACACACCGGATTTATCGACGACGGCGTGTAGACGCAAAGAGCGCAAATGTGAGGAGAGAGTCTCATCGAGAATAGTGCTTGGCTGGCGTTGAACTCTGCGGTGGAGGTAGATGAGGAATCCGGCGAGACCATATGCGAAAGATGCATGTGCACACTGGTAATACGTGGCGGCAGCGTCGATCGCGGTTAAAGAATCGGCGAATTCATGTGTATCAGTGACACGTTGTAGCTCCAGTATCGCCAATCCGGGGCCCAAAGAGCCAATGCCGAGATATGGCAGAGTCCGCCACCCTTCATCGTACTCGAGGGTGCCGTTCTTCGTCATCGTACACCGAGAGATGTCGTTGTTAATTGCGCGAATAGCAAGTGAAATGTACTTGCCATCTTCGGTGATTTCGTACAACTTAGTGAAAAAGATTGCTGCCGCGCACCAGCCATTTAATAGGCCAACAGATTCGCCCTGTACTTCTTCATCTAGAAGTAGCCTCAGGTGGTGAGCCGCCTCCAGGGGGTCGCCGCCAGAGTCGAGTGCGCAAAGTCCTACGCCAGCCCATCCGGACCATAGCGTTGGATTAGTAGGGATGGAAATTGATACTTCATTGAGCGCATCTTGCGTCTGAGTAAGGTTGGCGTGGCGTGCAACATACTCGATGCCGTCGCGACCTTTAAAACCTCGTGATTGAACACTCCCGACTCGCTTTGCGAGCCAGAGATCGGCAGCACGCATATCGATCATCGTGGGAGCGAATCTTAGTTGATCAATTACCCCTGCCGCGCCGTATGGATAGCCAGCCTGATTTTCCGCCCCATCTGAAGCAAACACTGCAATATCGCCAGGAACAAGTGGGCCGATAGAGTTCCAATCAATCAACCCATGCACACCGCGAAGAATTTCATCTCGAAACTGGGAATCCGTCAGGCTGTTGAACTTATCGACACGTTCATCTATGTTTCGTTTCTCTTTTGCAGACAGGGCGCCAATCGTCTGTGAACGAATAGAGTTGTTTACGGATTTTGAGATGCCAAGTTCGCACGACCCATGCCGCAGTAGTTGTTCAACCTTCCATACGTTACCTTGATCGGCGATTGCTGCCTGTGGGTAGATTAGGTTAAGTTCCAGCATCCCCAAGGACCATTTATCTGCCGTCGGACCCCTGAGGCCAGCCGCAGGTTCATATCCAGGAGCACCTTGTGTGCATCGCCAGCTTGGATCCATGCGGTGAGCGAATTCGAAATCGATGAAACAAGGTTGAGTTCCATCACGCATTATGACGTTCTTGGGATGAATGTCGCCGAGTAGCCAACCCGCTTTATGAACAGATTCAAGAGCCTCATCAAGGAGGCTGACCGTGGACACCAGCCACTGCAAGTAGGACGAATCGTTCAGGCTCCAGGGTGCAGGGCGCAGTATCGGCGTGCGTGTCATCCATTCGCGCGTCAAATCATGCCCTTTAATATACTCCATTACGAGGTAACGGTGTTCCCAGGCGGTGAAAGATCCGTACAGTCTCGGTATGCAGTTAAGCTCCTGTAGACTCTTCAGCACTTTCTCCTCATGCGTGAGTCGATTCAGGGCGTCTGCACCGTTGGCGTCCAGCCCCGCATATGGGCGAGCTTCCTTTAATACCACAATCGTGCCGATCGGAACGAAATCGTTTGTCAATGCTTCAGCCAAATATACGCCCCCGGCGTTGGAGAAGTGAAGTGCTGAGAGCATCTTGAATCTAAAATCGATGTCATCATCGACGATCGTAGTCGATACTGCTGTTGGTAACTTAGCCCATGCTGGAGGTGTGTATATTGGACGACGCGGGTCTTCGACTTCATTGCCTTCAGGGTCAATTAATGTCGAGATGTAGGCAGCGTCCTTTGACGGTGGAACGAAGGCCCCATACCTGAAGTAGACGGGGCCCGACTTCCAGCGTCTATCCGATAGGATATATGGACCTTCTTCTCCGGAAAGAAGATCATCGAGTCCGTCAAGAGCAGCAGTGAATTGTTCGTCAGAACTAGGATACACGGTGATAAATTTTCCAGCACTGGCGCGGTCCGCGTACTTTCCGCTCTGAGCAACTAAATCTTCAAGCGATGTGAGATGTTTGAATGGTAATTGTAGCTGGAAGCAATGCTTGGCGGCAACTGCTAATATGGATTCGGCGTTGCGCGGTGTTGCGGAGACATGAATCTTCCAACCCTGCCTAGGAGGTGACCACTTGCTGGGAAACCAACTCGTCCACGGATGTATCTCTTTAGATTCCCATCCGGGGATGGCCAAGGAAGACACATCAAGATTTCGTGCGTGCTTGAGAGTGGGCGGAGGTGCATAGAAAGGATTGTCAGGCTGACAATACTGAAGATACCGAACGTCGAGAGGCATTGACTCTCCTTTCCTGATATGCAAACTCGTGGTGAAGTGTTTCTATTGTCACACGCAGGGCGTGAGCAACTCCTCAAAGAACAACGCTCTTGTTGTGGCCGTCGTCGCGGCGAGCATCTTGAGATCGTCGCTCACCAAGTGCTGATGGTTTTTTTATGCTACAGCGTAGGACTCGCCTCCACACCTCTCCCAGGTCACGATATAGTTGTGACCGCAGTCACTGGTCTGGCCATTTCCGAGGAGAGGCATCCGTACTCGTCTATGCTATTTTGACTCGGAACTGCTGATCGAAGTCGGGGTAGGTGGATCCGTCACGGGTGGTGTTGCTGTCGCGCTGGACGAAGTTTCCGTCGGTGGAGCACTTGGCCCCAGCGTGGGTGTTGGCGATGGGACCACCGGTGGCGAAGATGATGGCAACACGGTGGGCCGTATCGTGCTGAACCGCCCTAGGTTTCCAGAGGATCGGCAAGTCGAGGTGAGGGGCTTGGGTGAGTAGTTTGATGGCGCGTTTGGGGCGTCTGGCCAAGGCTCTGGTGGTTGAGGCGATGGATGTGTCACGGTCGTGGAAGATGCGATGGGGCTGATGGCCAGGTTCCTTCAGGCAGCCATGTCCTGGAGGACATGGACCACGGGCTGGCGCGACAGGACAGCGGTAGCGGGTAGATGACATTAGCGCGGGCTCCCCGGGGCCTGGGTTGCAGACACCACTCACCGTCCCCGCGGGGCCCGCGCCCCAACACAACGACGCACCGCCCCGGCAAACCAGCCCACCTGCCTTCGCTCGCCAACTTTGCCGGCTCCTGCCCGCATGCCTGTCTGCAGACACCCCAGTAATATTGACACGAACACATGGATTCAAGCCGGTAGTCTTGACTTGAAGGTGCTCTCTTGTTGACCGAAGCGTTCCCTTCTTTGGCAAGAAGGATTCTCCTGGGGTAGGGGTATATTTCACGCTCATGCCACGGCCACCAAGAACCCCGAGGGTGAAAGCCCGAAGCCTACGATTGCCTAATCTTCAAACTTGTTTCAGGATCAAAATCCTAGTGCTTTGCGGAGCTTGAGTGCAAGGGCAGTACGATCGCGCTCACCAATCTTTCTCAATAGAGCTGAAACGTAGTTCTTTACGGTTCCCTCGGCGAGAGTCAATGAGGCCGCAATCTCTGAGTTTGTCAAACCTTGTGCCACGAGTTCTGCAACGACGCGTTCTCCACGAGTGAGAATTGCGAGCGGACCCTCTCCTCCGCTCTTCGTTTGTATTGCTGCACGTGCAACGCGGGGATCAATCACCATGCCGCCTTCGATAACGGAGTACAATGCGCTCACGAGATGTTCGATCGAGGTGTCCTTCAGGAGGAATCCGGAGGCGCCGACAGAGAAAACCGCTTGGACAAGGGCGTCGTCATCGAAAGTAGTAAGAACAAGAACAGGGAGCCCCGGGTGATCGCGAGTACAGTGGGCTGTAAATTCGATTCCGTCCATGCCCGGCATTCGAGCGTCGACGAGGACAACATCAACTTCTGTTGTGGCCAAGATATCAAGCGCAGCGTGTCCGTCCTCAGCTTGAGCAGTCACATCGATCCCGTCGACGGTGGATAGCAACATGGCTAGGCCGCGACGAATCAGTTGTTGATCCTCCACCAGTAATACGCGTGTCGGTTCTGCATCATTCACGAGACCGCCTCCCGATGCCCGGCCGCGATTCTGTTGAGCGGTACGGAAATTTCAAGCTCGAACTGATTCTTGATTCGATGTGCTCGCATCGTTCCACCATGGTCCGACGCTCGATCAGCCAGTCCGCGTAGCCCGAACCCAAACGTCGGTTCGCCATCAGCTGGGCTAAGGGATGTGACGCACCTGAAATCGTTGATGATCACAAGAATCATTCTGTTTTCATTGCTGCGAATTCCTATGCGTACAGACTGCGCTTTGCCGTGGCGTAAAGCATTTGTCAATCCTTCTTGGACGGCCCGGTACATCAGCAAAGCTATCGCGTCGTTGTTCACGAGCTCATGATCCGATCTCTCGTCACCGATGACTTCAACCGTCAGCCCAGTGCCTCGGAACGATTCTGCGATCATCTCAAGGGCTGCAAGTCCCCGAGCAGTGGCGTCTCGAACCGGGCTCAGCGCTCGTACCCAAGTTCGCATTTCTGCCAACGCTTCGCTTGACGTGTGCTTCGCCATGTGGATTTCTTGCCATGCCTGGTCGAGATCGGTGCTGCGCAGCCGCTCTGCCAGCTCGAGGCTCATCGCAACGAGCGTGAGTCGATGCCCCAAGCCATCATGGAGTTCTCGTGCGCTTCGGGCACGTTCGTCGGAGAGCAGTAGCTCCTTCTCGACCTCGGAAGTGTGTTGCAGCCGTTCGATTATCGCTTGGTCAGCGTTTCGACGCTGCTCGAATCCGCGTAATGCCAAACCGAGAATGAATCCGAAACACAGTAGCGCGACTACTGGCACAACATTGACCAACCCTTGGGCCATGCTCATCACAGCCGACATCGAAGTCCCTTGACCACTTGATGTGAAGAGGGCTAACCCTACGACTGATATCCAGATCATTGCGTGTATTCCGGCTTTCGGGGAGACGTCTGTCACGGCGAACGCGACGACAAGCAGGAGGACTGGAATCGTGAAGGTTACCGACCCAAAAACAGCCACCGGGGTAGCCAAGAAGATCGTCAGTATTGTCAGCGTAATCCCATGACCGATCCGAACCAGGTAGGGACGTACTATCCACAGAGCGCCGATGACAGGGGTGAGGATCAACCATGTTATAGCGACTCCCAACCCCGTGCCAGACCTGGTGGAGTCGATGATGCGCAGTATTGCCGCCAAGACCAAACAACACAGCGCCACCGTCTGCAGCGCCACCAAGGTTCGTTCGACATTCACGTGAGGCCGACTCATGCTCACCAAGTGTAACTTCCTGTTGCCAGGTGGTTAGGGGCTTAAGGTTTGGTTCAACCAGTCCTGAAGAGCATGCGGTTCAATTTTCACTGTTCGATGTTGGGGGTGTGCTGGCCTGGGGTGTGGGGGATGCCGTTGACGTA
>ERZ773077.2727-NODE-2727-length-11176-cov-2.899739_pt1 | contig 11176 bp, 10 predicted proteins | sample MGYA00580612_ERZ773077 | MGnify/ENA primary metagenome ERZ773077 (study PRJEB29015, sample SAMEA2737971) | human oral metagenome | biome: human oral; feature: human-associated habitat; material: dental | place: China | collected 2021 ...
TAGTTTTTTATATTTGACATTTCTTCATAAATGTGTATAATATATTTTATGCGGATTTATATTTTAGTTATTAGAATAATGAATATTAATCATTCTAGGGAATCTAAGAATACAATATCAGAGGTGCAGAATATTCCATTTAGCTCAATCGCTCTTTGACCTTCGGGTGTGAGAAACAGCCCTCAGGTTACAATTGATGAGCTTAAACAGGTCTATCTTGATTCGGTTGAAGCAAATATTCGTGTCATGGGGGTGAGAAATCCTGATTCTATACGTAGAATTTTGTATCATGCTCAGAGTATTGAGAATATTTTTAGGATTGGAAGGCAATACATTAGTCAGCCTGTTAATAAGGCTGAGTGAAGTTGTGGTATTAAACTTTCTAATTCTGGTAATTTTAAGTTTGATCCGGTTATTTCTTTTGATCCCCAAGCGTTCACAGATAAGCAAAGTCTTCTTGATGTTGTTTATCATGAAGCTTCTCATTTGGTGTTTCAGTGTGATTATCTTCTTAATAAAATTCATCAAGCTTCATCTGGTCTTCCAGCGATCGAGATCATTAATAATGCAATTAATCAGTATAATACAGATGTTAATGCTAGATTTAAAACTGAGTTTTTTGCTCGTGTTGTTTCTGCTGATTATGTTCATAAGAAAGGGGAGAACTGAAGAAGAGTTTGGGAGGCAACGGGAACCTCACCTATTCAATGACAATCTACTGAATATAATGATTCAATCCTTTATGCTAAAGAGTTTACTCGTATGAAGATTCAGCTTTATAATCTTTTAGCTAGACAGTATGGAATGGATCCTAATAGGGAAAGAAATAGTCAATTGGTTCCTGCCGCGGATCAGCTCTTTCAATCGTATCTTAGAGATCTTTTGCATATTTTTATGAGGGATGATTGTACCAAGGAGAGGATCAAGTATCTTATATATCATGCTTCTAGTATCTTGTCCCGTGTTGTACAGAATCCTTACTGAACCTATGAGAAGTTTTATGCTGATTTTTCAGCTACTACAGGCTACTGACATAGCTGAACTCTTAGCAGATAAAAGGTAGTATGCCTTTATATTGTATGTATATTATTCGTTTCTATTCACTCGTTCCCTTGTATGTTTAATTGAGGTTTCTTGAGAAAAATGCAATACAAGAAAAATCTGAATATAAAAAAAACGTTTGTTTTAGGGATAAAAATCGCTATAGATAATCAGAGTTTTTATTCTTTTGAAATGAGGTGATGGAGTATGTGATTACGGTTGGGCTGGAGATTCATTTGAAACTAGCGACAGCGACCAAGATTTTTTGTCCCTGTAAAAATGAGCAAAATCTGGATGATAATCATCCAAATACAACAGTATGTCCAGTATGTACAGGGCAACCTGGTGCTTTGCCGCAACTCAGTGAAGAAGTTGTAAAAAAGGGATTGCTTTTAGGGAAAGCGCTCAAATGTGTAGTTCAAAATCCTTCATCATTTGATAGAAAGTCGTACTTTTATCCAGATTTGCCGATGGGATATCAGATTACGCAGTTTTATCGTCCGATCAATGTTAACGGTCAGCTTTCATTTTTTTCTGAGACTTTTGATGAGGAGAGAACGGTAACAATTACTGATGCTCATCTGGAATGTGATACTGCTAAAGTATTGCATTATAATGGTAAAATGTTGCTAGATTTTAATCGTGCAGGGACGCCATTGATAGAAATCGTGACGGGTCCAGATTTTCAGGGTGCTGATGAGGCTGTTGCTTTTGCAAAGGAGATTCAGAGGATTGCAAAATATAATCAGATTTCTGATGCTGATATGGAGAAAGGTCAGATGAGAGTTGATGTAAATGTTTCGATTAGACCTTCACTTGATGCTCCGTTTGGAACAAGAGTTGAGCTCAAAAATATTAACTCGTTTTCTGCGATCAAAAGAGCCATTGAAACTGAGGTGAAAAGACAGCTTGCGTGCCGAGAAGCAAATGAGCCGATCAATCAGGAGACTAGAAGACGAGATGATCTGAAAGGAATGTCTTTTACGATGAGGAGTAAGGAAGATGCGCTTGATTATAGATATTTCCCAGAGCCTGATTTGCCAGAGCTACAGCTAAAAAATGAGCTCTTGGATGAGGTGAATGCTAGTGATATCTTGCTTCCTTATGAAAAAATTAAAGAAATGAAATCTGATTTTGGTTTTCATAAGGAGTTTATCAATGTTTTGATCAATGATAAGGAAGTCTTAGATTTTTTCTATGATTTGGTGAAAATGGGCTTTTGACCAAAGCTTGTAGCGAAGTGGATTGCAGGTCCGATCAGTGCCTATATGACTGCGAATGCAGTTGCGATCTCTGAATTAAAGATTGATAAGGAGCAGTTAATCAGCTTTTTTAAGCTTGCAGAAGAAGGTACATTGATAGAAAATCAGTTGAAGATTTTGATGGATGAGTTGCTCAATCAGTGAGGTGATTTGCAGGAAATTATCAAGGAGAAATGATTTGATGCGCCTGCTGTTAGTGAAGATGAGATTATTGAAGTTGCGAAGGGAGTTTTGGACGCGAATCCTCAGATTGTTGAGCAGTATAAAGGTGGAAAAGTTACTGTGATTGGATTTTTTGTTGGGCAGGTGATGAAACAAACGCAATGAAAGGCCAATCCAAAGCAGATTCAGGAGATTATGACAAGATTGTTGTCGGCTTAGTTATTTTTTGTTGCTAGATAGTTGTCAGACTTGAGGAAGTCTGGCAATTTTTGTGTTGAGAGATATTCTTTTCAGATGGTTTTATCTCTGAAGGTTGCAGTTGAGAGAATTTTGATATTTTCTTGTGGGATATTCGGTCAGGATGGGCAGATTTGTATTGTGGTTTGTCAGGTGTTTGTGTTTGAGAGAATGAAATAGCTATTGGTATTTGAGTTTTTCCCGTTCCATTCTTTTAGTGTGAGGGTATTATTTTGATCATAGGTTGCAATCGTCTTTTTTAGGTTATTGTTGTCTCTTTTGATGGTTGGAAGTGGTACTTGTTCGAGGGTTCAGTTTCATCATAACTTTATGCCGTTTGCATAAAATGCTGGGATAATGATTGATTGTCCTCAGCTGAGCGTGATTGGTTTATTATCAGAGCAGTTGTTCAGCGAATTTCAGAGTCAGGTAATCTCGAGATTAAGGTTAAAATCTGGACAAATTCAGTTTTCTTCTTTTCCTCTTTTACAGGTAAAGTTGTTTAGAATACTCTCTTTATCTTCTTTCCCTAGAGTATAGTTAAAGTTTGCTTTTATAGTGTTGGTAAGGAGAAATCATACTTCAGCTCCAGCTTTTGCGAGATATGAGGCTTTTTGGTAGCTGGCGATATCTTCACTATATCTCAAAAAACCTCTCATCATCATACTGATCAAAAGCCCAATCAAGGAGCTTGCAAAGAGGACAAAAAGTGCGAGGAGAATGATATTACCTCTTGGATTAGTCAGTTGGTTTCTCATTTTTTACTGGAGAATAAATACTAGGAGTTGTTCACTGTAGTGAAACAAATGTTTGGAGTGGTAATACGACATTATTGCTTCGTTGGCTCGGTGTGTAATGTTTGCTCGTGAGTGTAATAAAGAGCCAAAAACCTGGTTTCCCTGCAGGTGGAAGTTTACTTATATTATAATCTTGGTTTTCGATTTCATATATTTTCTGTAGATCTTGGTTAGAGATGAAAGGGATAATTTTAAACTGGGCTTGGCTAATGTTGAATTTTTTGCTGTCTAGAAGTGTGATTTCCTGTTTGTCTTTTTTAAGTATGAGTTTGCAATTGGAATTTCTAATGGTTTTGAGTGTTTCTTCGTTTTCTACTGGGAGAAGTTCTTCGAGCTCTGAAGATGATCAGTTTTCTTTTTGTTCTCGGAGCTCAGAGGCTTGGAAACAAGTTCCGGTAGTGTTTATGCTTATTCCTTGATTGTTCTCATCTTTGAGGTAGAGTGCTGAGACGATTCCCCCTGATGATTGTAGAGCCGAATAGCTATATTCTGAGTAATCAATTGTTGTCGTTTGCGCGAGGTTTTCTAGGACTTGGGTCAAAACAAGGGCTTCTTTTGCGATTTCTTTTTCTTGCTGGATACGATAGGAAATTCTAGAGATAGTGGTATAGGTTTGGAGAATAATCCCAGAAAGAAGTCAGAAAAGTCAGACTACAATTAGAATTTCAACGAGAGTAAATGCCTTATTTTTCATAGGAATGTGAGGAGTAAAGAAAATGGAAATCAGATTTTTATCTTTCTGAATCTCTAGGTCAGAGGAAGCTTTCTAGGACAACTTCTCCTGTGAAGCTTCATCTTTTATAAATCACATGAGAACTGACTTTTAGAAGCCCTAAGTTTTTAATCGTGGGGGGGACAAATTCAATTCGTCTAGCATAGCCTTTGTTTGGAGTTTCGGTTGTTGCTTTATAGGTATAGGGAGTGATGTTTTTTGTGGGTTCAAGTGTTGTGAGTTCAAGAGCAAAAGTTTTGAAATATTCATCAAAAGTGTCCGCTGTGTATTCTCAGATTTCTGTTTTTTCTAGGAGGTAATAGGGATTCTTATTTTTATCGACTGAAAGTCCGATTTTGAAGGTGGTATTTCAGTCTTTTCAGAGAAATTCTTCTTTTCCTCAGTCATTATTTCCGGTCCGTGCGTAGTAGTCCCGAGGATAACCTTGTTCGAGGTTGCTATCTCTATGATGAAATGCGAGATCGATTCCTTCTTTTGCTAAAAGTGTAGCTCTTGTCTGCATATTGATGGTATCAAAGTTTTTGACGCTATTAGCCATGATTGAGAGAATCGCTAGGATTCCAACTCAGAAAATCACGATAACGATCAGAATTTCTATGAGGGTAAAAGCTTTTTTTCTCATCAGAGGAGTAGTTGTGTAAAAGATAGATTATATATAGGTATTGTAAGCAAAAAATCAAATATATTATTGGTTGAGTCAGATTTTCTCTTGATTTGTTGGTATGGTTTTATACCATTTCTTAGTAAGTCGATAGAAAAAATAGGAAAAATCTGGATAAAATCGGAGTTTACTCTTTATAATAGCCCTTATCTCTAATAAAATCTTATATCATGAAGAAAATGCGTTCACTAGCTGTGCTAGCACTCGTTATGGTAGCATCTTATTTCGTTGGATGTAGTGCTTCAGATGAGCAAACTATTCAAGCTCCATCTAAGCCAATGGCTAGGTATAAGGCTCAGGAAGTGGTAAAGGAAACTTTGCCACTTATTGATGCATTTGTAGATGCTCAGTATAATTATGCTTTGGGCAAAGATTCTGTTCCCCAGTGGGATCAGTATCTCGTCAATCCTGAGCCAAACCTTAAGCAGAGAATAGACCGTGCTGTCTATCTCAGGAAAGGAGGTCCTGAAATGCTTTCTTATTCAGGACATTTTAAAACGACTGAATATAGTAAAATATCATTTAAAAAAGATAGATGGATATTGGATGATGTTGTTCTCTGGTTTGAACTTCTTCAGGGAAACCCGAGTAATCCCAGTAGATCACAAGGCGGGATGAATTATCAGTTTAGTCTCAAAAAAAATGTTCAAGGGGAGTGGAAGATCCTTAGTTGGAGAGATGATGTTGATATCCTTCCTTATCCAATATGGGACTATTGGGGAACAGATGAAAATGCACCCAAAGTTGAGCGAGCATCTTCGGTAGCTTCGAGAAATCCCTCTTGGTATGATCGTTATCTTATCATTGAGAGCCCACTTTGGTACTGGAATAGCCAACGATTAGGTTTTGGTGTTGTGTGGAACTTGTTTTGATTTCCTTGAAGAATGTTTTAGAAATCATATACTTATCTTCTGAATATGATTCTTTCTCTTTTATCTCAATCTAAAAAAAAGATGAAAAATCTGATTTTTGTTTTATTTTTAGTCTTTGGGTTTACTTTTTCATTGACTTTTGCGCAGTTTTCTGATAGTGAGCAGAGTCCCTATGCGAGCGCAATTGTTCAGCTAGCGAATCGTAATATTGTAAAGGGGTATCCAGATGGGACTTTTAAGCCTCAGCAGGCTATTACCCGTGCTGAGCTACTAAAGATTATTCTCTTGGCAGCGAATGTTGAGCTTTCAGCTGGGCAAGAGAGCTGTTTCTCTGATGTGCCAAAGGAGGAGCGGTATGCTGATCTCGTATGTTCTGCAAAGGCGATGGGAATTGTAAAGTGATATGATGATTGAACCTTTAAGCCCAATCAGACAGTTACTTTTGTGGAAGGGCTGAAGATGGCGATTGAGGGATTTAAGGTGCAGACCAGAGATGTGAAATCAGATTTTTGGTATGCGAGGTATTTGGATTTTGTTCATCAGAACTGAATTTTCTCTCAATATGCTTATTATCCAGAGCAGAAGCTGACTCGTGAAATGATGGCGCATTTAGCGATCAAGCTTTTGGAAGGGCTTTCTGGTAGCTGGAATTATACTAGAAATGTGGAATCTCTTGGGTGTGGAAAATCTCAGCCTTCAACTCCTCCTTCTGCTGTTATGGTTAATGGAGTAGAGAGGCATTTTATCACTAGTGTAGGGAGAAGTTACTCCTCATCAAAACCCGCAAAGCTCGTATTTGCTTTTCACGGTCGCACAAGTGATAATGCGAGTCTTGGATATTATGGGATAGAGGGGGCGTCTGATGGAAATGTAATTACTGTCTATCCTGCAGGTTTACCGGAAGAAGGACCTCAGAGAAATCGAAGAGATCCGTGAGATAAAGTTTCAAATCTTAGAGATTATCAGCTTTTTGATGAGGTAAAAAAACTGATTTCAGAGCAGTATTGTATTGATCCAGGTGAAGTATATGTAGTTGGACATTCACTGGGTGGTTGGTTTACGAGTATGCTTGGATGTGCTAGGGCTGAGGCGGTTCGCTGAGTTGGGATTGTGGCCGGAAGTCCAATGCGTTTCCCTACCTGTTTAGCTCCAACTCCTGCGATTATTTTTCATAATCCTAGTGATAATCTTGCTTCTTTCGCCTGAGGAGAGCAAATCCGTAATCAGTATCTCAAGCAAAATCAGTGTTGAGCTGATACGATAGTGTATGAGAATAGTTATGGGATGGAGTGTGTAAAGTATACAAGTTGTCTTCCAACTTCTCCGGTAGTGTTTTGCAAATATTCTGAAGGAAATCATATGTGGCCAAGTTGAGCAGAACAGTTGATGCGAAAATTTTGGAGTGAACAGTAAGATATACTGTGTGAATAAGGGAGAAAAAATCTGATTTTTCTCTCTTTTCTCTTGAAATGAAGGGGAATTCGGCTATAGTTTTGCTCACATTTTACTCATGTAGAAAAGAGAATGAATCATACAGGATGGCAGTTGAAAATTGCTGATATGCTCCAGACTAATGTTACTGATGAAATAGTAATTGAAAATCAGGATTTGGATATGATAGCAGGGCTTTCAGAAGCGGGAATCACAGCCAAAATCAGACTTCAATCATTGTGAAGAGATGCTATTTTTGCTGTGATTGAGGAGCTTGAGTGTGAGATTACTGAGAGTTGTGATAGTTGTGGAAGGGAATATCAGAGAGCTGTGAATGTTCAGGATTATAGTGCAAAATATGTCTTATCTGTTGATGAAGATGAGCCTGAGGAAGAGGTGCTTTTGATTGATCAGAGGAATGGAATTATTGATCTTTGAGAGTTGGTGTATCATGCGATTAAAATGCAGGAGCCTTTTGTAAAGCGTTGTCCTGATTGTGAAAATAAGGAAATCTCTGATGATGATCAAGATTTGGAAGAACGGGAATAAAAATCTGATTTTTCTTTTTTGGGTATCAAAAAATCCCTTATATAAGGGATTTTTTCTGTTCTAAATTTATTATTGAGTACAGAGTGACATGTTTTTAAGTTCTCTATAGATTTCAAATTTTTTGATCATTTGATTATAAGGAGAGAGCTTGTCAAATTCTTCGGCTTGAGATGTCAGTGAGTCTTTAAGTTCTAGAAGATTTGAAAGAAGTGCAACCTTACCATCCGAACTATCAGTACTTGCTCCGATGATTTTCATCTTTTCATTTACCTTATCTAGAGCACCTTGTACTGTTAGGTCCGTAGAACTTCCGCTACCAAAGCATGCTTCTTTGAGTAGTGTTGAGATTTCTGTAGATTCTTCAGTAGAGATTCCTCTTCCATAGATGTTGAAGCTTACATTTCCTAGGTATTCACCATCATCAGCGAGTGAGAATCCTTGTGCCTTTGCTTTATCAAAGGTAAAAGACTGAATGGCGATCAATGGTGGTATTGAAGCATAAAAATCTTTGAGCAACGTTGCTTTATCTGCTGTTGATTCAACTCAAATTGAGTAGGCTAGCCCAGGGATAGTTCTATATTTATCTCTAAATCTAAAGTAACATGTAGCTGAAGATTCTTTTTCTCCACAGACGATACTTTGTTTGATGACCTTGTCTACGAGTGTATTATCTATCAGGAGATTTACTTCATCAGATTTGCTTTCTAGAAAGTTGTAGAGGTAATGTGCAATAATCTGATTTTTGAATGTTTTTTCATCCATAGTATCGCTTTTTTTTGCACCATAGGTTTGAATCAGATTTTTAATTTCTTCTGCCTTTTCTTCTCTAATAGTGTCAAAGAGATGGTAGGTGAAATCATTTAAAAGTCCGATATTGTTGATGTTTGATGTGAGTGAGAGTTTGTCTACCAGTAGGAGAAAGGCTCTTTTTGAGTTTGATTTGAATGAGATGGAGATTGGGATATTAAAAAATCAGTTTCCTCCTTCTTTGATCTCTCAGATTTGCATATTTACGACTTCGTTGGTTCCGATGTCCTTACCGCTTTCTCTGATGATGCTACTCCATTGAGAAAGGAGAGAGATGTCTTGGTATGGATTTTTTTGGAGATATTTTTTACCAAGAATACTGAGGTCAATTTGTTGAGTATATGGATCCTTCCAAATATTGAGTGATGGAAGAAGAAAATTTCTCAAAAAATCTGAATATACACTTTTTTTGAAGTTGAGCTCGGATTCAACTCTTTCTTTTGTAGTTTTTGTAGTAGTGTAGAGTTCGATCATCTCATTGAAGTTGGTTGGAAGTTCGTCTTTAAGATCAGCCATAAGCTCATCGTTTTTGAAGGTATTGAGCTGATAGTTTTTGAGTTGTTCGAGTTGAGTGAGTCTTTGATTGAGCGCATGGTTTCTATAAAATGCTAATCCAATAAAGATTAGTGTAGCCAGCAAAAGTACTGCGAAGATTCCAAGCATAATAAGATAGCTTTCTTTCTTCACTCAAAAGGCGAGTATTTCTCAGTTTTTTCACTTTTTTTTGCCGCTTATATTGAGCCAGAGGTTTTTCGCCCATTCGATTATAGCTTTCATGTCAAATGCTCATTTTGTGCTTCAAATATTGAATTCCATTGTAAATATGTAGATATAAAGCTGATTTTTGTTTTAGATTATTGTTGATTTTCTAGAGTAGCATTGTCTCCTGATTCTGCTTCAGGATCTGTTAGGAATCCTCAAATTTCATTTTTATTTGTTTCCTCAGAGTTTGCTTGTTCTGATAGAGGCGTATTATTTGTTGGTAATTGGTTTTCTCTTTCTGCTGTAGGCATAAGGTTTGATTGATACTTATCTACGTAGTCAAAGATTTCTCTTTCAGTATTTTTTTGGATTGGAAGAGTGAATGTTTTGACTGAATTGTTTACCATATATTTTGAACCTCAGATTGTAATAGGCTTTGAGGTTACTCTGATATCCTTTGCATCAATTGCTTTTCCCACAATGAAGGTACTTTGCTTAAGGAGTTGGATCAGCTCTGAAACGATGAAGATATGCGGACTCTTGATACCTTGTTTGAGGAGTACATATTCATCTTCTTTTAAGGTGTTTACCTCAACAGTAAATGCGATGCTATTACTCTTTCCATCAAAGCTATTGAAGGTGATTGAGAAGCTTGGTACATTGCTATATTCTAGTTTTTTATCAATATGTTCCATTAGTTTTTTGAAAAAGCTAGTATTAAACGGCTTTTCTCCAGTTGATTTTTCTCTGAGTTGATAATACTTATCAAAGTCTCAGATGATATTACATTGCACTGGTTCGTATGGATTATTATAACAATAGTTAAGATAATTCTGAATATCGTTTTCACCTCTTTCAATAAGTTCATTCAGTATTTTTTTGATTTCTGATTGTTGGTATCCAAAGTCACTTACCATTGATGAGAGGAAGGTATCCATTAGAGAGAACACCTTGATTGCACTTGAGAATTTTACTATCTCAAGTGAGAGGAGACTTCTTTGGATTGATCCAACAGCGTTATCTTGCTTGAGGATTCATACGAGTTCCTCTGGGAAAAATCAATCTTTATTGAGAGCATTCGTATCTTGTTGGATCTTTCACTTGAGATCAAGGATGCTTGTTCCAATCTTGTTTGCAACAGATTGAAGGATATCTCTTTTCTGGACGTAATTTAGAGAGAGGTCTTTGATGATTTTTGTGATTTTTTCTTTGGCTCATTCATCAACATTCAGATTTTCGTATTTTTGAAGGTCAAAAAGTCCAAGAGTTTGTCCATATTCATCATAGCTTTTGGATGTTTTTTCCGTGATGGTTGAAAGATGAGAAATATCTGCTTGAGATTTTTCTCCTAAATACTTCCAAAATGCAAATGAAGCAAATCCTAAGAGCCCTAATATAATTGATCCTACAAGCAAAAGCAAAAACTTTTGGTTGTAAGAAACAACTTTTGTGGGATGAGTTCCGTGTGCTCATACTCTCGCGATATTATCATTTAGGAGGTCAAGAGTTGTGCTCACTCCAGCTGCAGCAATGTGCATATTGCTATCATCTTCAGGATCAGCTTTTTGTTCTACTAGTTTCTCTTCACTTTTGAGTTCTGGAACTTTGTCACTAGCAAGTTGAGCTTGAAGAGGTTGCTGAGGCTTAGACTGAGGAGCTGGCACTGTTGGAATAGCTTCTCAGGCTTGAGCTTGCTTTACTCCTGCATCAGTTGGAACTGGGATCTCTTGCGGTGAATTTTTTGCGGCTTTTTCAAGCTGTGATGCCAGAGATTCCTCTAAAAGTGGATTTGTGCTATCTTCTGCAATTGCCATAAATGATGAGCATTAAGGTATAAAAATGTTCTCTTAAGTATAGTTGATTTTTTTTAAAAGTCAAAAAAGTCAGATTTTTTTTGTTTTAGAAGTTTGCTTTTTTGCTTG
>ERZ773077.2732-NODE-2732-length-11167-cov-65.442495_pt1 | contig 11167 bp, 15 predicted proteins | sample MGYA00580612_ERZ773077 | MGnify/ENA primary metagenome ERZ773077 (study PRJEB29015, sample SAMEA2737971) | human oral metagenome | biome: human oral; feature: human-associated habitat; material: dental | place: China | collected 2021 ...
ACATTTTTCGGGTTAATTGAAACATTTTTCGGGTTAATTGAAACATTTTTCGGGTTAATTGAAACATTTTTCGGGTTAATTGAAACATTTTTCGGGTTAATTGAAACATTTTTCGGGTGTAATCCACAGGCTGATTTTGAACTTACTAAAACAGGTTTCGGGTTATTGAAACAATAAAAAAAGACGTTGCAATTTGCTAAAAGAAACATTAAACTTCAATGAATGAATAACCCGAAACCTGTTTCAGTTATGAGTAACATCGTAAAAAAATCAGCACCTTCCTTACTCCAGCAAAAAGTAGTTATGGCAAACGTGGTTACTCGTGCTGCCCATTCTTTAACTTTGGCGGAAAAAAGGATTTTGATGGCAGGGATAGCCCGCCTTGGCGGAAAAAATGAGAGGGTCAAAATAACGGCCGCAGAGTACGCCGAAACCTACGATGTGAGCCTGAATACCGCCTACGACCAACTGAAAGCAGCGGTTGAAAACATCTTCGAGCGATACCTGCAATTTCAGGTATGGGAGGGCAAAAAAGAAGGAATTGAGCGTATCCGTTGGATTGGCGGATACCGCTATTTCGATAAGGAAGGTTATGTCCGATTCGGTTTCAGTAATGAGATTTTCCCCTACCTCTTCGAATTGGGCGGACAATTCACCCAATATCAGCTAAAACAGGCTGCTGCCCTACGGTCGCTGCATTCTTGGCGGTTGCTGGAACTCTTCGAACAGATGCGGGGAAACGACAAAGACGGTTGGCTCTCCATGCCGATTGAAGAGTTTTGGCATGCAATGGAATCACCCGAAAGTTACCGAAAAAATTTTCAACTGTTACGAAAACGAATCATTGAGCCCGCCGTCAAGGAACTGACCGAAAAAGACGGCTGGTTGATTGAGTGGGAAGCCGTTAAAAGCGGGCGTCGCGTAGCTTCCCTACGGTTCAAATTCGAGCGAAACCCGCAAGGCGGGCTGTTCAGTCAAGACGTTGCGCCACTTCCCAAACAGAAGGCGCAGACATCTGCAAAAAAATAATTTGCGGTAAAATCCGTCGCACCATACAGCGCGACATTGTCGCAGGCAAATTAAGCCAGTGCGACAATGGAAAAAGACTAGATTCTTCGGAGCTTCTAAGGGTCTATGGCGCATTTTCAGATGCGACAAATGTCACAGATGTCGCAGCGACAATGACACATCTTGTCACTGACAATGCACAGCCAAATGTCGCAGATATGCGCGTTCGTTTAGCTGCTTTGGAAGCTGAAAATGCGGCATTGAAAGACCATCTAGGCAGCCTGAAACAGGCAATGCTTTTACTGGAAAACAAGGTATCTGCGGAACAGGTAAAACCACGCCGTAAATGGTGGCAAATATTTAAAAATGGGGATTAGATAATGCCCAACCATCAATTCCTCGATATTCGCCAAATTTTTACAGCTGACGAGCAAAGATATTTATCTAGTCTGAGCCAACGGTTGCCACTATCGTTCCTAACTGCTTCCGAACGAAATAAAGAAGAAATTGGAATAGATTTAATCTACAGTTCTGCTCAATTGTCAGGCAACTCCTACGATATACATGATGCACTTACTTTGCTAAAAATTAGAAAAACCGCAGGAGGAAAACCATTCACAGATGCCTCTATGTTGATTGAGCTGTTGAACGACTACAGCTACTTGCTAGCTTGCCTCATTACACCGGAGCCGTTCAACTGGGAAGATTGCATTCAAACTCTTAACGGAACGGAACATATTCCTTTGGTTAGACTTGAAAGATTAAGTAAGTTGGTATCAGTTGCCCAAAGGATTGAAAGCCCTTTTGACCAGGCTCTTTATTTACATAACAACCTAGCGTACCTGCAATTTAACAAACGAATAGCCCGAAATAGTATGGCTTTGTCGTTAATGCGCGCTGAAATTTTCCCGTGCATTTTCTCACCGAACAGCCATCTTGCTTACTCTAACGCGCTTCTTGAGTATTGTGAAACAGGTAAATATCGACGATCCAAAGAATATTTCATTACTTCTTATGAAAATACGGTGGCAAAATATGAATATAAGCCAGATCCACAGATTATCCGCGTATTTCATACTCGTTAGTTATCAGATTTTGGAGGCATATCATGTACCTTGGTACAGACGCGGCAAAACGATGCCGCCCGAAACCGTACAACAGGAGACAAAATAATGCAGGCTCAAATTGAACTGACACCCGCCCGTGCCGAAGCATTGGCGCGTTTGGAAAAATCAACAGGAGAAAGCCGCACCGTCCTGCTTGGAAGGGCTTTGGATGACTGGTTGGAACAGCAACAGGAACTGGAAGAGTTGAAGGCATCGGTTGAACGCGGTCGCGCGGATATTGCGGCTGGTCGCTGCTATTCTCATGAAGAAGCCATGTCCCGTATTCGTTCAGCTTTAAGGGAAAGGTTCGACGACGAATGAAGGTAATTTGGTCTGACGAAGCTACGGCCGAATTATGGGAAATTCTGATTATGGTGGCTGAGTATGCAGGATTGGCAAGCTCCGAACATTACCAGTCTGAATTTGAACGGCTGGTCGCTCTTGCTGCCGATAATCCTAGAATGGGCAGTATCGGTATTATTCCGAAAACCCGCGAACTGTACCCGATTAACGGCAAATACCGCATTGTTTACGAGATAGTGGGCGATGTTCTGCATGTCCTTACGGTCAAAGCATCCAAGCGGCGGCATACGGCAAACACTTTTTTGCGGCGGTTGGAAAACGATTAACCGCCTTTGCGCTCCAACATCTGCCGCAGCTCTGCCAGTTTTTAGCATGCTGCAGCGTTTTCTGTGCATTTCAGGTTCTTGGACAATGGGTATCCTAGCACTTGGCTACGTTGCTCAAATACGACTTTCAGCCCCTGCAATGCGGTTTTCCACTTCGGCTACTGCTCACGCTCCAACTCCAAAAAGAAAACTCCCTTTCTCATCATTACCTTAACCAATTCTAACTGTAAATTTTATCTTTTAAAATCAATTATATAACTAAAAATCAAGGCTTTAAAAGCATTGCCAAGCAGCCCCAATTCCCCTATAATTCGCTCCATTAACTCAACGGGATTTTGTTCAAAATCCTTTCAAGAAAAAACGATGATTTTCGGTTTTTATTCTTGTTCATTCCCTACAACAACAATCTAAATTTACCCATGTATCGCTTAACCGCGAGGGGGATACTTTTGTCAGGAGAAATGCAATGAAGCAAAAAATCAAAATTATTGTGTCAATCGTGGTGGGTATTCTGACTACTGGCTCGCTGGTAGCTGGCTGCTCATCATTCAAAAATGGGGGCGATGTTCATTTCCAAGTGGATAACCCCCAAGTCAATGCTACTGTTTCCAAACAGTAATTCAATAAAAGTCTATATAGGAGAAATAAAATGGAAATGACATTCAGTGAAAAACAACAGGCATATGCTGATGCTATTAATATTCTTTTTAATGGCGCAATTCCTGTTGAACCTGAGCAAGTTAATGAAGAAGTAATGAAACTGGTTGATGCTATGATTGCAGATATTACCAAATGCTCGCAAAAAATTGCTTCCTTTGGTTTTGACGTAATCTATAAATTAACTATTGATACAGCATTAGGAATGTTTATTCCTACACTGTTTATCAAATTGGGTACTAGTGCCGCAATTAAAGCCATGTTGAAAAAATGGGTACTTCAATTATCATCTGGCTATCAATTTATCGGTTGTTTAAATACTGCTCGTGCTAATTACCGTTCTAAAATTCAAATTGAGCTTTTAGGTCTATAACTCTATAACAAAGAAAAAGCCTTTGTAGGATAAACCTACCAAGGCTTTTTATTAAAAAAAACTCTCTATTACTGTGCCTAAAAATGCAAAAAAAGTAACCATCATAACCCTTTTGCCAAAATCAATATCATCATCCGATGAATTAATAGATGGTATATAAGAAAGAGCTAATAAGCTAATAAACCAGTAAAAAAAATTAGTAACAAAGATATTCATTATTAACCCCCAAGTCAATGCTACTGTTTCCAAACAGTAGGTCTTTTTAATGCCAAATCTACATAGGAGAAACTAAAATGGCTTTAACATACGATGAAAAACAAGATATTGCAGACGTTTTCCTGTTCAAATTCTGATTGGAAAAATTGGAAAAAAACGATTAGGCAAATTGCTATCTAAATGGTTTGAAAGTATTTACAGGAATTTTGCCACTCGCGCATGTACAAATACTGCTGCCGCTCGTTGGCGCTCACCTGTTACAATCGCCCTAATGGGATTGTAAAATTTATCCCTACGCAAATTCTGCGTAGGGATTTTTTGAATTATTTTATTGAAGAAACAAAATGGAACTATGGAAAGCTATTTGGCACACTGTCTTTGATTTTTTTAGTGAACTTTTTGATGAAAAACCGTGGCAAGAGAAAGATACAAAAAGTAAATTAAAAATACTAGGTGCACTATTGCTAGGTGCTATATTAACTTTTATCTTTTATATTTTATAAATTTTCTTTATCAGGGTTGAGTTCTTCCATCAAATCGTCGACAGCAGCTTTTTTTGCTCTAAAAAGGCAATCAGTTTCTGATCTGGATTTTACCTGTTCTGCTCGTTAAACAACGCAGAAACCAAAGGCTGTTTGCTCTGACCAAGTATTTCCAATGCTACCTCATAATCAAAAAATCCCATTCCCATTATTCAAGCTCCCAAATTTTCGGCGATAAGCGCCCATTTTTCTTCTGGATAAAGCTTCATTCAGCTTCGCCACTCAAAACCTGTTTTTTAGCCATATTACCCCGTTACTCCCCCTTTTTTTGCTGCGTACTGTACATTCCAATATGCGCGTACTGAACACAAATTTTGCGCGTACTTCACAGAAAATATGCAGCGTACTGCACTATTTCCTGCTGCGTACTAACCGCAAAATTTGCTGCGTACTACACATATTTTCCCGCCTAAAAAGCGCGTACTGAATTCCACCTGAAAGGTGCGTACTAATTACATCGGCGGGAAAAAAAGGGGGAGTAACGGGGTGTCCTGTCTTTGTGGCCATTTCTTCCGGATACGCCGGCATACGGTGGAAACAGACAAACGATACTGCCGGAATCATCCGAAAAGCTCAGAATGCGACCCCAACCTTACCAGATGAAGCTCGTCCTCATGCTGGGCGTACATCAAGAGCAAATCAGGCTTAATGTGGCATTCCCGGTAATTGTTCAGATTACCTGTAAGCTGATGGTCTCGGTACTTTTCAGGCAATGCTTCCCCTTTGGCCAACAAACTCAAAATCTCAGCCCATTCAACCGAAGCAAGCAACAGATACTGCTTCTTCAAATCACGCTTAAACTGGTTGCTCAACCTGATTGAACGCTCATTCATGTCTGCCATCCGCCAGCTTCTGCATCTCCCGAACGGCTTCAGCAACGGTGCCGTATTTCGTTCCGCCGCCGTTTTCTAATTCCTTCATGGCCTCCAAAGTAACCTTATTCGGGACTTTTCCCGCCCAATCCAAGGAAAGCGGGACTTTGCCAGTATTGGCGATTTGATTGAAAAACATCCGAACCGCCTGGCTAGGAGTTAGACCATACTGCTCCAGAACAGGATAGGCGTTTGCCCGTAGGTCATCGTCCAGCCTCATATTGAAATTTGTGTATCCCATTTCTTTTGCTCCATACATTGCATCACAATTACATTGTAAATACGATGTAATGTATTTACAACAAATAAAGCTATGCTACTAAAAAATAAGTGCTGCCTATTCATAATTTCCAAAAGAAAAACGTCAGCAGTGCGCCTATTTTGCGCTCAGATTGCATTTCTAGCCCTTTCCCATATGCAACCATAGGGAAGCATAGAAAACGCAGGAAATCGCAAATTTGGGGCATTAGCGCATATTTTCCACTGCTGCGGAGCTGGAAGCCTGTCAAGGTTCGCGTAGCGACCGCGTAAGCGGCTTGACCTTGACAGGGTGGAAGCGACCCAACGCTTAAGGGAGGAAGCAGGACTAAGGGCGTAGCCCGCCCCCTGCTTCCGAGCCGTCGGCGGCGAGACTGGGGGTGTGGGGGCAAAGCCCCCGCAAAGACGGTGTTTTTCAGAGATGGATAGGGAAGAAAGTGGACGTATGGGCTGGGGACGGCGATAGCCGCTAATCGGATATACGGCGGAGCCGTTCCGAAAATCCCCTCACGGGGTGCCGCCGTAAGGCGGCGGGGTGGGGGATTTTCGGCTGTGGAAAACGGTCGGGTTATCCCCAGAAAAGCAGGGTCTGGCGGTTTTTCATCATTTTTAAATCTTTTTAAACCTTTTTATAGACTTGTGGATAACCTCTGTATTCCTTTGCTGGCAAAGGTTTCATCGATTTTTTTTGCGGTTTTACTGAAACTTTTTTGATACTTACTGAAACTTTTTTGATACTTACTGAAACTTTTTTGATACTTAATCCACAAGGCATGTGAAATGCAACGGCTTTGATACATTTGAAACTGAAAATTATTGGTTGCATTTGTGAAAATACAACTTTAAAATATAGGTTTCAAATGTATCAAAGCCGTTGCATTAATGGATAAACTCATAAAAAAATCAGAACTTTTGTGTAACCACAATGTAGTAATTTCAAACTACATCGTCCGTTCTGCTCAAACCCTGAACCTTGTGGAAAAACGGATTTTGATGGCAGGCGTAGCCAAACTGGGTGGAGTAAACGGGGAAATCAAATTGTCAGCTAAAGAATACGCTGAGACTTACGATGTGGACATCCGAACAGCTTATAACGAACTTAAAAGCGCGGTCGGAACACTGATGAAACGTACTCTGTCTTGGCAAATTACCGACGGTAAAAAAATCGGCACAAGAACCACTATTTGGGTTCAGGGCTATGATTATTTCAAAGATGAAGGTTATGTGAAATTCAAGTTCTCGGAATATGTTTTCCCGTTCCTGTTTGAACTAGAAAGAGAGTTCACAAAGTATCAGCTCAAACAGGCTGCTGCCTTACGGTCTATCCATTCTTGGCGTTTACTGGAACTCTTCGAACAGATGCGCGGGAATGACAAAAATGGCTGGCTTTCTATTTCAATTGAAGAGTTTTGGCACGCAATGGAAGCAACAGAAAGCTATAAAGCAAATTTCAGTCTCTTAAGGCGTAAAGTTATTGAACCAGCAGTTAAAGAACTCTCAGAAAAAGACGGCTGGTTAATTGAATGGGAAGCTAGAAAACGTGGGCGCAAAGTGGTTACGTTACTTTTCAAATTCCAACGTGATCCACAAGGGAGCCTATTTAACGGATGAATTAAAAGAATTTATCTTTAATAATCAATTAAATAATAGGAAATTTATGTCTAAAACAAAAATTGCAGAAAACGTAAAAATTGGTCATATTTATGAATGTAATTTCGGGTTATATAAAAAAATTGATGGGAGTGGTGAAACATCAAACGCAATAGAAGCATCTGATGGGGATTTAAATTATAGAATACCTCATGAACTAATTAAAAAGCGTCCAGTTATCGTGATTGGTAAACATCGTGGTTTATGTACTGTTGTCCCAATAAGCACCACTTTTGAAGATCATAAGAAAGAAAAAAAAATACCTGAAAACATGGGAATACATGTTAGAATACCTGAAAAAGATTTTCCAAAAAATTCAAGAAACTATCAAAGCAATATCGAGATGTGGGCAAAATGTAATCTCGTTTGTCATGTTGATAATGGTAGATTGCGTGATTTAGTTGAATTACGTGCTGATGGTGTCTTTAGTCATATACCAGCTTTCAAAATATCCGATGAGTTACTACTAGCAATACGTAAAGGAGTTATACTATCTATTGGCATGAAACCCTTACTTGATAAAGTGGAAAAACTGGAATCAGATTTAGAAAGTATACAAAAGAGTTGAAAGATTTGATTAAGTAACAAGAATTTAAACGAGATAAATAGTTTGCCTGCAATTTTTGTATTTGCTATAATCCATCTTAATAGCCGCAAGGCAAGATTTGATTTATTTAGCCGCAAGGCAAGATTTAGAAAGCCCAAACATAATTTGTTTGGGCTTTCTTTCTAGTTGTGTTCGTTCAGCCATTCTTCCGCATTACAGTATATTCGGGATTTAGAATCAGCTTAATCAGGTACTCGTCGTCAGGGTCGAGTTCTTCCATCAAATCGTCGATAGCAGCTTTTTTTTGCTCTAAGAAGGCAATCAGTTTCTGATCTGGATTTTCCCTGTTCTGCTCATTAAACAACGCAGAAACCAAAGGCTGTTTGCTCTGACCAAGTATTTCCAATGCTACCTCATAATCAAAAAATCCCATTCCCATTATTCAAGCTCCCAAATTTTCGGCGATAAGCGCCCATTTTTCTTCTGGATAAAGCTTCATTCAGCTTCGCCACTCAAAACCTGTTTTTTAGCCATATTACCCCGTTACTCCCCCTTTTTTTGCTGCGTACTGTACATTCCAATATGCGCGTACTGAACACAAATTTTGCGCGTACTTCACAGAAAATATGCAGCGTACTGCACTATTTCCTGCTGCGTACTAACCGCAAAATTTGCTGCGTACTACACATATTTTCCCGCCTAAAAAGCGCGTACTGAATTCCACCTGAAAGGTGCGTACTAATTACATCGGCGGGAAAAAAAGGGGGAGTAACGGGGTGTCCTGTCTTTGTGGCCATTTCTTCCGGATACGCCGGCATACGGTGGAAACAGACAAACGATACTGCCGGAATCATCCGAAAAGCTCAGAATGCGACCCCAACCTTACCAGATGAAGCTCGTCCTCATGCTGGGCGTACATCAAGAGCAAATCAGGCTTAATGTGGCATTCCCGGTAATTGTTCAGATTACCTGTAAGCTGATGGTCTCGGTACTTTTCAGGCAATGCTTCCCCTTTGGCCAACAAACTCAAAATCTCAGCCCATTCAACCGAAGCAAGCAACAGATACTGCTTCTTCAAATCACGCTTAAACTGGTTGCTCAACCTGATTGAACGCTCATTCATGTCTGCCATCCGCCAGCTTCTGCATCTCCCGAACGGCTTCAGCAACGGTGCCGTATTTCGTTCCGCCGCCGTTTTCTAATTCCTTCATGGCCTCCAAAGTAACCTTATTCGGGACTTTTCCCGCCCAATCCAAGGAAAGCGGGACTTTGCCAGTATTGGCGATTTGATTGAAAAACATCCGAACCGCCTGGCTAGGAGTTAGACCATACTGCTCCAGAACAGGATAGGCGTTTGCCCGTAGGTCATCGTCCAGCCTCATATTGAAATTTGTGTATCCCATTTCTTTTGCTCCATACATTGCATCACAATTACATTGTAAATACGATGTAATGTATTTACAACAAATAAAGCTATGCTACTAAAAAATAAGTGCTGCCTATTCATAATTTCCAAAAGAAAAACGTCAGCAGTGCGCCTATTTTGCGCTCAGATTGCATTTCTAGCCCTTTCCCATATGCAACCATAGGGAAGCATAGAAAACGCAGGAAATCGCAAATTTGGGGCATTAGCGCATATTTTCCACTGCTGCGGAGCTGGAAGCCTGTCAAGGTTCGCGTAGCGACCGCGTAAGCGGCTTGACCTTGACAGGGTGGAAGCGACCCAACGCTTAAGGGAGGAAGCAGGACTAAGGGCGTAGCCCGCCCCCTGCTTCCGAGCCGTCGGCGGCGAGACTGGGGGTGTGGGGGCAAAGCCCCCGCAAAGACGGTGTTTTTCAGAGATGGATAGGGAAGAAAGTGGACGTATGGGCTGGGGACGGCGATAGCCGCTAATCGGATATACGGCGGAGCCGTTCCGAAAATCCCCTCACGGGGTGCCGCCGTAAGGCGGCGGGGTGGGGGATTTTCGGCTGTGGAAAACGGTCGGGTTATCCCCAGAAAAGCAGGGTCTGGCGGTTTTTCATCATTTTTAAATCTTTTTAAACCTTTTTATAGACTTGTGGATAACCACTGTATGCCTTTGCTGGTGAGGGTTGTAGCGATTTTTTTTATGGTTTTACTGAAACATTTTTGCTACTCACTGAAACATTTTTGCTACTCACTGAAACATTTTTGCTACTTAATGAAACATTTTTGCTACAAAATCCACAGGCGAAGTGAAACAGGTTTGATACAAATGAAACAAAAAAAAGCTTGCTTTATTTATTAAAATGAAACATGATTTGCACATGTTTTAAATGTACTAAAGGAGTTTCATTTGTGGCTAATGTTGTTAAAAATACGGATTCTTTAACTGCGAACAATGTCGTTATTTCAAACTACATCGTTCGCTCTGCTCAAACATTGAATTTGGTTGAGAAAAGAATTTTGATGGCCGGAATTGCCAAGCTCGGCGGTGTTAATGGGGAAATCAAGTTGTCAGCACAGGAATATGCTGACACTTACGGTGTAAACATTCGCACTGCCTACAACGAATTAAAGGGAGCGGTAGGCACATTAATGAAACGTACCTTATCCTGGCAAATAACAGACGGCAAAAAAATTGGTACTCGAACCACGATTTGGGTTCAAGGTTTTGATTATTTTAAAGATGAAGGTTTGGTTAAATTCAGATTTTCTGAATACATCTTCCCTTTTCTTTTTGAGCTAGAAAGAGAGTTTACAAAGTACCAGCTACAACAAGCAGCCGCTTTGCGGTCCATTTATTCTTGGCGGCTACTTGAACTTTTTGAGCAAATGAAAGACAAGACTGACGGCTCTGGCTGGCTTTCCATGTCCATTGAAGAGTTTTGGCATGCTATGGAGGCAACAGAAAGCTATAAAACAAATTTCCAATTACTGAGAAAAAGGGTTATTGAGCCAGCAATAAAAGAATTATCAGAAAAAGACGGCTGGTTAATTGAATGGGAGATCCGAAAACGTGGGCGTAAAGTATCTACTCTGCTTTTCAAATTTGAGCGAAATCCACAAGGAGGGCTTTTCAACCAAGAAACTGCTCCCATACCTAGAAATAATCAAACTCAAATTAACCTCCTAATGAATGATTTGGAGTAAAAATGGCGCTCGTATCCATTAGTGAGGCCGCTCGACTGGTTGGCAAAAGCCGTCGCACCATACAGCGCGACATTGTCGCAGGCAAATTAAGCAAGTGCGACAATGGAAAAAAACTAGATACTTCGGAGCTTCTAAGGGTGTATGGCGCATTTTCAGATGCGACAAATGTCACAGATGTCGCAGCGACAATGACAC
>ERZ773077.2736-NODE-2736-length-11162-cov-11.503556_pt1 | contig 11162 bp, 6 predicted proteins | sample MGYA00580612_ERZ773077 | MGnify/ENA primary metagenome ERZ773077 (study PRJEB29015, sample SAMEA2737971) | human oral metagenome | biome: human oral; feature: human-associated habitat; material: dental | place: China | collected 2021 ...
GGTCAAGCACTGGAAGCCCACGGAGAACCGGCCCAAATCCACGCTGCTGCACCGGGTCCGGATCGCCCCATCGGTTCAGGGCATCGAGGGCATCAGCCGTCCGGGTGCCTGCATGATCACGGTCTTCAACCTGGCCGACCATTCGGTGGCCGAACCGCAGCCGTGCCGGATCCTGGATGCCGCCACGGGCTTCCAGCAGACCCACGCCCGCCTCGAGCAGGAAAAACAGCTGCTGTTGCCCGAGCTGGACAAGGAACGCAAGACGCTGGCCAGCCAGCAGAAGGAGCTGGAAGAAGCCCAGAGCCAGCGGGGCAAGAACCCCACGTCCAGCACCGGCAACCATCAGACCATCAGTCGCCTGACCACCGCCGTGGCCAGCCAGCAGGTGACGGTGCAGGCCCTGGAGCGCGAGCTGGCCGAGGACGAGCGGGGGCTGCAGATTTTCCAGCGGCTGGGCAATCCGTCGCAGGCGACGGCCCCGTCCGGGCGCTAGAGCGCCCCTGCAAAAGTCTGCGAGTGGCGTTGGACCCAAGGATCGGATGAGCCAGAAGGCGCCCTGCCGGCAATGGCAGGGCCATTGGCGGCAAATGACGACGCACAGGATCACCCGGGCATGAAAGCCAAAGTGCCGCAGGATCTTTGCAGAGGCGCCCTGATGCCCGGAGCGGCAGGGCCACGAATGCCGGGGCCGACGATGACCGGATTCGCAGGAAACTTTTTGAGGGGCCGTCCGTACAAACTGATACACTAGCCCCGCCTTTGGGTGAATGTATCTCATTTTAATGTGTGGTGCCCCGGATGACACCTTCCCCCTTGCCCGCTGGCCATAATGCCAGCCACCAATATTCCCGTCTGCTGCGACTGCGCTGGGTGCTGCTGGCCGCCTTCGTGGTGATCATCCTGCTGTCGCTGGTGGCCGACTTCATGCTGGGGCCGTCGGGGCTGGAGTGGTCGGAGCTGGTGCGCACCATCTTCTCGCCTGCGCAGGCCGAACCCACCACCGCCGTCATCGTCTGGGACGTGCGTCTTCCCTATGCCATCATGGCGGTGGTCGTGGGGCTGGGGCTGGGGCTGGCCGGCGCAGAGATGCAGACCATCCTGGCCAATCCGCTGGCCAGTCCGTTCACGTTAGGCATCTCCTCGGCCGCCGCCTTCGGGGCCTCGCTGGCCCTGGTGCTGGACCTGAGCCTGCCCGGGCTGCCGCCGGGCTGGGCCGTGGCCGGCAACGCCTTCCTGTTTGCCATCCTGTCTGCCGTGCTGCTCGACGTGCTGGCCCGCTGGGGTGGCATGAGCGGCTCCGGCATGGTGCTGGTGGGCATTGCGCTGGTGTTCACCTTCAATGCACTGGTGTCACTGATGCAGTACATCGCCAGCGCGGAAGACCTGCAGAACCTCGTGTTCTGGACCATGGGGAGCCTGTCGCGGGCCACCTGGGCCAAGGTGGGCGGCATGCTGCTGGCCGTGGCCGTCATCCTGCCCTTCTGCCTGAAGGATGCCTGGAAGCTCACCGCACTGCGGCTGGGCGAGGACCGCGCCATCAGCTTCGGCATCGACGTGAAGCGCCAGCGGCTCGTCTCGTTGCTGCGCATCAGCTTCCTGGCGGCGCTGGCCGTATCCATGGTGGGCACCATCAGCTTCATCGGCCTCATCGCCCCCCACATCGCCCGACGGCTGTTCGGCGAGGACCACCGCTTCTACCTGCCCGGCAGCGCGCTGATCGGCGCCATGATCCTGTCGCTGGCCTCGATGGCCTCGAAGAACATCGTCGAGGGGGTGATCGTGCCGGTGGGCATCGTCACCTCGCTGGTGGGCGTGCCCTTCTTCGTGTCGGTGGTGATGCGCCGCCGTGCCGGCTGACGGAGTCCAGACCATGCTCGAAATCAACGATCTGCAGGTGGCCTACCGTCGTCAGGACATCATCGGCAACCTGACCCTCACACCCATCGCCCCGGGGCAGCTGGTGTCCCTGCTCGGCCCCAACGGGACCGGCAAGTCCACGCTGCTCAAGGCCATGGCGGGCCTGCTGCCCCCGCGCCACGGCACCGTCGTGCTCAACGGCACCAACCTGGGGGCCATCGACTTCCGGGAGCGGGCCAAACAGGTGGTATACCTGCCGCAGTCGCTGCCGGCCTCGGTGCATCTGCGCGTGCTGGAGTCGGTGCTGGTGTCGGCCCGGGCCTCCGCCGTGTCCGCGGATGGCGGCGAGACAGGCGTCGACACCGTGATGGATCTGCTGCGGCGTCTGGGCATCGACCACCTGGCCATGCATTATCTGGACCAGCTCTCGGGTGGCCAGAAGCAGCTGGTGGGCATCGCCCAGGCCCTGATCCGGCGCCCGCGGCTGCTGCTGCTGGACGAGCCGCTCTCGGCCCTGGACCTGAACTACCAGTTCCACGTGATGGACCTGCTGGCGCAGGAAACCCATGAGCACGGGCTGATCACCCTGGTGGTGCTGCACGACCTGAACATCGCGCTGCGCCACAGTGATGGCTGCATCCTGATCCGCAAGGGTGCGCTGCTGGGCCAGGGCGTGCCGGCCGAGGTCATCACCGGCCAGGCACTGGCAGAATGCTATGGTGTGAAGGCACGCGTCGAGCGCTGCTCGCAGGGCGTGCCGCAGGTCATCGTGGACGGACTGATGCAGCCGGTGCAGTGACGGGCCGTTGCCCCGGCCCGCCCGGGACTGCAGACGTCGCAACCCCATGATCTGCGACGCCTGCCACGCCCCGGCGTGCCGCCCCCTGCATCACCGGGCATCTGCCCGGACAGCTGGGCTCACGGCCGGCCCATCGGGGCAGCAGCCCGACCCGCAGGCCCGCCCCGGATGACGGACCCGCCCCGGGGCCTCAGCCGGTTCCATTCTTCAACAGCTACCGTATTCCCCATTCGTTCATGTCCGATCCCATGCATTCTCCACGCCGGACGCGCGCAGGCACACGACGCCTCGCAGCCGCGCTGCTGGCGTCCGCCACCGCCGGCCTGTTCATGCTCCAGACACCCGCTGCCGTGGCCCAGAACTCGCCGTCCCCCCCTTCACAGGCCCAGCAGGCCGCCCAGGGGCCCATCACCGTCACCGATGTGCTCGGGCGCAAGGTCACGCTGAAGGCACCGGCCAAACGGGTCATTCTCACGCAGGCCCGTCACCTGCCGGTGATGGCGCTGCTCACCCCCGATCCGGTCAGCATCCTGGCCGGCTGGTCTGATGAATTCCGCACCTCGTTCTCCCGCGAATACCAGAACTATCTGGAGCGCTTCCCGGCCATTGCGAAGGTGCCGCTGGTGGCGCGCCACACGGCCGACAGCTTCTCGGTGGAGCAGGCCATGGCCCTGCGTCCCGACCTGGTGGTGCTGACGGCCCGCTTCGCGGGCGGCACCGACCGCGAGAGCGTCGAGAATTCGCTGATGATGAAGCGTTTCGCCGCCGCCGGCATCCCGGTGCTGGTGGTGGACTTCTTCGTCAAGCCGCTGGAAAACACCGTGCCCAGCCTGAAGGCACTGGGCGAGGCCATCGGCCAGCCGCAGCGCACGGCCGAATTCATCGATTTCTACCAGAGACACATGAAGGGCGTGGCCGACCGGCTGAAGGACCTGCCGGCCAGCAGCCATCCGCCGGTGCTGGTGCATGCCCACGCCGGCAGTACCGACTGCTGCAACTCGCCCGGCCAGGGCACCTTCAACGAAATGATCAGCTACGCGGGTGGCCACAACATCGGCGCCGACGTGCTGAAGACGCAGACCGGCAAGCTGAGCTTCGAATACATCAACAGCCGCAATCCGCAGGTCTACATTGCCACGGGCACCGGGTCGGGCAAGCGCGCCAGCCAGGGCCTGCACATCGGCACCGGTGTCACGGAAGACGACGCCCGCAGCAGCCTGCAGGCGGTGATCGACGGCAACCGGCTGACGGCGCTGTCCGCCGTGCGCAATGGCAATGCCCATGGCATCTGGCACGCCTTCAATGACTCGCCGCTGCACGTGGTGTTCATCGAGGCGCTGGCCGGCTGGATCCATCCGGACCGTGTCGACGAACAATCGGCCCGGAAGACCCTGGACGAGATCAACCGGCGCTTTCTGACGGTGCCGCTGTCGGGTACCTATCTGGTCGACCTGAAGAAAAAACCCTGATTCAAGCCCCCCTTCCGCTGCAGGAGCCTCACGATGAACACGCCCATCCAGCTGCACCAGCCCTGGCCCGAAGTCCTGGCCAAACGCTACCGTGAGGCCGGCCACTGGCGCAACGAAACCTTCGGTGCCTGGCTGCGCAGGCGTGCCGAAGAATATCCGGTGCGGGTGGCGGTGGTGGGGGAAGGCGAAAGCCTCACCTACGCGCAACTGGATGCCCGTGCCTCGGAAGTGGCCGTACGGCTGCAGGCCATGGGTCTACAGCGTGGCGACCGGGTGATCGTGCAACTGCCCAACGTGCCGGAATTCGTCACGCTGATTTTCGGCATGTTCCGGGTGGGCATCATTCCCCTGTATGCGCTGCCGGCGCACCGCATTGCCGAGATCGAGCATTTTGCCAACACCGGTGCGGCACGCGGCTACATCTGCGCGGGTGATTTCGGTGGTTTCGATTACCGCACGCTGGCCACGGAACTGCAGCAGCGCTGCCCGCAGGTCGAACACGTGCTGGTGACCCGCGGCGATGCCGGCGCCTTCACGGCCTTCGATGCGCTGCAGCCGGCCACGGACACCGACATCGCCCGTGCCGCAGCCGACCTGCCGGCCACCAGTACGGAGGGCAGCGACACGGCCTTTTTCCAGATTTCCGGCGGCAGTACCGGGCTGTCGAAGCTGATTCCGCGCACGCACGACGACTACATCTACACGCTGCGCGAAAGTGCCCGCATCTGCGGGCTGAACCAGGCCAGCGTCTACCTGTGCGCACTGCCGATGGCCCACAATTTTCCGATGAGTTCACCGGGCTTTCTGGGCACGCTGTATGCCGCAGGCCGGGTGGTGCTGGCACCGGCGCCCACGCCGGCGGTCTGCTTCGACCTGATCGAAAGGGAAGGCGTCACCGACACGTCGCTGGTGCCCCCGCTGCTGCTGCTGTGGCTGGAGGCGGCGGCAAACACCGAGGCCGACCTGTCCAGCCTGAAGGTGATTCAGGTAGGCGGCGCCAAGCTGATTCCGGAAGTGGCACGACGGGTGCGGCCGGTGCTGGGTGTGACGCTGCAGCAGGTCTTCGGCATGGCCGAGGGGCTGGTCAACTACACGCGGCTCGACGACGACGAAGACACCATCATCGAAACCCAGGGCCGGCCGATCAGCCCGGATGACGAGATCCGCATCGTGGACGACGATGACCGGCCCGTCTCCGATGGCGAATCCGGCAACCTGACCACCCGCGGCCCCTACACGCTGCGCGCCTACTACAACAACCCGGCCGCCAACGAACGTTCCTTCACCGCCGACGGCTACTACCGCACCGGCGACATCGTGCGGCGGCTGCCGACCGGGCACCTGATCGTGCAGGGCCGGGCCGGGGACCACATCAACCGGGCCGGCGAAAAGATTTCGGCCGAGGAAATCGAGAACCACCTGATGGCCCACCCGCAGGTCTACGATGCCGCGGTGGTGTCGGTACCCGACGAGTATCTGGGCGAACGCAGCTGCGCCTTCATCATTCCCCGTGGCGAGAAGCCCCGTCCGGTGGAACTGAAGAAATGGATTCGTGCCCAGGGGCTGGCCGATTTCAAGGTACCGGACCAGTTCGTGTTCGTCGACCATTTCATGGAAACCGCAGCACTCAAGCTGAGCCGCAAGGCCCTGCGCGCCCATCTGCGGGCCCAGCTGGACCAGCAGCAGGCGCAGGACCAACAGCAGGCGCAGCAGAACGATCCGCAGGAAGCCGCCGGACAGGACCAGCAGCAGGATCCGCAGAAAGACGCCGGACAGGAGCAGCAGCAGGATCCGCAGAAAGGCGCCGAACAGAGCCAGCAGCAGGACCAGCCAGAAGACGCTGGACAGGGCCAGCAGAAAGACGCCGGACAGGCGCCACAGCAGGGCTAGCGCGTGTCATGGCCCCGTCTTTCGTTCCCGCGCAGGCCACGGTCATGTGCCGGTACGTACCGTGTACAGACCAGACAGCCTGCCCTGAGCCGGGATGACAATGACAGGCGCAACCGCATCTCCAGTCACCGGCCCGGAATACCGGGCCGTACATTCCTCCCTTTCCCATCCCCCCATCATGTCCCTCACCCTCGAACAGATGCGCCAGGACCTGGCGAAGATCCTGCTGGAAGACCCGGCCGACATCCATGACGACGACAACCTGATCGATCTGGGTCTGGACTCGATGCGCGCCATGACGCTGGCCAGCCGCTGGCAGACCGCGGGCGCCACCCTCGATTTTTCGGAAATGGCCGCAAAGCCCACGCTGGGTGCGTGGTGGGCGATGATTTCGGGATGACACCACCATGGCCACGTTGCAGCCGTCTTCTGCCACCCTGTCTGCAGAATCGCGTGGCGACGGGCCACGCATGGACAGCCCCGACACCGCCCAGCCGCTGACCGAGGCGCAGGAGGGGCTGTGGTATGCGCAGCAGCTCGATCCACACAACCCGATCTTCAACACTGGCCACGTGACGGAAATCCGTGGCCCGGTGGATGTGGCACGGCTGGCCGCGGCCATCCAGGCCACGCTGCAGGAAGCCGATGCGCTGACGCTGGCCTTCCTGGACACCGACGATGGCCCCCGGCAGTATTTCGATACCACGCGCCTGCCGGTTCTGGAACGGGTGACGCTGCCGGATGAAGCAACCGACCCCGGCCGGGCAGAACGGCTGATGCGCACCGACCTGCAGACCCCCATCGACCCGCGCCGGCAGCCTCTGGCCCGACACCTGCTGATCGAACAACCCGGGCGCGTGCTGTGGTTCCAGCGGGTGCACCATCTGGCGGCCGACGGCTATGGCATGGCGCTGATCGAACAGCGGGCCATGCAGCACTATCAGGCCATGGCCGACGATGCCCCGCAGGCCGGCAGCGTGCCGGGATCGCCGCTGACCTCCTTTGCCGCGGTGGTGGCCGATGACGCCCGCTACCGCAGCAGCGAACAGCGCCGGCAGGATGCCCAGTACTGGCGAGAGACCCTGTCACTGCTGGACACCGTGGCCAGCCTGACCGAGCGCAGCGCCAGCACGGGCACCCATGCCCTGCATGCCGAGGTCGACGTACCCGACGACGTACTGCAGGCGCTGCGTGCCCGTGAGCAGCAGACGCTGGTGAGCTGGCCCGACATCCTCACGCTGCTGATGGCGGCCTGGGTGCAGCGTCACACCGGCAGCCAGCCGGTGGTGCCCGGCGTGCCGTACATGGGCCGGCTGGGCAACATCAGCGCCCGCAGCGTGGCCACCGTGATGAACATCGTGCCGCTGGTGCTGGACATCGGCCAGGACCAGCCACTGGACGAGCTGATCACCGGCGCCGCCCGCCAGCTGAAGAAGGCCCGGCGGCACGGGCGCTATCGCAGCGAACAGATGCGCCGCGACCTCGCCCGGGCCAGGGGCCAGGGACGGATTCACGGCCCGCTGCTGAACATCCTGCCCTTCGACGCCCCGTACCGCCAGGCCGGGCTCGATGCCCACCAGACAGTGTACGGCACCGGGCCGGTGGAAGACCTGAACCTCAACGTGCGCGCAGCCCCCGATGCCAGCGGCATGCGGCTGCAGGTGGAGGCCAATCCGAAGCTCTACCGCGAAGCAGACATCGCGGCCATGCCCGGCCGGCTGCTGGCCTTCCTGCGCCATGCACTGCAGGCCCAGACCCTGCGTCCCGTGCAGACGCTGTATGGCGACGAACGCCGTCACTGGGTGAGCGGGGTCAACGACACCGCCCATCCCGTGCCCGACACCACGCTGGTGGCGCTGGCGCGCGAGGCCTGCGCACGGCACGGTGCACGTGACGTGCTGCGCATGCAGGACGAAAGGGTTTGCTACGCCGACTTCGACACCCGCACCGACCACGCCGCCCGCCTGCTGGTGGCCGCCGGCGTGCAGCCGCGCGACATCGTGGCGGTGGCCCTGCCCCGCAGCCCGCGCATGGTGATGAGCCTGCACGCCATCCAGCGGGCCGGCGCCGCCTACCTGCCGCTGGACATCGAACAACCGCCGGCGCGCATCGCACGGATTCTGGCGGCCGCCAGACCCCGGGCGGTGATCGTCGACGGGGATACGCAGGGACTGCTGGCCGAGGCCATGGCGATGGTCGCAGACCAGGCCCCGTCGCCATCGGCACCTGCTCCCGTTGCGGTGGCACTCGACACACTCTTCGGCAGCCCGCCGGCAGACGGCGACACCACACCGTTGCCAGTCGTACAGCCCGCCGATCCGGCCTATGTGATCTACACCTCGGGCAGCACCGGCGAGCCCAAGGGGGTGATGGTCAGCCACCGGGCCATCGTCAACCGGCTGCTGTGGATGCGCGAGCACTACGGTTTTGGCCCGGACGAGCGCTTCCTGCAGAAAACCGCCTACACCTTCGACGTTTCGGTGTGGGAACTGTTCCTGCCGATGCTGTGCGAGGGAACGCTGGTGGTGGCCGAGCCCGACGTGCACAAGGATCCACAGGCGCTGGCCGCCCTGATCCGGCGGGAACGGGTGGACGTGGTGCATTTCGTGCCGTCGATGCTGGCGGCCTTCCTCGACGAGCCGGGCAGCGACGGACTGCGGATGCAGGCCGTGTTCTGCAGCGGCGAGGCCCTGCCGGCCCAGATGCGCGACCGCTTCCATGCCCGCATCGATTCGGCGCTGCACAACCTGTACGGACCGACCGAGGCCGCCGTGGATGTGAGCTACTGGGCCGCCAGCCGCGACGACCGCAGCGACCCGGTCCCCATTGGCTTCCCGGTCTGGAACACGGGCCTGTACATCCTGGACGAGTGCCTGCGCCCGGTGGCGCCGGGCGTGACGGGCACCCTGTATCTGGGCGGGCGCCAGCTGGCCGATGGCTATGTGGGCCGCCCGGACCTGACGGAAGCGCGCTTCATCACCCATCCGGGGCTGGACCCGGACCATCCGGAACCCGTACGGCTGTACGACACCGGTGACCTGGCCCGCTGGCGGGCCGACGGGGCGGTGGAATACCGCGGGCGCATCGATCACCAGGTGAAGCTGCGCGGCCAGCGCATCGAGCTGGGCGAGATCGAGGCTGCCTTCGAGACCCATCCGCAGGTACGCCACGTGGCGGTGCTGGCCCCGCGCGATGCCCGGGGCGAGCAGCGGCTGGTGGCCTATGTGGTAACGAAGGACGGCACAGAAGCAGCGTCCGCCCCGGTACATGAAAATACGGATGCTCCCTCCCTGGCGGCACGCCCCGCGGCGACCGGAAGCGGCAGCGGACCTGCACCGGGCAGCGTGCACGATTCCCGGGCACACGCGCTGCCAGAGGCCCTGCTCGACTACGTGCGTTCGCTGCTGCCACCAGCCATGGTGCCCTCGCTGGTGATGCTGCTGCCCGCGTTGCCCATCAACAGCAGCGGCAAGCTCGACCGCAAGGCACTGCCCGCACCGACCTTTGCAGCCCAGGGCAGTACGCCACCCCGCACCCCCGCCGAGCAGCAGGTGGCAGCCGCCTTTGCCGGCATTCTGGGTCTGCCCGACACCCCGGGCGTGGAAGACGACTTCTTCGTCCTGGGGGGCCATTCGCTGCTGGCCACACGGCTGGCGGCCCGGCTGCGGCAGGACACGGGTACCGACATCACGCTGGGTGCCGTGTTCGAACACCCGGACGTGGGCCGGCTGGCGGCGTGGATCGAGCGGCTGCAGCGGCAGGAGGTGGCGGCCGGCGAGGCGGGCTTCGGCCCCCTCTTCCGGCTGCGGGGAGACCTGCCCGCCACACCCCGCGAACGGCCCCACGCCACACCCCACCAGCAGACCCACGGCACACCCCGCACGTCCGATGCCACGTGCACGGCGCAGGACGGCGGCGCGCCACCTGCGCTCTTCTGCATCCATCCGGCCGGCGGGCTGGCCTGGTGCTACGGGCTGCTGGCCCGACGACTGTCGGGCACCCGGCCCGTCATCGGCCTGCAGTCACCGGCCCTGACCGGGCAGCACGGCAGCTACCCCACGCTGCGCGCCCTGTCGGCCCATTATGCGGACCTGATCCAGCAGCTGCAGCCCACCGGGCCCTGCCATCTGCTGGGCTGGTCCACCGGCGGCATTCTGGCGCAGGACATTGCCTGCCAGCTGCAGGCACGCGGCGCCACACCGGGCGTGGTGTGCCTGCTGGATGCCTATCCCGCCGATGCCTGGCGCGACCGGGCACCGGCCGAGGCGCACGATGTCTGGCGCGCCATCCTGCACATTGCCGGCCAGGATCCGGATGCGCTGACCCGGGAAGGGCCACTGACGCGCGAGCGGGTGATCGGCCATCTGCGTGCACAGCAGCACCCGCTGGGCAACCTGACGGATGAACAGCTGCACGGCATCTTCGAGGCGGTGGGCTTCAGCAATACCCTGGTGCGCGACCACCAGCACCAGACGTACGACGGCACGCTGCTCTACATTCGTGCGGCCCTGGACCATGTGGGCGAGAATCTCTCGCCGGACATGTGGGCACCCTTTGCCACGCGGCTGGACGTGCATGATGCCCCCAGCCTGCATGCCCACCTGCCGGGCGAAACGGCGCTCGACAGCTGGCTGCCACCACTGGAAGCCGCGCTGCAGGCCGCCGAAACAGGAGTTCACCGATGAGGCACGACAAGACCCCCCTGCTGGCGGTGGCCGCCGCCCTGCTGGCGCTGCAGCTGGCTGCCTGTGGCACCAAAGGCCCGCAGGCCGGAGACGGTACGCCAACGGCCGGCAGCGACAGCACGCCGGGCCAGACGGAGGAAGGGGCCATGGACCCGGCGCAGGCAAAGGCAGCGGATCAGGTGCAGGGCACGGCAGCAGGCCAGGCCGACGGAAAGGCTGCGGATCCTGCTGCGGAAAACACGGCTGGCACCGCAGCGACGGCTGCCTCTTCCGGCGAGGAAGAACCCGTGGACTGGGATGCCCACGAAAGAGCCACCGCCAAGGCCGAAAAGGAGGCAGCGGCACAGGAAGCGGCCGCCGGGAAGCTGCCCCAGGGGCAGGAAATCAGGGACCAGGATGTGCGCTACACCCAGAACCTGATCATCCACTACGACGGCAGCGACGACGAGGCCAAACAGGCGC
>ERZ773077.2738-NODE-2738-length-11159-cov-6.165976_pt1 | contig 11159 bp, 10 predicted proteins | sample MGYA00580612_ERZ773077 | MGnify/ENA primary metagenome ERZ773077 (study PRJEB29015, sample SAMEA2737971) | human oral metagenome | biome: human oral; feature: human-associated habitat; material: dental | place: China | collected 2021 ...
TCCTGACGGGCGGGCGTCAGCCCGGTTGTCGGGAAGTGTTATAGGCCTGCGGGTTTGTTGACCACGACGCAGGTCGTGGGCATCAAAACCGCAGTGAGTGTATGAGCCGCAGGAGCCCCCCGCTCCCCGTGCCGCCCCCTCGAAGCCGTCTTCCATCAAACGATGTCCTGCCCAGCAGCCGTCCCTGGCATGCCGGGACGTACCTCTCACCGGTTGCCGGTTTTCATCAGACGGGAACGCTCACGCTGCCAGTCCTTCTCGCGCTCGGTGGCACGCTTGTCGAACTGCTTCTTGCCCTTGGCCAGACCTAGCGAGAGCTTCACGCGGCCGCGGGTATAGTGCAGGTTCAGCGGCACCAGCGAATAGCCCGAACGCTCGACCTTGCCGATGAGGCGCGAGATTTCGGCACCATGCAGCAGCAGCTTGCGGGTGCGCGTCACGTCCGGCTTGACGTGGGTGGACGCAGTAATCAGTGGGGTGATGTGCGCGCCGATGAGGAACAGCTCGGCTCGCCTTACAATCACGTAGGCTTCCTGGATCTGCACGCGGCCGGCGCGGATGGACTTGACTTCCCAGCCCTCCAGCACAAGCCCGGCCTCGATCCGTTCCTCGATGAAGTAGTTGAACCCGGCTTTCCGGTTTTCTGTAATGGTCGACATGGTCGATATTGTGCCTGTGGAAGGGGCGGCTGTGTCGATGTTGCGACGAGGCAGGACGGCCGGTGACGACACGCCATCTGCACGTTCGGGTCTGGAGCCCCGGCTCTGCATGATCAGACCCGAAAGCCCGGCCGCCTGTATGATCGGGTCCGGAGGCCCGGCCGCTGGCAGGGGCGGCCTGACCGACAGCCCTGTAAACCGTTCGAATCCACCATGCCCGTCATTCGCAAGTCTGCCCTGGTGCCATATCCGGCCGAAGCCATGTTCGATCTGGTCGAACGGGTGGAAGATTATCCCGATTTTCTGCCCTGGTGTGGAGGGACGCAGCTGCTTTCGCGCACCGACACGGGCATGTCGGCCGCCATCACCATCAACTTCAAGGGTCTGCGCCAGACCTTCTCCACCGAGAATGTCCACCAGCGCCCCACCAGCATCCAGCTTCGGCTGAAGGACGGTCCATTTTCCCGCCTGCAGGGTGGCTGGACGTTCAAACCGCTGGCTGCGGACGCCTGCCGCATCGATCTCGAACTGGACTACGAGGTGGGCGGCGGCCTGATGGCAGCAGTGCTCAACCCTGTGTTCGGCATGATTGCCAACTCGCTGGTCGATGCCTTCGTGCAGGAGGCCGAGAAACGCTACGGAGCGACGGGCTTTGGTGGCTGAGCACGAGGTGCCCTCGGGCCTGTCCGTGGAACTCGTCGTTCAATATCGGGACGAGGGCAGGGCAGATCAATACCATCTGCAGCGCACCCAGCACCGCGTTGCTGCGGGCAGCACGATTCGACAGCTTCTGCAGCGGGCCACGTTGCAGGGGGTGCCGGGTGTGGCGGATGTGACGGGCGTGGCGGGGCAGGAGGCATCTGCGCGGGAATTTGCCAGTCAGGTTCTGGACGTGAAAGGGCGGAACGCGCAGGACGGCACGCAGTCCGCTGGCCAGATGGCAGCCACACTCATTGCCGCCATCGAACAGAAACGCCTTGGCCTTTCCCGCTTCGGCCGCCGCGCCTGGCTGGATGACCCCCTGCATCCCGACGACCGTATCGAGATACTCTGCCCCGTCGTGGCCGACGTGAAAGCTGCCCGCTTCGAACGCGTGACCAAGGCCAGGGCGGCCAGAAACCAGCGGCCCGGCAACATGAAGGCCAGGGGATGATCTTCCGGCTGCTCATGCCACCCGACGCTACCTGACGCCACTCGACTGTGAAAGGCCAGGGGGCGGAGGTATCCCCCGACGAATCCATTTCTTCCGCAGGAAGATGTGAGGAGGGGGATGCCGCAGCCCCCTGGCCGCTCTGCACAATCTGTGTTGTCATCTGACAGGCAGGCTCCCCGCATGGTCTGAACATGATCACAGCATGATTCCCCCTTGTTTGGCACTGGCGCCCCTATCCGTAGCGTAAATCCACCAAAGCTACACTACATCGCACTGCGCCAAAAATTTTGCTATCATGCCGCTTTGCGGAAAAATAGCGATGCGGATAGCCAAGAAGGCACTGACATTTGACGACGTTCTGCTCGTCCCCGCTTACTCTGACTTCATCCCGCGCGATGCCTCGCTGCGCTCGCGCCTGACCCGAAACATCAGTCTCAACATCCCGCTCATCTCCGCGGCGATGGACACCGTGACTGAAAGCCGCATGGCCATCGTCATGGCCCAGCTGGGCGGCATCGGCATCATCCACAAGAATCTCAAGCCCGAAGAGCAGGCTGCCGAAGTGCTGGCCGTCAAGCGGTACGAGTCGGGTGTGGTCGGAGATCCCATCACCATCACCCCCAGCATGAGTGTGCGCGATGTCATTGCCATCACGCGCAAGCATCACATCTCCGGCCTGCCGGTGGTCGAGCGAGGCAAGGTGGTGGGCATCGTCACCAACCGTGACCTGCGCTTCGAGTCCGAGCTGGACCAGCCGGTGCGCAACATCATGACGCCGAAGGAGCGCCTGATCACCGTGCGCGAGGGCGCCAGCCCCGAAGACGCCCAGAAGCTCATGCACAAGCACCGCCTCGAACGCGTGCTGGTGGTCAACGACGCCTTCGAGCTGCGCGGCCTCATGACCGTCAAGGACATCCTGAAGGCCGACACCCACCCCGAAGCCTCGAAGGACAGTTCCGGCAAGCTGCGTGTCGGTGCCGCCCTCGGTACCGGCGGCGACAGCCACGAACGGCTGGAAAAACTGGTGGCCGCCGGCGTGGACGTGGTGGTGGTCGATACCGCCCATGGCCATTCCAGGGGCGTGATCGAACGCGTGCGCGAAATCAAGCGCCACCACCCGGACCTGCAGGTCATTGCCGGCAACATCGCCACCGGCGATGCAGCCCGCATGCTGGTGGATGCCGGTGCCGACGCCGTCAAGGTGGGCATTGGCCCCGGTTCCATCTGTACCACCCGCATCGTGGCCGGCGTGGGCGTGCCGCAGCTCACCGCCGTGGGCGACGTGGCGGCCGCGCTGCAGGGCACCGACGTGCCGCTGATTGCCGACGGGGGTATCCGCTACTCCGGCGACGTGGCCAAGGCCATTGCCGCGGGGGCGTCCAGCGTCATGATGGGCTCCATCTTTGCCGGGACGGAAGAATCGCCGGGCGAAATCGTCCTGTACAAGGGCCGCTCGTACAAGTTCTACCGCGGCATGGGGTCGCTGGGCGCCATGCAGCAGGGCGCGGCAGACCGCTACTTCCAGGATTCCAACGCTGCCGCCGAGAAAATGGTGCCCGAAGGCATCGAAGGCCGCGTGCCCTACAAGGGCGCCGTCACCGCCATCGTCTACCAGCTGTGTGGTGGCCTGCGCTCCAGCATGGGCTACTGCGGCTGCCCGACCATCGACGCCATGCACCAGCGCGCGCAGTTCGTCGAGATCAGCAGCGCCGGCATTCGCGAATCTCACGTGCACGACGTGCAGATCGTCAAGGAAGCGCCCAATTATCACGTCGAGTGATGGTTAGCCAGAGGCGCCGCCTGATGGCGCCGTCTCTGGCCAGTAGTCTCTTTTGCTCTCTCCTGTCTCTGTTTCGCGGCGGCCTGTAAGCAGCGCTGTCCGTTGGTCTTTTTCCTCGCCACGATGAATCACCAGAAAATCCTCGTCCTGGACTACGGCTCGCAGGTCACCCAGCTCATCGCCCGCCGCATTCGCGAACAGAACGTCTATTGCGAGATTCACCCCGGTGATGTTTCGCCCGCGTTCATCCGCGAGTTTGGCGCCAGGGGCATCATCCTCTCCGGCAGCCACCTGTCGGCCTACGACGCCGACGCCATTCCCGTGGCGCCCGTGGTGTTCGAGCTGGGCGTGCCGGTGCTGGGCATCTGCTACGGCATGCAGGCCATGGCGCGCCACTTCGGCGGGGAGGTGCAGGGCAGCGACCATCGCGAGTTCGGTGCCGCCACCGTTCGCGCCCGGGGCCACACCCGGCTGCTCGACGGCATTCAGGACCGCCAGAACGACGAAGGCCATGGCCTGCTGGACGTGTGGATGAGCCACGGCGACAAGGTCACCCGGCTGCCGGAAGGCTTCAAACTGATGGCCTCCACCGACAGCTGTCCCATTGCCGGCATGGCCGACGAGGAACGTGGCTTCTACGCCGTGCAGTTCCACCCCGAAGTCACCCACACCAAACGGGGCGCGGATATTCTGCGCCGCTTCGTGCGGGATCTGGCTGGCTGCAGCGGCGACTGGGCCATGCCCGGCTTCATCGAGGAGCAGGTCGAAGCCATCCGCAAGCAGGTGGGTGATGAGCACGTCATCCTCGGCCTGTCGGGCGGCGTGGATTCGTCCGTGGCCGCGGCGCTGCTGCACAAGGCCATCGGCAAACAGCTTACCTGCGTGTTCGTGGACCACGGCCTGCTGCGCCTGGGTGAGGCCGAACAGGTGATGGAAACCTTTGCCCGTCATCTGGGCGTCAACGTCATTCACGTGGACGCCACGCAGGACTTCATGGGCAAACTGGCCGGCGTGACCGACCCGGAAGCCAAGCGCAAGATCATCGGCAAGGAGTTCGTCGAGGTATTCCAGCGCGAAGCCGGCAAAATCGAAAACGCCCGCTGGCTGGCCCAGGGCACCATCTACCCGGACGTGATCGAATCTGCCGGCGCCAAGACGGGCAAGGCCAAGACCATCAAGTCGCACCACAACGTGGGTGGCCTGCCCGAAACGCTCAACCTCAAGCTGCTGGAGCCGCTGCGCGACCTGTTCAAGGACGAAGTGCGCAAGCTGGGCATTGCCCTGGGCCTGCCGCACGACATGGTGTACCGGCACCCCTTCCCGGGGCCGGGGCTGGGCGTGCGGATTCTGGGCGAGGTGAAGCAGGAGTTTGCCGACCTGCTGCGCCGGGCGGACCATATTTTCACGTCCGAGCTGCGCAACACGCGGGCGTCCGTGCAGGATGTGGCAGCCGGGCTGGCCACGCAGGAGCAGGTGGGCAACACGTGGTACGAGCTGACTTCGCAGGCGTTTGCCGTGTTTCTGCCAGTGAAGTCGGTGGGCGTGATGGGCGACGGGCGGACCTATGAGTACGTGGTGGCCCTGCGCGCCGTACAGACGCAGGATTTCATGACGGCACACTGGGCGCACCTGCCCCACGAGCTGCTGGGGCGGCTGTCGAACCGGATCATCAACGAGGTGAGGGGGGTGAACCGGGTGGTTTATGACATTTCGGGGAAGCCGCCGGCTACTATTGAGTGGGAGTAAGCCAGTTTACTAGTCGAAGAAGCCCTATCAAATGATGTAGCTGAAGATAGGGCTCTCCGATGACTTCTCTATATAGTATTTTTACATCACATCCATCCACGCCCCTGTAGCAGCATATCTAAATATTTTTTCGTAACACTCTTGCAACCGAGAATTACTTGGTTGAGACTTTTTCTTCCTTTCCAAGGTGGCTAGATATGATTTTGCTATATTTCGTGCGTCATCCTCGCTAAATATTTCTCGCATCAGTGCGGTATGGCCCTCTGCAAGCGTGACAATTGGGTATGTGTCGTCACTATCCATTATATCCTCCAGCGGTTCGAGCAATGACCTTGCCTCTTCTGCATAGGATCTAGCCGTTTCCCTATCACCAGATTTTCTTCCCATTATCAATAGTTGCTGCCCCAAAGCGTGTTGAGTGTGAGGCATTTGGTATGCATTATAGGCAGTTCTAAGCTTATGCAAAGCCTCGGTGTCATTCTGCATATCCCTAAGCGCAAGTCCATATTGAAGCCAGAATAAACCGTCCTGTTCAAATGATTTTTCAAATGACCTATACAATGAAGAGATAAGATCTACTCTCCCTCGTAGAACGTTCCACATAAATTTATGATTTATTATTCCTTTGTATATTGCGGCTTCCGATCTACTAACGTGTTTGATCACTGGTGATTCGTAGTGTGAAAATGCAACTAGGAGCCCTTCTAGCGCCTTTTTAGTTAACTTCGGATCAATGACATGCTCTAATAAATATTGAACATATATTCGATGCCTGGCCGCTAGTTTGTTACCACGTTTCACAATTATCCCGGAAAGTGAATTAGTTAAAATTCCAGCGCCTGGCATTTTATTTGCCGAAAGGGCTCTGTCGACAAGTTCAATCGGGGCGCCAAAGTTCCTTTCTGTTATAACTCCAACGGTCAAAAAGAAAATTCTCTGTTCATCATTCTCTAGAGACTCATAATCTTTTCTTATGATCGTTTCAAAGCCACGACCATACGTAGCTTCCAGTAAGGCAATGAGTAGTTGTTTGTCTGACTTTTTAATGAGTGTATCTATTCTTTGCTCTTCTGTGAGCTTTCCTAAAACTGTCCATGAGCCATAATCTTGGAGCTTCTCTAGTATGTTATGCGCATCTTGTTCTGTAAATTCATTTACATGGATCATCTTGGCAGTGAAGTCAATAAGCTTTGATTTCGTCTTTCTTTCCCATATGCTTTGTCTTTCTGCGCATATGATTGTTGTTTTTAATAATTTTCCTGTCTTGAATGCCTCTACGATAGACTCTGCAACGAGATCGACATTGTCAATAGCGACCAAAATATTAATTGAATTTTTCGATGCTTCTTCGATCGCGATCAGCGTTTCCTTGACATCGAAAAGCGGTTCCTCAAAATAATATACAGAGAAGCCATTCCATTTTGCGCTTTCATAAGCTATTTGCATGAGCAATGTCGACTTTCCCGAGCCAGCGGGGCCTACGAGCGGTATGACTCTATGTCTCCCTAGGTTCTTTCTAAGCACGTTTATGCTAGTTGAAAATATTTCTAGATTAGCAGGAATTCGGGAAACTATGTCATCCCAGGTAGGCTTGAATCCTTTATAGAAATCATGTATCGCCCCATTATTCTTGATTTTAGGAGCCGTGTCCTTTTTTACAAGAAAGACGCCATCAAATAACTTGGTGTATCTTTCTTTGTCTATTGTCGATAAGGCTGCAGCATAAGGAGGTAAGCTAGCGCGCGCTAACATTTCCGGCGTCAATTTTTTTGGAAACTCTCTTTCAAGCCAAGTGGTAAAATCTTTTAGTGTTCCTGGAATGTGTTCAATATTATATTGCTTCAAAGACGCCTTTTCAATAGCCGTTGCATTCGGGGTGATGACATAACTTCTTCCTGGGTTTTGTTTATTGTTTTCCTTGTATCTTTCTATATGATATTTCAGGAGTGGTTCATTTAGTTTTGTGCCGATAAACAGAAAGGTGTTTCTCATAAAATCTGACCCACATTGCTCATACCATGGTCTCGATTGGTTTGTGGATTTTGCATATTCAGACGCGGAAAATATTATGCCTGAGGGCAGTCTGTCAATTGAGCCATTTAGTTTAATTAAATCCAGTTTTTGAAAAAACTGATCTCTATCTTCGATGGGGTCGGATGATAGTCTTACACAAACATTTTGCTTGGATTTACTAAAGGCACGTTCGAGTCCATCATCTATGTTAACTGTGTAAATTCTTCTCCATGCATAATTTGCTAGTGAATGATATTCTCCGGAGGGTTTTGTATGGCGAAACAGTTCTTCTAGAATAGTATCTAGTCTGCAGCCCAAAACTTCCCTTGCTGCAGCATAGACATCTTGTAAGTCTTCGTCGGCATATTCCATGCTGGATCTTTTTGCTAATTCTTTGGCTAAAGATTTTCCGTCTAATAGATTATTTCCGGAGGAGTTTTTGCATGATCTGGATGCTCCTGCGCCAAGGAATAGAATGAGGTCACCGTTTTTTATTGAATCTTTCAAGGTATTGTTCATTTTCTTTCTTGCGTGTTTGATTGCGGGTCGGCTCGTTTTGTTGCGAGCTATGGGCTGTTTGTCTTATTTGATGGGGCGTGTCGGACTGCGCATTTGCGGGGTGTGCGTTGGTGCTGTTGTGTGATTTTCTTGAGTGTTCCGTTTTCCTACGTAAAATGGAAACCAATTTTCAAATGATTTGCATTGGTGGAAAAAGAACTGTTTTATTCGAGGTTCTTTAATAACATCAAAAATCCGTTCCCGCTCCTGGTTGCGGTCGGGTTCATCGAGTACGTTCAGACAGATGGATGTGTCCAGCAGGACAATCGCGTTCACGCTGTGGCTCCTGAGCGCATCCTTTTCAGCCAGTCCAGCGCGTTCTGCTTGCGTGCTTCACCAGTCTGGTGATGCTTGACAAAGCGTTCCAGCGTGCCAGATGTCATCAGGTCGCCAAGCGTACCCTGGGCAATCAGTTCCGGGTAATCTGCTACATCGGCCAGGCGTACAAGCCGGCTGGCGCCATCCTTGGGATCTCGATAGCAGAACACCACTTCGGGCACGGCACTGTCCGGCAGGGCGTCGAGCAGGGCCGGGTTGTGGGTCGAGAGCAGCACGCGCAGGTTGTGGCGGCTGGCAATGCCCTGGATCTGTTCCAGCAGGCGACGTGCCCGGCTGGGATGCACGCCGTTGTCGATTTCCTCGATGACGACCAGGCTGCCTTCAGGCGCCGACAGCATGGCGGCCGCGATAGCCAGCACACGCAGTGTGCCATCCGACAGCAGGGAGGCGTCACGTTCATCCTTTCTGTCGCCGAAGGTTTCGGTGAGCTGCAGCATCACACGCCCGCGGGGCTCCTGCAGAAAGGAGAGGCCCGCAATGTTCTGCTCGGGCAGGCTCTGGATGAAGTCCAGAATGGTGGAACGGTTGCTGGCCCAGGGCTCGTCGTCTTTCTGGTCTTCCGGCCCCCACAGGTTGTACAGCACGGCAGAGAGATTCCGTCCGTTTCCCTGCAGTCGCCTGTCGGACGGAAAGGCGTAGTCTCGCATCTGCGAGGGAGCTGGGTCGAGGAAGAGGATGCTCGAAAGCCATTGCTCCAGCGCTCTGGTCACAGGCGGAATCTGCTTTCGGGCCAGGGGATGCCTGGCGTCGAATGGTGCTTCACTGGTCAGCTGAGTGAAGATGGCCCGCTGGTCGGTGCAGATGACGTGCGGTTTGCGCCCGCCCTTGCTGAAATTGTTGTAGGCAACGCCCACATCTGTGCTCTGTCCACTGGAGGGTTGATCCAGTGTGTAGAGCGGGACGGTGGCGTCGTCCTGGGTCAGCGTCTCGGCCGTGATGTGCGGCCCATCGGTGCGCTGGCTGATGCGCATGCTGAAGCGGTTCCACGCCAGAGCGCTGGTGTGGGCGCCCAGGCCGAATGACTCGCCGTGCTGGTAAGCGAGGTCATCGACCTTGCCGCGTACCACGTGTTCGCCGTTCTGAACCTCGAACTGAATGGAGGACAGTTTCTGCCCCTGCGCCAGCCACGACAGCAGGCGCAGCCCCTCGATGGCATTGCTCTTGCCCGACGCATTGGCGCCGATCAGCACCGTCAGCGCTGACAGGGGCAGTGTGGCTTGCCGGTAGCTCCTGAAGTCTTCCAGGGTGAAGGCGGTGAGCACGCAGGGTCTCCAGTGGGGGAAAAGCGACGGTTTGCTGTCTGGCCAGGCCGGCGTTCGCGCCTGCCAGTCAACAGATGTATCGCTCTGAGAAGTCTACCAGCCCGGTTCCCGTGGCGGTGTCCCGGTGGCCCCCGTTGTCGCTTTCATGCGCCATTCAGGCGGTTCACGTCACCCGATGGGCCATCTGGTGTCAGACGAAAGCCACGCGGCAGCGTTCACCCTAACGCCCGCGCCACCGCCGCCTCGCAATGCACCAGCGTCGTGTCGAACACCGGCACGCTTACATTCCCCGCGTTGAGCAGCATGCCCACCTCCGTGCAGCCCAGGATCAGGCAATCCGCCCCGCGGTCCACCAGCCGGCTGGCGATGCCCCGGTAGGCTTGTTCGCTCTCAGGCTTGACCACTTCTTTGCACAGTTCCTCGTAGATGATCCGGTGCGTCTCTGCCCTGTCGGTGGCGTCGGGAATGACGGGTTCGAGCCCTGCAGCCCGGAGCCGGGCGGTGTAGAAGTCCTGCTCCATGGTGAAGGCGGTGGCCATCAGTCCGGGTCGTTTCAGGCCCTGCCGGTTGATGGCGGCCGCGGTGGCGTCGGCTATGTGCAGCAGTGGGATGCCGACGCCCTGCATCATCTGGTCCGCCACCTTGTGCATGGTGTTGGTGGCCAGCACGATGAAGTCGGCGCCGCCGCGTTCCAGGGCCAGGGCTTCGCGGTTCAGAATCCTGCCGGCGCCGTCCCAGTCGCCTGCGGCCTGGGCGGCTTCGATGACGGCAAAGTCCAGCGAGCGGATCAGCAGTTCGGGGGAGTGCAGCCCGCCCAGCCGCTCGCGTATGAGGCGGCAGAGTTCGCGGTAGTAGGTCTGGGTGGAGGCGGCCGACATGCCGCCGAGGATGCCGATGGTTTTCATGAGGTCTCCCTGTCGGTGTTTCATGGTGCAGCCGGCTGGCACCTTGCCTGATACTCTCTTCGTTACGATAACACCTTCGGGTCACAACATGTGCTGCGTACGTACATCCACGGAGGCAACGAGATGCGTTCATTCGATATCCACGAGCTACACGGGCGCTCCGAAGACATCGTACGGGAGGTGGGGCAGGGCAGGCTGTCGCTGATCACGCGGCATGGGCAGCCCCTGTTCGTCTGTGTGCCGTTTACGGAAGCGCTGCTGCAGGCGGGGGTTCATACGGCCCTTGCGTTAAGCCTGTTCCGTCAGGGGGACATCTCGTCGGGCCGGGCTGCCAGACTGGCAGGAATGACGCGTCCGGAGTTCCTGGAATATGCAAGCAGCATGGGCGTCCCCGTGGTGGACTACGATCCCGCCGAGCTGGATGAGGAGCTGGCGGTGTTCGATGTCCGACCGGCCTAATCCGCTCGACCTAATCCGGTTGGCCGCCGGCGTGACAGGTTCCTCGCCGCCCACTGCCGTCCCTGCTGCAATGCCCGGGTTGTTTCCCTTCAACCCACGAGGCATTCATCATGACAACCGACAACGATGGGCCGAAGGCTTGCCCGCCACCCTCACCGGGTGAGGGGGCAGGCGAGGGCGTACCCGGCGCCGGGTTCAGTGTCGTGCCGGCCGGCAGCGGCTCCCGCACGAGGCGCATCAGCCACGACCAGTATTTCAAGTCGCTGATCACCCAGTACCCCCGGC
>ERZ773077.2739-NODE-2739-length-11157-cov-2.551883_pt1 | contig 11157 bp, 8 predicted proteins | sample MGYA00580612_ERZ773077 | MGnify/ENA primary metagenome ERZ773077 (study PRJEB29015, sample SAMEA2737971) | human oral metagenome | biome: human oral; feature: human-associated habitat; material: dental | place: China | collected 2021 ...
CCGGAAACGCCCTGTTTATAAGGACTTCAGAGCGCCCCTTCTGAGATGCCCTATTGACGCGGGTTTCCGGGCAGCGCTTCTGAGATACCTCAATAGCGGCGCGACTTTGCCAAAAAACAAGGCGGCGCGCCGCAGCCAGGACATCCCGTACGGCACGCCTGTTTTTGCAAAGGAAGCCGCTATTTTTTTCCTGTTTATGTTTTTTGATGCCCTGAGTCCCTTGTATTTAAAGGGCTTCATGGAATTTTATGTTTTCTGCCTTGTTTCCAGAGGTTGCGGGCGTCCCGTCAAGGCAGCAATAACAAACGCGCGCCCAGGCCGAGAAAAATCATGCCCGAGACGCGGTGCAGCCAAACGCCGGCGCGCGCATGGCGACCAAGCCACTGCCCAAATGCGCCGGAAAAATAGCCGAGCAAGCCAAAGATCACGCAAGCCTGCACGGTAAACAGCCCGCCCAGCACGGCCGTCTGGGCGGCAACCTGACCGCGCCCGGCGTCGACAAATTGCGGCAGAAACGAAAGAAAAAAGATCACCACCTTCGGGTTGATCGCATTGACCAGCGCGCCTTTGGCAAAAAAGCGCGCGACGGAATCCGCCGCCCCCGATAACGATTGGGTTTGCGCGGCATCCACGCTACCGCGATGGCGCAACGCCTGAATGCCCAGCCAGACCAGATACCCGCCACCGCACAGTTTCAATGCGCCAAAAGCGGCAGGGGACGCGGCGATCAGCGCGCTGACGCCGAGCGCCGCCAGCAGCGTATGGCTCAGGCAACCCAGCGCGCAGCCCAGGCCGAATGCCATACCCTGCGCCCGCCCGCGCGACATGCCCAGGCTGATGACCATCAGGTTATCCGGCCCGGGCGAAAGCGTAATCAACACCGCCGCCGCCAGAAACGCCATGCATTGATCCATGCTGACAGGCATCTTCCGGCGCTCCTCGCTAAAAATTACGGCCTTACGGCAAAAAACAAACGGCGGACGCTTCCGCCCGCCGTCAAAAACCCGCTGCGCCGCATCAATTCACGGCGCGCCATGGCCTTACCGATTGCAAGACATCACCTTGTCACAAACCGCCTGGCTGCTTACTTGAAAATCCCGAACGGCTTGCCGACAGGCAAGAACGGCCGGCCAAAGAACGTATTGAGCACCACCGCCGAGGCGCCGTAGAACGAGAGCAGCGAGGTCGCCAGTTCCGCGTATGCGCCGATCACATGGGTCGTATGCGGGGCCACGCCGAAGGCATTCAGCGCCAGCGCCGCCAGCAGAATGTCGATCATGACCATCGTAATGAAGATCAGCTTGCTGACCTCCATCGCGCCCAGCGTCATCATCACCGAAAAAATCAGGTAGCCGAGGAAGGCAAAGCCCAGCTGCTTGGTATCGCAGGCCGCCGCCAGTTCCGGGCCGAACACGCCCATTTTCATCATCCAGGCCGTCGCTACGGCATACCAAAAGAAGGCATACGCGCCAAACACCGTGCCGCCCCAGATGTTCTCATGCAGAAAGTCGAGAATACAGGCGATTAACTGCGCGGTCGCGCCGAGGAAAATGGCGTAGACGATCACGAAAGACAAGCCGGTGGTAATTTCCAGCTTTTGCGACGCGGCGACGAATGTCACCATCGCCAGGCCGAACAGACCCAATGCCGTCGGGTTAGCAACGGCGATTTTGACATGCTGTGTTTCTGCGGAACCTGCGGTACTCATTGGCACTCTCCTGAGCATAAGTGTCAAGCAACGTTGTCGAACCGCCCATGGGCGCTCCACTCACGATCATGCACAGATATCAGGCACGGCCGGTTGCGGATTGACGGGCGGAGGGCATCTTTCCAAATTCCGTCGAGATAAAGAACGGCCGCGCATTCTCACATAGTGAAAATACCCGTTTCAATCTCGGTTTTCCGCAGTCAGAAACGGATGCGGAAAAGGCCACGGAAAAGCACCCGCCTGCTAGAATTCTCACCTTCCCGAATTCCCCGAAGCCTGCCGCCGGCGCTGCATATCACCTTGTGCCGGCAGGACGGCTAAAGCAATGGGGGAATTCTCTCCAGGCCCGCAGCCGTTTTCTCGGGCGCCGCCGGATTTTCCGGATCTTTCGTGGATTTTTTGTGGAACTTGTCTCGCTCATTCAAGCGCTGATTCTTGGCATTGTCGAAGGTTTGACCGAATTCCTGCCGATCTCCTCGACCGGCCATCTGATCCTTGCCGGTGATCTGCTCGGTTTCAACGACGCGCGCGGCAAACTGTTCGAGGTCGTCATCCAGTCGGGCGCCATTCTTGCCGTCTGCTGGGAATACCGCGTAAAAATCGCCCAGGTGCTTACCGGCCTGCCGCGCGAACGCGCCGCCCAGCGCTTTGCGCTCAACCTGTTCATCGCCTTTCTGCCACTCGCCATTCTCGGCCTGCTCTTCAAGAAAACGATCGAAGCCTATCTCTTCCAGCCCCTACCGGTCGCACTGGCGTTCATCATCGGGGCATTCATCATCCTGTGGGCAGAACGCCGCCCGCATCGCGTACGCATCGAATCGGTCGATGACCTCTCGCCCACTGACGCCCTCAAGCTGGGCTGCATGCAGGCGTTAGCGCTGATCCCCGGAACGTCACGATCAGGAGCCACGATTATTGGCGGCCTGTTTCTGGGGCTGTCGCGCCGCGCCGCCGCCGAATTCTCTTTTTTTCTCGCCATTCCGACGCTGTTCGCCGCGACGCTGTACAAGCTTTACAAGGACTGGGCGCTGGTGCGCCTGGACGACATTGGTTTGTGGAGCGTTGGCTTTATCAGCGCCTTTGTTTCCGCCTTTCTTTGTGTGCGCTGGTTATTACGCTTTATCTCCAGCCACGACTTCACTCCGTTTGCCTGGTATCGCATCGCGTTTGGTTGCATCGTGCTGCTGACCTGGCAACTCGACCTGATTGCCTGGAGCGCCTGAATGTCCTCAATGTCTTCGATTCTCTACCTGCATGGTTTTGCTTCCTCCCCCGCATCCTGGAAAGTCCGCGAACTGTCCAACGCTCTCAAGGCACGCGGTCAGGGCTACCGGCTGATATGCCCGGCGCTTTCGACCGTACCCAACGAAGCCATCGCGCAGGCCGAAGCGATCATCGAAAGCCGTGTCGGCCCCTTGACGCTGATCGGCAGCTCGCTCGGCGGCTATTACGCCACCTGGCTGGCGGAAAAACATCTGCTGCGCGCTGCGCTGATCAATCCGGCCGTCGCCGCGCCGGCTTCGCTAGAAAAATACCTCGGCCCGCAAACCAACCTGCACACCGGCGCCCCCTTTGAATTCACCGAAGCGCATCTCGCCCAGCTTCGCGCGCTCGAAGCGCCCAAAATCACGCCCGGACGCTACTTCCTGATGGTCGAAACCGGCGATGAGGTGCTCGACTACCGTAAAGCCGTCCAACGCTACGAGGGATGCAAGCAGGCCGTCTTTGAAGGCGGCGACCACAGCTTCACCCGTTTCCCTAAAATGGTGCCGCAACTCCTTGAATTCTGCGGGTTATAATTTGCCGATGTACGTATTGTTCGAAGAGGACGGCAGTTTTAAGACCGCCACCGTCATGACCGACAACGACACTTCGTTGCAGGTCGAAGCGGTATCCGGCAAGCGCCTCAAGGTCAAAGCCGCCAACGTCCTGCTGCGCTTCCAGACGCCCGTGCCGAGCGAACTGCTGGGCCAGGCCGAGGCGCTGGCCGCCGACATCGATACGCTCTTTCTCTGGGAATGCGCGGGCGAAGGCGAATTTGCCTTTGCCGAACTGGCCGACGAATACTTTGGCGATAACGGCAGCAAGGCCAGCGCAACCGAAGCCGCGGCATTATTGTTTGCCCTGCATGCCGCGCCGATCTATTTCCACCGCAAAGGCAAAGGACGCTTCCGCAAGGCACCGCCCGACATCCTGGCCGCCGCGCTCGCCGGTCTGGAAAAGAAACGCCAGCAGGCGCTGGCCATCGAACGCATGGCGAACGAACTCACCGCCTTCACCTTGCCTCCCGAATTCCCGCCGCTGCTCGATATGCTGCTCTACCAGCCTGACCGCAACCGCAGCGAAACCAAAGCACTCGAAGCCGCCTGCGCCCGGACCGGACTGTCGCCGACATGCCTGCTGGCGCGCTGCGGCGCAATTCCCTCGCCATACGCCTACCATCTGCGCCGTTTTCTTCGTGAATATTTCCCGCGCGGCGTCGACTTTCCCGCGGCACAGCCCGAAATCGACGCCGTCGATGCCTCACTTGCCGCCCTGGCGGAAACGCTGCCGCGCGCGGATGTGCGCGCCTTTTCCATCGACGATGCGGCGACCACCGAAATCGACGATGCGTTCTCGCTGACCCCCTTGGCGGAAGGCGGTTGGCGCGTCGGCATTCACATCGCCGCGCCGGGACTGGGGTTCGCGCCCGATTCGCCGCTCGGCGCACAGGCGCGTGAACGCCTCTCCACCGTCTACATGCCGGGCGACAAGATCACCATGCTGCCCAATTCGCTGGTCGAACGCTTTACGTTGCGCCAGGGGCACGACTGCCCGACGCTCTCGCTGTATCTCACCGTTGCACAGGATTTCTCGATCACGGCGCACGAATCGCGCATCGAGCGTGTACCTGTCGTCGCCAATCTGCGGCATCACGATCTGGAACCCCTGTTCAATGCGCAGATGCTCGCCGCCGGGCTGGGCGACTTTCCTTTCGCCAGCGAGCTGAGCATACTCTGGCAACTGGCGCAGGCTTGTCTGGCGCGGCGCGGAAAAACCGCCGCCGCACAGGGAGATCGCGATTATTCGTTCCACATCGAAGGCGACCTCGCCGATGCGCAGGCCTGCCACGTCATGATCACCGAGCGACCACGCGGCAGCCCGCTCGACACGCTGGTTTCCGAACTGATGATCGTCGCCAACAGCCTATGGGGAAGCCTGTTCGCAGACAATGGCATCGCCGCCATCTACCGCGCGCAAAGCGCCGGCAAAGTCCGCTTGACCACGGCGCCGCAGGCGCACGAAGGACTTGGCGTCGCACAATACGCCTGGTCATCCTCGCCGCTGCGCCGCTACGTCGACCTGCTCAACCAGTGGCAGCTGATCGCCTGCCTGCGCGGCGATCCGCCGCCGTTCAAGCCCAAATCCGATCTCCTCTATGCTGCCTTGCGCGACTTCGAACTGACCTATGCCGCCTATGCCGATTTCCAGCGCACTATGGAACGCTACTGGTGCCTGCGCTGGCTGGCGCAGGAAGCGCGCACGACGATCGACGCCACCGTGCGCCGCGACGAACTCGTTAAACTCGACGGCCTGCCGCTGCTCCAGCGCATCGCTTCGCTACCGGCGCTTCCGCCCGGCAGCCGCGTTCGGCTCGACATCGACACCAGTGACCTGCTGACGCTGGCGCTGACCTGTCGCTACCGCGAGACCCTGGAAATGCCGTCTGACAGCGCGAGACAAGACGAACACGACACGGGCAGCACGATGGACGACGCACCGTCCCCCGAACAAACGACATGGGAGCTGCAAAAACCTCCTGTGCTCCTCATGGAAACCGCAGACGTCTGAAGTGAACGATATGAAAACCGCGCCTCAAGAACCCACGTTCACACCGCCCTGGCGGCAGCCGGGCGCCAACCCGTACCTGTGGCTTGGCATTGGCGCATCATTCGCCCTGCACGCCCTGGCACTGGCGGTCAACTTCACTTACCCGGAAGCTTCACGCGCCTTCCGCGACAATGCGCTGGAAATCATTCTGGTCAATAGCAAATCCGCACGGCGGCCGACCGACGCCCAGGCGCTGGCGCAGACCAACCTCGATGGCGGCGGCGATACCGACCAGGACCGCCGCGCCAAAACGCCGCTCCCCGCCTCGAGCGAAGAAAAAGCCGGCGACGACATGGAGCAGGCCCAGCAGCGAATCCAGGAACTGGAAGCACGCCAGCAACGTTTATTGACGCGCACACGCAGCAAGCCGATTGCGCCGCCGGCCAAGACGGAAAAAGAAGCGGAAGCGCCTTCGACGCCGGCCACCGCGCCGATCAGCGGCCGCGATTTAGCTAACCGCGCGCTGGAAATGGCCAAACTGCAAGGCGAGATCGCCCGCAGCGTCGACGCCTACAACAAACGCCCACGCTTAAAAACCGTCGGCACGCGCGCCAGCTACTATCCGCAGGCCGCGTTCCTCGACGCCTGGAAGCGCAAGGTCGAACGCATCGGTACGCTGAACTACCCCTCGGCCGCCAAGGGCAAAGTCTATGGCTCGGTCACTGTCTGGGTCGTTCTCAAGCGGGAAGATGGCGCGCTCTACCAGGAAGTTGAAATCCGCAAATCCTCGGGCAGCCCCGTCCTGGACAAAGCCGCCCAGCGCATTGTCACCATGGGCGCCCCCTACGGCCCGATTCCGCAAGGCGCAGACGAGCGCTTCGATAACTTTGGCTTCGCCCGCACACTGACCTTCACCCGCGGCAACCAGCTCGAATCGCGGGAAGCCCAATAACGCGGAAGCTTGCCGCCAGGCGCCGGCTCCAGACTGCCATGACCGATCGATACTGTGTTTTCGGCAACCCCATCCGCCACAGCAAATCGCCGCGCATCCATAGCGCCTTTGCCCAACAGACCGGGCAGGATCTGCGGTACGAAGCCATCCTCGCACCGCTCGACGATTTCGCGGGCAATGTGCGGGCATTCATTGCCGCCGGCGGCAAGGGCGCCAACGTCACCGTACCGTTCAAGCAGGCGGCCTGGCAGCTTGCCACGCGCCTGACGCCGCGCGCGGCGCTGGCCGGCGCGGTCAATACGCTAAGCTTTTGCGACGGCGAAATCCTTGGCGACAACACGGACGGTGCCGGTCTCGTGCGCGATCTCATCGACCACCTCGGCGTCTCCCTCGCCGGCTCGCGCATCCTGATGCTCGGTGCTGGCGGCGCGGCGCGCGGCGTCTGCGGCCCGCTGCTTGAGCAGCGCCCGCGCGCGCTGACCATCGCCAATCGCACCGTCGCCAACGCCAAGGCGCTGGCCGAACGTTTTGCCGCGCAGGGCGCCATCACCGGCTGCGGCTACGACGAACTGGGCGGGCACTCGTTCGACCTGGTCATCGACGCGACGTCGGCAAGTCTGAACGCCCTTATGCCGCCGTTGCCCGGCGGGCTGTTCGCCGCCGGCAGTCTGGCCTACGCGATGATGTACGGGCTGGCGCAAACGCCATTTCGCGCCTTTGCCGAACAGCAGGGTGCGGCGCGCTATGCCGACGGCCTGGGCATGCTGGTCAGTCAGGCGGCGGAATCTTTCTTTATCTGGCGCGGCGTGCGCCCGGACTGCCGTCCCGTCATGACACAGCTGCTGGCGGCGCAATGAGCCGCGGCACGACACGCCTGCTTACCCTTGTTCGCTGGTTCAAACGCGCGCTGCTCGCCGTGTTGACGCTCGCGCTGCTCTACGAAGGCTGGCTGTTCGGCTGGGTGCTCTGGTGGCGCACGATCAACCCTGACATGACGCGCTTCATGGAACTCCGACTCGAGACGCTACGCGTCAACGATCCCAAGGCGGTATTGCAGCAGCGCTGGGTCGCTTATGAACACATTTCACCGCATCTCAAACGCGCGCTGATCGCCGCCGAGGACAGCCGCTTCATGCAGCACGACGGCTTCGACTGGGACGGCATCGAAAAAGCGCTGGCGCGCAACCGGCGGCGGGGGAAAATCGTCGCTGGCGGCTCGACGATCAGCCAGCAGCTGGCCAAAAACCTATTCAGGGTGCGCACCGAATATTCTACGGGCTTGCTTGGTAAAATTCCCGGCATACGTATGCTCATCATGAAAACCAAAGAATGGATCATTGCCACGAAGTTGGAAATGAGCTACGACAAGAACACCATTCTCAGCATGTATGCCAACACCGTGGATTTTGGATCCTCGGCATACGGTATTAAGACTGCTTGCAAAACCTATTTCAACATAACGCCCAAAGAGTTGACAGCCGCACAGTCGGCTACTCTTGTCGGTATGCTCAAGGCAACAACCACATATAACCCCATAACGCATCCCGAAAACAGTTTAAAGAGGCGCAATACCGTGTTAGCCAACATGGTTAGGCGTGGCCATCTCAGTCAAGCCGTCTACGATTCGCTGTCGCAAACGCCCCTTAGACTAAAGTATAACGTTGAAACCAACTACGACGGACAGGCCAATTATTTTAGGGAGGCGGTAGCCGATTACCTCAAAGACTGGTGCGAAGCTAATGGTTACGACCTCTACACCAGTGGTTTGAAGATATATACCACCCTTGATACCCGCATGCAAAAATACGCCGAAGACGCTGCAACCAAGCAGATGCGGCAGGTTCAGCAAAACTTCAAGAACCATTGGGGTAAAAACGACCCATGGATTGACGAGCGCGGAAGGGTAATACCCGATTTCATTGAAGGCATTGCGCGCAAACAGCCCGTGTATAATTGGCTCTTGGAGAAGTTCCCTAACCAACCAGACTCCATCACTTATTATCTCAATAAGCCCCATAACGTAAAGCTTTTCGACTACGCTAAAGGCACAATCGAGATGAATATCTCAACGATGGACTCCATTCGCTATATGGTTCGGTTCATGCACTGCGCCTTCGTGGCGATGGAACCGCAAACAGGAGCAGTGAAGGCGTGGGTTGGCGACATCAATTTCAATTCGTGGAAGTATGATAAGGTTAAGGCGATGCGCCAACCAGGCTCAACCTTTAAGCTTTTTGTATATACCGAGGCCATGAACCAAGGTCTTACACCATGCGACAAACGCCGCGACGAATATATCTCGATGCAGGTGTACGATAAGAAGAAACAAGAGGTAGTTACATGGACTCCCTCTAATGCCAATGGCTCATTCTCGGGCGACTCAATGCCATTAAAGGCGGCTTTCGCCAAGAGTATCAACTCGGTTGCCGTGCGTTTAGGACAAGAAATGGGTATCAAACGTATCATCGAAACGGCCGAGAAGATGGGAATTAAAAGCCCATTGGAAGATGCGCCATCACTGGCACTTGGTTCGAGCGACGTCAATCTGCTTGAACTGACCAACGCCTATTGCACAATTGCGAACGATGGTATGCACCACGCCCCCGTACTTGTTACCCGAATAGAAGATAAAGACGGCCGAGAGGTGTTCCTTGGTCCTGCTACTTCAGAACAGGCGGTACCTTATAAGACTGCCTTCCTTGTGCAACGGCTACTGATGGGCGGTATGCGCGAACCGGGAGGAACGTCTCAAAGCCTATGGGGATATGTTGGCGATTTCAAAGATACCGACTTTGGTGGTAAGACTGGTACGTCTAACAATCACTCCGATGCATGGTTCATGGCTGTTAGTCCTAAGCTCGTGGTTGGCGCTTGGGTTGGTGGCGAATACCGAAGTATCCACTTCCGTACGGGTGCATTGGGACAAGGCAGCCGAACGGCACTGCCCATCTGTGGGTATTTCTTACAGTCGGTGTTCCGCGATCCTTCCTTTAAACAATATCATGGCAGGTTCGGAAAGCCACGAGATGCAGACATAACGGGCGACATGTACCTATGCGACAGTTACTATCCGCGTGCTAAAAACGACACAACAGAAACCGATAGCACGGGGGGTGAGGGCATCATCATTCTTGATGGCAATGGAAATCCAATCCGAGACATCACGCCAGGCGACCTCGTTCCCTCCGAACAAGGAACGGAGAAAAAACGAACACGACCCACCGAACAGCCCCTAAAACTCGATGAGCTATAACATGGCATGACCCCATCACGCCATTGCACGCTTCATCTTGCAACTAATGCCCGACGGACCTCGCCCACAAGCATCCGTCAACTTATGATTTTCTATTCTGATTGCCGTGTCAAACGCGTTTCATACCAACAGGACTAGATTATACGGTGAAAGACAAGTCAACACAGATAGACTTTGATTAAACCATCCTAAGACAGATTTGACAAAACAACGTGAATACTGATACGCCCAGCCAAATAGATTTAGAGAACGAGGAGATGCAAAAGGCACTCCAAATTATACAGTTTACCCGTCGCTCGCTCTTCCTAACAGGAAAAGCGGGCACGGGTAAATCAACGTTTATGCGCCACATCGCGGCCACCATCAAGAAAAAACACATCATCCTAGCACCAACGGGTATCGCTGCCATCAACGCAGGCGGAAGTACCTTGCACAGCTTTTTCAAACTGCCTTTCCATCCTTTGCTGCCCACCGACAAACGCTATTCCACGCGCAACATTCGCAACACGCTTAAATATACTGGCGAAAAAACAAAACTCTTACGCGAGGTAGAACTCATCATTATCGACGAGATATCGATGGTTAGGGCAGACATCATCGACTTTATCGACAAAGTACTGCGCATCTACAACCGCAACATGCGCGAGCCTTTCGGTGGAAAACAGTTACTCTTGGTTGGCGACATCTATCAGCTCGAACCCGTAATAAAAGAAGACGAACGCCAATTACTTCGTCCGTTCTACCCCTCTTGTTTTTTCTTCGATGCCCACGTATTCAGAGAAATGCAACTCATCGCAGTAGAACTGAGGAAAGTTTACAGGCAAAGGGATGCACAATTCATTTCCCTACTCGACCACATACGCACCTCGCACGTTTCTGATAGCGACCTGCGACTACTTAATGCACAAGTTAACGCCGAGATAGGAACAGAAGAGGGACGCTTGTCCATCACGTTATCGGGGCGTAGAGATACCGTCGACTACATCAACGAGAAACAGCTCAACACCCTACCCGACGAACCAACAATATTCTATGGGCACATCGAGGGCGAGTTCCCAGAGAGCAGTTTGCCCACGCCAATAGAACTGGAAGTGAAAACTGGCGCACAGGTTCTGTTCATCAAGAACGACAAAGAACGTAGGTGGGTGAACGGCACGCTAGGAACAATCATCGGGTTTGGCGACGAACAAGACGGCATTATATACGTGCGAACCGAAGACGGCCGTGACTTTGACGTGGAAAGGGAGATTTGGTCGAACGTGCGATATACCTTTAACGAGAAAGAACAAAAGATTGAAGAAGAGGAAATTGGCAGCTATCGGCAGTTCCCTATCCGCTTGGCATGGGCCATCACCGTACACAAGAGCCAAGGCCTAACCTTTAACAACGTAAAGATAGACTTCACTGGCGGCGTATTCGCTGGCGGACAAACTT
>ERZ773077.2740-NODE-2740-length-11155-cov-4.246306_pt1 | contig 11155 bp, 11 predicted proteins | sample MGYA00580612_ERZ773077 | MGnify/ENA primary metagenome ERZ773077 (study PRJEB29015, sample SAMEA2737971) | human oral metagenome | biome: human oral; feature: human-associated habitat; material: dental | place: China | collected 2021 ...
TCGCTTAGCGCCATAGACTTTATCGTACCGCCCAGATAGTGGCGCCAAATTTTACGCCCGTCCTTGCCGACTGCTTTGATGTAGCCGTATGCGTCGCCGAGGATATAAAAGTCCCGCGTCGCTACGCCCGCGTAAACCCTCATCGCATCGTCGATCAGCGTGAAATTTTTCTCGCCATCTTCGTCATACGAATAAGCCTCAACATCCACCCCTTGCTTTAGAGCCGCCCTGTCCACGCCGATCGTGACGCCGTTGTAGAAGTGGCAGGAGTTCGCTATAAGCTGAGTATCGTCCGCGCTAAATAGACAAAAGTGCGGATACGAGCTCTGCGCGCCGATGCTGCCGAGCCGCTCGCCCTCGCTATCCATCAGGACGTGATCGTCGCACTGCTCGCCGGCGACGATGAGAGCGTTGTCGTTTGATAGCGCCGCGTTAGCCATGTCGATATAGAGTGCAGCGTTGCCGTCATCGTCCTCGTAGAGCTGCCCGTCCTCATAGATCGGATGGATGAGCTTCGCGCCGCTTTGCGAGATCAAAAATATCCCGTCGTGGCAGCTCAAAAGCACCTTGCTACCGTCGTTGAAAGGTAAAATTTCAGCCTCGTCGTATGTCAGCTCCACGTCGTGGCTAAATTTCGCGATAGGCTCGCCGCCACCCTTGCCGTCGTAGCCTTTTATGAGCTCTATCTCGCCTCTCCTAAGAAGGGCGTAAATTTCGTTTCGTTTGGATTTGCCCACCGTAATGACGCCCTCTGCGATAACGCTAACGCGCTCACCCTCCAGCAGATACAGCGTCTTACGCCAGCCTTCAGGATCGCTTTGCGAGACGACAAAAAGGACGTTCTCGCCGCCAAGAGGGCAAATTTGATCGACATTGCCTAGCTTGTCTCCTACTTTATCCTTTTCGCCAGCGTTGCCCGCTTCATCCTTGCACTCCTCAAAGATAATGTTTGATGGCGGAAAATCGGCCCTAAACTTCTCCGTTTCGCCCCGCTCGTTAGCCTCCTTTAGCAGCTCAAAAACCGCCTCGCAAAGCTGCGTCATACCCTCGCGCTCATCGACGGGTTCCTCGCCCTTGTAGGCGTCCCAGCCGTGCACCTCAGCAAAGGCCACCATATCGTTTACGGCCTTGGCGTACTTCTCGCCATTTTCATTCCACTCTTTTTGCCACTCCGCCTTAAGCGCCTCGTAGTCCAAGTTTTTCATTGATTTTTCTTAGGTTTGTTGTCCGCTTTTTCGCTGCGATTCGCGAAATTTTAGCCAAGTCCGCTAAAGCTAAATTTAACGTCTATCAAGCTAGCAAATTTAACGCAGTAAATCAGCAAAATGCTCTTAAAATTTGCCATCAACCCAAGCTTGCCAAATTTAAGACACGCAAATTTGATGGCAAAACCGGCCTCGTCCGCCTACTAGCTCCGCCAGAGCTTTTCTACCTGCGCGGCGTCCTCGTCCGCAAGCTCAAAGCCGAAAATATCGATATTTTCAAGCAATCGCTCCTTGCTAGCGAAGTTTACTACCGTGCAAACCCCATGTTGTACGAGCCAGCGCAAGATGATTTGTGACCGCGTTTTGCCGTATTTTTCGCTGATTTGCGCAAGCGCGGGCTCTTTTAGCTCTTCGCCGGGCTCGTATAGCAGCTGCACTTGCACGTCATGGTCGGTCACCTTGCCGCGCGCAGCAAAGCGCCGCAGACAGGAGCGAGAGCGCGTCTGATAAACCGCGGGTTTAACTTCGCTACCTTGCGCGATTTTGGCTAAATTTTCGACTCCGAATTTTCCAGGGTAATCGCAAATGCCGATCGCCGCCGCAAGCCCCTCGCGGTAAAGCCGCTGCAAAACGCGCCAAGCAGAGCTAGTATTGCCCGCCCATGCGTGCAGCAAAAGTAAATCAACGTAGTCGGTATTTAGTTTTTTCAGCGAGTGCTCAAAGCTTTTTATCATGCCGCTTTCATCGCCGTTTTGAGCACCGAGCGCGCTTTGGATAAATAGCTACCCGCGCTCTAAGCCGCTAGCCGCAAACGCGGTACTGCAGCCTCCTCGCCCCCGTCCATATCAATCAGGCGGTAGCCTAGCCCAAGAGCCGCCCCCCAGCGCGTTTTTGTCTTTCAAACCATCAAATTTAGCTGCGCTAAGTCCAATGATCGGCATCAAAATTCTATTATTTAGCGTGAGGTATGGCGTCATAGCCGCAAACTTTTCGCCGAGATTTTTCGCGCCGCTTAGATCTACGCCGTCCGTCAAATTTGCCGCGCCGATCTCGCCGATCTGCTGGGCAAACAAATTCACTCCCGCGGCAAGACCCGCCGCGCAGGTCGCCGCGCCCTTTATGAAGTCCCTTCTTTGCATTTTCGCTCCATTTTTGATTTTATCGATTGCTTGGCTAAATTTAAATTTGCAAAACAAAAGGCACCGCCGCGCCCAAATTTATTTAAAATCACGGAAATCTAAAATTTACTTGCGACAAACGACATCCGAAAGGCCGCATTTAAATTTATCCAAATATGCCCGAGTAGAAATTTCGCGCTCGCCAAACGCAGTCCAGGGCTAAAAAGTCAAATTCAGATCTCAAACGCGCAGGAGCTTGGCTGTCCGCCCTCAAATCCCTTTTTAAACCACGTCATACGCTGCTTTGACGAGCCGTGCGTGAACGAGTCTGGCGTCACGCGGCCTTGGTATTTTTTCTGTAGCGCATCGTCGCCTATCGCGCTCGCGGCATTTAGCGCCTCCTCGATGTCGCCGTCTTCTAGCACCTTGTAGCGCCCCATGTAGTGCGCCCAGACACCCGCATAGCAGTCGGCCTGCAGCTCGACCTTGACTTGCAGCGCATTTTGCTCTACCGGGCTTTTCGTGCGCGATTTTAGCTCGTTTACCTTACCGAGCGTGCCTAGTAAATTTTGCACGTGATGCCCGATCTCGTGGGCGATCACGTATGCCTGCGCGAAGTCGCCCGCGGCCTTGTATTTGGCCTCTAGCTCGTCAAAAAAGCTAAGATCAAGATAGACTTTTTTATCCGCGGGGCAGTAAAAAGGCCCCATCTGCGAGCTAGCCGTGCCGCACGCACTAGAAACGCCGTCTCTAAAAAGCACTAAGCTAGGCTCTTTGTACTGCGCGCCGCCCGCCTTAAACACCTTACTCCACACGTCCTCGGTCTGCGCCAGCACGGCTGAAACAAAGGCAACCTTTTCTTTCTCCTGCGGGCTATCTAGCGCCGCCCTTTGAGTGCCCGCGCCACCGCCATCAAGTAGCGCGAGAGGGTTAAAGCCCATAAAATACGCGACCGCGCCGATAACTAGCACCACGCGGCCAATGTTTGAGCCCAGCAAAAATCTGATAATCGGTATGAGTGCGCCCAGCGACCCCATGCTGTTTACGCTGTTTTGCCGTCTATCCTCGACGTTGTCGCTTCGTCTGCTGTCTTGCCATCTCATTTTTTACTCTTTCGTTTTGGATTTTTTCTTAAATTTAGCCGCGGGTTGCGCTGTTTTCTTGTCACTTGGTGCTAAATTTAGGGCATATTTTAGCGACTATTTATAAATTTATCGCTTTAGCCCGCCATTTCGCTCAAATTTGACGCGGTAAATTTGATGGTAAAAGTTGAGTTTAAACAAAGCAAAACGGCACGGCGCAAAATAAGCCCACATAGCCGAGCCGTCAAATTTGAAGTTTTAAATTTAAAATCTAGCTCTAAACCGATCCAAAATTCGCCCCAAAATTCTTGACAGCAAGATCCCAAAAACTATACCGATGCCGTCTGCGACGATATCTAGTAGGCTAAAATAGCGATTTGGCACAAACGACTGCATGATCTCTATCTGGATACCGTATGCTAGCAAAATAGCAAACTTTGCACCCAAATTTAGCCTACAAAAGCCAAAATGCAAAGTAACGTAAAGCGCGGCGAATGCAATGAAGTGATTTGCTTTATCCCAGCTGTTTTCGACGAGTTTTATCTGCGCTGGCGTGAGGGCTAGGTACTCTATCGATATCAAAAATATAAAGAAAAGTGCGGCGGAAATTTTGGAAAGATTCATGGATTTTAAGGGGTTGTTTTTAAACAAGAAGCGCCGGTTAGCGCTTCTAAATTTATTAAATTTAACTCTTACATCTTATCTTTTGCAGCGATACCAATTAGACCTAGAGCCGTTTTTATCGAGAGTGCGACGACGGCGAAAAGCTTTAAAAGCTCGTCTTCGTTTTCGCTGCCTACGACGCGATTTTCGTTGTAAAATTTATGAAAATTCGCCGCCAAGCTCTTTAGGTAGTCGCAAATTTTATTTACCGCGCGCGTGTTAAAACTATCGACTAAGATATCGTTTAGCGTGAGCGCCTCAAATAGCAAATTCTTGCCGTCTTCGTTCAAATTTGCAAATTTAACGCTCGCGACATCGGCGACGTTTTTGCCCGCTTTTGCGAAGATTTGATTGATCCTGGCGTGCGCGTAATTGATATAAAATATCGGGTTTGAGCTATCCTCGCGCTTTAGTTCATCCACGTCAAACTCCAGATGCGTGTCGCAGCGCTTGCTAAGGAATATAAATCTAAGCGCCTCGTAGCCGATCTCCTCGACCACGTCGCTCATCAGCACGACGTTGCCCGCGCGCTTGCTCATCTTGTAGGCTTCGCCATCTTTTAGCAGGCTCACCATCTGCGAAAGTATGATTTCAAGGCGGTTTTCGTCGTATCCAAGCAGATGCAGCGCCGCCTTCATACGTGCGATGTAGCCGTGGTGGTCGGCGCCCCAGATGTTGATGCAGCGGTCAAATCCGCGCCTAAATTTATCGTCGTGATATACCACGTCGCCGGCTAGATAGGTGCCGCGACCGTCCTCGCGCACGATGACACGGTCTTTTTCGTCGCCGACTTCGCTTGATTTTAGCCAGATTTTACCCTCGCTCTCGTATATGCCGTTCTCGCTTTTTAGGCGTTCTAGCGTGAGAGGGAGCTTGTCATAGTAGCTCTTTTCGCTGGCCCAGTTTTCGATGAAAATTTGCGCGTCGGCTAAATTTTGCTTGATCAAAACCAGCACCCTATCCTTGCCAAACTCGGCGAGTTCTAGATTTCGGCTCTCGTCGTAAAATATCTCTTTGCCGAATTTCTCTAGCGCTTCTTTTGCGATAGGCTCTATGTAGTCGCCGCGGTAAAATTTCTCCGGATACGCCACTCTCTCGCCGAATAAATTTTCGCGCGCCCAAAGCGATATGGACGTTCCTAGAAGCTCGATTTGATTGCCTGCGTCGTTGATGTAGTATTCAGTCGAGATATTTTCGCCGATATGAAGCCCGACGCGAGCTAACGTATCGCCGAAAACCGCACCCCTAACATGCCCGATGTGAAGCGGACCAGTCGGGTTTGCGCTGACGTACTCGAGCAAAATTTTCTCGCCGCTAGTTCCGCCGCCTTTTGCAAACTCGCTCGGATTTGCAAGGCTAGCCGAGGCAAATTTATCCAAAAATGCAGGCTTTAGTTTAAAATTTATATAGCCGTTTAGCGCCGTTGCCTCGAAAACTTCGCTATTTTCAAATTTAGACGCTAGCTCGGCGGCTATTGCTACGGGGGATTTTTTGAGCTGTTTTGCCAAACTAAAAGTAGGCATCGCGTAGTGCGCCAAGCCCTTATCTTTTGGCTTCTCCAGCGCAAAGTCAAAGTCCACGACGCCTTTTATTTCGTTTATTACGCTTTTTTTCAACGCCTTTCCTTACGCGTTTTTAGCCGTATCTTCAGTCTTTGCGGCGGTTGCGGTTTCTTCTTTTTTCTCTTCTACTTTTTCTACGTTCTCGGCTTTTTTATCATCTTCCATTTCTGATTTGAAGCTCTTTATTCCCTTACCTAGGCCTTTTGCGAGCTCAGGGATCTTTTTCGCTCCAAAAAGCAAGACCACGATAAGTAAAATAATAAGCAATTGTTGGACGCTTGGACCCATTTTTTCTCCTTTTAATTTTCGTTATATTAGCATAATTTTATCAATTATTCCATTTGTTAATAATCTCTTTTGCGTCTAAATTTGACGTTTTTAGGCGCATCGAGCGCAAAATCCCGCGCAAATTTTCATAGCAGTTTTGCAAGTCGTCGTTTATCAAAAAATAATCGTACTCTAAGATATGCTCCATCTCGCCGACCGCATTTATCAGCCGTTTTTCGATGGTTTCCGCGCTATCGGTGCCGCGATTTTGCAACCTTGATTTTAGCTCGTTTTTGCTAGCTGTCGTGATAAAAACGGAGGTAATATTTTGGGCAAATTTTGATTTTGCGATATTAAAACCCTGCACGTCGATATCAAAAATGGCAATTTTGCCCTCTTCAAGCGCGTTTAAAACGGGCTTTAGCGATGTGCCGTAGTAGTTGCCGTGCACGCACGCCCACTCCAAAAACTCATCCGCGTCTATACCTTTTTTAAACTCGTCTTCGCTTGTAAAATAATAATTCACGCCATCGGTCTCGCCCTGCCTCGGCACTCTTGTTGTGCTTGATATCGAAAAATAAAGATCGTTTTCCTCTTTTAAAAGACGGTTTAAAAGTGTGCTTTTTCCGCTACCGCTGGGGCCGGAGATAATTAAAATTTGCCCCTTCAACTACTTTTCCTCAAAGCTTATATTGATTTTTATGTTGAGATTTTTTAGAGCCTCTCGGAGCTCGCCGTCTTGCAGCGAATTTTCTAGATTTTTAGCCACAGCGTCTGAAATTTGAGCCTTAAGCTCGTCTATTTTTGAGGCCGTTTGAGATTTGTGCAAGCCTAAATCCGCCGCTTCGCCGCTCTCAAATCCGCTCTCGTTAAGCGCTAAAGCCATATCTTTTTCGCTGATTTGCTCGATGTCGCCATACTCGCTCGGATCAATCTGCGGCTCTATTTCAGGCTCGTTTTGCATGGCTTCGGACTCACTGATTTCTTGTGCGTCTTGCTCGAGATTTATTTCCGTCTCGCTTTGATCGTCTGCGGCAAAAATATCATCCGCAAGCTCGTCATCTAAAACATCTTGCGTCAAATTTGCTTCGCTCTCAAAATCCTCTTTCTCTTCCTCGCCCGCTAAGTCCATATCGTCTAGCAAAAACTCATCGCCCAAGGCGCTATTTTTGACCTGCACCTCTTGCTCGTCGGGCTCGTCGGATTTCATATCCATATCGGCAAAGATATCCTCTTGCTCCTCAGCTTCTTCTATTGCAAATTTATCGTCATCTTCCGCTTGTTCAAGGCTTTGCAGAGCTTCACGCTCGTCCGCACTATCCATATCGACAAACTTGGCCATATCAGGCTCGTCCGCCGTTTCAAATTTAGCATCCAAAGGCTCATCGTCTGTATCCAAATTTTCTGACAGCTCGTCCATCTTGTCTATTTCGTCGATTTGATGCTTGATATCCTCGATACTACCGTCAAAATCAAGCTCAAATTTATCATCAATCTCTTCATGCTTGTCTTCGCCATCTACAACAAGCTCTGCCGTGCCGAGTTCAGGCTCGTCGGCCATCTCCAATTTGCCACCAAGAAGCTCATCCGGCGCATCTATATCCGCAGAAAGATCGTCAAATTTATCGTCTTTTGCAGCGATTTCAAACTCATCAAACTCCGTCGGCTCATCGTCCGCATCGTCTAAATCCAGCTCATTGCCTTCGAGCTTTTCGCTTAGCTCATCCATATCGTCGATAGCCTTTACGATCTCGTTTAACTCGTCAAAGGCGCTATCTTTACCAGACGCCGCTTGCGAAATATCGTCAAACTCGTCGTCTAGCCTAAGCTCGCCCGGATCCAGCTCCATGATCTCGTCTTCAAAGACGTCTTCGGCCGGATCGTCCATAAACTCAAACCCTTTGACTGAGATCTCGTCGGTTTCGTCTTTTGCCGCAGCAGCAGGCTCGGCGCTCTTTGTTTTACTCGCCAGATCCTCCACGATAGTGATAAATTCCGTCGGCAAAAACGGCTTTGGCAGTATCCTGTCGGCATTTTCAAAGGTCGGAGAATTTTTAGAAGAAAGGTATAAAATTTTATTTGCGAATTCTTTTAGGTTCATCTCTTTTACGTCGATATCGCTATCCAAGATAAGCACGTCAAAAACGCCGCTAAGCTCGCTGGCGTCGCCGATCTCGACGTATTCGTAACCCATTTTGCTAAGAGCCAGCGTCGCCAAGCGCGATACTGCGGGATTGGCGTTTACAAGAACGATTTTCACGAATTCTCCTTTTTATACCTAAAAAACGTATTTTAAAACATTTTCCATTACTTCAAGCTTAGTTTTAGAAAAATAGCGACGGAAGATCGTTGATAACGCGAAGCACGAGCTGCCTAAAAAGCTCCATCATGCCCGCTAGTATAGCGATCAGCACGGCAAAGCCAATCGTGATCTTGATCGGATAGCCAACGACCAGTAGGTTAAACTGCGGCATCGTCTTCATCAACATACCGAAAATCAAATCAGAAAGCAGCGAAAGCGCCAAAATCGGGAAGGAAATGATAAATCCAAAAGTAAATAAATTTATCATGGACTTTGAGGCGTACTGCACTATATCGGGACTCGGGTAAAAGCCGCCTAACGGAACGTGCGTAAGCGAATTTGAGATAAAAAGCAGGATAAGATGATGCCCGTCAAAGGCCAAAAAAGTCATAAGAGCGAGGAAATTTATGATATTTGAGATAACTGGCGAGCTAAGGCCGGTCTGTGGGTCCAGCACCGAAGCCATCGAAAAGCCCATGATCATCGATATCTGCTCGCCAGCTAACTGCAAACTGGCAAAAACGATGTGAAGCAGCAGTCCTGCGCAAACTCCCAGCGCCGCCTCGCTCACGATATCTACGGCTAGATAGTAAATCTCGCCACTTTTGATACTGGCAAGCGGAAATAAAAATAGCGTTAGCAGAAACGAAAACGCAGTCTTGACGCTCATAGGGATCTGCTCATGCCCGTAAAACGGGAAAAACAGCATCAGCCCGCCTATACGCGCAAACAGCAACATAAAAGTGATGACGCGCTCGGGCGCAAAAAACTCGACTAGCTCCACCTGACTCTTTCGTTTTAAATTTAAATGCCGTTATTTTAGGGTTAAATCCTTGAAAATTCGGTAAATTTAAAAGCCAAATGAAAACGTGCGGAAATTTTAGCTAGATTAGGCGCGGTAAATGCTGCTTTGAGCGCTAAAATTATACACGCAGTTGCCCATTTTAAAATTCAGGCGGTTTAAATTTATCGACCGCTTTAAATTTTTGTTTTTGGGTTAAATTTTAGTTTTGCGGCACGGCAAGCTGTAGGCGTTCGTTTTTATGTTTTGTCGGTTGCCGAAGTCGAAATTAGGCTTGTCGCGGCAATTTTAACAAGTCGCTATGTCTTGCGAACACAAAACCTCTTACGATAAATTTGACTTAAAAATAGCTCACAAATTTGAGCTTAAATTTTAAGCCATAAATTTGGCAAATCGTTGCTGCAAAAATATTCAAATAGCTTCGGGAGAAATTAAAGAGAATTTTTTATCTTCGAGGCGGTAAACTTCGTCGCATCTTTGCGCAAGCTCGTTGTCGTGAGTGACCAAAACCAGCGCCGCATCGTTTGCTTTGATGTAGTTAAACAGCGTTTGCATCACTTCGTTTGCGGTCTGCTTGTCTAAATTTCCCGTCGGCTCGTCCGCAAATATCACGCGAGGTTTTTTGCAAAGCACTCTAGCGATCGAGACGCGTTGCTGCTGCCCGCCGCTTAGCTCGCCTACTTTTTGGTTCATTACGCCGTCTATTTTTAAATTTGCCAAAATTTCATCGTCGATCTTTTGCGCGGATAAAACGGAGGCTAGCTCGATATTTTCGTGCGCGCTAAAGCCTTTAAAAAGATAGTGCGCCTGGAAAATAATACCAAAATCAAATCTACGAATGCGTAAAAGCTCGTTTGCAGGTAAGTCGTAAAGCGACTTGCCGCCGTAGATAACTTCGCCGTTTTTGGGTCGTAAAAGAGTAGAAAGTATATGGAGTATGGTTGATTTGCCGCAGCCGCTAACGCCCGTTATAGCGCAGCTGCCGCCGGCATTGACGCTTAAATTTACATTCTCAAAGAGCGTATAATCATACGCAAAGCCTAGATTTACGCCCTTTAAGATTTCCATAAATTTAGCCTATTTGCGCCGCAACCTCGGCCGCAAAGTCTTCGTTTTTCTTCTCTAAGCCTTCACCAAGCTCGAAGCGAACGTATTTTACTACTTCGATCTTGCCGCCTAGCTCTTTGCCTTTTTCTTCAACGACTTGCTCAATAGTTTTTTTATCGTCCATTACGTAAAACTGTCCAAGCAGCGTAAGGCGCTGATCTAAAACGGTGTTGTCGGCGTAAAATCTCTCGATCTTGCCAGGGATGATTTTATCCCAAATTTTCTCGGGTTTACCTTCAGCTTTTAGCTCTTCTTCGATGGCTTTCGTAGCTTTAGCAAGCTCTGCATCGCCTATTTGGCAGCGGCTAGCATACTCTGGGATGTGATGAAGCGGCTTGCCTAGGCGTTTTAGCTCTTCATTGTCTTTTTCGAGCTCAGCACGAAGTGCGATAAATTCCTTCTCGACAAAATCTTTATCAAGGTCTTTATAGCTGATTACGCTTGGTTTCATAGCAGCTGCGTGCATGCACAAATTTCTTGCAAATTCAGCCGCTTTGTTTGCGATTTCAGCGCTTTCGCAAGCTAGGCCGATCAGTACGCCTACGCGGCCGTTTGAGTGCACATAGCCGTTTACTACGCCTTTGTCGTCCGCTTTTATAGTCTCAAAGCGGCGAACGACCAAATTTTCGCCGATAGTAGCGATCTGGGTTTTAAAATAATCCTCAAATTTAACGCCGTTGATAACGCTTGCGTTTAGGCTCTCGACGTCTTTTATCAAATTTGTTTGGATGTGCGCCGTAGTGTCTTTTGTCAAATTTTGAAACTGAGCGTTTTTAGCGACGAAATCAGTCTCAGAGTTTATCTCGCTGATAGTCGCGGTTTTGCAGTGATCGCAAACAACAACGCTCACAAGACCCTCGCTAGCTAGGCGGTCAGCCTTTTTAGCGGCCTGACCTAGACCTTTTTCGCGCAATATATCAACGGCTTTTTCCATGTCGCCGTTAGCTTCGGCTAGCGCCTTTTTGCAGTCCATCATTCCCGCTCCGGTTGATTCGCGGAGCTCTTTTACCATTTGTGCGCTGATTTCCATTACTCTTCGTCCTCGCT
>ERZ773077.2745-NODE-2745-length-11134-cov-10.258417_pt1 | contig 11134 bp, 8 predicted proteins | sample MGYA00580612_ERZ773077 | MGnify/ENA primary metagenome ERZ773077 (study PRJEB29015, sample SAMEA2737971) | human oral metagenome | biome: human oral; feature: human-associated habitat; material: dental | place: China | collected 2021 ...
GAGCGTGGTCACCTGCTCAGCCGAGGCGAGGCCCTTCAGCCTCTCGTCGAGCTCCGAGGCCTTCACCAGGCCCGAAAGGTCCGGGGCCGCGGATCCACCCCCGATGTTGATCGTAATCTGCGAGGGTACAGAGACGCCGTCCACCTGAGTGGTAGACGGCGTCTCCGGGGTGTTGTCTGTATCAGCCATGCAGACAGGCTACCGGGTCACCATAGGCGGCCGGACCCAGCTCGGGAGTTGTTCAGAGCGCGCTGGAGCGCCCCGATCGTGGCGGTGCCAGGCTCGCCGTCGACCCAGTCGGTGAAGCCCCAGCCCGCAGGCAGGTACTCCTTGTGCCAGGCGATGATGAGGAACTGAAGCGTGCGCCAGGTGGCGGGGCCCGCGATGCCGTCCTCGTCCAGGCGCGGGGCACCGTTCAGCGCGATCTGGGAGTCACCGGGCACCGCGGTGTTCAGGAACTTCTGGAGCCGCTCGACGGCGGGGACCTCACGATCGGTCAGACCGTCAAGCTGTCCTACGTGGACCAGTCCCGCGAGGGCATCGACCCCAAGAAGACCCTGTGGGAGGTCGTCTCCGACGGGCTGGACTACATTCAGGTGGGCAACGTGGAGATGCCCTCGCGCGCCTACGTCGCCTCCTTCGGTTTCAAGGGGGCCGACCAGCAGAAGCCGGCCGGTGTGCTCTCCGGCGGTGAGCGCAACCGCCTCAACCTGGCACTGACCCTCAAGCAGGGCGGTAACCTCATCCTCCTGGACGAGCCCACCAACGACCTCGATGTCGAGACCCTGGGGTCGCTGGAGAACGCCCTGCTGGAGTTCCCCGGTTGCGCCGTGGTCATCACCCACGACCGCTGGTTCCTCGACCGCGTGGCCACCCACATCCTGGCCTGGGAGGGAACCGACGAGAACCCTGCCAGCTGGTACTGGTTCGAGGGGAACTTCGCCTCCTACGAGGAGAATAAGGTCGAGCGCCTCGGCCCCGAGGCGGCCCGCCCCCACCGGGTCACCTACCGGAAGCTGACTCGAGACTGAGCGGAGCCCGCCCGGTCGACAGCATAAGAAGGAGAAGCGCCATTCCCTCAGCCAGACTGCTGGGGAATGGCGCTTCTCGTTCTGCTTCAGAAGGCGACTTCATGCATCTTGTCGGTTGGTGCCGATTGCACTTAAGGTGCAGTGGGAGGTGCGATGATGAGTAGGAATATCCCAGGACTCATCCCCGAAGGCGGTGTCATCGGGAAGCTTCCGTTCGACGGGCAGTGGTTGACCGAGCGCAGCCCCACACGCCGCGTTCCCAGCCATGGGACTCACCTGTTCGCCACCACGTACGCGTTTGACTTCGTCGCCGTCGACGACGATGGTCTCACGGCTCCAGCACGCAGCATGCGTGCGCTCTTCACCCCCGAACCGCCAGAGCTCTTCCACGCCTTCGGTCGTCCCTTGCACTCGCCCGTTGCGGGAACCGTGGTCTCCGTTCACGACGGCGAGCCCGACCACGTGGCGCGCCGTTCCGTCCTGACTCGCATCCCGTACGGATTGAGTCAGCCCCAACGAGTTCGGCAGGGACTTCCCGCCATCCCTGGAAACCACATCATCATCCAGGTTGCCGAGGGGCCTCATTGCGTGGGACTCGTGCACCTTCAGCGAGGCTCCGTCCAGGTGTCGTCCGGCGACCGGGTGAGCGCAGGCGATCAGATCGGTCGATGCGGCAACTCCGGGAACTCCACGCAGCCCCACCTTCACATCCAAGCGATGGACAGTCCAGATCTCCGTACCGCGAAGGGGGTTCCGCTCCGTTTTGAGGAGTTCCGGCAACGCAGCCCGCAGCAGGGTGCTCCCTGGGCACTTCGGCGACAGTCATGCCCCGAGCAGGGGGCGGTCGTCGCTCAACCTTGATATGACGTCATGGAATGAGCCTCAGATCCGGCGTGCTGATCGGTCGCGGGGCGCTGCGACCAGATCGTGGTGAGAATCGGGGGATGGGCCTGCGGCGCAGTGCGCAGCTCCTGAATGGGGACGTACTTCTCCGGCGAGGACTGCGTTCTCCTGCAAACCTCTGAGATCCGGCCGCAGTCGTATGGGGGAGAAGTACGTCCTGGATGGAGAACGCAGTCCTCGATCCGTGTCCTCAAGGGGCGGGCGTCAGCCGGGGATGGCGCTGCCGTCGTCGCCCTCTCCCATGCGGATCCGCCAACGTCCCGAGCCGCCGTCGGACCGGGAGCCAGTGGGCATGCGGACCATGCCCTCCTGGGCGATGGTCGACACCAGCCGGCCGGTTGAGTCGAAGACCTGTGCGCGCGCCATGCCGCGGCCGCCCTGTGAGGAGGGGGAGTCCTGCACGTAGAGCAGCCAGTTGCCCATGTCGACGTCGCGATGGAACCACTGGGCGTGGTCGAGGGTCGCCAGGCTCATGCCCTCACTGCGCCAGGACAGTCCCTGGCTTCGCAGCACCGGCTCCAGCATCACCTGGTCGCACACGTAGGCCAGCAGCGCCCGGTGCACGGTCTGGGAGGTCTGCTCCGGGATGCGGCTGCGTGAGCGCATCCACAGGTGCTGGCGACCGGTGCGCTCCTTGGCGGGGCGCAGGTAGAGGTTGCCCTCCACGTGCCTGAGGTCGAAGGCCGCCGTGCGCCCCAGGAAACGCGCCACCGGATGATCGATGGTTCGGAAGATCTCCAGAGCGCTCGTCAAGTCCTCGGGGCGCGGAACTACGGGGGCTTCCACGTGGAGGTCGGCGCCCTCCTGCTCCTCCTGGAAGGAGGTGAGCATCGTCAGGATCGGCGTGCCCTCCTGGGAGGCGGCGGTGCGCCGTTGGGAGAAGGACCGCCCGTCGTGCAGGCGCTCGACGGCGAAGGTGATTGGTGTGTCGGGCTGACCGCCCCGCATGAAGAAGGCATGGACCGAGTGCGGTAGACGCTCACCGTCGCCGTCGTCCTCGATCGTGGCGGCCGCGGCCAGCATGCCCTGGGCCACCACCTGTCCTCCGTAGACCCGGCCCGAGAGCTGGGGCAGGGAGCCCCCGGAGAAGACATCCTCCCCGTCACCCGCCGCCAGGCTGAGGATCCGGGTCACCGACCCGAGGGGCTCCTCCGTGGCGGCGGGGACGGGGTATGGGGTTGTCACAGACCGAGCTCCTCCAGGATCGGCAGCTTGGCGCGCACCGCCGAGCGCGCGTCCTCAGCCGTCGCGGAGTCCAGAGCGATCCTCGCCAGTTCCTGGCACTCGGCGAGCGTGACGGACTTCAGGACGGCGTCAACATCAGGCAGAGCGCGCGCCGTCATGGACAGGGAGGCGACCCCCAGGCCCACGAGGACGGCGGCCAGCGCCGGGTCCGCGGCGGCCTCACCACACACGCCCACCGGACGTCCCTTGGGTGAGGCACCCTCGCAGGCGGTGCCGATCAGACGCAGAACGGCCGGCTGCCAGGCCGTGGACAGATCCGCCAGCGAGGACAGCAGACGGTCGGCCGCCATGACGTACTGGGTGAGGTCGTTGGTGCCCACCGAGGCGAAGTCGGCGTGCTCGAAGAGCTTGTCGGCCATGAGCGCGGCCGAGGGCACCTCGATCATCATTCCGGCCGTCTTCAGACCATAGGAGCGGGCCTTCTGCGTGAAGGCCTCGGCCTCCTCGGCCGTGGAGATCATCGGGGCCATGACCCACACCTTCGCCTCGGTGGCGGCCTCGGCCTTGGCCAGGGCCTCGAGCTGGTGGTCCAGGACCTCGGGGTCGCGGCGCGTCGTGCGGTAGGCGCGCACACCGAGCGCCGGGTTGGCCTCGGTGGCGTCGGTCAGGAAGGGCAGCGGCTTGTCCGCTCCGGCGTCGAGGGTGCGCACCACGACCTTCTTGCCGGGGAAGGCCTCGAGGACACCCTGGTAGGCCTCCACCTGAGCCTCCACCGTGGGCTCCTCGGGCTGGTCCAGGAAGCAGAACTCGGTGCGGAACAGGCCGATGCCCATGGCTCCGGCCTCGGCGGCGCTACGGGCGCCGGCAGCGTCACCGACATTGGCCAGCAGCTGGACCTCGTGGCCGTCCTTCGTGGCTCCGTCACCGTTGAAGACACGCACGCGCGAGGCGAGCTCTCGCGCCCGGCGCAGGGCGTCCTCGGAGGGGTTGAGGGTGATGCTTCCCTTGGTGCCGTCGACCAGGACGATGTCGCCCTCGGCCAGCGCATCGGTGACCTTCTCGCCAGTGCCGACGATCGCCGGCATGCCCAGTGCGCGCGCCAGGATCGCGGTGTGGGAGGTGGGGCCGCCCTCGGAGGTGATGAAGGCGATGACCTTCTCGGGGTCCAGCAGCGCGGTGTCAGCCGGGGCCAGGTCGGTGGCCACGAGCACGAAGGGCTCGGGCAGGCGGGGGATGCCCGGCATGGGCGACTCGGTCAGGACTGCGACGATACGGTCTCGTACGTCCTGCACGTCGCGGGTGCGCTCAGCCATGTAGCCGCCCAGCGACTCCAGCATGGTGGCCAGTGTCCCCGCAGACTCCCACACGGCACGCTCGGGAACCAGGCGCTTCTCTCGCACCATGGCCTGCGCCGTCGAGGTCAGAGTGGGATCGGCCGCCATCTGCGCTGTGGTCTCAAGGAGCGTGCGGGCCTCGGCCTTGGCCTCGGCGGCGGACAGCTCCAGGCCCTTCTTGACCTGCTGAGCCGCCAGTGCGATGCGCTCGCACTCCTTCTCGATGTCACGGCTGGGCTCGAGTGTGGCGATCTCAGGTTCAGGAATAGGGGGTGCCATCCTGGCGACGGGGCCGGCCACAAGGCCAGGGCTCACACCGATGCCGGACAGGGTTGTGGAGGTGGTGTCGGACGCTGTCATGTGGTGCTCCTCATCGGAGACGAATGGGGATCATTGCTCATTGTGCCCCGAGTGCGGCCGGAAAGAGACGTTTCCGCCAGGGGAATAACGATCTCCTCTGTGGGCGCGTCAAGGCATCTATCGCGTTCCCGTAAGGTTACGTGAGTGAGCCCCGTCATGCGAGGAAGGAGATCCTCCGGCGCGGTCGTCCGCTGTGCAGCAGGCCCTGCGGCCCGCGTGCGCACGCGTCTTCCTGCCGACTGGAACTCTTCGCCGCGGACAACGCGGAGGTGGGATAAAGTGATCGCGAGCACGAAGGACCTCAGCTGCCCGACCACGCGCATGACAGACGGGGATTGCGCAAGGGCGGGAACCGGGAAGGAGAAGCCATGAGCACTGCATCAGACATCGTCGCCGGTCTCGGCGGCCAGGAGAACATCACCGACCTCGAGCCCTGCATCACGCGTCTGCGCGTCGAGGTAGCCGACCAGACGAAGGTGGATGAGGAGGCGCTGCGAGCGGCCGGCGCCTTCGGCGTGGTGCGTTCGGGCCGCGTCGTCCAGGTCGTCGTGGGGCCCACGGCGGACAGCCTCGCCTCGGAGATCGCAGCGCTCTGAACTGATCGCCCCGTTCCCGGAGGGTCTGCGCACCCGCCCGGCTCCAGCACCTGCAACGCGGAGCCGGGCGGCCTGCCTTTCCCCGGACAGCGGTGGGCGCATGTCGGGACGTGTGACCCGATCTCGCCGTCCGCTCCGCTGATCGCCGACCGGCTGCGCGTTCCTGGGCACATGGTCCCGGGCGGCTCAACGGCAGTGGCGCCATTGCGCGGCTTCACGGTGAAACAGTTGCAGCAAAACGTCAGGAGACACGGTGCGGCGGGTGCACAACCCTCAGCCGCTAGGGCACACTTGGACACTGCTAGTCCTGCTAGCGCCCGCATCCCGATCCGACCCATCCATCCCCAGGGGTGATGGCGGAGCGCAACCCTGCTCCACGCCCGCTCCATCGCACATCTGCTCACGCAAGGCTGAACCACGCACATGAACGAGTTCAACGACGACCTGTTACCTGCTTCCGAGAGCCTCAAGCAACTGGCTGAGGCGCACGGTGTCTCCACCGAGTACTGGGACTATCACGGCAACCTTGCCTCACCCTCAAGCGCTACTCTCAGGGCCGTGCTGGCCGCATTAGGGGTGAGCATCAACTCCGAGGAGGAGATCGGGCGCGCTCTGCGAGAGGTCGAGGACGCCCCCTGGCGGCAGGCGCTTGCCCCCACGGTCGTCACGCGCGGCGGTGTGGAGTCGACCGTCCCCGTCTACGTGCCCGACGGCGCCAAGGTGCGGGTGCGCGTCGAGCTCGAGAACGGGGACATCCGTGAGCTGACTCAGACTGAGGACTGGACCGTGCCCCGTGAGGTGGACGGCGTCAAGCGCGGCCGTGCCTCCTTCATCCTCGGAGCCGATCTGCCCCTGGGATGGCACCGGATCATCGCCGAGGTCAGCCCCGGCTCCACGGACCAGGCCGCCCCGCAGGGGGCTCATGCCGCGCCGCCCGCCGACGGCGAGGCGGAGACCATCACCGTGACCTCGGCGCTGGCGGTCACCCCCAACCATCTCGATCTGCCCGAGTCTCTCGGAGACCGGGGCTGGGGGGTCATGACCCAGCTGTACTCGACCCGCTCGCGCGGGTCGTGGGGGACCGGTGACACCGACGATCTCACTGAGCTCGCCGCCTTCTTGGGGGACCAGGGAGCCGACTTCCTGCTCATCAACCCGCTGCACGCGGCTGAGCCGGTGGCGCCGATGACCCACTCGCCCTACCTGCCGGTGACACGTCGCTTCGTCAACCCCCTCTACATCCGGCCGGAGAACATCCCTGAGGTGGCCCGTCTGTCCGGCCCCAAGCGCTCGCTGGTGCAGTGGGCCTTCGAAGAGGTCAAGGACAGTGACCTCAGCGCCGAGCCGATCGACCGCGACGCGGTGTGGAAGGCCAAGCGCGAGGCCCTCGAGGTCATCTTCGCCGCCGGTCGCTCCTACTCCCGCCAGCGAGACTTCGAGCGCTTCCGGGCCGAGCAGGGCGAGGGGCTGGAGCGTTTCGCCCTGTGGAGCGCGCTGGTGGAGAAGCACGGGTCCTTGGAGAACTGGCCCGCCACGCTGCGGGAGGCGGACTCCGCTTACGTCGCCAACGAGGCGCACCAGCTGGCCGAGCGCATCGACTTCTTCGCCTGGCTGCAGTGGATCGTCGACGAGCAGCTGGCGCGCGCTCAGGCCGAGGCCCTGGCCTCGGGAATGGCGCTCGGCATCATGGACGACCTCGCCGTGGGCGTGCACTCGCAGGGTGCGGACGTGTGGTCCAACCCGGAGGCCTTCGCCTCCGGCGTCACGGTGGGCGCACCGCCGGACATGTACAACCAGCAGGGCCAGAACTGGTCCCAGCCGCCGTGGAACCCCGAGTACCTGGCGCGCAGCGCCTACGCCCCTCTGCGTGACATGGTGCGCACGGTCCTGCGTCACGCCGGCGCACTGCGCGTGGACCACATCATCGGCCTGTTCCGCCTGTGGTGGATCCCCGAGGGCATGGGGGCGGACCATGGCGCCTACGTGCGCTACGACCACGAGGCCATGCTCGGCGTCGTCCTGCTGGAGGCTCACCGGGCCGGCGCTGTGGTCATCGGTGAGGACCTGGGGACCGTGGAGCCCTGGGCGCGCGACTACCTGGCCAGCCGCGGTGTGCTGGGAACCAGTGTCCTGTGGTTCGAGAAGCAGCACGACGGCTGGCCCCTCCAGCCCCAGGACTACCGCCGGCTCGCCCTGTCCACGGTCAACACCCACGATCTTCCCCCGACTGCCGGCTACCTGGCTGACGAGCACGTCGATCTGCGTGAGCGCCTCGGCCTGCTCACCGAGCCGGTCGAGCAGGTGCGTACCGAGGCGCGCATCGAGCGCGACCGGATGACCTCCCGGTTGCGCGAGCACGGCCTGTTGGGGGATGCCCCCACCGAGCGTCAGGTCGTTGAGGCCCTGCACCGCTACGTGGTGCGCACCCCCTCGGTGTTGGTCGGCGTCGCCCTGGTCGACGGCGTGGGGGAGCGGCGCGCTCAGAACCAGCCCGGCACCGACCAGGAGTACCCCAACTGGCGGATTCCTCTGGCCGACGGCGCGGGAGAGGTCGTCCTGGTCGACGACCTGCCCGAGAACGCGCGCCTGGGCAGCCTGCTGAGCGTCGTGCGCGACGAGATGGCTTCTCGGGACTGATGCCACTACAGGCTCCGCGCCCACTGGGCTGCAGACGGGCCTGAGGCGGGCGACGTGCTGAGACGCAGTGGCCCCGGCCGTCACGATGACGGCCGGGGCCACACATTAAGCGGTCGAGGTCCGATGGGACCGGGAGCGCGTTCGGGTCTACGCCCAGGTCATGAGCGTGTCGCCGGCTGCCGTTATGCGGCCTGATGATACGGGCTCCAGATCAGTCTCGTCACCCTCCAGGGCGATGACGGGGACGATCGGGTTGAGTCCGCCGGCCTGGATCTGAGTCGGCGACCAGCTGATGACGGGGCTGCCCGCATCGATGGTGTCTCCCTCACTGGCCAGGAGGGTGAAGCCCTTGCCCCCCAGACTCACGGTGTCCAGCCCCAGATGGACCAGGACGCTGTGGCCGTCGTCGTTGGTGATGACGTAGGCGTGGGGATGGATCTTCGTGATGGTTCCGCTGATCGGTGCCAGGGCGCTGACCTCGCCCCCGTCAGCGGTGTCCGGGGTGATGGCCACACCAGGGCCGACGATCTTGCCGGAGAAGACGGGGTCGGGAACGTCACTGAGAGCGACGACGACGCCGGATACCGGCGACTGGACGGTCAGGCTCACCGCAGGTCCTCGATGTCCTCCGCGATGGTGTCCGCGTTGGGGCCGACCACGACCTGCACGATGTCGCCGAGCTTGACGACACCGTGTGCTCCCGCGGTCTTCAGGGCCGGCTCGTCCACGAGGGAACCGTCCTCCAGCTCGCAGCGCAGCCGCGTGATGCAGGGTTCGATCTCCACGATGTTGTCGAATCCTCCGAGGGCGTCGACGATGCTCTGTGCCTGAGACATGGGTTCCTCCTGGGTCTGCCCGGGTGCTTGCCGGGCTCAGTGGGTGATGGTGCCGAGATGAGGCGTCAGGGCATGGGCAGGTGCAGTCAGGTGCGGCACCTTCGCCGGTACCGGACTAATGGTCCATACCAGTACCCCATGGTACAGGCCGCCCGGAGGTTGTCCAGTACCGACCTGGGTCAGCCCCCTCAAGACGACGAGCGGTCCGGGCGGAAGGCGGGTTTGGGGGCGGCCACCGGGACCCACAGGGTGTAGCGGTCGGCGCGGAACAAGGTGCGCGAGTAGTCGATGGCGCAGTGCTCGTGGAAGGTGCGCCGGGTGATGTCCAGGGTCGGGGCGCCCTCCTGGACGGAGAGCAGCGCTGCCTCCTGGGCCGTGGCCGCGTGGGCCTCGATCATGTCCTCACCCCACTGCGGCGCCAGGTCGGCGCGGGTCAGCTCGGCGTAGACCGAGAAGTTCGGGCTGGTGCGCAGCAGGTTGGGCAGAAGCGCAGCGGGAATCCAGTTCTCCTCGATCGCCATGGGGATGGCGTTGGCGGTCAGCAGGCGACGCAGGTGGTGGACCTCGGCCCCGACCTCGAGCTCGAGCGCCTCCGCCACGGTCTCATCGGAGGCGACGGTCTCGGCCTGTAGCATGACGACGCCGGGCTCCATCCCGCGCCGCTGCATCTCCTGGGTGAAGGAGGTCAGTCGGACCTGCAGGTCGAGCTTCGGGGGCGCCACGAAGGTTCCCTTGCCCTGGTGGCGCTCCAGGACGCCGTCGACGACGAGGGTGTCGATGGCTTGGCGCACGGTCATGCGGGAGACCTCGAAGTGCTCGCACAGCTCGCGCTCGGAGGGCACTGGGCTGCCGTTGGCGAGCCCGTTCCTGACCAGGTCCAGCAGGTGATTGCGCACGATGACGTACTTTGCCGGCTTCTTGCCTGCGTTCTTGGGCATGGGACTCCCCTGGTTGACAGTGGGTGGACGCAGCCAGGGCGTGGGGGATGGCTACGACCGCTGCTTCCGCTGTGTCGCATCGACTTTCATATCATTATGGCTGACGAGTGTGCCCCGCGCTTGACATTGAAGGTTCTATCGGTTTTTCTGGTGGCACTGGTCCAGACGTGTTCGGTGTCGATCCGTCCCGACTACCACCGTCACGGTGGATATCTCTGACGCGGCAGTGCTGCCGCGCGATCCTGAACTGGAGAACACTCATGTCAGTCAAGAAGAAGACGGGCGGTGCCTTCGCCCTTGCCCAGCGTCTGGGGAGATCCCTGATGCTGCCCATCGCCACGCTCCCGGCAGCGGGTCTGCTGCTGCGTCTGGGGCAGGCGGACATGCTGGGGGCCGAGGGGCTCGCCGCGAAGGCGTCCTGGCTGCAGCCCGTCGCAGACATCTTCAGTGCGGCCGGTGGGGCGGTCTTCGATAACCTGCCCCTCATCTTCGCCGTTGGCGTCGCCGTGGGATTCGCCAAGAAGGCCGATGGCTCCACCGGGGTGGCCGCGCTGTTCGGCTTCCTCGTCTACCGCGCCGTCACCTGGACCATGTCCCCCATCATCATGGGCAAGCCCGCGCCCCTGAGCAAGGAGGCCCTCGACTGCCTCCACTCCTTCGATCCCGCCACGGGGAAGATCGCACAGGTCGGCCCCTGGAACCAGGGAGTCAAGCTCTGTGACATCCCCACCCAGACGCCCATCAACTACGGGGTGCTGGGCGGCATCGTCATCGGCGTCGCCGCCGCCCTGCTCTGGCAGCGCTACTACCGCGTCAAGCTGCCGGACTGGCTGGCCTTCTTCGGTGGACGCCGCTTCGTCCCCATCGTCACCTCCGGCGCTGCGCTTGTCATCGCCCTGCTGATGTCGGCTCTCTACCCGGCCTTCAACTGGCTCATCAACGAACAGCTCGGCGGCTGGCTCATCAATGCCGGGAACTCCAAGGGTCTTGCCGGCGCCCTGGCGGTCTTCGTCTTCGGCACGGTCAACCGGCTGCTCATCCCCTTCGGCCTGCACCACCTGCTCAACTCGGTGCCCTGGTTCCAGCTCGGATCCTGCCAGACGGCCTCGGGCGGTACCGCGCACGGCGACCTGACCTGCTTCTTCCAGGGCGTGGACGGCTCGAACTCGTGGACCGGAGGCTTCATGACCGGATTCTTCCCGATCATGATGTTCGCCCTGCCCGCAGCCGCGCTGGCCATCTGGCACACCGCCAAGCCCGCCAAGCGCAAGGCGACCGGCGCCCTCATGATCTCGGTTGCTCTGACCGCCTTCA